>Ga0209488_10001030_pt1 | contig 23681 bp, 24 predicted proteins | sample Rivendell_Oct201_8_FD_188349 | JGI IMG/M metagenome (GOLD analysis project Ga0209488, IMG submission 188349) | Vadose zone soil microbial communities from the Eel River Critical Zone Observatory, Northern California, USA -... | ecosystem: Environmental > Terrestrial > Soil > Vadose zone >...
AAAAAGAATTTGAAGTTAAAGACTAATATCTTAGACTTGAATAACAACAACTCGGTTACCAGGCCATAGGATCGTCTATCCGATTCTAGTGCTTCAGTTGGAGACTCCGAGGGGTGTCTGCAGTCCTCGGCCACCAAGTTTGTGAGCCGAGGTTTGCGCCCACAGGTACTTGTGGTGCACCGTACCTCAATTAGAAAAAATCGGTTGACCAACGCGGAGCAGAATCGCCTGTGATCAATCCGAGTCCGCGGCTCAATGATCATTTTGATTATTGCATGAATAAAACCACCTCTTCAGTCGCGCCTCCGGCTCAATCCGAATTGCCAAGCCTTGCTCAGTGGACCGCCTCTGCCTCTTGCCCGGTGCCTACAGCAAGATAACCTCAAACTGAGTAAAGGGTAGCAAAACTTGACTTTCATTCTAGAGGCTACAGTTCCTTCTGCTAATCTATAATAGCTGGAAATACGCATCGTCGTGCGCCTCAAAAGTTCATCCACCCGATCCTTACAGTCAACTTCTTTTTTTTGATTTGCGACATTACCATTACCAATAACTTAGTGCCTGTTCTATATAACTGAAACGAGATTCCATGGACTCTCCCGGGCCCACTTTTTCTCAACACACGCTCCCTATTTTCCCCACCTGTCTTTTCTGTTCCCATTGGCATGTCATCCACAGCCATCTATGCCACTCAGTTATCCGTTGGAAAATACCCTTGTCCTCATAACTCTGCTCACGTGTCACTCTCCGCGAGCTCGACTCTCGTCAATGTCACCGACCACACCGATCGTCCATCTATCAGACTCGAGATCCCCGGTGGTGCTTCTGACATTCTCAACTCTGCAGTGGCCGACCCTACAGGCAAATCCCTCTTTTCCATCTCAAGCACTTCGAAGCGCACGGTTTTGGTCTCGTGCAGGGACAACATCAAGATTGCCACCGTCGAGTGGGACCGACCGTCTCCTCGTATAATTTTTCGTCGGAGGAAGGTGAAGTGCAAGGAATGGTTGCCGCGCGTAGCGCCTGAGACCGAGTACATTCCCATTCCTGTCATTGCCTACTACGATTCTGAACGTGATTGCTCTAGGTCTCGCATACTCACACAGGGTGACTCACAATTCACCTGGGTGGATCAGCCCACCACAGGCTACGTGCGTGTTGGACCCCACTATGATATCTGTGACAGGGATTGATAGACCTGTCATAGCTAATCCCTGTCAACCGGCATGGTCTTTCCATAGCTCAGTGGCACATCGATTCAAATTCGGATGATCTGCACCTGGAGATATTCCAAGAAGCCCTCGTTGAGTCTGGCCTACTCGTGGCGATTGTTCTTTCTCTCGTATTAATCCGATCGGGACGTTCGCTTGGCGACTCCCTAGAGGAGCTCAGCATCGGGAATCGTGATGGGGGCCTCGGGTGTTTGGCCTTTACGCAGATAGAGCCTCTTAACGTACCACGACCATCACCACAGGCTGCGGAACTACACAGAGACAGGGATATTGGCGGCCCACAGGGCCGATTCAGTTTCTTTAAACGCGCAACGCCACGCCTCGTCGTGTGACTGTGTTGTCTATCTCCCTTTCATCCCATACCATTCTGCTCCTCCGTCTGTACTTTTCTACATTAAAACGCTCTACTGTAGTTCGAAAAAAGTTATTCCTGGATGGACCGTGACGCCTCCGCTTGCTTTACCATGGTGTCTCTACGGTTCGTTCTCTGGACTCGGATACGATGACCCTAAATATGCAAGCAAGATCTTTTTTTAACTGGAAGTGAGATTGAGATAGTTACTGTAAGCGCGTAGTAGGTGCGCGAGTGAGTTCGAGAGAGAGAGGGATTAGGAAGAGGGGTTGAATGACGAGACAGATTATAGCCGCGAACGCAAAAGATAAGAACGAAGTTAAAAGATAAAGGAATAAAAGGGGGTCTCGAGCTTCCTTAACGCGTGACGGTTCGTTGACTCGGTTAAGCGTTGAGAAGTCGAAGTAGCACGTCAAAGAGAGGGGCAAAGTGAGTTCCAAGTCAAAACGAGGCGTTATTCGATTCTGGACTGAACTACCCTCCTACGACGGTTATCAAGGTCTTTAAGTACTCGTACAGGCGCTAATAAGGATATACCGAGCGCGCGATACCTAACACATGGACTACAGAGGATGAGGAGGTGAGCATAATGATCGAAAGTAAGGAACAGCAATACTTCAACGCGAACAATAAAGCGCGGACTTTGGGAGCCACGGAATGATGGGAAAAGGTCTCGTGGAGCTGTACAAAGGAATAAACCGAGTCCGAGAATATGCGCGATACCAAAGACAGAGTAGGAACAGCAGCACTGGCATAGCCGCATAGTAACCTGCAAGTTAAACCTATCAAAAGTAAGTATAAAATGCAAAAAATTGAACTAAGATGGCGGATCTGAAAAAGGTAGTCTCAAATGTATAGTAAGGGCTGATCATAGGGCTTGAAGGTGCGGGGAGTCGGGGAGGCGATGTCGAGGAGGCCGCGGTGCGTCGGAGCGGTCAGGTCTCGGAATGGTTGCTTGGGCGCTCCGACGATTTAACCCAACATGCACGCTCACCTTACATTACATCCCTTTCTGTCCTTCAAGAGGTGGCTGCAAACCTGGACAGTGACGAAACCTGTTGAATGACTTGAAGGTTTACAGGAGGGTTACAGGGTGTGATGTTGCAAGACCTCAGTGGGTATTATCATCCGAGTCTTCAAGCTTCAAGGCGCGACCAATTGCTGCGCTGGGAAAACTTCAAGATGGAGTAAAGATGACAGAGCAACTGATCAAATTATTTGGGATGCCGTCAAAAGCAATAAGATTCCATCCACATGAAATACACGCCTAGAAAACTACTGTACATGATGTTTGTTTGATTTGCAACTCCCCACTGACACTCTCAGGCTTTTATTTCTTAGAACTCTGTGCCCCTGCTGCTTCGCCGTGATTTCTAAACTCCGCGACAATAGCCTTCCCCTCCTGAGCGTCGCCCGCGTCCCAGGGCTTCAGGCCGTGGCTATGCATGAACCCGTGCCATCCGCCGTAGGCTTTGTAGTACTGGTAATCGGACTTGGGAGCGGACGTAGTACCAGAAGACGACGAGCTCGTCGCTTTGGAGTTTGATGATGACGATTGCTTTGGCATTTCTGAAAGTCGCTTCTATGCGCTGAACGCAGAGGTCGTGATAAGCGAGCTCACTGCTAAGCGTAAGCGTAGTATTATATATGTTTGACTTTCAAGTTTTGTACAAGTTTCAATTGGGTGCCAGTGCCCTGTCACTGCGCGATTGTGAGTTTGCCCAAGTGTGAAGACTTGAAGGACGGGGTTGTCACCTCGTACAAAAACGAGACAAGAGAATGGTGGTACCAATGTGAGGTTGAGCGCAGTCCAGTTCACCGCAACTCGCGACTTCTGAGACTCTCACGTGCGCGCTTAGTCGAAACGCCACCGACGTCACCCGAGCCGCGGCCCTCCTCGTGCTTGTCCCGAGTCACCCCTTGCGTTTTGTGACTCCAAACCTACATACTTTCTCGTCTACGCATACCACTGATTGGACGTGCGTCTACCCGGACATGTTGGTCTCTCTTATCTGTCTTTGACCCCACGCTCGCCGCTCGCCGCCGCCGCCACCATTTACGACTCACGCTAGCCGATATACGAGATGATATCGATAGTTCCATTTCCCTCAGGTTCCCTTTATCTATCATTTCCATATATTAGGGTTGCGCTACTACCACATTTGCATTTCGTCCTTCGATACTTCATTTCCGATGCCTCGGGCTAGTCATACTGGCACTCGACATTTTGACTTCGCATGATGACCTACAGTACAACATGACTTTGCGTGCATATGGTCCTTCTTGCCAATGTAGTCTGTTAGAATATACTCTCCTCGTGGTACTCTCGGAAGCCCTTGCGTACAGACTGAGTTTCTTTCTTGGCCCTCCCTTAGCTGGACCCTCGTCGTTAATCAGAGCCACCAGAGGTTGAAGGCGCGCCAACCTTTCGCGTTGCTTTCGGGCCCTCTATATTGAGACCATTCCTCTGGGCCACTACAACACCAGCGACTTCGTTTCGGCCAACCACAATCCGAAATTGGATGTAGAAATCGTAGAAATCATAGACCATCGACCAAGAGCTGACACGAACGCCGAGCGCAAAAGACCAAGGAGCACAGATGCCTCTTATTTACCAATCTTTGCAGGGAAATGACGCAAAATTCACAGGTCAGACCGCGCGCCGGCGATAACCCCGACGAGCAACGAGCACAGAGGACACTGGCACCAAACATAAGTCCTGGCAAGAGTGCGGGTGAGTGGGGGTTGCGCATGACTATTCTAGGAAACCTGATGCCGCGGAGGGGTGAGATCGTGGACCGGTTAACTTGAAGGCCGGCGGTGCGTGGAACTCTCTAATACCGCCACACTGGCATGCCAGCACCGTGACCCCACCGGTATTCCAGTTGCTTCACAGACCCAGCGCAAACCGGTCCACGAAATGGGGCCACCATATGCGCCAAGAGAGACGACGAAGTCCAGACACCAGAACAAAAACCGGGGACTCGAAATTCCATATGCCGAAGCAAGTCGCCGCAAAGAAATCGATAAGGCATCATTGTTCTCAATGGAATAGGGGCCAGCGCAACCCACGATGTTGGATATCCGGATCTTGATCCGGATGCTGCATCACCTATCGAAACAAAATTTGCCCCTATCGGTCCTGGCGGCGCACTTGCGAATAACGTCGATCTGATATAGAAACATTTGATGGGTTGTCACCCATCACGGCTCCTAGGAGCCAGGAGCCGGAACTGCTGGAAGCTGGGGTTGGTCCAGGTTTCGCGGCGTCACTTAACCCAGTTCTACCTGCTGTATGACATGGCGCAACCATAGGACCTGTCCCGGTTCCGGATGGGATTCAGAGCAAATCATCAGGTGAACGGAGGTGGTGTCATTTCACTAACTTGTAATGTCGGCCGACGTGTATGTGTATGCGTCGGTGAGTAAGGTGAAATCAGGTGAGCAAGCTGAAAAGATGGAATCAAACCGAGAAGCACGGAACACTACGCTTCCGGGGGCGAAGAGTGACCTCGTATTAACTTTTCGCTGTCATTCACGTACTTGGCTGCGTTATCGCGAGTAAACCTGTTTACGATCAATGATATTTGGATGGGACATTCATCAAGAAAGGTGATGGGGCATACTCGATGGTCCTGCCCTTGACGTGCATGTCGGGCTCGCGAATTGCAAACGGATTAACATCTTGAGGATGAAGGTTACCAAGACTGTGATTGACAAAACGGTGCGTCGTTTCGTCCGAGCGCACAGCATAGAGAACGTCCTTTATCATCGCGTTCTCTGGAAGGCGCCAGTAGTCTTTCGCAATAGATGGCGCTGCCATCTTCTCCCTGTTCACGTACGCAAGTTCAGTAGAGTTGCTGCGCGTGGCTACAATTCGCGTACCACTTTGGGAGACGTCCCTGCTCCAGTTCTTCAATTGCGCGTGTGTACGTCACCACGGCCTCCTCCTCGAGGTAACCAACGAAACGGTGGCAAGTTCTCGGAGAGATTACGTACGACAGGACTCATAAGGCAAAGGGTATGAGCTTGAGCCTATAAGGGCGGCGGCGAAACTTACAAAAGACGTTGTAAAAGACACCTTGCGTGGCGAGGACAAGGGCGCGGAGAGGGACACCGGGATTTCGTAAGGTCAGAAAGGTCCTGCGAGGGCTTTGTGTCATTGCGGGAACAAAAAGTAAGAAAGGGAGGCTGGTAACTGACATGAGATGCATGCGCTCGTTCTCGGCTTCCTCTAGGAGCGTATGGATCCAGCCTGAATCGCGACGCTGACCAAGGTTCCGGTGTTGAGGAAGGCGAAAAGAAATATACAAGATTGGCGGGAATGGGACACACCATGAGACGGAGACTCCTGAGGTGGCGAAGGGTGGCTGCGACCATGCCAGGGACGCCCGCAATGGACTCGAGGAAGAGAATTCGCTTAAGAAACGGGGAGATCATTGGACCAACCGAGCTGGACAGCGATTACAAAAACGTACAGTCAACCACTGCTTCTCGTCCAAAACATACTTCCCTTTGCGGAGCTCCTCAAGAGACATGTTCGACCCGGGAGGAATCGTCTTGTGCACGTAACCCGAGACAAAGTCGAATCCCCACCTAGAACATGGTGTTAAGGGACAGGTATCCACATAGATGTGTGCCTCACATGCCGCTTACCGGCATAGTTTGACCAACCCATACGCAAACTTGTCAGCGAACGTTTGGGGAGTTCTGTGTAGAACCTGTCCATGACTTGTGTAATTACAACCTCGTATCTGAACCATTCTGTGACCACTCACCTCAACAACCTTCAACTCCTCTGCTGTATAGACGGGGTGGAACAGCACCCAGTCCCCGTTGATCTGCTGTGTCGCCGTGGTAGGAGGAGGCAATAGGTCCCCTGCGCCATTGTCATCACACGTAGCCTATTGACGACGAAATAGTACGGACTGATGTGGGGTCCTTCCACGCCCTTGTGAAGGGGTTCCTTGGTTCCTTTTGAGGAGAGATTGTTAGTCGGACGACCAGTTGTGATCCGACGGCATGCCACAGTCATCAACAGCGGCGTGAACACGCGGGGCGAATGTCTGAGAGGCGCAATTGCCCCCGCAGATACAACCGGAGGTAACATCGTAAGCAGAATGGATGGTAAGGTCAGGGGTGTGTTGGAGTGGCTGGGAGTAGAGTATTGGCGGGCACTATATATCCCTCGCACGGCGGCTCATGGCTGTCGTCACCCGAATTCACCCGTCCGCTGGTTTCACCTCCTTGCTCGAGTCACATTCATATCACGTGAATAACTCAATTGTATTCCTCCTCGAAGAACTATAACTTTGCCTTAGCACCATCCTCCTGTCTCGCCCGCTCCATCATCTGCCGTGTCTCCGTCGCTGCCTCAGCAAGACAGGCCTTAAACTTCTCCGTGCCGAGTTTAAGGCTCGTAATTGTCCACCGGATGTGGTCATCACCGATAGAGTAGGATAATCCGTACCCGTCAGGAACAACTGGATGGGAGGAGCAGTAAGTGCGGGATGCCCTAACATAAAAGGAACGGCGCAGACCTTCCCCATATCCCCAACCATCGAGGTATTTCGACGATAACTGTGACGTTGACAGCTCCCAATAATTTGTACGCGAGTATGCCGAATCCTGGTAAATCTCAGGTAGCGCTTCGCCCTCTTTCACCATCTTCTTCAGCCCAAAAAGATGCCTATCTACGCCTTGGCCGTCCGCGGCCCACGCAGCATACTGTACGTGGCGAGCAACGGCGCTGCGGAAGAGCGCTACGCGTTGTGTGTCCTAACCATACCCAGGCAAGTCATTTGTTAGGGAAGACAGTGTGTTTGCAACAACAACTAGGCGTACCGTTGCCCTGCCATCCACCATCGCGTCTACCCAAGCTTTGCTCTGCGGGCTGGCAGCACGGATTACTTCCGTTCGCCCGAGTTGGTATTTCCGCGTCTGCGCGCTCTCGTATGTCACCCCTGGCCGCCCTTTGAACTTGTGGAACGCAAGCTGCTTCACCAACTGCGCCCACGCGTCAGGCGACGTTTTGAACTGCTTGATGAATTCCTTGCCATAACCATCGTAGTGCAGGACGCAAAGCTCATGGGCGCCGACAAGCTTGTCAAAGTTCTGTTCAGCCTCCTTAATATCGACGAGTACAGAATCATTGGCCGTGAGGACGATTTCTTTGGGTGGCGTGAGACTGGTATTGGGTGATAAAGGTCCAAGGTCGATTTTCTTCGCGTCGAGGGACCCGAGCATAAATTCGTTCATACGTAGAGTCGGGGTGCCGTCCATGCAGGAGTGTTCTCCAAGGAATCCAGACCGACCGTTATCCCAGACGATGACTGCAACGTAGGCCAAAAGAGGTGAAATGCTGCATCGAGTCCGCATGAGAGGCACATACGTTGGTGCTTGTCGTACCACCGGTTACGACCATCACCTACCCAAGCTCCCCAAGACAAGTCGTCACGAGCAGTAGGCTTAGAGTTATCAAGCGCCACGACAATCATGGCAGATTCGATGCGTGTTAATGCCACCTCGTTGGCAGGCGATGCCTCAATCAGTCTTTGGCGTGCCTACCTCAATGTCATCTCGCAAGGAGCTTAACAGAGAAGGGAATACATACATGTGTCCAAGTATCTCTGTTCTCGCTTGTAAGAGCACCGAATGAAGGGCCTTTGTACGTATCGGCTTGACGGATGACATTGGTAACAGATCTAGCGTATCATCAACTCACGTCAGCCTTCGTCCGAAGCGTAAAATAGGCCCGTACATTTCCAAGTCAGCAGCGCTCAGCTCAGTCTCATCAGGGTGCGCGAGTTGGACCTCGAAAAATCTGTTGTTACGAATGAAAACGACGTGATTGTGTGTTGTGGGATCAAATTTGTGGGCGGTATCCTTTGGTATGGTGGGATATCGACTGGCGTGGAACCTGAACATGAAAGCATCACGTCTCCGAACATTGCGAACGCATATATACACTTACAGCCACTTGTACGAGTCCATGCAAAGCGGCGCGCCGCGGACCTTCTCAAGTTCCAGCTGAGCACTAAAACGACGATGGTCACGACATTAGCATGCCAAATTGGCGCGACAGGGAACGATTCTGTGCATACGCACGTCTCGACGAGCGCCCGAAAGCGAAGCATGGCCTTGAGCAGCGTCGCGGCGCGCCTCGGCGCATCGCCGATCGCCGGGTCTGCCAGATGCACGTAAAAGTAGCTCACGTTGACCACGACAGGGTCGCGATATGCCATGTACGCCGTCTCGTTCCACCAATCAGCGAGCCAGTTGACCGTCCCCGCGGCGCGTTCCTCGAGCCGCCTCTGCAACTCTACGGCGTGTGCGGACGCGCCAAACGCGCGGACAGTGGATTCGCTGCGTGTGTACTCGGCGGGTGTTAGGTGTGGGCGGATTGTTTCGAGGTACTTGGCGAGGGTGGAGGCGAGCGGCGGAACTGGGAGATGGGGGAGCGAGGCTTGGTATCGGAGCATCGGGCCTTGGTTTGGGTCGGCCTTGTAGCCCTCTGGGAGGCTACTGGAGCTGCTTGAAGAGTGCATGGACCGAGATTGAGAGGTCATTAGTGTATGTTTCTTCAGGTAAATCAGCGGCATTCGCTTGTTTTCGTTAGAAAAAAAGGACGAACACACACATAAAGTCGGGGGATATAGAATAATTTAGGTCGGAGAGTTGACATGAGAAGACGTCTAAGGTGGATGGATGTGAGCATGGAGTACTTCCAGGCGCAAGCACATGATATTTCTCCGGCCTCGGCACTCCCGTCTCCAAGCAACCAAAATTCACCACCGATGCCTTCGTCTTCATCTTCAGCTTTACGACTTTCGCCCAGACTTACTCTTCAACGCCTCACATGAAAAAAGCTCGGCAGTGGGGCCAGCTGATTATGATAGATGGCCAGATCTAGATCGCCAATGTTACCCCTGGCAGAAAAGGCCAGTCAGCGACTTCTGCTCTTCATACGATCACAGGTCCTCTGGGGAGGAAACTCTACTCACTGGCCTCGCTCTCTTCCTCACCACCGAGTATCTCTGTAACGAACATTCACGCGTTCGGCGACTCTCCACTCCTCGTTCTCTTGGCCATCACGAATCCCCGTTGACCACATCTTCACTTCTGACCCAGTAGACAGCTTTGTAACCAAGAACCGACATCGAATGCTGGCTTTGCATCCGCTAGAACGAATCTATTGATAACTGTACGTACGAGCTCGAACATGTGCGCTTTTCTTGCCTCAGTGTCAACTTCTAAGAAGGAATTGAGACGTTACAACGAAGTGTTCAAGTGAACGTTTAATAGTATTGAAAGATGACGAATCACGGTGTGCGGGGTGCTCATCTGTCGCTTGGTGAATGCGCCACTGAGATGTCTTGGTAATCATCTGAGAGAGAGGAGGGTGAATTTGTTCGTACGGAATCCAGAAAGGGAAGACAGAGATTTAGATGTTTGGGTGAGCTTGAAGAACTCATCACGCTACGCACTGGCATTCCTCACGAGGATTCCAATATTTCAATTTCACAATAGTGGTGGCAATAGGACGCGACCCGAATATCGCTCGTCGCCCACTTAGACGCTTACTTGCGCTTACACCCTGTGCCCACCCGTAACAAACGATTTCCCGTCTCTCACCCTCTTTCTGTGAATTAGACCGATGTCCCAGGCTCATTTCACGCCCTCCACTTCCACTTCCACACCTACCTCCTCCAACTTCCAATCTGTCCTCAATGCTGCCTTGGAGAAATACGAGAATAAAACAAAGAACAAGCTTCTCACCCATCCGCTTGCCACCCAACTCCAATCCTGCAATTCTCCCGCTGAAATCCTATCCCTTCTTGAAGGACTGGTCCGGCAATTCGATCAGCATCGTACAAGTGATGACAGGTTACGACATTGGCTCAATCCAACCGTGAATGTCCTCTATGCGTTATCCGCCACTCTCGGTGGATCTGTTGGTCTGGTAAATCTCACATTACTGTCTCTATAAGATCTGGGCTCTGATCATCATTTTTTAGGTATTCTCACCTGCGAACGTAATCTTTGCCGGTATTGGAGTGCTTCTTCTGGTGGGGATCCTTCTCGATCTCCTGGTTTTATCCGTTGTGACCCCAATGCCAGACAGCCAAGGACGTAGATGCGAGCCAAGATGTGCTCATCGATCTTTTCGGGCGGATTGAGAACTTCTTTCGGAGGCTTGAATCATATACGGAAGTGCGACCAACAGCAGCGATGATGGATATTATTATAAATATCATGACCGAAGTGCTCACCATTCTTGCCATCGCAACAAAGGAGATTAAGCAAAGGCGTGCGAGTAAGCTGATTCTAGTCTATTCATCGCACTTGACTTATCGCTATACAGAAAAGTACATGAATAAACTTCTAGGAAAGAACGATATCGAGTCTGCGCTGAAGAGGCTCGACACACTTACTCAGGAGGAGGCAAGAATGGCAACTGTGGAAGTGTTGAAGATGATGAGGGGCGTTGATGATAAAGTGAATGATGTCTTAGACGGTGCGCAATGGATAGTTATCAAGTCGTCCGCCTTGTGTCGAACATTCATAATTCTAGATGGAAGAGAAACAAAACAAGTCACTCAACAGAATTCGAACAATACCAATGTGATCATGCAAAACACAGAACAGATAGCGCGTTCGTCACCTTGTTTCATCTCTGTCGGCTTCCGGGGCTCATTCGCTCTCACAGGAGAACAGTTACGACAGGACATCCAGAAATGGCTCTCTCCGCCGGATCCGTCCACAAATCACAACGTCGCCTGCAGTGTGCAACATCAGGTGACAGCCACCTGGTTTTTCGACGGCAGTATCTACAAGGAGTGGAAATCTTCCCCATCTTTCTTATGGGTCCATGGCAAACGTTCGTCTCTATCATCCTCCGCAACTCTAATATTCATGGCTTCCTGTCTTTCATAGCTGGCTCGGGCAAGAGCATCCTTTGGTATGCGAATTCGCTTTTGTTTGTCCCAGGTGATTGAGATTGTTGACCAGCTCTGCGATAATCCAAGACATTGTGGCCCTTCGCAAGGCAGGATCCGCAACCATGGCCTATTTCTACTGTGATTTTCGAGACGAAGATAAGCAAAGTCACCGCGATATCCTCCTCTCTATGCTTTTCCAGCTCTCTTTTCAGTCCGATCTTTGTTTCGACGCCCTCTTTGACCTTTATGAGGAACATGACAACGGTGCACAACAGCCTGGTGATGACGCCTTAATACAGTGCTTGAAATTGGTTCTCTCCCTCCCGTCTCAAGGACCTTTTTACCTCATTGTGGATGCACTCGATGAGTGTCCGAACAACTCTGGCATGCCATCTTCACGAGAACGGATCCTTGACCTTGTCAAAGATCTTGTTGACCTTCGCCTCCCAAATCTCCACATCTGTGTCACAAGTCGCCCGGAAATTGACATAATAGATGCCCTCGAACCTTTGACATCTCTCCGTGTCTCTCTCCATGACCAAACGGGACAAAGGAAAGACATCATCAGATACATTAGTTCTGTCGTATATTCGGACACGAAGATGCGAAGATGGCGCGAGGAGGATAAGAGACTTGTCATCGAGACGCTCTCGGAACGAGCCGATGGAATGTAAGGGTATCTCGCAGTATGATTCGATACAGGCTTATATGACGACGCAGGTTTCGGTGGGTATACTGTCAGTTCGAAGCACTCCGGCACTGTCTCCCACCGAGTGTAAGGGGCATTCTTGACGAATTACCGGAAACGCTGGACGAGACCTACGAACGCATCTTGAAGGACATCAATAAGGCGAATCGAGAGCATGCACGTCGTCTGTTGCAATGCCTCACAGTTGCGATTCGGCCACTGCGAGTTGAAGAACTTGCCGAGGTCCTTGCGGTTGATTTCGATGCGGCACTCCGTGGCGGGATCCCAAAATTAAATCGAGATTGGAGATGGTCAAATCAACACCAGGCAGTTCTATCCACGTGCTCGAGTCTAATCACAATTGTGGACGATGGGGGCTCTCGAGTGGTTCAATTCTCACATGTTTCGGTCAAGGAGTTCCTAACATCGGATCGGCTCGCGTGTTCAAGTGGAGACATCTCCCGATATCATATTCATTTGTCACCTGCGCACACCATCCTCGCTCAAGCTTGCCTTGGGGTTCTACTCTGCTTGGACGAGCACGTCACGAAAGACAATGCATGGGGCATTCCCCTTGCGGAATACGCGGCACGATTCTGGGTCGAGCATGCACAGTTCGAGGACGTGTCATCAAGAATTCGGGACGTGATTGAATACTTTTTCGACGGCGACAGACCACATTGGGCAGTATGGCTTCGTGTAGAAAACATTGACAGACGCTGGGACGTTTTCTTACCCCAAGTGCCCATGCCTGACGGAGTCCCGTTATATTACGCTGCGCTTTGCGGATTCTATGACTTGGCAGAACACCTCGTTGTCAAGAATCCAGAGCATGTAAATTCCACGGGCGGTCGGCTGGAAGCCCCACTGGTGGCAGCATTGCGTGGCAAACATTACAAGGTTGCGGAATTACTACTTGAACATGGTGCGAACATCGATGTTCGGGGCGTGTGGGGGTTTACACCACTTCATTTCGCGTCACGGTTCGACCATAGGTGGCCGAACGAGGGACATGTCGACCTAGTGCAGTGGCTACTTAATCATGGCGCAGATGTGAATGCCCGAGACATAAAGAATTGGGTTCCACTGCTCTTGGCAGTTGGAAACGGGTACTTCGACATATGTCAGCTGCTACAAGTGCACAATGCCGATCTTGGGGTCCGGACTATCGATGGAGAGACTCTATTACACCGAGCGGCAAGTCCTATCCATGACAAGCACCGAAATCAGCTCAAAATCATGCAATTGTTATTGGACCAAGGTGCAGATGTTAATGCACGAGACCATGATGGACGCACACCCCTGCACTACTCCTCGTGCTCGCCTAAAGAGAGGGGGGTTCTCGGACATATCACCGGGACAGTGGAAGGCTCACGCCTTCTGCTTAAGCATGGCGCGGATATACAAGCCAAGGACGGTGGGGGTAAGACCCCACTCCAATTAGCGTTGGAAAATGAGCGTCACGAAATGGCGGAATTTCTATTGGGCCTAGGCGCTAGGTAAATGCAAGTTGCCACTTCTGGTACTTGGTGTATTGTATATCTCACTGTTTCTTATGATGTAGTACTGGTCACGGAATTACTCCTGTCGGTAATCATTAGATTTATACTGAACAAGGGGCGGCCGGGGGACACCTGTTTGACACTTTCTTTCACTGGCACTACTGCGGTTGGACATGGTGTACAGTCCCGAACGTTCCGACCCCTCACCCACGCTCCTGCATCCAGATGCCCAACGAGTGTCCACTGTGTCCACCCTCTCTGCGGCCTCTATCCACGACTGGGAAGAACATGCGTAGTCAACGAGCTTAAGGCCCCTTCCATCGCCTTCCCGCGTGGATTCAAAATGTTGCCCTGCGAACAGTATTCTCGCAACAACTACATCCTTTAGGTTCTGTTCTCACTTGTAAGAGCGTCAAATGGAGGGCTTTCTGCATTTCGGCTTGACGAATGACGTTGGCAACGGACCTAACTCACTTCAGCCCTCGTTCGAAGAGTAAAGTAGCCCCGTACGTATCCGAGTCGGCGGCGCCAAGTTCAATCCCATCAAGTTGGACTCTATTGTTACGAATGAAGACGACATGATCGTGTGTTGTGGGATCAAATGTGTGGGCGGTGTTTTTGGCATGGTGGGATATCGACTGGCGTGGAATCTGAACATGAAAGCATCACGTCTCCGAACAGTGCGAACGTATGTATACACTTACAGTCACTTGTACGAGTCCACACAAAGCGGCGCGCGGCGGACCTTCTCAGGTTCCAGCTGAGCACTAAAACGACGGTGACACGACATTAGCATGCAAAATTGGCGCGACGGAGAATGGTTCTATGCATACGCACGTCTTGACGAGCTCCCGAAAGCGAAGCATGGCCTTGAGAAGCAAGGAGAGTCGCAGCACGCTTCGGTGCATCGCAGATCGCAGGGTCTGCCAGATGCACGTAAAAGTAGCTGACGTCGACCACGGCAGGCTTCGCGATAGGCCATGTACGTCGTCTCGTTCCACGAGTCCGCAAGCCAGTTGACCGTCCCCGTGGCGCGTTCCTCGAGTCGCCTCCGCAACTCTGCAGCGTGGGCGCGCGGGCCAAACGCACGGACACGGACCGCGATTCGCTGCGTGCGTACTCGGCGGGCGTCAGGTGTGGGCGGGTCGTTTCGAGGTACTTGGCGAGGGTGGAGGCGAGCAGTGAAACGGGGAGATGGGGGAGCGAGGTTGGTATCGGAGCATCGGGCCTTGGTTTGGGTCAGCTTTAGTTCTCTAGGAGGCTACTGGAGCTGCTTGAAGAGGGCATGGGCTGCGATTGAGAAGGCATTTGTGTATGTTGCTTCAGGTAAGTCCGATAAAAAAAAAGACAAACATACATAAAGCCGAGGAATATGGGATAATCTAGGTCATCGCAGAGTTGACATGAGGAGACGTCTAAGGTAGATGGATGCTAAGAGGGGGGAGATGAAAGGGAGTCAAGTGTCCGAGTGTGAGCATGGCGGAGAAAATAGAGACTTAAGAAAGGCGCCGGCCAACCTAGGTTTAGGTTTGGAGGTCATATCCCTTCGGAAATTGTGAAGCACATGATGTTCCTCCAGCCTCGACACTCCTTCCGCACTGCCACTGAAATTCGCTACCAATGTCCTCATCTCCCTCTTCATCTTCAGCTTTATGTCTTCCACCAGACTCATAGCACTTGCTCTTCAACGCCTTGCCCACCAGGCTAGCCGATTAGATAGAAGTCCGAAGACCAGATCCAGAACGCCAATATCACCTTCACTCGGTGGTACCAAGCGTCCCAGCAAAGGCTAGTCAGCGACTGCTCTTCTTCCGATCATGGGTCACCTGGGGAAACACTTCCTCACTGCCGAGTATTTCTATGATGAATGCTCACGTGTTCGACGACTCTCCACTCCCCATTCTCTTGGCTAACATAAATCCCGTCGACCACATCTTCACCTTTGACCCTCGTGCCGAAGATAAGTGAACCGACATCGAATGCTAACTTTGCATCCACTAGGAGAACGAATCTTTTGTGAAGAACCGTGCGTATGAGCTCAAACGTGTGTACCTTTCTTGCCTCAGTGTCGACCTCTGGGAAGGATCGAGACGTTACCCAACGGAACATTCGGGTGAATAATAGTATTGCGGAGATGACCGGGTCACAGTGCTCCTGTCGCTTGGTGGATGCATCACTCATATGTCTTGGTAAATGTCCGCAAGTCGGAATATGAGGATGATTTGTTCGTACCGAATCCGGAAAGGAAAGACAGGGCGTTCAGACGTGTTGGGGCTGGGATTTAGATGTTTGGGTGGGCTTGAAGGGCACCTCAGTATAGTGGGACTATCGTAGCACAAGCATTGATTGCCTGGCTTGCAGCCGATAGTGTTGAGCATGATGAGGTGGACATAACATCCATCTTGCTCTATATGTTTGTCTGCCCATCGTGCATCATGCGTCATGCATCATGTACGGACATTCCTTGCGGGGATTCCACAATGTAGTGGCATTACGGTCATGTGACTCAAATATCACTCACGCCACTTAGACGCCTACACCCTGCGCCCAATCGTAATAAACAATTTCCCGCCCTCATCCTCTTTCTGTGAATCAGACCGATGTCCCAGGCTCTCTACACGCCCTCCACTTCCACTTCCACCTTCTCCAACTTCCAATCTGTCCTCAATTCCGCCTTGGAGAAATATGAGAATAAAACAAAGAACAAGCTTCTCACCCATCCACTTGCCGCCCAACTCCAATCCTGCAATTCTCCCTCTGAAATTCTATCCCTTCTTGAAGGACTGGTCCAACAATTCGATCAGCATCGTACAAGTGATGACAGGTTACGAAATTGGCTCAATCCAACGGTAAATGTCCTCTATGCGTTATCCGCCACTCTCGGTGGAGCTGTTGGCCTGGTAAATCTCACATTACTGTCTCTATAAGACCAGGGCTCTGATCATCATTTTCTAGGTATTCTCACCTGCGAACGTAATCTTTGCTGGTATTGGGGTGCTTCTTCTGGTGAGTATCCTTCTCGATCTCCTAGTCCTATCCGTTGTGACCCCATTGCCAGACAGCCAAGGATGTGGATGCGAGCCAAGATGTGCTCATCGACCTTTTCGGGCGGATCGAGAACTTCTTTCGGAGGCTTGAATCGTATATGGAAGTGCGACCAACAGCGGCGATGATGGATGTTATTGTAAATATCATGATCGAAGTGCTCACCATCCTTGCCATCGCAACAAAGGAGATTAAGCAGAGGCGTGCGAGTGAGTTGACCCCAGGCAATTCATCGCACTTGACTTATCGTTATACAGAAAAATACATGAATAAACTTCTAGGAAAGAACGATATCGAGTCTGCGCTGAAGAGGCTCGACACACTCACTCAGGAAGAGGCACGAATGGCAACTGTGGAAGTGTTGAAGATGATGAAGGGCGTCGATGATAAAATGAATGTTGTACTAGACGGTGCGCAATGGGTAGTTATCAAGTCACCCACCCTGTGCTGAACATTCATTTCCAGATGGCAGAGAGACAAAAGAGGTCACTCAGCAGAATGTGAACAATACAAATGTGATCTTGCAACACACAGAACAGACAGCAAGCTATGTAGATGAAGCCAAACGTTCGTCACTTAATTTCATCTCTGTCAGCTTCCGGGGCTCATCGACTCTCACAGGGGAGCAGTTACAACAGGATATCCATAAATGGCTCTCTCCACCAGATCCCTCAATAAATCACAATACCGCCTGCAGCGTGCAACACCAGGTGGCAGCCACCTGGTTCTTTGAAGGCGGTATATACAAGGAGTGGAAATCGTCGCCGTCTTTCTTGTGGGTTCATGGCAAACGTATGTCCTTATCGCCCTTCGTTGCTGTGATATTCACAGCTTCATGTCTTTCGTAGCTGGCTCAGGCAAGAGCATCCTTTGGTATGTCAGTTCGCTTTTTTTCTGGCCCAGGTGATTGAAATCGTCGACTAGCTCTGCGATAATTGAAGACATTATGGCCCTATGTGAAACAGGATCGGCAAATCTGGCTTATTTCTACTGCGATTTCCGTGACGAAGATAAACAAAGTCACCACAACCTCCTTCTTTCTATTCTGTCCCAGCTCTCTGCTCAGTCCAATCTTTGTTTCGACACACTCTCCCGCGTTTACACGAAACATGACAAGGGTAAACGAAAGCCGAGCGACGGTACCTTGATAAATTGCCTCAAGGAGACGCTCTCTTACCGATCTCAACAACCTTTTTATCTCGTTGTGGATGCGCTCGACGAGTGCCCAAATAATTCTGGCTTGCCTTCTCCACGAGAACAGGTCCTTGATCTTGTCAAGGTTCTTGTCGGACTATCCCTCCCAAACCTCCACATCTGTGTTACAAGCCGCCCAGAAATTGACATAAAAGATGCCCTCGAACCTTTGACGTCTCTCCGGGTCTCTCTCCATGACCAGACGGGACAAAGGAAAGACATCGTCGAATATGTCAGCTCTGTCGTATCTTCGGACACGAAGATGCGAAGATGGCGTGAGGATGATAAGAGATTGGTCATCGAGGCGCTTTCGGAACGAGCCGATGGAATGTAAGGGTCTCTCGCTGTATTGATTCGATACATGCTGATATGACGACGCAGGTTTCGTTGGGTATTCTGTCAGCTGGAGGCACTCCGGCACTGTCTCCCACCGAGTGTAAAAGGCATTCTCGACGAATTACCGGAAACGCTGGACGAGACATACGAGCGGATCTTGAGGGACATCAATAAGGCAAACCGAGAACACGCACGTCGTCTGTTGCAATGTCTTACAGTTGCGATTCGGCCACTGCGAGTTGAAGAACTTGCAGAGGTCCTTGCAGTTGATTTTGATGCGGCACTCCGTGGTGGGATCCCAAAGTTAAACCAAGATTGGAGATGGTCAAATTAACACCAGGCGGTTTTATCCACGTGCTCAAGTTTAATTGCAATTGTGGATGATGGGGACTCTCAAGTGGTCCAATTCTCTCATTTTTCGGTCAAGGAGTTTCTGACATCGGATCGGCTCGAGTGTTCAAGTGGAGATGTCTCCCGATATCATATTCGTCTGTCACCTGCACACACCATCCTCGCTCAAGCTTGCCTTGGGGTTCTGCTCTGCATGGACGAGCACGTCACAGAAGACAATGCATACGCCATCCCCCTTGTGGAATACGCGGCAAAATTCTGGCTCGAGCATGCGCAGTTTGAGGACGTGTCATCAAGAATTCAGAACGTGATGGAATACTTTTTCGACTCCGACAGACCACATTGGGCAACATGGCTTCGTGTTTACGACATGGACGTAGAGTTGGACGAGTTCTCTCCCGAAATGTTCGTGCTTGACACAGTCCCGTTATATTACGCTGCGCGTTACGGATTCTATGACCTGGCAGAACACCTTGTTGTCAGGAACCCAGAGCATGTAAATGCCAAGAGCGATCAGCAGGGATCCCCACTGGTGGCAGCATTGCGTGGCAAACATTACAAGGTTGCGGAATTACTATTTGGACATGGTGCGGACATCGGTGTTCGGGGCCAGTGGGGATTTTCACTGCTGCATTTTGTGTTATGGTCCAGCACCGTTTGGCCGGGCATGGAATGTGTCGACGTGGTGCAGTGGCTGCTCGATCGTGGCGCGGAGGTGAACGCCCGGGACAAGGACGACTTGGTCCCACTGTACATGGCGATTTCCAAGGGGTACCTCGATGTATGCCAGATTTTGCAAGACCACAACGCCGATCTCAGCTGCCGGACTATCGATGGAGAGACTCTATTACATCAAGCGGCAAGTCCTCACGATGACGAGCACCGTGATCAGCTGAAAATTATGCAAATGTTATTGGATCAAGGTGCAGATTGCGATGCACGTGACGATGACGGATGCACACCCTTGCACTACTCCTCGTTCCGGCCAGCAAAGCCGGGGGATTTTAGCCGTACCAGAGGGACGGTGAAAGGCTCACGCCTTCTGCTCGAGCATGGCGCGGATATACAAGCGAAGGATAACAAGGGTAAGACCCCACTCCAATTTGCGTTGGAAGATGAACATCACGAAATGGCGGAATTTCTATCGGGCATGGGCGCTACGTGAATGCAAGTTTTACACTTCTGGTACTTGGTGTACTGTATATCCCATTTTTTCTTATGATATAATACCAGTGACGGAACATACACACACAGAGACTGCTGCTGTCAGTAATCATTAGATTTATACTTAACACCGAGGACATTTGCTCTACATTTGCTTTCACTTGCACTACTGCAGTCGGACATGGGGGCCACTAGTCCCGATTCCTTTCTCTACAACTGGGAAGAACATGCGTATTCAATGAGCTGAAGGCCTCTTCCATCGCCTTCCCGCGTGGCTCCGCGTGGACTCAAAAAGTCGCCCTGCGAACGGTATTCCTCCAAGATTTACATCCTTTTATTTATGGATCTGCGTGTGGCACCGCATTTCTTAGCGAAAATGCTAGATGGTGCGAAACGCACCCTTGTCCCGAACCCGTCCAAGGAAGGGCCAAACCTCGGGTTAGACAGACGTACATTCAAGTGCGACTGTTGAGCCATATACACTCAACGTTGGCAAATGCGGCTTGCATCTCGCGATCGGGAAGTTGACGCGAACACCGCGGTGAGAGGTAAACAAACTACAGGATGACTCGGACACCCGGTTTGTCGACACATAGATTGCCGCCCCGAACGCATGTGCCGTCAGTGGTGCTTATTAGGGAAGCGCTCAGCCTAAGTTGGACTCGGACATCAAGGACGGGGGTGTGGCGGTAAAGGAGGAGAGTTATTTGCATATGTTTGTGTCTTCGGACTTTAACTCTTTAATTCCGGGGGTCAAAATTTCGACTGTCCCGACGAACCAAAAGATTTGTGCCTTATGCCGTCTGAGTTGTCGTGGAACACAGACCTCCGTCGTGTAGAGAGGAGTGGTTGGCACAGCCGATGAGTCGTTTGCACAAATGGACGGGCAGGGCGCGTGGTCCGGCGAGGGCATTTAGGGAGCGGTGCTCTTGCGCTGGGGTCGAAAGCTGTGCTGAAGGTGGAGTATGATGTGACTGTTGTTTCTGAGCGGTGCGGGACTGAAGGACATAATGGTAAGGGGTGTACTGTTACATTGCGGGCAGTGGTGTTGAGCTTGACTTGCACGTCAACGTAGGTGTCGTGGTCGTGGGGGTGACTTCGGCGGCAACTCCTTCCGGGGGCTCTCGAGCGTGCAACGTGGGGAGGTGCATGTGAATGGGAGTCACTGCTGCAGAAGACGATAGGAAAGGCTTGCGCGAGTTGGGAGCTGCATGTGAACGTGCCAGTGTGCTCGTCTTCGTTAATGTGTGCCGCGTTGTGATGGCCTGAAGAACCGGTGTCTGGTGGGATCGGCGCCAGAGTTGCTGTTGCTACTGGTGCTGGTACCGGAATTGAAGTTGGTGTCGATGTTGAGGAGGGTGGGGACAATTGCATTGGCACGTGGTGCCTGCAAGCCGGTATCGAAGCCGGTGGTGAAAGCGACGGGTAGCGCGAGTACTACTGCGGTGGCGAATGGTTCGAGGCCCGGCTAGAACACTGTTGCTGCTGGTGCGTTGGCGATCGTCCCTGTCGCTCTCTCTCCGGCTGTTGCAATTGCCGCCGCAGTTGTCGTTGCTGACTTCGCTTAGGCTCTCCGTCGTGTAGGGAGAAAAGGGGAACACGGCTGACAAATTGCTTTCGAGCATTATGAGTGAAAGGGGGCTCGCTGAACCTGATCAGGTGTAGAGTTGGGGTACCGTTCGTGCAGGAGTGCTCGCCAAGGAATTCAAAGCGACCGTTATCCCAGCCGATGACTACAGCGTAGACAAAAAGAGGTGAAACGCTGCAACAAGTCCACGCGAAAGGCACAAACGTTGGAGCTTGTCGTACCACCGGTTCCGACCATCGCCTACCCAAGCTCCCCAAGGCAAGTCTTCGCGGGTGGTAGGTCTGGAGTTGTCAAGCGCCACGACAATCATGGCGGATTCGATGCGTTTTGATGCCACCTTGTTGACAGGCGATGCCTCAAAACACCTCAATATCATCTCACGATGAGATTAACCCACAAGGGATACGCTAGATCTGTCATTCGTCACAAAGGCCTTCCGTTTGACGCCCTTACAAGATAATTAGACACATGTATGTGTCATCAACCCACTTCAACCTTTGTTCGAAGAGTCAAATAGGATCGAACGTTTCCAAGTCGGTGGCACTCAGTTCAGCCCCATCAAGGTGCGCAAGTTGGACCCGAATGAAGACGACGTGATTGCGTGTTGTGGGATAAAATTTGTGGGCGGTGTCCTTTGGTATGGTGGGATATCGACTGGCGTGGAATCTGGATATGAAAGTATCACGTCTCCGAACAATTGCAAACATATGCATACACTTACAGCCACTTGTACGAGAGAACGGAAAGCGGCGCGCCGCGGACCTTCTCAGGTTCCAGCTGAGCACTAAAATGACGGTGACACGGCATCAGCATGCAAAATTTGCGCGATGGGGAACGATTCTATGCATACGCACGTCACCACGAGCGCCCGAAAGCGAAGAATGGCCTCGAGAAGCATCGCGGCGCGCTTCGGCGCATCGCGGATCGCCACGTTGACCACGACAGATTCGCGATAAGCCATGTACGCCATCTCGTTATACAAGTCCGCAAGCCAGTTGACTGTGCCAGCGGTGCGTTCCTCGAGCCGCCTCTGCAGCTCTGCGGCGTGTGCGGAAGTGCCAAATTCGCGGACCGTGGATTCACTTCGTGCATACCCGGCGGGCGTCAGGTGTGGACGGGTCGTTTCGAGATAGAGGCGAGGGGTGGTATGGGGAAATGGGGGAGCAAGGCTTGGTATCGGAGCATCGCACCTTGGTTTGGGTCGGCTTTATAACCCTCTGGGAGGCTACTGGAGCTGCTATGAGCTGCGGTTGAGAGGTCATTAGTGTATGTTGCTTCAGGTAGGTCAACCGCATTCGCTTGTTTCGTCAGAAAAAAATATAACTTGAAAGTCGCGGAATATGGAATAATCTAGGTCGCAGAGTGGACATGAGAAGACGTCTAAGGTGGATGAGTGCTAAAAGGAAGGTAGATGATAGGCAGTCAAGTGTCTGTGGTGGAGAAATTTACAGGCGCCGGCCGACCTCCGTCTCCAAGCAACTGAGATTCACACGTACCGCTTATTACCATCTTCTTGTGAATTAGACCGATGTACCGGGTTCTCTACACGCCCTCCACTTCTACTTCCACCCCCAACTTCCAATCCGTCTCTCAATGCCGCCTTGGAGAAATACGAGAATAAAACAAAGAACAGGCTTCTCACACATCCGCTTGCCACCCAACTCCAATCCTGCAATTCTCCCGCTAAAATCCTATCCGTTCTTGAAGGACTCGTTCAGCGATTTGATCAGCGTACAAGAGATGACAGGTTGCGAAATTGGCTCAATCCAACGGTGAATGTCCTCTATGCGTTGTCCGCCACTCTCGGTGGAGGTGTTGGCCTGGTAAATCTCAAATTACTCTTTCTATAAAACCTGGGCCCTGATCATCAATTTTTTTTTAGGTATTCTCACCTGCGAACGTAATCTTTGCCGGTATTGGTGTGCTTCTTCTGGTGGGTGTCCTTCTCGATTTCCTAGCTCTATCTGTTGTGACCCCAATGCTAGACAGCCAAGGATGTTGATGCAAGCCAAGATCTGCTCGTCGACGTTTTCGGGCGGATTGAGAACTTCTTTCGGAGACTCGAATCATATACAGAAGTGCGACCAACAGCGGCGATGATGGATGTTATTGTAAATATCATGACCGAAGTGCTCACTATTCTTGCCATCGCGACAAAGGAGATTAAGCAGAGGCGTGCGAGTGAGTTGATCCCAGCCAATTCATCACACTTGACTCATCGTTATATAGAAAAATACATGAAGGAAAGGATGATATCGAGTCCGCGCTGAAGAGGCTCGACACACTTA
>Ga0209488_10001031_pt1 | contig 23668 bp, 22 predicted proteins | sample Rivendell_Oct201_8_FD_188349 | JGI IMG/M metagenome (GOLD analysis project Ga0209488, IMG submission 188349) | Vadose zone soil microbial communities from the Eel River Critical Zone Observatory, Northern California, USA -... | ecosystem: Environmental > Terrestrial > Soil > Vadose zone >...
CGCCGCGTCTTTTCGCGCCGGGCGGCGTTGCGCCTCCTCGCCATAGTGCCCACTATGCCTCGTCGGCGCGCCTTGCCCGGCACGAAAATCCGCAGGCGGATCGAGTCAGTTATCTGTGGGACAGGACACTAGCGGTACATCGCCCGTCGGCCGCGTTAGACTGCCGGCTATGTGTGGAATAGCCGGCATTGTAGGTTCGAGGGCGAGCGTCGAGATCGCCCGCAGCATGGCGCAGCGTCTGCGGCATCGCGGTCCGGACGGCGAAGGGGACTGGGTTCAACCCGGAGTCGCACTGGCTCATCGCCGACTGGCCATCTTGGACTTATCCGAGGGCGGTCACCAGCCCATGGTGTTCGATTCCCAGGTGCTGAGCTACAACGGAGAGATTTACAACCACGCGCAATTGCGCGCCGAGCTTCCGGGACCATGGCACTCGACCGGGGATACCGAGGTGCTCGTCCATCTTCTGGCGAAGCAAGGCAGCGTCTGCCTGCACCGTCTGGTTGGGATGTTCGCGTTTGCCGCTTGGGACATGCGCGAGCAGCGCCTGCTGCTGGTCCGCGATCGCTTGGGCATCAAACCCTTGTACTACCAGCTGTTGCCGGACGGTATCGCGTTCGCTTCGGAGCTCAAGGCGCTGTTGGTTCTGGGTCAGCCTGAGATCGATCAGAGCGCCGTGCGTGATTTCCTGTTCCATGGCTATATTCCCGCACCGAAAACCATTTATCGCGGTATCGCGAAGTTGCCCGCCGGACACGTGCTCACTTGGGCTGCGGGCCGCGTGCGCATCGACCGTTACTGGAACCCGTCGCCCGAGATCATCGCGCGCAGCGCCGCAGACACCGTGCGCGAACTCGATGCCTTGCTGGGCGATGTCGTGCCGGCGCATACATTGTCGGATGTGCCGGTCGGGGTCTTTTTGAGCGGCGGCATCGATTCGGCGCTCACGGCGTACTACTTGGATACCCCGCGGACCTATACCCTGGGATTCGATTCGGGCGCCCGAACCGAAACGGCGGCCGCGCGCAGGGCGGCGGCGCATTTGCAAACCGAGCACCTGGAGATGACGGCGCCGCTGGCGGATTTTGCGGAGGCTCTCGACAGAATTCCCGCGCTGTTCGATGAGCCTTTCGGAGACAGCGCCGCCTGGTCGAATTATCTCATCGCCCAATTTGCGCGGCGCGAGGTGACGGTTGCCTTGAGCGGCGAGGGCGGCGATGAAATATTTTGCGGCTATCCGCGGTACTGGTCGAGGATCGGCGCGCGCTCGACCCTCTTCAACAGATCGCTCGCCCGATACTTGCCGCCGCTGTCGCGCTTGGGCTCGTCGATGCAGCGGCACTCCTACGTGGGATTGCCTGCCTATGCCGCGGCGCTGGGAGGCCTGACGGCGCAGCAGATCGATTCCTTGTTGACGGAGTCCTGGCGGGAGCCGGAGTACGACTATCTGTGGTTCTATCGGCAATATTGGCGTGAGGATCTTGGCCCGCTCGCTCAATTGCGCTGGCTCGATTTGAATACGGATCTCGCGGAGGGTCTCCTGACCAAGGTCGATCGAACCAGCATGGCGCATTCGCTCGAAGTACGGCCGCCGCTGCTGGATCATCGCCTGGTCGAGTTCATGCTGAGCGTGGATCCAGCGGTGCTCGTCGATCAGCAGCGGCGGCGCGGCAAGTTGCTGGTGCGTGAGCTCATGGAGCCGAGATTGCCGCCGGGTCATTTGAATCAGCCGAAATCCGGCTTTGGTCTTCCGGTGCATCGATGGCTGCGCCATCACCCGCAGGTATTGCGCGAGGCGGTGGGACGCCTGATGGATCGCGGAATATTGCGCCGTCCGGTGGGAAGCGAATTTCGCCGCGCCTGGTACCTCCTGGTGTTGGACCGCTGGTTCACCGCCTTTGCTTGACAGCGTCGTGACCGACCCAGCCGCCACTGTCTCCGCCGTGACCGACCCCGCCGGCAGCGTCTCCGCGGTGACCGACGCGCCGGGTCCGGGGCAAGCGCCGCGAATTCTCTTCGTGCCGGTGTCGGGGACTTACGGCATGGGCGAATATGCGCGCTCCATGGCGATCGCGCATGCTGCGAGCCGGCGTTGGCAGGACGCTGCCATACACTTCGTGTTGAGCCGCGAGGCTCCATATGCGGCCGATGCGCCGTTCCCCGCGACCTTGTTGACCTCATCCCCGACGTTTCATTCCAAGGCCGTCATCGAGTTGCTCGAGAGGTGGCGGCCCGGCGTCGTGGTATTCGACAACGCCGGGCGCACCGCGCAGCTGCGCGCGGCGCGGCGGCTGGGCGCGCGCGTCGTCTATATCAGCGCGCGCCCGCGCCAGAGACGCAAGGCGTTTCGCTGGCAATGGATGCGGCTGATCGACGAACACTGGATCGCGTACCCGGAATTCAGCGCCGGCTCCTTGAGGTTCTTCGAAAGGCTCAAGCTCAAGCTGGTTGGCCGGCCCGTCGTGCGCTACTTGGACGTCATTTTGCCGCGCGCGGACTTGGGCCGGCGCCGCGCCATTCTGTCGCGCGCCGGCTGCGGAGCGGGAACGTTCGTGTTGCTCGTTCCGGGCGGCGGCACCGGTCATCCGGGCGCGGACGATGCGGTGGGTCAATTCACGGCGGCGGCGCGCACTCTCGCCTCACGCGGAGTGCCGACGGTGTACGTAGGTCCCACCGGTGCGGGCGCGGACCGCCGCACGAGCGGCGGCAGCGCTGCGACCGGCGAGGCCGGCGAGCCGAATTGGCATCCTCTCGGGCCGCTCCCGCAGGCTGACTTGGCGGAACTCATGCGCTCGGCGCGGTTGATCCTCGCCAATGGCGGCTCGACCTTGCTGCAGGCCATAGCCTGCGGCGGCGCCTGTATCGCGGTACCCATAGCCGGGGATCAGATCGAGCGCACGCGGCGCTGCGTTGCCGCCGGTGTGGCAGTGGCTGCGGCTCTCGACGCAGCCGGCATGGTGCAAGCCGCGGACCGGCTGCTGCAGAACGAGCCGCAGCGCGCGGCGCTTGCCGAACGCGCCGCCCATCTCGAGCTCGCCGACGGTGTCGAAGTCGCGATCCAGGCGCTCTGCGCTCTCGTCGAAGCGGCGCCTCACGCGGCGCCGCGGTAACGGATCGCTCGCGCAAAGGGAATCCATGTCGACCGTCGTTCTGTTGGGCTACGATCTCGAACAGCCATCGTTCCGGCATCGCATGCGCACGCTCATCGGCACGCTCGACGCCGCCGGTTGGGAGGTGCGGGCGGAGCGTTTTCCCAGCGGCCGCTATGGGATTCGAACCTGGGAGCGCCGCTCGCTGCTGCGCGAGGCGGACGTGGTGGTCCTGCACCAGATCAAGTTGAGCGCCATGGAGGCGCGCCTGTTCGCCTCCTTCAGCCGGCGGCGGATCTTCGACGTCGATGATGCCATTTACGTGCGCAAGCCTCGGCAGCTCGGTGACGCACCGGACGATTCGCGCTGGCGCAAAAGAAAATTCGCCGCGACCTGCCGCTGGGTGGACGTGGTCGCCGCCGGCAACGACGTCTTGGCCGGGGTCGCGCGCGCCTCCGCGCCGGCCGTCATGGTCCTGCCCACCTCGATCGACACCGCCGCCTATCAGCCGACGACGGCCACGGCGGCCGATCCGCCGACCATCGTTTGGATCGGCAGTCCGGAGAACCTGGTCTATCTGGAGATGATTCGGCCCGCGCTGGCGCGCCTGACCACCCGGTATCCGACGCTCAAGATGCGCGTCATCTGCTCTCGGTTTCCGGACTGGCCCCTAATCAACGTCGAGCGCATTGCGTGGAGCTCGGCGACCGAGGCCAAGGAACTCGCCGCGGCGCATATCGGCGTCATGCCGCTGACCGACGACGAATGGGCGCGCGGCAAGTGCGCGTTCAAGCTGCTGCAATACATGGCCGCCGCATTGCCCTGCGTGGCCTCGCCGGTCGGTGCCAACACCGAGGCCGTGATCGACGGCTTCAACGGGTTTCACGCCCGCACCGTCGATGACTGGGAACGGCATCTGGAGGCGCTGATCCGGTCGCCCGAGCTGCGCGCGCGCTTCGGCGCAAGCGGGCGTGCGCACGTGGAATCCCGCTACGCGATGCGTACCTACCAAGCGCGGTATTTGGAATTGCTGCAGCGGCTGGCCGCGGGCCAGGATTGAATGCGTCCGGCCTCCGAAGCCGGTATCCTTCCGCCATGCATGCCATGCATATTTATCAGATCCTGAACCACTATACCTCGCGCCAAGAACTGGATCCGGGCTTCAGGGTCTTGGACAACTCCACGAATGAGCGGCCGGATTGGTTCGAGTACTGGCCGATCCGACGATTCTTGCTGAACGAGGCACTGGATGAGGATGCCTTTTACGGGTTTCTGTCGCCGAAATTCAAGCTCAAGACCAGCTTGAGCGCCGACGTGGTGCGCGAGTCCGTTCTCGCCGCCGACTCTGCGACCGACGTCATCCTGTTGAGTCCCAGCATTCACAACAGCGCTTACTATCTGAACGTCTTCGAACACGGCGACGCCGAGCACCCGGGCCTCAAGAATGTCGCCGGGCGCCTATTCGAACGGCTCGACATGCAGAGCGACCTGGACTCGCTCGTGTCCGATTCGAGGAACACCGTGCATTCGAATTACTTCATCGCCAAGCCGCGTTTCTGGCGAGCGTGGCTCGCGGTCAACGAGAGGATGTTCGCGATTGCGGAGACCCCGTCCGATGCGCTGGGCGAAGCATTGCGCACGCCCACACGCTATCGCGGCGGCTCGAACGTGCAGATGAAGATATTCATCATGGAGCGGATTGCCACGTGGCTGCTGACCCGCGACCGCAGTTTCGCCGCGCAGGTCCGCGATCCCTTCGTGGCGCGCGCGCGGATTTACAAACTGCCGGTCGCCGTTGTGTGCGATGCGCTGAAAATCGCCTACGCCACGCAAGGCCGTGCCCAATACAAGGAAGTTTTTCTGTTGGTTCGGGGTTTGCGAAGATTCTTGAACTTGCAGATTCGCCTCGGCGGCGCGTTGGGATTTCGGCACGTCCGGCCGTGCCTGCGGCTTTTGAAATCGTACTGGCTGGAAGATGGGCGCTAGCGGTACATCGATGACGGAGGCTCACACCATGACGGATTTCTGGCTCGGCCGGCGAGTACTGCTGACCGGGCACACTGGCTTCAAAGGCGCCTGGATGACCCTATGGCTCGAGAGCTTGGGCGCCGAAGTCACGGGATACGCGCTGCCTCCGGCCGGCGAACCCAATCTGTGGAGCATCGTGGCCGCGCCGGCGCGTGAGGGCCGCGCGCTGCACTCGGTGATTGCGGATATCCGTGATGCCGAGCGCGTGTGCGAAGCCGTGGCTCGGGCCGACCCGCAGATCGTGATTCACATGGCGGCCCAGGCGCTGGTCCGAGAATCCTACCGCGATCCGCTCGCCACTTACGCCACCAATGTCATGGGCACTGCCGCGCTGCTGGAGGCTTGCCGCTCTCTGCGCCGTCTCGAGTGTGTGGTCGTCGTTACCAGCGACAAAGTCTACGAGAACCACGGCGAAGGCCGCGCCTTCGACGAACGTGACCGGCTGGGCGGTCATGATCCCTACAGCAACAGCAAGGCCTGTGCCGAACTGGTCACCGCCGGTTTTCGCGACAGCTTTTTTGCCGACGGACCGCCGATCGCCAGCGCCCGCGCGGGCAATGTCATCGGCGGCGGCGACTGGTCGGAGGATCGCCTCATTCCCGACTGTATCAGGGCGCTCGAGTCCGGCCGATCCGTGAATCTTCGCTATCCCGATGCCATTCGGCCCTGGCAGCACGTGCTCGAGCCCTTGTCCGGCTACCTGGCTTTGGCGGAGTCTCTGGTGACGGCGCCGAAAAAGACGCCGCGTGCTGTCAATTTCGGCCCGGACCCGGCATCCTTCTGCACGGTGCGCGAGGTAGTGGATGCCTTCGGTGCGCGGTTCGCGGGCAAGCCCGGCTGGGTGCGCGATCCGTCGCCGCAGCCGCCGGAAGCCCAGGCGTTGACCCTGTCCTCGGGATTGGCCGCGGACACTCTCGGCTGGCACCCGAGGCTCGACATCCGCGAATCGCTGTCGTGGACGGCGGACTGGTATTTGGCCCATTCGGCGGGGGAGAACATGGCCGCATTTTCCGCAGCGCAGGTGGCGCAGTATGGTGAACTCATGAAGCGATCGCCATGAAGTGCGTGATTCTCGCCGGCGGCAGGGGCACGCGCATCGCCGAGGAGTCGAACACTCGCCCGAAACCCATGGTGGAAATCGGAACGCAACCCATCCTGTGGCACATCATGAAGCTGTATGCCTCATTCGGCGTGCGGGAGTTCGTGGTCTGTCTCGGCTACAAGGGATATGTCATCAAGGAATATTTTGCGAATTATTTCTTGCATCAGGCCGATGTCACCTTCGATATGACGGAGAACCGGGTCGAGTATCACGATTGCCGAAGCGAGCCCTGGAAGGTCACTCTCGTCGATACCGGCGAGGACAGCATGACCGGCGGCCGGCTCTTGCAGGTGCGAAAATACCTGAATGCCGGCGAACCATTTTGCATGACCTACGGAGACGGCCTGGCCAACATCGACATCGGCGCAGAGCTTGCCTTCCACGCCGATCACGGCCGCAAGGCCACGGTGGCCTGCGTGCGGCCGCCGGCGCGATTCGGCCGTATCGTCACCCAGGGCACTCAGGTCCTTTCCTTCGAGGAGAAGCCGACGGCGGAGGGCGGCCTGATCAACGGCGGCTTCTTCGTCCTGGAGCCGAGCGTGCTCGAGCTCATCGACGGGCATGACACGGTCTGGGAAAAAGAACCCATGGAGAGTTTGGCCGCGGATGGCCAGTTGGCCGCCTGGGTCCACCGCGGGTTCTGGCAGCCGATGGATACCCTGCGCGACAAGCAAAACCTCAATTCGTTATGGGACAGCGGAGCCGCTCCCTGGAAGCTATGGGAAGGATGAACGCGATGGGAAGGGTGACGCGATGGCAAGGTCGGCGATGAGTGGGCCGGTGTGATGGCGGGCCTCGTGACGGGCTGCCGCGCATGCGGCGGCCGTTTGACCGTGACCATGGCGGACTTGGGATTGCAGCCGGCGTCGAACGCCTTCATCACGTCATTGGAGGCGGCGCGCGACGAGAAGCGCTATCCGCTGCGAGCCAAGGTCTGCGAATCCTGCAAATTGGTGCAAGTGGACTATGACGTTGCGCCGCAGGAACTGTTCGGCAACTATGTCTACTTCTCGTCCTATTCCGACGACTGGCTGGCCCATGCCAAAGAGTACTGCACCATGGCGCGCCGGCGGTTCGGCCTCGACGCCGGCAGCCTGGTGGTTGAACTCGCGAGCAACGACGGCTATCTGCTGAAAAACTTCATCGACATGGGGGTGCCGGTTCTCGGCATCGACCCGTCCGATACCGTCGCGGCCGCGGCGGAAAAGATCGGTGTCCCCACCCTGGTCGAGTTCTTCGGCGAGCGTCTGGCGAAGGAACTGGCCGGCAGCGGCCGGCAGGCGGACCTGATCATCGGCAACAATGTGCTGGCGCATGTCCCGCTGCTCAATGATTTCGTCGCCGGCATAGCCTTGCTGCTGAAACTCAAGGGTTCCGCGACGATCGAGTTTCCGCACCTTCTCGAGCTGATCGAACATGTCGAGTTCGATACCATCTACCACGAGCATTACTCGTACATTTCACTCTACGCCATCGAGCAGGTGTTCAGCCGCCACGGCCTTCGAATCTACGACGTGGAAACGCTGCCGACGCACGGCGGGTCGCTGCGAATCTTTGCCGCGCACTCGAACCGCACAGACCTCGAGGACAGCGCCTCGCTGCGCCGGGTGCGGGCGCAGGAGAGCGCAGCGGGCCTGGCCGATCTCGGCACCTATCTGCGCTTCGCGGAACGCGTCGAGAACTGCCGGCGATCTTTGCTGGCGTTCCTCGCCGAGGCGAAGCGCGAGGGCAAGACGGTCGCGGGCTACGGCGCGGCGGCGAAGGGCAATACCCTGCTCAATTACTGCGGCGTCACGCCGGCCGACATTTCCCAGGTGGCGGACAGGAACCCCCACAAGCAATCGAAATTCCTTCCCGGCACGCATATCCCGGTGGTTTCGCCGGAGGCGTTGCTGCAATCGAGGCCGGACTACGTGCTGATTCTGCCCTGGAACCTGCAGCACGAAATCCGCCAGCAATTACAGGCAATCACCCAGTGGGGCGGCCGGTTCGTCACTCCGGTACCCGAGGTTCGTATCTACCCATGATGCGCAAAGCCCGAACGATGTCGGCCGGCGTCCAAACGAATTCGGCCGCGACCCATGATATTCACTGAATCGCCTTTGCCCGGGGCTTATGTGGTCGACATGGAGCGCCTCCCGGACGAACGAGGTTTTTTTGCCCGCTCGTACTGCGCGGATGAATTTTCCGCGAGAGGCTTGGGTCCCGAGTTGCGACAGTGCAGCGTGTCGTACAACGCGCGCAAGGGCACGCTGCGCGGCATGCACTATCAGGCCGCGCCCCACGAGGAGCACAAGCTGGTGCGCTGCACGGCGGGTGCGATCTTCGACGCCATCGTGGATCTGCGCACCGCGTCGCCCACTTACCGGCGCTGGTTTGCAGCGGAGTTGACGATGGACAATCGCCGTTCTCTGTTCATCCCCCCGGGATTTGCCCATGGGTTCGTGAGCCTCACCGACGACACCGAGGTGTACTACATGATCTCGGTGGCGTATGCGCCGACGTTCAGCCGTGGGGTCCGCTGGAACGATCCGGCATTCTCCATCGAGTGGCCTTTGCCGCCGGCGGTGATCTCCGAGCGCGACGCCGCCTACCCGCTGCTCGACGTGCCGGACGGCGTGTGACGCAGGGCAAGCGCGTGCTCGTCAGCGGAGCCGGCGGCTTCATCGGCCGCTGGAGCGTCCCCGCGCTGCTGCGCCTGGGTTACGAGGTGCACGCAGTACTCTCTGGGAAGGCGAGTCGCGACGTCCCTGAGCAACTGCGGGGCGCGAAGCCACACTTCGCGAATCTGCTCGATGACTCGGCCATCGATGAATTGACGCGCGAAGTGAGGCCCACTCATTTGCTGCACTTCGCCTGGATCGCCACGCCCGGAGTGTACTGGAACAGTGAGGAAAATTTTCGCTGGCTGGCGGCGAGCGAACGCCTGCTGCGCAGTTTTCGCGCGCAAGGCGGCAGCCGCGTGATGATGGCGGGGACCTGCGCGGAATACGACTGGTCCCGAGTGGAGGTGTGCGACGAGCTGTCGAGCCCCCTGGCGAAGACAAAAGCCGCTACCCTGCGAGGTGCAGGCGCGACGCGCCATGATGCAGCCGCTGCTGCGAATAACGCTGTCACTGCCACGAGTGATGCGGCCGCTGCCGTGACTCGCTACGCCGCTTGCAAAATCACCTTGCAGGCGATACTGGCCGACTTCGGGCGCGAAGAGCGTCTGTCGACGGCATGGGGGCGCATTTTTTTTCAATTCGGTCCCCATGAGCACCCGGATCGGTTGGTGCCGTCGGTGATCCGCAATCTGCTGCTGAACCGCGAAGCGCCGTGCTCGCACGGAAGACAGATTCGCAGTTTTCTGCACGTTGCGGACGTCGGGGAGGCGTTTGCGGCGGTGTTGGACTCCGAACTCGAAGGCCCGGTGAACATCGGGTCCGACGAGCGAGTGTCGCTGGCGGATCTCGTCGATCGAATTGGCCGGCAGATCGGCCGTCCCGAGCTCCTGCGGCTCGGCGCCCGGCCCGCGCCGCCGGGGGAACCATCACTGCTGGTGCCGGAAATTCATCGTCTGCGCGACGAGGCGCGATGGCGGCCGCGCTTCACGTTGAATGAGGCCTTGGGCGACACCATCGCGTGGTGGCGCGGCCGCTTGCTCGACCCTGCCGGCGCCGCGAGGCATGAATGAGCCTCGCCACGCCAGCAGCTCGTGAACATGCGGGCTCCGCTCATGACTAGTGGTGCAGTGGTCGATTTGTGAATGACCGGCCAGGATGGGTGCTCGCCCTTGGTTGCGATTGCGCGGAAGACTATGATCAACATTGAAATTGAACTCTATGAGGCGCTGGTTGAGGCCGGTGTCTCGAAAGACAAAGCGCGGAATGTGGTGCTCGCGCAAAAGGACACCATGGACCAGATCCTGACGACGCTTGCGACGAAGACCGATATGGCGGAGTTTCGCACTTACGTCGATGGACGCTTCAACCTCACGAAGACCGATATGGCGGAGTTTCGCACTTACGTCGATGGACGCTTCAACCTCACGAAGACCGATATGGCGGAGTTTCGCACTTACGTCGATGGGCGCTTCAATCTCGTCGGCGAACAAATGGCTTCGATGACGAATAGGATTGTCATTCGTCTTGGTGCGCTGATGGTCGTGCTGACCGGTTTACTCGGCGCGGTTCTCACGCTGACGCACCGGTAGTTGGTGCAGCGCCCGGCGCGCTATCTGTTGCCGGCTGAGTTCGGAATCAGGCTTCCTGTTCCTGGGTTCCAGCTCCCTCCCAAGGATTTGATCAACGCGACGCTGGAAGCGAGTTGCCTCCCGCGGACGGTCAACGACGCGCGCTCATTGGTGAGTGCCGCGGTCTCCGTGCTCACTATCCCTTGACTTAACCATCATGTTAATTAACAATGAAGTTAAATGAATGACCTCGACACGACATTCGCCGCGCTCTCGGACCCGACGCGCCGCGCCATCCTGGGCCGCCTCGCCGCGGGCCAGTTGACGGTCGGCGAACTGGCGGAGCCCTTCGATATTTCTCTGCCCGCGATTTCGCGTCATCTGCGGGTCTTGGAGGCGGCCTCGCTCATCGTGCGTGAACGCAGGGGGCAGCATCGTGTGTGCCGCTTGGACGCGGGTGCTTTGTCCGCGGCCAGCGAGTGGCTCGATTTCTATCGCCGATTCTGGAGCCACAGCTTCGATCGGCTCGACCGGCATCTGAAACGCAAAAAGAGGATCTCAAAATGAGCAGTGTCGCCGAACCGCAGCCGTCATTGGAATTGTCACGGCGCTTTGACGCGTCGCCGGAACGCGTCTTCGATGCGTGGCTCGGCAAGGAGTGGGGCGAATGGCTGCCGCCCGGCGGCTCGCGCTGCCGGGTGACGCTCATCGAGCCGCATGTCGGCGGCAGCTATCGCGTTCAAATGAGCATGGCCGATGGGAGGAATATCGAGATATCCGGTGAGTATCGTGAGGTGATGCGGCCGACCAAGCTCGTGTTCACGTGGCGAGGCCATTACAACGATCAGCAAACGCTGATCACCTTGTTTTTTCGACCCGATGGCGACGGGACGGTGATGACGTTGCGGCAGGAGGGGTTTGGCAGCGCGCAAATGCGCGATGGCTACGGCAATGGCTGGAATGGAACAAATGGATCGTTCGCGAAGCTGGACGCGATCCTGGCGCGGGAATCGGGGGCGGCAACCGCGCGGGCGCGCGGCTGATATGCTGGAAATTATCGGCGTACCGCAATCGACCTTTGTCCGCACGGTGCGCATCGCGTGCGAGGAGAAGGGAGTGGCCTATCGGCTGACGCCGGCGATGCCGCATTCAGCCGCCGCGTCGGCCGTTCACCCTTTGGGGAAAATTCCGGTCATGCGGTGCGGCAGCATGGAATTGTTCGAGTCGAAGGCGATCGCTACCTTTGTCGATCGCGCGTTCCAGGGGCCGCGGTTGTTTCCAGAGGATCCTGAATTGCTTGCCAAAGTCGAACAATGGGTCTCCGTGGCCAATGCGGAGATGTTTCCGACGATTCGGCTGTACTTGCAGAGTCATTTCTTCCCGCGCACCGGCGATGGAACCCCGGATCGAGCCGCCATCGAAAGAGTGCTACCCCGGGTCTTGGAGCACCTTCAGGTGTTCGAGCGCGCGATAACGCCGTCCGGCCACTTGGTCGGAGACACGTTCAGCTATGCCGACATGAATCTCTTGCCGGTGCTCGCCAATTTGCGCGAGTGTCCCGAGACTCGAGAGATGCTGGATCAGTCCAAATGCCTCGGGAAATATTTCGATGGGCACAGCGGCCGCGCCAGCCTGCAGGCGACACTGCCGCCGCCGTTCAGCGAATTGAGCGGCAGGTCTGGCTAAGCCGCGTCATTCGAATTTGTAGTCCACCCCAAATCCGATGGGGCGCGCACGCATCTTTGCAAGCGCACGCGAGTGCCCTAGAGTGTGGTGATCACACTTGGGGCGCGGGGCCCCCATTCGGAGCGAGACTTGCACCAAAATGATTCCACGACGATTCGGCGGACGACTCGGCCGCGCGCCTACCGTGTTTGTTGGGTGGTCCTGGTTGGCTTATTGGCGGCCGGCGGCGCCCACGCGGAAGAGCAGCCGACTGCAGCGATGATGGAGCCCGTGCGGGGCCTGGTCACGTTCATGAGCACCTTGCGCCGCGGCGAGCAGCCGACGGTGTTTGCGCGCCGCGGGCCGTGCATCGTCGAGAACTTCGCGCCGTTCATATTCTGCGGCTTGGAAGCGGCGGCGAACTGGTCGGCGGGACTCCGCGCGCATGCCGCCGAAGGGGGGCTCAAGAACCTGGCTGCGACCTTCGGCGAAGCCCATGATTTCAAGCGCGCGGGCAATCGCGTTTATTTCTCTTTGCCGACGACTTGGACGGGCCTGACTCAGGGCAAACGGTTTGAGGAGCACGGGGCGTGGTCGTTCGTGCTGGTCCAAGAGGAGGTCGGCTGGCGGATCGCGGGATATGGGTGGGGAGTCACGGCTTATTCGGAGACGCCGCCCTGATCTCCTAATTGCTCCACGGTCTATTTGGTGCTAGAAACAAACCACGCCGTGGCCAAAGAGCCTGCGCGAGACCGAAAATTCGAATAAAGAGGGGATGAACGATGAATTCCAAGCTGTCCATAGCGATCGCGGCTGTCCTGGGCGCTCTGTCGGGCGCGAGATCCCTGGCCGCGACCGCGGAGGGGGGAAGCGACGCCCTCGAGGAAATCACCGTGACGGCACAGCGGCGCGCCCAAAGCATGCAAGAGGTGCCGATCTCGATGCAGGCCTTTACCGGCCAAGCCCTGCAGCAGCTCAACATCCAGACCTTTGACGACTACATCAAGTATCTGCCGAATGTCACCAGCGCCAACAACGGGCCCGGGCAGAACGAAGTCTTCATGCGCGGCTTGAGTGCGGGTTCCCAGGCGAGCCAAGGCAGCTCCTCGACCGGGCTGTTTCCCAACGTCGCGATCTATCTCGACAATCAATCGGGCCAGCTGCCGAACCGCAATCTCGACATCTATGCCGCCGATTTGAACCGCATTGAAGTTCTTGAAGGCCCGCAGGGCACCCTGTTTGGCGCCGGCGCCGAAGCGGGCGTGATTCGCTACATCACGAATGAGCCCAAGATTGACGTGACCGAAGCCAACGTCAAGGCGGGCTACGGCACTACCGCCCATGGGGATAATAATTCCGATGTCACTGCGGTCCTGAACCTGCCCCTGATGCCTGAGCACATGGCGGTGCGCGCCGTCATCTACAACGATCAGCGCGGCGGCTACATCGACAACGTACCGGCGACTTTCACGCGCAAGAACACCGATCTCGGCATTCATTATGCCAATTATCCGACCGGCTGCGGCCCCAACAGCACGCCTCCGGGCCCGCCTTGCCAGGTGCCGCCCGGCAGTCCGACGCTCAATAATAATAGTATTGCGGGACGAGCCATCAATCCGGTGACCTACCAAGGCATTCGGGCACAGTTGCTGTACAAGTTCAACGACGATTGGGACGTGCTGCTGGCGCAGAGCTACCAAGATATGCATTCGCAGGGAGTGTTCTACCAACAGCCGAACGCCTCGGATGGCGCCCCGTTGCGGCCGCTCGAGGTTACCCTGTTCAACCCGTCCTACGACAACGATAAGTTCGAGATGACGTCCTTGACGATCGACGGCAAGCTCGGCTTCTTGAAGGGCGTCTATACGGCCGGCTACTTGTCGCGGAGCGTCGAGCAGTCCGGTGATTACACCAACTATTCCCGTGCCGTCTACGCCGAATACTATCAGTGCTACGGCGCTTTCGATTTGACGCCGAAGTGCTTCTCCCCCAGCGCTTCCTGGCACACCAGCGAGCAGAACAAGCACTTCCAGAACGAGTTTCGGGTGAGCACTCCCGATGATTGGCGCGTGCGCGGCATCGTCGGCGCGTTCTACGAGGACAACAAACTATCCGATCGGACCGCGTGGAGCTACAAGGGGATACCGGAATGTACCGCAACCCTCGCCACGGGCTGCTTCACCGACTTGGGCACGTTCCCGGGGAGCTCGGTCAACCCCGCCGGGATCCGGCCTGCGACTGAATCGTTTTATCAAGACACCCCGCGTGAAACGAAACAGACCGCGTTCTTCGCCTCGGTCGACTTCGACTTGATACCCAAGGTGCTGACTCTCACCGCGGGCACGCGCCATTTCCTGTTCGAGAATTCGTACAAAGGCAGCGTCATGTCGAGTTTCGGGTGCTACGAGGCGGGCACACCGCCGGGCGGCTGCACGTCGTCGTTCTCGTACAATCTCGATGCGCAAAACCTCCGGGGCTCGGAATCGGGGTTCAAGCACCGCGCCAATCTCACCTGGCACATCATGCCGGACGTCATGGTGTATTACACCTGGTCGCAAGGATTCCGGCCGGGCGGCTTCGATGAGAATGGAGGCACGGGACATATCTACGGGACGGACGGCCAGTTGCAATACCTGCTGCCGCGCTCATGGGATTCCGACAAGCTCACGAACAACGAGATCGGCTGGAAAACCGAGTTCTTCGACCATCGCTTTCAGTGGAATGGCGCCGTCTACCGTGAGAACTGGGACAATGTGCAGATCTCCTTCTTCGATCCCGGTTTGTTGGGCAACTTGTTCTTCAATACAAACGGGCAGAACTTCTTGGTCAAAGGCATCGAAACCTCGATCGTCGCCCGCGTGGTCGGTGGACTCACCGTACAAGGGGCGGCCTCCTGGAATCAAACTCGACAGACGAATTCGCCGGCGCTGATCGACAACAACCCACTTAGCGCCAATTTCGGTCATGCCATCACGCAACAATGCGACTCCACCGGCGGCAGCTGTACCGCCATCACGAACCCGTTCGGCCCGGTCGGATCGCCCACGGCGAACGCGCCGCCGTTGCAATTCAGCCTGCGGGCCCGCTACGAATGGTCGTTTGCGGACTACAACTCCTTCGTACAGTTCGGCGCCACGCACTCGGGGCATTCATTCACGCAGGCGGGCTCCAACCCAACCTTCGCGGCGGGATCGGTTGGCATCGGCACCTCAAGGCTGCGATTCGAAAATCCCGCGTATTCGACCTTTGCTGCTTCGGTCGGAATCGCCAAGGATGCCTGGAACGTGACGCTGTACGGAGAGAATCTGGGCAATTCGCACGCATCCACCTTCACCAGCACCGATAATTTCATCGTGGAACAGACGCCGCTTCGCCCGCGCGTGCTCGGAGTATCCTTCGGCTACAAAGTCCTTTGATGATGCAATGGGTGACTAACGCGTCAGTTCCTTGACCAAGCGATCGGCGTGATAGATGTTCTTCAGCGCCTCGGCGATGCCGGTCACGTCGACGGCGATCGCCCGGTTCTGGCTGACGTCGTAGCCGAAATCTCCGCCGAGTGACTGGATGTTGCCGTCGAAAATCAGGCCAATCGCCTCTCCGTCGCGTCCTATCACCGGCGAGCCGGAATTGCCGCCGATGATGTCGTTGGTCGAGACGAAATTGAGCTGCGCGCTTGGATCTACTGACTTTTGCGCTTTTACCCAGCTGTCCGGCAGCTTGAACGGATCTCGCCCGGTCGCGTGCGCGTAGGCGCCGGCGAAATTCGTCGTCGGTTTGACCGTGCGTCCGTTCTCCTCGTAGCCGGCCACTGCGCCGTACGATAGCCGCAGCGTGAAGGTGGCATCCGGGTAGGCGGCCTTGCCTTCCAGCGCGAAATGCGCTTTGGCGATCAGCGCGGCGTTCTTGGTGATTACCGCTTTCACATGGTTCTCGCTATCGGTTCGAACCGTGCGGGCGGGAACGTCCAGCGTGCGGGCGAAATCGATCAAAGAGTCGTGATAGGCCTTGATGGCGTTCGCGCCGCCCTCCAGCAACTTGGCGCGCAGCGGCGCGTCAGCCAGCTTCGTGCCGGTCACGAGCATGTCTGCGATCTCCTCCGGGCTATTGTTGCCGAGAAGCGCGCGCACATCGGGGTCTGAAGTGCCGAGGTATTCGCGTACCTTGGTGAGCCACCAGGTCAGCACGGTTTTCTCCAGATCGCCGTGAATCGGTGCGGGGGAGACGATCTCCTGCCGCAGCGCCGGGAAGTTGGCGTCCGCGAATTCTTCCAAACGCTGACCGTCCGGCTTTCCGATTTCGGCCGAGTAACGGTTCAGAGCCACCGCATGGCCCAAGAGATCAGACATCCGGTGCGGGACTCGCTCCAGCAGGAAGCCGCGCACATAGATATTCCGTTCATGCGCCACCGCCGCCGCCACCGCATCCCAGGCGCCCCCATATTGTTTCGCGAGCTTGAGGTCGGCCGCTACACGCCGGCGGAATTCCTTTTCGGCGCGAGCCTTGTCCGCCACCAGCGGCCCTTCCACCAGTGCGAGCTGTCGGCCCTTGATGGCTTTCAGCGAATTTTCAACTCCGAAGAGCAAGGTCTTGGACGTGCGCGCCTGCTCGGGTCCCTTCGTGGCGAATTCGGTCAGCACACCGCGCAATTCCGAATATAGGTTCAAAATGAATGGCTGTGCCGCATCGCGCTGAAATATAAGCTCCGCCAGCGTATCGTCGCGCTCGGTCGAACCGGGGTTGCCGCTCGTGAACGCAATGTCGCCCTGTTTGACGCCCTTGGCCGCAAATTTCAAGAAAGTATCCGTGTGCAGCGGCGCACCGCCGTCGTAAATGCGCACGAATGCCGCGTCCAAGTCGTAGCGGGGGAAGGTGAAATTGTCGGGGTCGCCGCCGAAGAAGGCCGCGGTTTCCTCCGGCGCGAACACCACGCGAACATCCTGATACCGCTTGTATTTGTACAAATCGTATACGCCGCCCTGATACAGCGTCACCACTTCGCAACGCACGTCCGCCGCCGTACCACAGGCGCTTTCGATCTGCGCCTTCGCCGCCCGCTCCGCTTCGTGGAATGCGCGGTCCGATTTACCAGCGGTGGCCGCCTCGACTTGCTTGGTGACGTCGGTGATCTTGACCAGCTGATTCGCCTCCATCGCCGGGCATTTCTTCTCCTCCGCACCCGCCGCGGCATAGAATCCGTTGGCAATGTAGTCATGCTGCGCATCCGCCAGCTCGCTGACGCACTCGCGCACACAATGATGGTTCGTCATCACCAGGCCGTCGGACGATACCAGGCTGGCGGAGCACCCAAGGGTCAGCCTGATGCTGCCCAGCCTTGCATGCTCGAGCCATGCGGCATCCGGCGCCCAGCCGTATTTCGCGCGCATTTTGGCGGCGGGGAAATTGTCGTAGGTCCACATTCCCTCGTCGGCCAGGGCAGGGGCAGCGATGCTCGCGGCGGCGAGCAGCAATGACACACGAATCAAGGTGGGCATCCGAACTCCTTTCTGAAGATACATGGTGTCGCTCAGTCCATCGGCGATCGCGGCGCAACGGATCGGCGGCATGTTATCTCACCTGCACGCCGTATCGAAGTATTGACTTCGTCTGGATCATCGTTGCGACGATGAGATCGAAGGGGCTTGATGACCGGCTCCTTGCATTGACATAACGGAGTTCTAGAATGGCAATGCTTTCACCCGATCAACCGCTAGAAAGGAGAGATAATCATGGCGACCAAATCGATTCCAGACGGTTATCACTCGGTCACTCCCTATCTCATTATCAAAGGCGCTGCCGACGCTATCGATTTCTACAAACGTGTATTCGGCGCCACCGAACTGATGCGCATGCCGGGCCCGGACGGAAAACTCGGCCACGCCGAGATCCGGATTGGCGATTCGGCAATCATGCTCGCGGACGAACATCCTGAAATGGGCCACCGCAGTCCACAATCGCTGGGCGGAGCCGGTGTGAGCCTGATGGTATACGTCGAGCGGGTGGACGAAGTCTTCAAACGAGCGGTCGCAAGCGGAGCAAAGGAGCTGCAACCCGTCAAAGACCAGTTCTACGGAGATCGATCGGGGACGTTGCAAGATCCGTTCGGACACACATGGACCGTCGCAACGCACATCGAGGATATACCACCTGACGAGATGCGCCGCCGCGCCGAGAAATTTATGCAGGGCGCAACCGCATAACACAGCACGGATCGTCGACTCGCGCAGCTTCGGCGCCATGTAGAAGAAAATGAAGCTACCCGAGTGAGATCGGGTGGGGTGTAAAACGTGGGACAAACGTTGGTGCGACGCACACAAGCTCTGCCGCAACAAGTTGGAGTCTAAGATTTTGCAGGCGTATGCTCCGCGCAAAAGTCCAGCGGCACTAGATCGCTTCATCGAACGCGACAAACCGGGGAGAAATCTGACATGGCTATCGACGAATCGAAACTCAATGAGTTTCTCGGCAAGGCAGTGGGTGATCTTGGCGCAGCGATGAGCGCTGCACTGATGCTGGTCGGAGATCGGCTCGGCTTATATAAGGAGCTCGCCAAGGGCCCCATTACATCCTCCGACCTGGCGCAGAAAACCGGCACGAGCGAGCGGTACGTTCGCGAGTGGCTCGGCAATCAGGGAGCCGGCGGATATGTGCAGTTCGACGCGACGAAGAATAATTGGTCGCTGAGCCCAGAACAGGCGCTTTGCCTCGCGGACCCCAATGGGCCGGTCGACATGCCAGGCGCGTACAACATTGTCGAAGCCACCTTTCACGCCTTAGACCGTACCCTCGACAATTTCCGCACTGGAAAGGGTATGGAATGGGGCGAGCACCATCCCTGTCTCTTTCATGGAACGGAGCGGTTCTTCCGCGCCGGCTATAACGCCAATCTCATCACATCGTGGCTTCCAGCTCTAGACGGGGTCGTTGAAAAACTCAAGGCGGGAGCAAAGGTAGCCGATGTCGGCTGCGGTCATGGAGCCAGCGCGGTTCTCATGGCCAAAACGTATCCCAACTCGAAAATTACCGGATACGACTACCATGCCGATTCCATTCGAACAGCCCGCGAAAGAGCTGCTGCCGCAGGCGTAACGAACGTGCAGTTTGAGGAGGCGGATGCGGTGAGTTACCGCGGCGAGTCATTTGATCTCATCGCATTCTTCGATTGCCTTCACGACATGGGAGATCCCGTTGGAGTGTCGCGCCATGCGCGACGCGCGCTGAAAGACGATGGGACGGTGATGATCGTCGAGCCGTTCGCGAACGACAATGTTCAAGACAATCTGAATCCGGTCGGTCGAGTGATGTACGGAGCGTCGTCGCAGATCTGCGTGCCGGTGTCGCTTGCGCGCAATGGCCCAGCACTTGGCGCACAGGCGGGCGAGCGTCGGTTACGTGAGGTAGTCGTGACCGGTGGCGGCTTCGGCCGATTTAGGCGCGCTACCGAGACTCCCTTCAATCTGGTGCTCGAAGCGCGCCCATAGAACGGTCGCAGATCAGTTCCGAATCACGCTGGTGGAGCGCACCGCCGGCAGCGGCAACCACGAGCCACGGCCTTGGCATCGGAACGCGCATTTTGCAGTGGTGTTGCGCTTTGGTAGCTGTCATTGCCAATGACCAGCGCGACACGCCGCGCATCGGCCGCACCGGCCCAGGCCATCATCACGATCACCGCGACCGCGGGAATCGCCCAGGGTCGATGCCTGCGCACCAGTCGATGGTATCGCCAAAGCATTCCAGAATGTCTCCTCGTGCCCAATTCTAAGCCCGCTGGAGTAGCGATCGCCGGGGCGCGTGAACAGGCGGCGCCGGAGCATGGCAGCCATGACGCCGTCCAAATGCCGCCTCGCTGATCGCTCGTAACCAATTGATTTTATGGTGCTCCCTACATCGGTCCTGCACCCGTGCCGTAAATCGCCGACTCGGTCGCAGCGGCGTGAAACCTCCCACAGCTATGCTCCGCCTTGCAGTTTCTAGGAGACGAGCGCAATGGAAGTCATGCGGAAATCATCAATCGCCGTACTCAGCATCGCGAGTCTGATTGTCTCGGCTTGCGCCAGTCCACCACCAAAGCCGATGACGCATGAACAGTATCTCGCCAATCGAGAAAGAGGCATAACGATAGCGGTTCAGTCTGCCTACCGGGCTGGCCAGGACGGCGAGGCCGTATACGTGCGGCTGGAACTACAGGCATGTCTGCATGATGCTATGGCCCTGCTCGACTCACCACAGCGCTCGTCCGCGATTCAACGGTGTCGAGTGAACTGGCCGCAGCCTTGGCCAGCCGCGCTTGCTTCTGCGCCCTAACAGCCGCGCAATAGCTAGTTTTCCATGGCGCTTCGCGCGACCCCGATGCTGCGACCAGATCCTTACTGTGCATCGATGCGAAACAGTACCTGCAGCGGATAACCCACGGCACCTTCGAAAAACGCACGGTCCAGAGCCAGATGCTCCTCGGTTACCTTCAGTTCAATGATTTTGGGGAGTGTTTGGAACCCGGCAGCGGCCAAGGCGTTGAAATAGTCGGCAAGAGTCTTGTGCATGTAACTCACGGGAACGGCCTTGCCGTCCCGTCTCCAGATGTACCCTTCATAGGACTCATCGACACCGGCAAAGTAGTCGCGTCCCTTTGAGTCGAAGTAAACGGGCTTCTCCAGAGGGCGGATGTAGGGCAGAAATGGGTGCGGTACCGTGAAAATGAAACGACCGCCCGGAGCGAGGCGCGAACGCACGGTCCGGAATACCGCGGTCATTTCAGCGCAGCTCAAATAGCTGACCATGAAGACGGCGATCACCCGGTCGAATTGCTCCCGCGGAAAATCCTGAAAATTCGTGGCATTTCCGCTCTCGAAAGTCATCGGGCACGGTGCACCGCTCGCGGCAGCCTGTTGTGCACGCCCGACCATCTCGCTGGAGATATCGATGCCGAATACCGACTGAGCGCCTGCCTGCGCCACCAGACGGGCAACGTATCCTTCTCCGCACCCCAGATCCAGCACATGCTTGCCTGTCACGGGCGCGAGTTCCTGAAGTACGAGCGGTCTGGCCGTGAAATCCGAGAGGATCATGGGCTCCTGCCGGGCCCACTGGTCTGCGTTCTGATCGAACATTCCAGCGAAAGAATCAGTCTGCATGACATGGCCCCTAAACAACGATGTAACCGAAGATGTCGCCGATCGCGGTGTGCTCACTAATCGCGTCGACTGCCACACTTGGAGTTAAGGCTCTGCGTCGTGGCAATGCCCGCCATTTGCCGCTGGTCGGATAATTGTACACAGGCCCTGCGCTGGGTTTTTCATTTGTGCGTGAGCACAGGAAAATTTACGCTGCCTGATACCAGTCGTTCACCAAGGCCTGCTAAGAGTCGTCGTTGAATCGTTGATTATCGGAAATCGGATTCGCCCGGCGAGGGTTATCAGCCGTAGCGCGCTGCGCAAAGCTGTGAATCGTCATGTGCGGCGGAGCTGTTCTAGTACTTTGGCCCGTTGCTCTACCTGTTTGCGCTTGCCGATGCAATTCGCGCGCATCTGCCAGCACTCGGAATCGAGATCAACCGCACGGTCACGAGGCTCCGGCCGTGAATGCTCGATGCGACCGACCGCTTCCGAGTAAAGGAGATCGCGAACTTTCCCAAAAACGAGCATTGGCGCCGGCGCACCCTAGGGCGCATCAACGCCTCTTCATCGGAAATACTAGAGCGTCGCTTCTTTGAAGGCTCGGAGCACGGCGTTGATACGGGTCTGATATCCACTTCCACGCGACTTAAACTACTCTAGCACATCTACGTCGATTCGCAGCGACACCGAGGCCTTAGGAGGAACGGGTTTTAGGCCTTTTCGGACGATTGCTCGGGCGATCCCCTTTACGTCCAGCTCCGGATGTTCGGGGGTGACCTTTACGTCGGCGGCTTTCATTTGGCGGAGTCGGCGGAAGTTGGTTTTCGATGCTTGCAAATAGGATTTCTTCTTCATGGGTTGTTGCTCGTCTGAATGAGATTACGCGGATTTCCTCTGCCGCCGTTTCTCCTGACAATACGAAGGTCTACGAGAACACATTTTACAGCATCCTATACGCCGATCCCGTTGACGTGATAGCGATAATAGACACCTCCACCGGAAGTGTAGTGACAACGATTCCCCCTGTTATGAGTGTTGGAACCTTCTCGCGAGGTTGATAGTTCCGTTTTGGCTACCTCGCACGGAAAGTAGATCCGCAACGTTCGCCGAAGCTTATGACCACCATCGCCAGCAAATACATCTCGTGATGACATCGAGGGACACGGCGACAATTTGCAGCTTGCGTAGGCTTTCACATCGTATTCCTTCGCCGTCAAGTCTGTCGCACGCCGCGAGCGGCGGCTTTACGGCGACCATTCAAGACTGGGCTACGCCCGGTTTTGGGCCGTCAGGCGACTGCTTCGTTTCACCGGGATCGGTCCCACACCAGTCAGCAGTTCTGTTGCTAAGATGCCGTCCCACTATGCGTACCATGATTGCCACTTCCCTTCGCGTTGCCATTGTGACGTGCGTGACACTGGCGACGCTGCTACTGCCGTCATTGGCGAGCAGCCAGACTATCGCCTTGACGTTCGACGATGGTCCAAATATGGCAGACACGATCGGTCTCAGCCCGGCGGATCGCAACGCCGCTATCTTAAGGCAGTTAGCCGAAGCCCACCTCAAATCCATCCTTTTCATCGCAAGAACGGATGCCGACACGAAGAGAAATGATTTGATTCGGCAGTGGGGCATTGAAGGACATCAAATTGGCAATCACACGGCCACTCACCCAGATTTCGATGAGGTAAGTCTGGCCGATTTCGAGCAAGATCTGCTCACGTGTGAAAAAGCGATCCGTGACATGCCCGGATTCATCCGAAGATTTCGATTTCCGTACTTAAAAGAGGGGGACACTGTTCAGAAGCGTGACGGCTTCAGGGCGTTTCTCGACTCCAATTCCTATAAAACCGGTCCGGTGTCGGTCGACGCAAGTGACTGGTATTACAGTAAGCGATTGAACGCTCGACTCAAAACAGATCCCAACGCCGACAGGCTCCCTTACAAGGATGCGTACCTTCGGCACTTGTACGACCGGGCGAAATATTACGATGGCCTATCTCACACCGTACTCGGCCGCTCCGTCGCGCACGTGCTACTGCTGCATCACAATTTGATCAATGCACTCTTTTTGAAGGATGTAATTCAAATGTTTAGGGACAAGGGCTGGACGCTTGTCGATTCCGAAGCCGCCTTCAACGACCCCGTCTACAACATGCGTCCTGACACTTTGCCGGCCGGTGAAAGCATCCTGTGGGCGCTTGCCAAGCAAACGGGCGTTCCGGGTCTTCGCTATCCCGGAGAAAATGATGTTTACGAAAAACCCATCCTTGACCGTCTGCGCCTTTAGACTGAACGGCAGCTTCCGAGCAAGTATTCAAACGAGGCGAGTGACCGAGCTTGCTGCGCTGCGAACTACTGAATGTAAGCGGGCCACGAGCGGTCATGACAATTCGGCGCGTGTGCCACAATAGCCGCGCTCGTATCGGAATCACCGCATCTCGATTTAGGGCTTGAGGGCCGCGATTAAGGCGCTCTCGTCTCGAACGCATTACCAGTT
>Ga0209488_10001033_pt1 | contig 23667 bp, 20 predicted proteins | sample Rivendell_Oct201_8_FD_188349 | JGI IMG/M metagenome (GOLD analysis project Ga0209488, IMG submission 188349) | Vadose zone soil microbial communities from the Eel River Critical Zone Observatory, Northern California, USA -... | ecosystem: Environmental > Terrestrial > Soil > Vadose zone >...
TGCTGCAATGGTTCGAGCGCGTCGGCTACAGCGCCGACATCGCTGGCCTGGAACGCGAGTTCGGCCGCGCGCTCACGAAGCTCCCCGACTGGGCACGCCACCACGCGCGACCAGATGGGCGCTGAAACGAGAGTTCTCGTCGGAATGAGCCGCGTTCTGAGACCTTCCGTCCAATCGAAAGCACGCATCGCAATGAACGACAACAAGACCCTTGTCCTCGAGGCATTCGACACCCTGTTCAACAAGCGCGACTACAACACCGCCGCGAAGTTCTGGTCGCCCGAGTACATCCAGCACAGTGCGCACATCCCGCCGGGGAGGGATGGCTTGTTCAACCTCATCAAGGCGCTTCCGCCGGGGCTGCGCTACGAAAACCACGTTGTCGCCGCCGACGGCGACTACGTCCTGCTGCACGGGCGCTTCACCGGCAATGGCAGGCCGCGCGCCTGGATCGCCGGCGACGTCGTGAGAGTCGCGAACAGCGTCCTCGTCGAGCACTGGGACACCCTCCAAGACGAAGCCGCTCGGGAGGAATCGAAGAGCGGGCTGCCCATGTTCGGAGACCGTTTCGCCACTGCGTCGCCGGAATTGACAGTGGAGAAGGCGAGGAAGATCGTCGCGCCGCTGTACGAGGCCTTGAACCAGCCCCAGAACAAGGACGTTCACGCCCTTCTCGCGCAAGCCTGCCACGCCGACTACAAGTCCTACTCGACGAACGAAGATTGGCTCTCACGCGAGCAGCTCGCCAAAGTCTTCAAGGGGATCGGCGCGAGCGTTCCCGACCTGGCTTGGAGCGTCGTGGACGTCATCGTCTCGGGCGACCAAGTCATCGTGCGCGGCCAGGCCACTGGAACTCCGACCGGCGAGTTCTTGGGCGCGCGCCCGACGGGCAAGGGCTTCAACACGATGGCCGTCGACGTCTTCACCGTCCGAGGCGACAAGCTCGCCACGGCGTACCACGTCGAGAACTGGATCGGCGCGCTCCAGCAGATCCAGCGTTAGCGCAGATGGAGAGATCCCCCTTCGTCAGCGCTCGGGGCAGCCACGAAGGGACTCCCGACGAGACGACGAGACCCCGAACCGTGAAGGCCGAATGCCACGACTGAGACGCTTGAGTGGGACATCTTCGTCAACGGCGGGGTGGCGATGCTGCTCGCGCCCGAGAGGTTGGATCAACGGCCAGCGGATCGAAGTGTCGGGCGGGATGGGGCTCTGACGGCCGACTCCAGCGATGCCAGCGCCGGTCCGCGGGACCACAGCCGCGGACCACATTCAGGGCCGCCTCTGGCCCGCGTGGCCGGAGACCCGCTAGACTCGGGGCGAGAGGATCTCGCGATGTCCGAGGCCAGAGTCGGGCCGCCGTCGACCCTGCATCTGCAGTTGGACGAGCGGTCGTCGGTGCCGCCGGTCTGGCGCAACGAACCCGCGTTCACGATCATCCGACTGCAATCGTCGGCGGGGATGCAGGACCGGATCCGGAAGGTCTCCGCCATCCCGGCGCTCCTGGTTTCGATGGCGATCGAGCCACTGGCTGCGGATCAGTATGGTGTCTGGGTCGCGGACCGGTTCGTGCCGACTGCCGACGTTGCCGCGTTCCGGGCGAACGTCATCGACTTCGATGCACAACCGAGTTGCTGGGCCGGGGCGAGCTTCGACTACGTGCACTTCCACGTTCCCCGCGCGACTCTCGAGGATGTCGCTCTGGAGTTCGGCTACGCGTCGCTTGGTGCCTTCCGACCCGCGATCCTCAAGGAAGACCTGGTGCTCGCGCAGTTGACGAGGAGCATCCTCCCAGCCATAGGCAAGACGCCTGCGGCCGGCAACCTGGGCCTGGACCAGTTGCAACTGGTCCTGGCCGCCCACCTGCTCCAACGATACGGCGAGCTGAGGCCGCGTCCTCTGGTGGCACGAGGCGGGCTCGCGCCGTGGCAGCAGCAGCGCGCGACGGACCTGCTGCGCGAACACCTGGACGGATCGCTGCGTCTCGCCGATCTGGCGAGCGAGTGTGGATTGTCCGTCAGCCACTTTGCGCGGTCGTTCAAGGCGAGCTTCGGCATGCCCAGTCATCGCTGGCTCACTCGTCTTCGGATCGAGCGCGCGCAGGAGCTGTTGCGGCATTCGCGCGAGCCCTTGGTGCAGATCGCACTGCGTGCGGGATTCGGCGACCAGCCCGCGTTCACGCGCACCTTCCAGCGAGTCGTGGGTACGAGCCCGGGGCGCTGGCGCCGCGACCAGGCGTAGTGCCGAGCAGGAACCGACAAGAATCGGCAATCCTCGACAAGAGCCGCCCGCGCGACTTCCCTAGCTTGCCGGCGCGTCGGAGCCTCGGTGCGACCGGGGCAGGGTTCGGCTCCGCCGACGCGGTCTGCTGTGAACTCGGGTCATCCGCCCGTCGGGCGAGGTCCGCGTTCGCAGCGACCACCGAGCCGAGTCCGCCGCAGGAGATGCCAATGCCCGGTCAGAGCCGTTTCCACGAGCCCCTCACGTCCGAGAACGCGGCCCTCGTCCTCGTCGATCACCAGATCGGCCTGCTGACCGGCGTCCGTGACTACCCGATCGGCACGCTGAAGCACAACGTCGTCGCCCTGGCCAGAGCGGCCAAGGCGCTGAAGCTGCCGATCGTCGTGACCACGACGGCGCGCGACAGCATGTGGGGGCCGACCTTCCCGGAACTCGTCGCGGCGCTGCCGGGCATCGACATCATCGACCGTTCGTCGGTCAACGCCTTCGACGATGCGCGCGTGGCGCGCGCCATCGCGGCGACCGGTCGGAACAAGCTGATCTTCGCCGGCGTCTCCCTCGAGGTCTGCGCGGCGTTGCCCGCCATGACGGCGGTCGGCAAGGGCTTGGACGCCTACGTGGCCGTCGATGCCTCAGGGACCTTCAGCGCGACCAAGCGGGAGGTCGGCCTTCTGCGCATGCTCCAGGCGGGCGTCATCGTCTCGGACTACACGACCTTGATGGTGGAGGTGCTCAAGGACAACGCGCGCCCGGAGGCTGGCGCAGTCTATGGCGCCATGGACATGGACTGGGCCAAGCTGGTCGGTCAGGTCGCCGCGGCGTACGCGACGAAGTGAAAGGCGGAGCCGATGAGCAACGATGTCCTGACGACAAGCGTGGCCGATGGGATTGCCGTCATCACGATGGGCAACGCCAGGCGCATCTACTTCGACGCGGAGATGGGCGACGCGCTGACCGAGGCGCTGGAGCGGTTCGCGGGCGACGCTGCTGTGCGCGTTGTCGTCGTGACCGGCGGCGCCCCCGGCTACTTCATCCGTCACTTCACCGTCGCTGCGCTCATCGGCCTCGCAGAGTCTTTGCGCGCTTCCGGGCGCGAGTGGCCCGAGAACGCGACCTACAACGGCGGGTTCTTCGACAAGGCCATGGCGCTGTGCGAGAGCATGCCGAAACCGGTGATCGCCGCGATCTCCGGCACGGCCCTGGCCGGCGGATTCGAGTTCGCACTCTCCTGCGACCTTCGCATCGCAGAGGATGGCGACTACCTGATCGGACTGCCGGAGGCGCACCTTGGACTCCTTCCTGGTGCCGGCGGCACGCAGCGGCTGCCACGCACGATCGGAACTCCGGCCGCGCTCATGCACATCCTCATGGGCGATCCCCTCGCTCCGCGTGAAGCCGAGCGGAGAGGGCTGGTTCACGAGACCGTCAGCGGCAAGGCTCTCGATCGCGCGATGGAGATCGGGCGGCGCCTGTCGTCGCACACGCCGGAATCGGTCGCGTACATCAAGCGTCTCGTCCGCAACGCCACCGACACGCCGCTGGCACAGGGACTGGCGCTCGAACGGAACCTCTTCCTGAAGCTCTGCATCACCGAACCTGCGCTCGCACGCATGCGCGCCTACGAAGCCCAGAACATCACCTCGCCGTCGCGCTCCATCGAGGTCGAAGGAGCGTGAACCGTGACTGACTCCCCCGCGCCCGTGAGGATCGTCGAGGAGACGCCCGCGTATTGGCGGGTCCTATTCGACAGTCCGCCCTTCAACATCGTGGACGCCACGATCTTCACAGGCCTCCAGGACCTGCTGGCTCGGATGGACGCCAGCCCGGGCCTGCGTGTCGTCGCGTTCGAGAGCGCGAATCCCGAGTTCTATCTTGCCCACTTCGACTTGACCGGCAAGACCGGGAACATCACCACGGCGGTCGGGGTCTCGGGCCTGCCGATCCTGTTGGATACGTTCGTCCGTCTCACCAAGTCCCCCGTGGTCAGCATCGCGAAGATCCGCGGCTGCGTTCGCGGCGTGAGCAGCGAGTTCGTGCTCGCCTGCGACATGCGCTTCGCGTCGCGGGAGAACACACGGCTGGGCCAGCCCGAAGTCGGGGTGGGAGTGAACCCCGGCGGCGGCGCGACCGAGCGCCTCCCGCGATTGGTCGGCCGCGGCCGCGCGCTCGAGATCGTCCTCGGCGGCGACGACTTCGACGGCGACACCGCGGAGCGCTACGGCTACATCAACCGGGCGCTTCCGGACGCGGAACTGGACGGCTTCGTCGATGCGCTGGCGCGGAGGATCGCCGCTTTCGATCGGCGTCCCATCGCGGCGGCGAAGAGGCTCGTCAACCACGTCTCGCTGCCATCCGCTGACCGGCTCCTCGACGCCTTCAACGCCTTTCAGACCGCGCTGGCGTGGCCCGAAACGCAGCAGCGGGTCCAAGCTCTGCTGGAGCGCGGACTCCAAGTCGAACGCGAATTCGAGATTCGATGGCCCGCGCAACTCGGCACGCTCCTCGAGAGGCCGTAGCCGAATCGCATCAATGAAAGGGCGACAAGCATGAAAGCGAGATCTACGGAGACCAAACCCAGCATCGTGCTCTGCCACGGGATCTGGGCCGACGGTTCGTGTTTCAGCAAGGTGATCCCGACACTTCAGGCGGAAGGTCACCAGGTGATCGCCGCCCAGTACGGCCTCGACACGCTCGCCGGCGATGTCGCCACGGTGAGACGCACGTTGGTACGCGTCCGCAGCCCGGCGATTCTCGTGGGACACTCCTACGGCGGCAGCGTCATCACGGCCGCGGGAACCGACGAGCGGGTTGCCGGGCTGGTCTACATTGCCGCACTCGCCCCTGACGCCGACGAGACATCACAGAGCCAGCTGGAGAAGTTCCCGGTGACAGATGTCTTCGCCCACGTCGAAGTCGCGGACGGTCGGGTGTGGATGCTCCCCGACGGCGTCGAGTTTCGCCGGCGACTTGTCCGAGCAGGACAAGAAAGTCGTCTGGGCAACTCACTTTGCGCCGGCAGCGGACCTGTTCACACAGAAGCTCGACGGTGTCGCGTGGAGGTCGAAGCCCAGTTCGTACATCGTGGCCACGAACGACCGCACGGTCCAACCCGCGATGCAACGGTTCGTCGCCAAGCGCATGGGCGCCAACACGACGGAGGTCGCCAGCAGCCACGTTCCCATGCTCTCCAATCCCAAGTTGGTGATCGATGTGATTCTTGCCGCCGCAAGGGCCGTTGCATGAACCCTTGGCGGCATCGCATCGCGCATGTCTCGTCGGCGGAGGTCGCCGGCGTCTGACCCCTGGGCCCGGGGCGGGACCGGCCAGCCGAAGTGATGCTGCGCGCGCGGACCTTCGCCGACGACTGGCAGCCCGATCTGCGCCGCCACGGTCGAGATCGCCGCGGCCGTGAACGTCTTGATCAGCGAGGCGATGTGGAACCGCGTGCGGATAGGCTCGGGCCGGCATGCAGGTCCACCTGGTCGACGGCACCTACGAGCTGTTCCGCTGCTACTACGGCGCGCCCAAGGTGCAGGCGCGCGACGGCCGCGAGGTCGGCGCCACCCAAGGGCTGCTGAGCACCCTCGACTCGCTGCTGCGGCAGGACGGCGTGAGCCACGTCGCCATCGCCTTCGACACCGTGATCGAGTCGTTCCGCAACGAACTGTTCGCCGGCTACAAGACCAGCGCCGGCATCGAACCGGAGCTGTGGGCGCAGTTCCCGCTGGCGGAGCGGGCGACCCGGGCGCTCGGCATCGTCACCTGGTCGATGATCGAGTTCGAAGCCGACGACGCGCTCGCCACCGCGGCCGCCCGCTTTGGCGCCGATCCGACCGTCGAACGCGTGGTGATCTGCACGCCCGACAAGGACCTGGCGCAGATGGTCAGCGGCACGCGGATCGTGTGCCTCGACCGCCGGCGGAAGGCGATCCTCGACGAGGCCGGCGTGCGCGCGAAGTTCGGCGTCGGGCCCGAGTCGATTCCCGACTGGCTGGCACTGGTGGGCGACAGTGCCGACGGCTTCCCCGGGCTTCCCCGTTGGGGCGAGAAGAGCGCCGCCGCGGTGCTGGCGCAGTACCGGCACCTCGAAGCGATCCCAAGTGACGCGCGGCAATGGCAGGTGCCGGTGCGGGCAGCGGACGCGCTGGCGCAGAGCCTGGCACGACACCGCGACGAGGCGCTGCTCTACCGCCGGCTCGCGACCCTGCGCACTGACGTGCCGCTGGCGGAAGGGCTCGCGCAGCTGTGCTGGCGCGGCGCGCCCGCGGAACCGCTCGCGGAACTGTGCCGCGAGCTCGGCTTCGAGCGCTTCCGCGAGGGGCGGTGAACCGGCGGCCCGCGCGGTGCGTGAGCAAGTGCGTGTGCTGCGCGAGTGCGTGGCGGTCTCGGCAGGCGCTTGCATCCTGCGGGCAACGATTGACGGCATCGGCAGGCGGCTCGAACATCTGCTGCCCTCCCGGCCGTCTGTGAGAGCTTGCTCTACAGGTCCGCTGCACGGCCGCGAACTCCGAAACCGGGAATGACCATGACCTACTCACTGCTCTGTGCGTTCCTCGCGCCCGTCCTGGTGGCCCAGCAACCGGGCGCTGAGCCATCGGCGGTGTTCCACGATGCCGGCGCCACGCCGGCAACGCCCACGTCCAGCGTGTCGGCTGTCGGCAACGCGATGCCCATGCTGCTCAATCGCACCGCCGGACTGCAGCTGCTCGATGGCGAGCTCTGGGGCGGCGCCGACGGCTACAAGGTCCGGTTCGACGCCGATGGCTTCGAGTTCACGCCGGCCCTGGGACCGGCGGTGCCGCGCAACTACCCGATGCAATTCCGCCTGCAGTCGATCGGCCGCGGCTCCGAACTGGTGCCGCTTGCCGCGCCGAAGCAGCGCCATGACGGGCTCCGCGTCGAGTACGACCGCGGCAGCGTGATCGAGCGCTACGACCTCGGCCCCGAGGCGATGGAGCAGAGCTTCGTGTTCACGACGCGACCCCGGGGCCAGGGTGACCTCGTCGTTCGCGGCCGGATGCGGACGGACATGCAGACGACCCACGAACGCGATGGGCTCCGCGTCGAGCAACCGGGTTTCGGCGGGTTCCACGTCGGTGCGGTCACCGGGGTCGACGCCAACGGGGCCCGCGCCCAGGGCAGCGTCCGCTACGACGACGGCATCGTCGAACTGTCGCTGCCAGCCGAGTTCGTCGACCATGCGGTGTTCCCGCTCGTGCTCGACCCGCTGATCGGCATCGCCTTCGGACTGAACCTGATCACCGGGTTCGACGACCGGGGCCCGCTCGCAGCCTTCGACACCAGCAACGACTGTTACCTGGTGATCTGGTCGAATGTCTTCTCGGCAACCGACGTCGACGTCAACGGTCAGCGCATCAGCCGGGCGGGCAGTCTGCTCGGCACGCGCGTGTTCATCGAGACATCGACTGCACTCGAGACCGAGCCGACGATCTGCAATGTCAACGGTCGCAACACGTTCGTCGTCGCCTACAACCGCAACGGCGACATCCTCGCCCGGGGGATCACGGCCGCGAATGGCGCGGTGTCCTTGGCCATCACCGTCGCCGGCGGCACCTCCAACCAGCACTCGCCTTCGATCGGCGGCGATCCCGTGGCTCCGGCCGTCAACATTCCAGGGAACTCCGTCTGCGTCTGGGAGAGCGATGCCGAGCCCGCGGTGCTGGCGACGCGGGTGATCCTCAACACCGACGGCACGCTGTCGCTGTCGGGCACCGTGCACACGCTCGCCTCGGGCAGCACCGGCCGGCCATCGCGGCCGCGCATCAGCAAGAGCGGCGGCACCACCGGGCGCTACGCGGTCGCCTTCGAACGGCTGTTCGCCGACCGGGACCCTTGGGCGATCGTCATCAACTCGAGCGGCGCGCCGATCACGGCCGCCATCGCGGTGGACTCCGCCACCGGCCACGACGAGAAGCCCGAAGTCGACGGCGACGGCACCAACTGGGTCGTCGCCTGGCAGCACGAAGTCAGCACGACCGGCCCCAACTTCCATGATGCGTTCGCGCGCAGCATCGCGATCGCGGGCAGCCCTGCCGCGTTGATCGCCACGCCGATCGTCCAGCTCATGATCAACATCCCGGCCCTGAACGATGAGCTCACGCCGTCGGTGATCCGGACCGGCGGGTCGACGCTGGTCGGGGTCGATTACCGCGCGCTGCCGCTGTTCGGCGACTCGTCGTCCGTCGCTTCGCTCGACCCGTTCGACTGTGCGCTCTGCGAAGGCGTGATCTATCCGCACATCAACGGCGCGGTCGCGGAGGGCGCCCCGTTCGGCTGCTCGGCGCTGTCGGGCGGCGGCCCGCCCGACGACGCCCTGCTGGTCTGGGAGTTCATCACCGCCAGCAACCCCGCGAACGCCGACATCGCGGCGCAGTTCTGGCATTCGGCAGACGGCGCCGTGAGCTCGCTCGGTGGCGGCTGCGGCAGCGGCGGCATCGCCCAGGCGACCTGTGTCCGGGTTCCCAACCCCGCCTTCGCCCATCGTCTGCGCGGCGCCACGCCGAGTGCCGGCACCTTGTTGCTGCAGTCGCTCGGTCAGGAATCTGGGGTCTGCGGGCCGTGTACGCGGGTCCCGGCCTTGAACGGCATCGTGACTCTGTTCCTGTTGACCGACAGCGTCGGCAACGCCGCGCTCCGGTCGGTGATCCCGAACAACAGTGCGCTGCGTGGACTGGTGCAGTTGACGCTTCGCTCGGGCGGCGCCTGCATTCAGTTCGACATCGACATGTCGAACGCTCTGCGCATCGTCATCGAGTGAGTCGTCGCGAAGTGCGTTGGCAGATCGTCTTGGACTACACGACCTCCGCGGCTTGCGGCTCAGAGTCCGATCGAGACGCGCAGCCCGGCCGAGAACGCGACTCCGCCGGGTGCGCCCGTGCTCAACGCGGCACCTTGGAAGTAGAACGGCAGGCCCAGCAGGCCGGGAGCAGCGGGCAGCGGCAGCGGCAACGACGCGTAGCCGCTGGCGGACGTGGCAAGCAACCGCAGCAGCTGGCCGGGCGCGACCAGCAGCGTGCAGCCCAGGAGGGGAATGGCCGCGGGCGCATCGGCGCCGACGATCGCGGCGAACGAGTTGGCCGGCACACCGGTCAACTCGAGGCCGAAGCCGGCGATGCCGGGGCGCGGCAGGCTCATGGCGGAGATGACATCACCAGCACTCGCCCGGTGGCCGTGTCGAACCAGGGGAAACCGTACGCGGCACCGCGATCAGGCCGCTGCCGCCACGACGAGCCGTCCCAGTCGTAGCTGTAGCCGGTGTCGCTGACGGCGAAGATCCGCTCGCGCACCGGATCGAAGCACGCGGCGAGCCGCGGCGCATCGATGTAGCGCAGCTCCTGCGCGAGCAGCGGTGCCGGGACCAGCAGCAGGAGACTCGCGTTGGTCGACTTCACGTTGACGCATGCTCGAGGATGGGATCCCCGTTGTTTCGGCCGTTTCGACGGCGCTGCAGGAGGCCGGGTCCAGCGCGCGGGACATCGAGGCAGTGGTCGCCCGGGGCCGACGATGCACGGCATGCCGGAGAGTTCCTGACCGCGATCCGGGAGGCCGAGCAGTTCGACGACGGTCTTGCGGGCGCTGGACACCGTTCGCAACCGGGAAGCTTACCAAGCAGCGGGGAGTGCACCTCGAGTGCACCCAACCAGGTGCCGTTGCGGGGTAGTCTGCTGCACGTCCCGGAGCGGATCGCGCGCGCGTCGCGCGCGGCAGCCCGGCCGATCTGTTGCGAGGTGATGCCGATGTACGACATGAAGAACATGGCGAAGTTGAAGCGGTTCGGTGAGCTGGCACCCGAGGCCTTCAAAGGCTTCGTGGCCTTCGACGCGGCGGCGTTCAAGGACGGTGCGATCCCGGTGAAGTACAAGGAGCTGATGGCGGTGGCGGTGACGCTGACGACGCAGTGCCCGTACTGCATCGAGATCCACGCCAAGAAGGCGCGGCAGGCTGGCGCGAGCGAGCAGGAGCTTGCCGAGGCGACGATGGTCGCGGCGGCGCTGCGCGCCGGTGCGGCGCTGACGCACGGCACGCACACGCTCGAGTGAGGCGCGCCGGCGTCTGGTGCACGGCTGCCGTCGCGGGTGCGCTGCGGCCGCGTTGTCGGGGCAGTGCCGGAGCTGGAGCCGGGCGCGGGACCACATGCGATGCAAGATCGTCGTGCTCCCGCGACATCAGGCGGGCATGAAGACCATCCTGGTCCTGCTGTGGCTCGTCGGTTCGATGGCCTTCGCCCAAGGGCCGAATCGCGATCCCTACTTCACACCGACAGCGGCCAGGACGACCCCGTACATGCCACGGGTGATCATTCGCAACATCCGCGAGGATCGCGCTGGCAACATCTGGTTCGCCACGTTTGGCGGCCCGATTCGCTACGACGGCAAGGAGTTCACCAACTTCGCCGAGGAAGTGGGCCTGGCGAACACGCGCGTCTTCTCGCTGCTGGAGACCCGATCGGGCGCGCTCTGGTTCGGCTCCATCACTGGCGGCGCATCGCGCTATGACGGAAAGTCGTTTGCGAGGTTCACGGCGAAGGAGGGCCTGGCCAACAACGACGTCACCTGGATCTTCGAGGACCGCGATGGCAACGTCTGGTTCGGCACCGGCAACGGCGCGAGTCGCTACGACGGCAAGTCGATCACCAACTTCACCACGAAGGAGGGGATGGTCCACGAGGCGGTCTATGCGATAACCCAGGATGCTTCGGGGCGAGTCTGGTTCGGGACTCAAGGCGGCGTCTGCTCCTATGACGGCAAGTCGTTCGCCAATCTCGCCGACCAGGTCGGAAGATCGTTCGTGAACATCCGCGCGGTGGTCGTGGACCGATCAGGCAACGTCTGGTTCGGCGGCCAGGAAGGGGCGTTCCGTTACGACGGCAAGACCGTGACGGCGTTCACGGCCAAGGACGGGCTGCTGGACGACTTCGTCGGCTCGATGATCGTCGATCGCGCGGGAAACGTCTGGCTGGGGCATCCCGGGCGTTTTCCCGACGGCCGCGGCGGCGGCGCCAGCCGATATGACGGCAAGTCGTTCGCGCACTTCACTCGGGAGGATGGCCTCAACAGCACCAACGTCTATTGCATGCTCGAGGACAAGGCCGGAAACATCTGGTTCGGCAGCGTCGATGCGGGCGCATGCCGCTACGACGGCAAGACCTTCACCAATTACTCGGCGATCGCCTCGCCGCGGAAGTGACAGCGCGGGAACGTCAGCGCGGCTGAGTGCACGCGACCGCTCGAGGAGGGAGTGGTGGTGTTCTCGCGCAAGGGGCGCTGATCGACAGGGTCGATCAGCGGTGTCGAGCCGTCAGGTTCGGCGCACGACGCGACGGCTCCCCGGATTCCGCGTACGGCCAGGGGGTGCATTGAGGGTCGCACGACCACATTCCGCGGCCGCACCCAACCCCCCGAGACCCACATGAAAGCCCGCGTTCTCCTCCGTCTCTCCGATGCGAGACGCCAGCGGCGTGGTAATGTCGGCGCCATCCGCTTCCGGCGTCAGTCCATGAACACACTCGTCGCTGTCGTTGCTCTGGTCGCAGGCCTCGGAGCCCAAGGCCCGCCGTCCGAAACGAAGGTCCCGCGACCGCCCGTCTGCCTGCCGGACGTCAAATCGGACGTCGTCCCGGCCCCGGACCGGTCATCGGCACCGGTGCCCCCGCAAGCCACGGGCCCGGTGCCGGTCAGGCGACCGGACAGGCCCATGGCTCCGGCGCTGGCGACCCACGCCGCCGGCCTCACCAACCGGTTCGACGATCCCGAACTCGTGCTGTTCGATCAGCCACAGCCAGGGGGAACGCTGTGGGCCCGGGGCTCGAACTTCAAGGCCAGCTTCGCCACCGACGGCTGGACCTTCTGTGCCCGCCCGGCCGCCGAAGCCCCGCACAAGGCACCGATCCAGTTCCATCTGACCGGCGCTCGCGTGGGGCAGGAGCCGATTGCGATCGCCGACTCGGCGCCCGAGCTGCGCGGCCAGCGGGTCGAGTACCGCCACGGCGAGGTGGTCGAGGCAATCGACGTGCGTGGCCGGAGCGTCGAGCAATCGTTCACCTTCGCGCGTCTGCCCCAGCGCGGCGAACTCGCGATCGAGATTGCCGTCGATGCGGACCTGGCGATCAGCAATACCGACGCCGGCGTCGCGTTCCGCAGCAAGTACGTCGACGTCTCGTACGCGCAGGCGACCGCCATCGACGCCAAGGGCGAACGCGTGAGCGCCGAGACCTCGTTCGCGGCCGGCCGGATCACCATCCGCGTCCCGGCGGAGTTCGTGCAGCGGGCGCAACTGCCCCTCGTCGTCGACCCGGTCGTGACCTCGGTGCACGCCAACACCGAGCTGGGCCTCGGCTCGATCTACGAGTACACACCCGACATCGCCTGGGACCCGAACGCACAGGTCTGGGCGGTCGTCTTCGAGCTGCCCTTCGCCTATGACGACCGCGACGTGTACCTGCAGCTGCTGGACGCGAACATGACGCCGGTCGGCGTGCCTTTGATCGTCGACATCACTTACGACGTCTGGCAGCGGCCTCGGATCGCGGACCTCCAGATCTACTCCAGGTTCTTGGTCGTGGCGCAGGTCAGCGTCGACGCTCCCGGCCCGTACGACATCCGTGGTCGCATCTTCGATCGGGGTCCTCGCCCCGTCACGCTGAGTCCATTCACCGTGGAACCGGCAGGCGCACACGGTGGACTCCTGGGTGACAAGCTCTGGCCGGACGTCGCCGGGGACGCCTCGCTCGCGGCACCCACGTTCTTCACCGTCGTCTGGGAACGGGAGTACACGCTCACGGATCACGACATCCACATGCGCCAGGTGATGAACGACGGCACCCTCCGCGGCACCGGACCGACTCTGATCGACAACTCAGGCGCATACGATGACTACTGGCCGTCCATATCGAAATCCGACGGTCCGGATCCCTATCCGAACCAGCGCTTCGTGGTGACTTGGGACCGGCTCATCTCTTCGGCACCCGTCAACTACCTCCTCGACGTGCGCGCCGCTCTCGTCACCTGGGATGGCCAGATCGTCCCGATCGCGGGCGCGAACAACTTCTACGTTGCAACGCGCCATACCGCCTACTATCCGACCTATCAAGGCGGCGATCTCAGACCTCGCGTCAGCACGACTACCGACGGGTCATGGCCGGGCGACGGCAGGCGTTTTGCGATGATCGTCTTCGAGAGCCATTCTTCGAGCTGGGAGGTCTTCAGTTGGGTCATCGACACCGACGGCAACGTCCTGACGTCTGCGAATCTCTCCCTTCTCGCCAATACCGGCCAGGCAGTCGAACCGTGTGTCGACTGCGACGGTGCCCGTTTCGCGGTCGGCTACGGGTTGAATCCCGGCGCCACTTGCTGCAACGACACCTCGGCGTCCCTGTTCGCCTATGACCCGCTGGCCAATCAGGTCCTGGTCCAGGAGTCCGGAGCGGTGCTCGGTGCCACGACGAACGAGGAGCAGGAGGTCAGCGTGGCCTCCACCTACAGCAGCAGTGGTCAGCGCGATCCCCGAGTTGCCTTCACGTATCTGACCTATCTCGCCCATTCGGTGATCGTGGAGGTTGTCAGTTACGACGGCCTCGCGCCGGGCGGGATCGGCGGCCGGGCGAGCGGCAATGGCGAAATGCAGATGTCGTTCTCGGGGTCGCCGGCGATCGGGCAGTCGTTCACCATGACACTCAGTACGAACTCAGTCTTGAGCGGCGTGATTGCCGGTTTCCCGGCGACGATCCCGATTCCCGGTGATCCGTGCCCGGGCGCCTACCTCGGCGTCGACGGTTTCGTGGTCATGGGCAACCCGTACAGCCTCGCCGTACCGGCGAACCCCGCTTTCGTCGGCATCCAGCTCGCCTTCCAGGGCTTCGACCTCACCGGCGGCACCTGCCTTGGTTCGATCGCGATCAGCGACACGATCGACGTGACGCTGCAGTGATGGGGAAGCTGCCCGGAGGCGCTGGAGCGGTCCGGCGCGCGCGCCGGCACCGCGAACGACACCTCGTGTTCCGGCTGCCGGTCCATTGACGCCGCTGCGATGACCCGTGAGCCTCATCTCGGATTGACGGTGCGCAGGTTCTCGACCTTGTCGAGCGTGATTGCCGGCGATGTGGACTTCGGCGCGGTCTGAACGTGAACGCAGTCGAGCGACAGCCCGTTCACTTCGTCGGCGGCAAGTCCTGTGGTCCAGGTCGGAGAGAAGGGCTCCTCCCAAAGGATCTCGACGTCCCGCAAAGCGACATTGCGGGCGTGCCGCAGGGTCAGCGCTACGCGCGCGTCCTCGTAAGGCGCGTTCGGATCGTGGGCGACGAACAGCTTGACGCCATCGAGGGAGATGCCGTCGAGCCAGCTGTCCGGATGGCCGTTGAGGACCGAGGCGCCGGCGCCGTGCGCAATGACGTTGCGGATCGCGACGTTGCGGATGATGCCCGGCGGCGGTTCGTGTTCGCGCTTCGTGCCATCCACTTCGCTGCGGCGCTTGATGTTGAAATGCAGCGGATCGCCGTCGCCCCACCAGAACCAGTCGAAGCGGCGCGTGTGAATGGTGACGTTCGAGATGACGACGTCTTCGACGATGCCGCCGTCGAACACCATGAAGGCGATGCCGCGATTCGAGTCCGTGATCACGATGTTGTCGATGGCGACGCGGCGAACGGCCTTGGCATTGCCATCGCAGAACTTGAGCGCGCTCGAGGCGGAGGACAGCCGGCAGTTGGTGACGGTGACGTTCTCGGTGGGCAGCGCGGGCCCCCAGACATCGGCGGAATAGAACACGATGGCGTCGTCGCCAGTCTCGATGGTGCAGTTCGCGATGCGTACGTCCTGGCAGCCGTCGGGATCGATGCCATCGGCCCACACTGCTTCCTCGAGGCTCGAGTAGATGTACACGCCATCGATGAGGAGCCGGCGGCACGCGTAGGGATTGATGGTCCAACTGCGCGATCGCAGGAACTTGAGGCCGGTGATGCGGACATCGTCGCAATGCAGCAGCAGGACCAGGCGCGGAAACACGGTCTCCTTGGGCAAACCGGTGGGAAAGGGCCGCATCAGCGGTTTGCCGGTCGCTTCCATGCGCAGCTGGTTCGGGCGGATGTAATGATCGACGAAGTCGTTCTTGCGCCACTCGTACGAGGCCTGTCCGTCCACGGTGCCGCGGCCTTCGATGGCGATGTCGTGCAGACCTTCACCGTAGATGAGCGCGGCCTTCGGCGCCGGATCGAACTGGCTGCCATCCAGGGCGGCAAACAACGTCGCGCCGCCTTCGAGGAACAGGCGGACGCCGGAACGCAGCCGGAGCTGTCCAGAGGTGTACTCGCCAGGCGGCATGTACACCGTTCCGCCGCCGGCCTCGCCGCACGCGTCGATGGCCTTCTGGATCGCCGGCCTGGCATCGTCCTGCTTGCGCCCCGAGGCGCCGTAGTGCTTGACGTCGAACTGGGTTTGGGCGCCGGCGCCGGCGAGGAGGAGCGGGAGTGCGGCGGCGATCGCGAGCTTCATGGCGCGATTCTGGGCCAAGTCGCTGCGGATTGCACCGGCTGCTGCATGTCGGGTTCCTTCAATACCGGCGGACCGCGCCGTCGTTTTCCCCGCGGTCGCGCCCCGCGTGAACCCGTCCGCGGACCTCGATCTGGCCGGTGCGATCGGCAAGCTCGGGGCAAAGCTCACGTCGGCGGCAGCGAACCAATCAGCACGAACGATCATGCTGCAGACCGATGCGGCGGTGCATGAGGTCTTGAACCACATGGCCGAGATGCTGCTGCTCGAGAAGGGCGACGTTCGGGCGGGCGTGATGGTCACGATCGAGACCACTTGGGAGAACCGATTGGTCGAGATCGGCGAGGAGTACCGGAAAACCGCGGACGACAAGAAGGCATCGGTGCTGAGTCGGTACGTCGACACCGTCAGCCAGAAGCACGACGCTCTGGCCGGAATCCGGTCGCTGCGCCAGACGCTGCTCGACCTGGCCTCGGCTCACACCGCCGCCGCGCAAGAGCGCTCGGCCGACGTCCGTGCGGTGATCGCGGTCGTCCGCGACGCGATCAGTCAGATGAAGGAACTGCTCGCAGAGGCACGCGCTGCCCGTGCGGCGCACCAGTAGGAGCCCACTCATGAACGACGCACTGGTTTCGCTGCAGGACCTGCTCGTTAGGCAGCACCGACGGCTGCGGGACAGCCTCGAGGCGACGAAGAACGAAGGGGTCCGAAGTGCCCTCATCCGGGAGATGGGGGAGATCACGCATCGTGTGCAGTTGGTCGGCGGGTTGTTGTTCGCTGCACAAGCGAATCAGCTCGATGCCAAGGTAGCGGCGTGCGACAGGGAACGGCCAAGCTGAAGGCCGCGCTCGACGACCTGAAAAACCTGAAGGCTGTGCTCGATGCAGTGCGCGTCCAGAAGTCCTCCTGCCGGATGTACCGGTGCCGGAGGCGCTCGATCGTCCACATCACCTTGCCGTCCGACCGCGTCTCGAACTCCGGCGTGCCGCGGCTCCAGCAGCCTGGCTGCTGCACGAAGAACGGCACGGCGTCCGCGGGTTCGGCCTGCCGGCCGGGAGACTCGATGCGTTCGCTGCGCTCGCCGGCCAGCGCGGCGGCGCTGCGCAGTTGCTGCAGACAGCGGTCGAAGAGCGGGCGCAGCGCGTTCGGGTCGGCACGGTCCTGGGCGCTGAGGCCCGCGACGATGGCGGTCAGGGTGAGCGCGGCGGGCAACGTGCGGCGGTTCCAGGAGTACATGGCGGTGTCTCCGATGTCTTGGGCGCGCGAGTCTAGCAGGGCGGCGACGCGGCGATCGCGTTCTGCGCGCGCGCTGCCGCGGCGGGAAGAGTTCCGCAGACCACCGGTCGCGCAGGATCGTCGCGCTCGAGTGGTCTCGCGGCCCTGATCGAACGGCTGTGCGGCTGATCCCGGCGCCGCGCAAGCGGCGGATCGCGTATCACGGCGTGTTCGCGCCTGCAGCGAGCTACCGGCGCGTCGTGGCGCACCGTCGTCTCCCTCGTCGACCACGACGGCATGCAGGCAGTCCGTCTTTCTGTCGGCAGCCGGGCCGACGCGGGCTTTGCGACGACAACAGTCCGGCTTTCTGCGGCCGCCGGACCATGTCCGGACGCGACCGTGTTCCAGACTCCCTCAACTCATGGAGCACCCCATGTTCCTTTCCGGCATTCGCAGTTGCCTGCCGATCGTCGTCTCGACCCTGATTGCCGCCACCGCCGGCGCGCAGGCTTCGTTGGCCGGGCCCAGGCTGTACCCGCGCGGCGCCCGAGTTCCGGGGATCGTCGATACTCGCTACGACGCGGTGAACCAGTGGTACTTGTTCACGCTGCGCAACCTGCAGAACCAGGCAATGGTCGAGTACCGGATCCCGATGCAGCACGCCAACGTGCAGCACGGCACGATCCGCGTCGAGGAGACCACGACCGGCGTCGTGCCGGTGGCCCACGGCGGCCTCTACTACCGCGTGCTGAACCCGCCGGCGACGACCTACGGCAGGCTGATGACGCCGAGCCAGCTCGTTGCCGATCCCAACGAGACGCCGCTGCTGCTGTGGCACGCGTTGGACCCGGTGACGGGGATCGTGACGATCCGCTATCGCGACACCTACGCAGGCAGCGGCAGCGGGCCCTACGTCAGCGAGAAGACCTACGCCTTCCGCCTCGTCGGACGATCGCTCGAGATCACGGCCGACAGTGATTTCACGGTGAGCTCCCTGGCGGTCTACAACCACGCTGGCTTCATGTTCGACAGCGGTGAAGGCCTGCCGACGGCGAAGCAGTTGCGCGTACCGTACATGGACAACGTTCCGGTGTTCGCTGGTGGGAACCCGCCGGTGTTCTGCACGCGGATGATCGACTGGTACGTCAGCAACGCCAGCGACAATCCGAGCGTGCTGCCGAGCGTGAGCGGCAGCACGTTCGCGGGTGAGGTGGCCTCCGCGACCTACCGCAACGACCAGAACCAGCTGAACGCGCCGATCCACGAGGTTGCCTATCTGACGGTGTCGTCGGCGATCGAGGACACGTTCCCTGTGATCGATCGGCCGCCATCGGCGTACCGCCAGCACACGGCGGCCCAGGCCGTGTCGCAGAGCGGCCCTGGCATCTGCTACGTCGATTCCAAGGCCTGGGTCGATCACGCCGTCACGCTGGGGATCAGCGACATGGCGCATATCCCCTGGGAATGGAGCAAGTGGCCGTTCAACCTCAACGAGCCCGATCTGCTGCCGGCGCCGCCGGCGATTCCCGCGGGGACGATCTTCGGCACCGGTGCAGAATGGCAGGCCATTGGCGCTGCATGCAACGCCGCCAACTGGTCGTTCGCGCCGTACATCGTCACGACCGGCATGGATCCGGGATACTCCAACCTCGTCCTGAACCTGAACACGCCGTGCGGCACGTCTTCGGTCCTGCTGACCCTCAATCCTGCATATGATCCGACCAAGTGCACGCTTTACGCCGACGGCACGACGAAGAAGGGCTGGGACACCAATCTGAACCTGGCGAATACCAATCTGGCGGGGCAAGGACACCTGGACGAGGTGCTCGGCCCGCTCTACCGCTCCGGAGTGTTCGGTCCGTACGTGCAGCAGATCCACGGCGCCAACGGCTTCAACACCGGCGGCGTCCACCTCGATGCCCAGACCACGATCCCCGGCGGGACCGAGATCGACCAGATCGCCGGCTCGGGGTTCGACCATACGATTGCCGAGTCACTGCGGTCGCGCGAGACGCTGTTCAGCAACACCAAGGACGGCATGACCGGCCCGCTGTTCAGCGAGAACTCGCACTGGCGCTACACCGCGTTCGAGTCCTACAACGCGGGTCTGATCGACGGCACTTCGCGCAAGATCCCGATCGCCTGGAACCAGGCGGATGGGCTGCCGGATCTGCAGAACTGGAACGCCGAAGTCATCCCGGACTTCGAACTCGGCGAAGTCATTCCGCGGGCGACGGCGATGTACGGGATGGGCTGGGAGGCCCATTTCAAGAAATCGTCCTATCCGGTCGACGCGCTCTTCCGCGATGAGTGGCACACGACGCTGCTGAGCTACGGTCACGGGGCGTTCTTCTCGACCAGCGGCGACGTCAGCTACAACTTCTGGGACTGGCGCGGAACGCTCGGCAGCTACCACCTCGTCCACGGCATCGCCAAGGCGATGCGCAGCTCGAAGGTCAATCAGATCCGCTACGTCGACAACAGCGGTGCCGAGCTCGACCTCGCCAATGCCGTCGGCTCCGGCCTCGACCTGAAGCACCCTCGCCTCGTGCTGCGCTTCCAGAACGGCGTCGAGTTCAAGGCCAACCACTCGTCCTCCGCGTGGACCACGACGGTGCTCGGCGTGCCTTGGACCATCCCGGCAGACGGATTCGTCGGCGCTGGTCCCGGCGGCCTGCTCGCGATCTCGGCCATCAACCCGAACAGCAACGTGCGCGTCGACTATGCGTTCGAGCCGGGCGTCGTCGAAATGATCGACCGCCGCAACGTCGCTCAGGACTACAACAACCTCGTGCTGAACAGCCCGCCGCCGCCGGCATCGTTCAATCCAAACGACACGGTGTTCGTGCACGACCTGCGTGCGAACAGCACCTATTACGCGAGCGGCTTCCAGACGGCGGTCAGCGTCCTGGGACCGCCACTGGCCCCGGCGCAGCTGCGCATCGACGCCGACGACACCACGACGCTGTCGCTCGGACGGCCGCGGATCGGGCTGCGCGCCACCGCGATCCTCGGCACTGCCGGCAGCGGCCTCGAACGCGACTTCACCGGCCTCGTCGGCTGGGTCAGCTCGAATCCATCGGTCGTGACGGTCAATCGCCTGGGCGGGCTCAGCGCCGTCGCTCCGGGGCAGGCGACCATCACCGCCACCAGCCAGCAGTTCAACCTGTCGGCCAGCCAGCCGGTCGTGGTCACGGCGAATCCGATCGTCACCACGCCGGTGGTCGCGGCGATCACCTCCACCAATGCCCTGCTGACCGCGACCACCGACAGCGGTTGCTCGCCGGTCTTCTTCACGATCAGTCACGGCGGGACCTCGTGGGTCGTGCCCAGCAGCCCCGACCCGGCGCAGAAGTTCCACGTCGCGAACGTCACTGGCCTGCAGGCGTTGACGACCTACACGGTCAGCGCGACGGCGTACAACGCGCTCGGCAACGTGACTCAGTCGCCGCCGATCACGTTCACCACGCTGTGATCTTGCGCGCGACCGACCGCGGCGCGGCGCTCGTTGACGAACGAGCGCGGAGCTTGTAGCCAAGAGAGCGGCTAGCTCGCGAGGCACGCGCCTCCAGCTCCGTCCGGTGACGAGCCGTTGCGGTGGAACTGCGCCTCCTCGGTCGAGCCCTTCATCGCCGTCGTCGAGGACGTGCCGCCGCTGATCGCGTTGGTGACCGCGTCGAAGTAGCCGGTGCCGACCTCGCGCTGGTGCTTGACCGCCGTGAAGCCATGCGCCTCGGCCGCGAGTTCCTGCTGTTGCAGCTCCACGTAACCCGTCATGCCGTGATCGCGGTACTTGCGCGCGAGCTCGAACATGGCGTGGTTCAGCGAGTGAAAGCCCGCGAGGGTCACGAACAGGAACTTGTAACCCATCGCGCCCAACTCGCGCTGGAAGCGCGCGATCGTCGCGTCGTCGAGCTTCTGCCGCCAACGGAACGACGGCGAGCAGTTGTAGGCGAGCAGCTTGTTCGGGTGCTGCTGGCGCACGCCTTCGGCGAACCGCCGCGCTTCCCCGAGGTCCGGGTGCGACGTCTCGCACCAAACCATGTCGGCGTACGGCGCGTAGGCGACGGCGCGCGCGATCGCCGACTCGATGCCGGAGCGGATCCGGAAGAAGCCTTCGCTGGTGCGCTCGCCGGTGCAGAACGGCTGGTCGCGCGCGTCGATGTCGCTCGTGAGCAGCGTCGCGGCGTCGGCATCGGTGCGCGCAATCAGGAGCGTCGGCACGTCGAGCACGTCGGCTGCCAGGCGCGCGGCGTTCAAGGTCCTGATGAACTGCTGCGTCGGCACCAGCACCTTGCCGCCGAGATGGCCGCACTTCTTCTCCGCGGCGAGCTGGTCCTCGAAGTGCACCGCTGCGGCGCCGGCCTCGATCATCTGCTTCATCAGCTCGAACGCGTTCAGTGGGCCGCCGAACCCGGCCTCGGCGTCGGCCACCAGCGGCGCGAACCAGTAGCGGTCGTGCCGGCCCTCGAGGTGGTCGATCTGGTCCTGGCGCATCAGCGCCTGGTTGATGCGCCGCACCTGCGCCGGCACCGAGTTCGCCGGGTAGAGCGACTGGTCCGGATAGGTATGGCCCGAGAGGTTCGCGTCGGCCGCGACCTGCCAGCCGGAGATGTAGATCGCCTGCAGCCCGGCCTTGACCATCTGCGTCGCCTGGTTGCCGGTCACCGCCCCGAGCGCGTGCACGTAGTCCACGGTGTGCAGCAGCTGCCACAGCCGGCGCGCGCCGAGGTCGGCGAGCGTGTGCTGGACGCGGACCGTGCCGCGCAGCTGGTCGACGTCCGCGCGCGCGTAGTCGCGGCGGATGCCGTCGAATCGGTTGGCCTGGTGGAGGCGATCGTTGCCGCGGTGCGTGGAGACTCGGTTGTCAGGTTGCATGATCTCTCCTGTCAGCTGTTCTGGAGCGTCAGGATGTGCTCGTAGGCGAGCACCGTCAGGAACTCGGCGCACTCGGGCTCCAGCACCAGGCGCCTGAAGATCTGTGTGGCGAGGCCGAAGCGCCGCAGCGCCCACCGCTCGGCGCCGACGCCGCTGCGGATGCTGGCGAGCTCTTCTTCGATCAGGCGCTCGACGAGTGCCTGGTCGATCAACGCGCCGGTGTCGAAGTGCGCCCCGTGGTGCAGCCATTGCCACACCTGCGCGCGCGAGATCTCGACGGTCGCGGCGTCCTCCATCAGGTCATCGATCGGCACGCAGCCTTGCCCGCGCAGCCACGACTCGAGATAGCGGATGCCGACGTTGAGGTCGTGGCGCAGGCCGTGCTCGGTGATCGCGCCGTTCGGTACCTGCGGCAGGTCGGCCGCGGTCACCTGCACGTCGTCACGCTGGCGATGGATCTGGTTCGGCCCGGGCATGACCGCGTCGAACTCGCGCTGCGCGATCGCGACCAGCGCCGGATGCGCCACCCAGGTGCCGTCGTGGCCGGCACCGGCCTCGCGTTGCTTGTCCTCGCGCACCTTCTCGAGCGCCTGCCGGTTGCGCTCGGCATCGTGCTTGATCGGGATCTGCGCGGCCATGCCGCCGATCGCGTGCGCGCCGCGGCGGTGGCAGGTCTGGATCAACAGCAGCGAGTAGCTGTGCAGGAAGTGCTGCCGCATCGTGATCGTCGCGCGGTCCGGCAGCATGTAGCGCGGCTGGCTCCGGAACTTCTTGATGAACGAGAAGATGTAATCCCAGCGCCCGCAGTTGAGACCGGCCGAGTGCTCGCGCAGTTCGTAGAGGATCTCGTCCATCTCGAACGCGGCGAGGATCGTCTCGATCAGCACGGTCGCCTTGATCGTGCCGCGCGGGAGCTCGAGCGCGTCCTGCGCGAGCACGAACACGTCGTTCCACAGCCGCGCCTCGAGGTGGCTCTCGAGCTTCGGCAGGTAGAAGTACGGCCCGCTGCCGCGCGCCCGCAGCTCGTGCGCGTTCCAGAACAAGAACAGCGCGAAGTCGAACAGCGCCGCCGACACCGGCTCGCCGTCCAGCAGCACGTGCTGCTCGTCGAGGTGCCAGCCGCGCGGGCGCACGAGCAGCACCGCGGTCGTGTCGTGCAGCCGGTAGTCCTTGCCCGCAGCCGGGTCGGTGTAGTCGATGGTCTTCCGCACCGCGTCGCGGAGGTTGCGCTGCCCATCGAGCAGGTTGCGCCAGGTCGGGGAGCTGCTGTCCTCGAAGTCGGCCATGTAGGTCCTGGCCCCTGAGTTCAGCGCGTTGATGACCATCTTCCGGTCCACGGGACCCGTGATCTCGACGCGCCGGTCCTGCAAATCGTGCGGCACCGGCGCGACGCGCCAGCTGGCCGCGCGGATCGCGCGCGTCTTGGTCGAGAATCCGGGCCTGGCGCCCGCATCGAGGCGCGCTTGCACGAGTGCACGGCGCGCGAGCAAGCGCCGGCGGCGCTCGCGGAAGCGGCGCTCGAGCAGCGCGACGAAGGTCAGGGCCGCGTCGGAGAGCAGCGCCGCGTGCTCCGGCGCCACCGGTGCGAGCACCTGCAAGCCGGGCACTTGCTGTGTGAACTGCGGCTGCACCACGGAGCTGGGTTCACGCATGGGAACCATCGAGCGGATCTGCCTGAGGCTGTGGAGTTCCGGCGGTTGCGCGCGGGCGTCACGTGGCATGGCCCCGAGATCTAGGAGTCTGGGACACGGGAAGCGAGCTACGCGCTATTCCCGGTTTGGCACTGGCGGCGGCCTACCTGGCGCCGCCGGCTCTGCGCTCGATCGCGGTT
>Ga0209488_10001035_pt1 | contig 23632 bp, 18 predicted proteins | sample Rivendell_Oct201_8_FD_188349 | JGI IMG/M metagenome (GOLD analysis project Ga0209488, IMG submission 188349) | Vadose zone soil microbial communities from the Eel River Critical Zone Observatory, Northern California, USA -... | ecosystem: Environmental > Terrestrial > Soil > Vadose zone >...
GCGGTTGCGAATTCACGCGCTTGGCTCGAGAAGAACAAGATTCCGGTCTGGTCCGGCCAGGTCAGCCAGCGCGCGGGTTTCGTGCTGTCGTTGTCGAAAGGCGCGGGCGCTGGCGAGGACGATGCCCGCTCACTGGGCGCAGCCGAGATCACCAAGCTCTGGAGCGCAGTCGAGAAGAGCGTCGAGGCGGTAAACGCCGCGCGTGCTGTGGTCGTGCAGGCCGGGCGCGCCGCGTAGAAGCGCGGCCACCAATCAGATTGCGAATTCGCGCGCGACGATCTCGGCCCACTCATAGGGACACTTCGCCGGGAACGAGTTTTCGTCAAGCCCGACATCGTTGGCGGCCTCGGCGCGCGCCGTGCGATAGCAGTGCGCGATCGCCTCTGGAAGGCGTGGCGCGAGACCGGGATTGCGAACGAGCACATCGGCCACGGCCTGGCGCTGCGACTGCACCGATTGCACGCGGCCACGCGAGCGCCGGATCGCCGAGTGGTCCCACTTCAACAAGTGCGTGAGCAGACCATGAATGGCGCTTGCGAGCGTGTCGAACTGCTGCTGTGCGAGCCCCTCGATCTCCTTGGCGAGGTTGTCCTGATCGATGGCCTGCCAGCGACCATCGCGCACAAGCCGCGCCTGCTCCACGAGCCAGGAATAGAGATCCCGCTGATGGTCGGCCGCTGAGCCGCCGCTGTCCTTGCTGCGCGTAGCCATGAATCACCTTTCACCTCATCGTAGGTCAATCGCGCTGACCCGCGAAGCCCCGGATCCGTATGCCAGTGGCTGAGCGGAAGTTTGCCGATCGCCATCGGATCGATTGGCCAAGACCCGCCCGCGCGACCGCCCCTTGTTCCCCCAACGTCCTGCAAGTAGATGAATCATAACGACTTCTCAAAAGGAGGGGACTTGGCACGCTCGATGCTACTCGCCTCGATGCTACCTGCGCGTCGCGGCTGGACGAAACGCGCAAGGGGATGCGCGCCAAGGAAATGAAAGAGGAAACGAAGAATGCGTTCCCGCGCTGTTTCGGCCGGATGCATTCGCACCGAGCGGGTTGACATGACCAAGGACAGCAAAAATCAGTTGGGCGTCTATTCCGTTGTCTCAGATGAGAGTGGGCGCGACGTCTGCGTGGAGATCGGCTACGCCACTCCGCATCACGACGGGCAAGGCTTCGACCTCACGCTGCGGGCGCTGCCGCTCGCTTCCAGGCTGGTGCTGCGCGAGGCAGCCTCGGACAACTCCGCAGTGGAATTGCGGGAGGACCCCCTCGGGGATTCTCACGAAGAGTCTCAGGACACCGGCACGCGTTCACTGGCGGGACAAGTCAGGGAATTCGAGCGCGCCGTGATCCGGCAATGTCTGCTGGAGACCGGCGGCAATATCGCGGCGGCGCTGGAGCGCCTCAAGATTCCACGGCGCACCTTGAACGAGAAGATGGTCCGGCTCGGGATCGACCGCCGAGGTCGCAAGCCGCCGCATCGCCAAAGAATTGCGGCCAAAGCAGACGATGCTAATCCAGCGTCGGACAGCGCGGCCGTGCAGGGCGAGCCGCGCCTATTCTTGGAACAGCCCGGGTGGGGCAAGAACGGAGCCAGCAATGGCCAGTAGCTTGCGTGCACGAGTGGCCGGCAAAGTTCAGAAGCTGATGATCCTTGCGATCCTTGGCGCAGTGGCAGCCGGTGGCTGGGAGCTCATCGCCAAGGAAACCGGGCGCGCTGCCGGCCAACAGGTGGAGGTGTCGTACCGTCATCGGTCTTCGGAGGAGCAGTTTTCACCAGCGGCCGCACAATGGAAAACTCTGGGCATCGAGCCCGTCAGCAAATGGGTGTTTCGTTATGAGCACGTGACCGAGGGAAGGATCGCGGTGGATGAAGACCATTCCACGCTCGTTTTCTCTCCGTATTCGGGGCGGGCGATCCGGCTTCTGGCCAAGCCCGGCGATGCCGTCAAAGCAGGGCAGTTGCTGTTCACCATCGAAGCGACCGACATGGTGCAGGCGCAGAACGATTTCATCGCCGGGATCGCCGCCAGGAACAAGGCACGCTCGCAGCTCGCCTTTGCGGAGATCGACGAGCGCCGCTATCGGACTTTATCGAAGGATCACGCCGTCGCCGTGCGCGACTTCGAACAGGCGCAGACCGCGCTGGTGGCAGCGCAGAATGATGTCCGCGCCGCTGAGACCGCACTTGAAGCGGTCCGCAATCGTCTGCGCATCCTGGGCAAGACCGATGAGGAGATTACAACGTTCGAGCAGACCGGCAGGATCAATCCCGAGACGCCGATCTATTCGCCGATTTCCGGCACGGTCGTGCAGCGCAAGATCGGTCCCGGCCAGTTCATCAACACGTCGGTCGGCGGCGATCCTAGCTACGTAATCGGTGATCTGTCGACCGTGTGGCTCGTCGCCTATGTGCGCGAGACCGAGGCGTCGAAAATCCATATCGGCCAGCAGATGAACTTCACGTTGCTGAGCCATCCCGGCGAGGTCTATCGCGGCAACATTCAATATGTCTCGACCACGCTCGACGCAAGCTCGCGCCGGCTGATGATCCGAACAACCGTTCACAACGAGGACGGCGCGCTGAAGCCGGAAATGTATGCGAACGTCACCATCTTCACCGACGAGGGCGATTCCTGGCCCGCCATTCCACGCGACGCGGTGATCTATGAGGGCGACGTCGCGCGCGTCTGGGTGGCGCATGACGACAAGACGGTCGAGCGGCGCGCGATCACACCGGGACTGATCGACGGCGGGATGATCCAGGTGATGCGGGGGCTGCAGCCGGGCGAGAAGGTGGTCACCAAAGGCAGTCTGTTCATCGATCGGGCGGCGGCCGGCACCTGAGCGCCCGAGTTAAAGGGCATCCGCCGATGAATGCGTTGATCGAGTTCTCGCTGCGGCATCGCGTGCTGATGCTGGTGCTGTTCGTGATGATATTCGCGGGCGGCATCGTGGCGTTCCGCCAGCTCAACATCGAGGCCTATCCGGATCCGACGCCGCCCATGGTCGATGTGGTGACGCAGAGCCCCGGCCTCTCCGCCGAGGAGATCGAGCGCTACATCACCATCCCGATCGAGACGCAGACCGCGGCGGTGCGCAATCTCACATCGATGAGAACGATCTCGCTCTACGGCCTGTCGGACGTGAAGCTGCAATTCAGCTTCGACTACACCTACGACGAGGCCCTGCAGCAGGTGCTCAATCGCCTGTCGCAGCTTCCGGCGCTGCCGAACAACGTGCAGCCGCAGATCTCGCCGGTCAGCCCGATCGGCGAGATCTACCGATACCAGCTGCTGGGACCGCCGGGATACAGCGTGCTCGATCTCAAGACGCTGCAGGATTGGGTGCTGCAGCGGCGGTTCCGGGCGGTGCCTGGAGTCATTGACGTGACCGGCTGGGGCGGCAAGACCAAGATTTTCGAGCTGCAGGTCGACGTCAACAAATTGATGGCCTATGGCCTGACCTTGCCGCAGGTCCTCCAGACGCTCAACAACAGCAACATCAATGTCGGCGGCAACACGCTCAACATCGGAAGCCAGTCGGCGGTGGTGCGAGGCGTTGGCCTCATTCGCTCGCTCGACGATCTCAACAACACCATGCTGACCCAGGTCGGCGGCAACCCCGTACTGGTGAAGGATATCGCCAAGGTCATCATCGGACACCAGCCACGCCTCGGCATCGCCGGCCAGGACAAAGATGACGACATCGTGCAGGGCATTGTCCTGATGCGCCGCGGCGAGCAAAGCATGCCGACCATCAGGCGGGTCGAGCAGGAGGTCGAGCGCATCAACGCGGGCGACATCCTTCCGCCCGGCGTGCGGATCGAGCGCATTTACGATCGCAAGGAGCTTATCGACATCACGACCCGGACGGTCCTCCACAACATGGTGTTCGGGATCGGGCTGATCTTCCTGCTGCAGTGGGTGTTCCTCGGCAATCTGCGCAGTGCCATCATCGTCGGCACCACCATTCCGTTCGCGCTGTTTTTCGCGGTCGGCATCCTGGTGATGCGCGGCGAATCCGCGAATCTGCTCTCGGTCGGTGCGATCGATTTCGGCCTGATTGTCGATGCTACCGTGATCATGGTCGAAAGCATTTTCCGCCGGCTCGGCCACGCCAGCGCGAGGCCGGATGGTTTTGCTGGTGAGCCGGCCGGTGCGCTGCAAGGCAAGCTCGCTGCGATCTTCCGGGCCGGCATTGACGTCAACCGGTCGATCTTCTTCGCGGCCGGCATCATCATCGCGGGCTTCATACCGCTGTTCACGCTCAGCGGAGTCGAGGGGCACATCTTCGGCCCGATGGCAAAGACCTATGCCTACGCGCTGGCGGGCGGCCTGATTGCGACCTTCACGGTCACGCCCGCGCTGAGCGCCGTGCTGCTGCCTGAGCATGTGCGCGAGACCGAGACATGGCTGGTGCGCCAGTTGCATGGCCTCTATTCGCCGGCGCTGCGCTACGCGGTCGCGCACAAATATCTGGTCGTTGGAGGGGCGGGCGCGCTGCTGGCGGCTGCCATCCTGATGGTGCCGACCATGGGCCTCGAATTCCTGCCCAAGCTCGAGGAGGGCAATCTCTGGATCCGCGCCACGATGCCCTCGACCATCTCGCTCGAGGAAGGCAACGCCTATGTCAACCGCATGCGCGCGCTCATCGCCAGTTTTCCCGAAGTCGAGTCTGTCGTATCGCAACAGGGCCGTCCTGATGACGGCACAGACGCGGCGGGATTCTTCAATGCGGAATTCTTCGCGCCGGCAAAGCCGGCCGAGCAATGGCGACCGGGTCTCACCAAGGACGCTTTGACGAGCGAAATCCTGGCCAGGCTCGAAGCCGATTTTCCCGGCGTCGAGTTCAATTTTTCCCAATACCTGCAGGACAACGTGGCCGAGGCGGTCTCGGGCGTGAAGGGCGAGAACTCGATCAAGCTGTTCGGCAGCGATCTGCAGATGCTCTCCGACACGGCCAACAAGATCAAGGCGGTGCTCGCGACCGTGCGCGGCATCACGGACCTTGCGGTGTTCACCTCGCTCGGCCAGCCCACGATCCAGATCGACATCGACCGTGCCCGCGCCGCTCGTTATGGGCTGACGCCGGGCGACATCAACGCAACCATCCGGGTGGCAATCGGTGGCGATGCCGCCGGCGATCTGTTCGAGCCTGGCAGCGACCGGCATTTCCCGATTGTGGTGCGGCTGGCGCCCGACTTCAGGCAGAGCGCTGAGGCAATCCAGAATCTGCGGGTCGGTGTGCAGGGGCCGAACGGCATCACCCAGATTCCGCTCAGCGAGGTGGCAACCGTCAAGCTCGTGTCGGGTGCCTCCTACATCTACCGCGAAAAGCAGGAGCGCTATCTGCCGATCAAGTTCAGTGTGCGCGACCGCGACCTTGGCAGCGCCATCCAGGAAGCGCAGGCGAAAATCGCCGAGCAGGTGATGCTGCCGGCGGGATCGCGGCTCGAATGGGTCGGCGAATTCGGCAATCTGCAGGACGCCATCGGACGCCTGCAGATTGTGGTGCCGATCAGCCTGGGTCTGATCGCGCTCCTGCTCTGGATCAATTTCGGCTCGGTGCCGGACACGCTGTTGGCGATGAGCGTCATACCGATGGCCGTCATTGGCGGCATCTTCGGACTCATCGTGACCGGCGTGCCGTTCAGCGTTTCGGCGGCGATCGGCTTCATCGCGCTGTTCGGCATCTCGGTGATGGACGGGATCATCATCCTCTCACAGTACAATCAGCTGATCGAGCGCGGGCTCGATCGCGCGGCCGCGGTGGTGCGCACGGGCGAGCTGCAGATGCGGCCGGTGCTGATGACCTGCGTGATCGCCGGCATTGGCTTGTTGCCGGCCGCCGTCTCGACCGGCATCGGCTCGCAGGTGCAGAAGCCGCTCGCGATCGTGGTGGTGGGCGGCATGACGCTCGCGCCCATCGTCATTCTGATCACCTTGCCGGTGCTGATCGGATTGTTCTCACGCCGGCATGTGAGCGTCGAGGGACGCGACGCGGTCGCGGTGCCGGCGGAGTGATGCGCTCAAGGCAATGGCTTGCCGCGCACGTCGCCCGCGCGCTCGATCCTGATCAGCACGCCGATGCCCTTGTCGGCGCCGTCGTGCTCCTGCTCGCGCTTGGTGAGGCGCTGAAAGATCGCCTCGCGCACCGGGCCTGACTCGTAGAGTTCGGCGGTGCCGTAAAAGCGCAGGAAGCCCGACTCGAGCAGGCCGTCGCGCTGCGCCTTGAAGTTGGCGTAGATCACGGCGACGCGCCGGTCGCTGCCGAGGTTCTCGAGCGCTTGGCGCTTCGAGCGCTCCCAGTAGGCGAGGTGCTCGTCGTCGAACACCAGCATCGAGCCCTTGGGCGAGATGTTTGGCCCGTTCGGTCCCTGCGTCGCCAACAGGCACGGCGCTCCGTCGGTCCAGGCACTGTAGATGAGGTCTCTGATCTTCTGGCTGATCGGCATGGTGTTCCCCCGTACGAAACCGTGTGTGCCCGCCGATCCCTTAGCCGCCCCGCCTTGCTGGATGCAATGCCAATCACACTGTCAATTACACTTCGCCGTACCCCGCGCGCGTGAGCCGCATCAGCGCCGCATCGAGCGCCGAGAGAAAGCGCGAGCGGTCGGCGGCCGCGAACGGCTTCGGCCCACTCGTGATGGCGCCGGCGCTGCGCAGGTCGCTCATCAGGTTGCGGGTGGCGAGCGTCATGCCGATGGCGTCCTCGGTGAACGCCTTGCCGTTGGGCGCAATCGTCTCGGCGCCCGCCTTCACGGCGCGCGCCGCAAGCGGCACGTCGGCCGTGACCACGACGCTGCCTGGCCCGGCGCGCTCGGCGATGTAGTTGTCGGCTTCGTCCATGCCGGCGCCCACCACCACGCGCTCGATGAAGTCATCGCGCGGCACCGCGATCGGGCTGTTCGACACCACGATGACCTTGAGCGCCGTGCCGCGGCGCACGAACCGCTCGGCCACGCGGTAGATTTCCTGCTTCACCGGGCAGGCATCGGCATCGACGAAGAGGAGGATGGGGGAGGGCATTGAAGAGGTGCTGAACTGACCAAGTTGGCTGGACGCTTCATCCGCCGCACGAAACCATCCGATCCTCTTTTCGCCGGCCTTGTCGAACGCGATGCTAGTCGACGCGATGCCAGCTGCCGGCAACCGCGTTGCCGGATCGGCGACTCAAATCGAAAGCTCGCGTCCCATAACCTCATTCCAATCGCAAGGGCACGACGCGGGAAACACGTCCTCGTCGAGTCCGGTCTCCTTCGCGGCTTCGACCCGTGCCTTGCGATAGCCGCGCGCGATGGCTTCGGCGATGCGAGGCTTTAGGCTGGGGTTGTCGGACAGCACGTCCTCGACTTCGAGCCGTTGCGTTCTGACGGAGAGAGCCCAGCTGCGCGAACGCTTCGTCGGCTGATGATCCCATTTCAGCATGTGCAGCATGAGCACGCGCAGCGCGCTTTCGAGCTTGTTGAACTGTTCGCGCCCCAATGACTCGATCTCCTCGGCCAGGTTCTCGCGGTCGATGGCGTTCCAGTGGCCATCGCGGACGTGGCGAGCCTGCTCCATCAACCATGCGTAGAAATCGCGCTCGTAAGCGCCGGCCGCCGGTTGGTCGGGCGGCGCCAAGCCGACATTTTCCTTGATGTGTGAAGCGTCCTTGATGCGTGAAGCCATGAGTCACCTTTGAGCCATTCTATGGCATTGGCGGGCGCGTGCGAAGCCCGGCTCGGGCGGCGGTGTGGCGAATCCTCGTCCGAAGAGGCGCCTCACACCTTCCTTATAAAACCATCCACCACCTTCTTCTCGCCGGCCTTGTCGAAATGGATCGTCAGCTTGTTGCCGTCGACCACGATCACATTGCCGTTGCCAAACTTCTGGTGAAATACACGATCGCCGACCGAAAATTCGGAGCTCGTGCCGGTCGACTTGGCGACCAGCTCGCCCTCGATGGTGAGCGGGCCGGAGCGGCGGGTGCGGGCGAAACCGCTCATGCGCTCGACGGTCGCGCGCGGGCGCGTGGAGCTCGTGTCATTGCGCGCGGCATCATTCTCCTCGTAGTCCTGGCTCTCGTATTCCTCGAAGCCGCTCGGTCCGGTCGTGCGCTTCTGCGCGCGCTGCCAGCCGGGCGTGCCGTAGCTCGAGCCGAAATGCGTCATGTCGTCGAAGCGCGAGCCGCCGTAGTTGCCGCCACCCATGCTGCCGAAGCTGCCCTTGGCCTCGGTCACCTCGACATTCGCTTCCGGCAATTCGTCGAGAAAGCGCGAGGGCAGGTTGCTCGACCACAGCCCATGCGTGCGGCGGTTCGACGCGAAAAAGATGTAGGCGCGGCGGCGCGCGCGCGTGAGCCCGACATGGGCGAGGCGGCGCTCCTCCTCGAGCCCGGCACGGCCCTGGTCGTCGAGCGCACGCTGGTGCGGAAACAGACCTTCTTCCCAGCCGGGCAGGAACACGGTGTCGAACTCGAGCCCCTTGGCGGAATGCAAGGTCATGATCGAGACCGCTTCGGAGTCGGCCGCGCCGTCGGCATCCATGACGAGAGAGATATGCTCGAGGAAGCCCTGCAGGTTCTCGAACTCCTCCATCGAGCGCACGAGCTCTTTGAGGTTCTCGAGCCGCCCGGCGGCGTCGGCGGAGCGGTCCTTCTGCCACATCTCGGTGTAGCCCGACTCATCGAGCACGATCTCGGCCAGCTCGGTGTGTGGGAGCGTGTCTTTCTGGAGGCGCCAGCGATCGAAGCAGGCAACGAGATCGCGCAGCGCGCCGCGCGGCTTGGGCTTGAGCGCGTCGGTCGCGATCACGGCGCGTGTCGCCTCCATCATCGACATGCGGCGCTTGCGCGCGTGGTCGTGCAGGAGCTTGACGGTGGCGTCGCCGAGCCCGCGCTTGGGCACGTTGACGATGCGCTCGAAGGCGAGATCGTCGGCCGACTGATTGACCAGCCGCAGATAGGCGAGCGCGTCGCGGATCTCCATGCGCTCGTAGAAGCGCGGCCCGCCGATCACCCGATAGGGCAGGCCGAGCGTGACGAAGCGGTCCTCGAACTCGCGCATCTGGAACGAGGCGCGCACCAGGATCGCGATCTCGTCGAGCGAATGGCTTTGCCGCTGCAGCGTCTCGATCTCCTCGCCGATCGCGCGCGCCTCTTCCTCCGAATCCCAGGAGCCGGTGACCTTCACCTTCTCGCCCGGCTCGTCGTCGGTGCGCAGCGTCTTGCCAAGCCGGCCCTGGTTGTGCGCGATCAGGTGCGAGGCGGCGGCGAGAATGTGCGCCGTGCTGCGATAGTTGCGCTCGAGGCGGATCACGGTCGCGCCCGGGAAGTCGTGCTCGAAGCGCAGGATGTTGTCGACCTCGGCGCCGCGCCAGCCGTAGATCGACTGGTCGTCGTCGCCGACGCAGCAGATGTTTTTGAGCGGGCGTGTCTCCCCTCTAGAGTCGCTTGTGGCACGACCTGGATACACGGCACGGCCGGCTCCCTCTCCCCGAAGGGGAGAGGGGTGGGGTGAGGGGGGATCGGACTCTCGATGGGCTTGTTCCCCCTCACCCGGCTCGCTTTGCTCGCCGACCTCTCCCCGCTGGGGAGAGGTAACGGAGTTTGTGGATGCGCTCGCTGGCACACGCGCGCTCGTGCTCTGCCCCAACAGCCGCAGCCACAGATACTGCGCCACGTTCGTATCCTGATATTCGTCGACCAGGATGTACTTGAAGCGCTGCTGGAAGCCGCGCAGCACGTCGGGCTGCTCACGAAACAAGCGAATGCACTCGATCAGCAGGTCGCCGAAGTCGACCGCGTTGAGCGTCTTGAGCCGCTCCTGATAGGCCGCATAGAGCTTCTTGCCCTTGTTGACGGCGAAGCTCGCGGCCTCGCCATTGGGCACCTGGTCAGGAGCGAGGCCGCGGTTCTTCCAGCCATCGATCAGCTGTGCGAGCACGCGCGCGGGCCAGCGCTTCTCGTCGATGCCCTCGGCCTGCAGAAGCTGCTTGAGCAACCGGATCTGGTCGTCGACATCGAGGATGGTGAAATCGGGCTTGAGCCCCACCATCTCGGCGTGCCGGCGCAAGATCTTGACGCCGATCGAGTGGAAGGTGCCGAGCCAGGGCATGCCCTCGACCACGCCGCCCACCATGGCGCCGACGCGTACTTTCATCTCGCGCGCCGCCTTGTTGGTGAAGGTGACGGCAAGGATCTCGCCAGGACGCGCGCGGCCGGTCGCCAGGATATGGGCGATGCGGGTGGTCAGGACGCGGGTCTTGCCGGTGCCGGCGCCCGCCAGCACCAGCACCGCGCCGTCGAGTGTAACGACGGCTTCGCGCTGCTCTGGGTTGAGGTCGCGCAGATAGGGCGCGCCAATGCCTGCCTGCGCGCGCGCCGCAATCCCGCCCGGCTGTCCAGGCCGCTGTTGCAAAGGCTCAGCCAAACTCCACGACCTTCCGCGAATCTATCGCGGATTAAGATGGCACTTGGGAGTCCCTTTTGCGAGCAATCGCGCCCGCATTAAGGCTCGGGCTTGTATTCCGTGCGGGGCGTATTCGCGATGCGAATCAAGGTCTCGGCCGCCTTGCGGTCCTCCCGCAGGAAAGCTGTGAACTCCTGCGGCGTGGTCGGGGCGGAGACCACCGCCTGCTTATCGAGGAACTCCACGAACTTGGGCTCCCGGAAGAGCTTCACGAATTCTGCGTTGAGCCGCGCCACGGCGGCGTCCGGCGTGCCCTTCGGCACCGCCAGCCCCCACCAGCCCTGACCCGGAAAGCCGCCGAGCCCGGCTTCGGCAAAGGTTGGCACGTCGGGAAGGAGCGGACTGCGCTTCTCCGCAGAGACCGCCAGCGCCTTCACCTTGTCGCTTTGCACCAGACCCATGAAGTTGCCGACCCCGAAGCGGGTCACCTGTACTTCGTTGGCGGCGAGCGCCTGCGCGGCCGGGCCGCCGCCGCGATAAGGAACGCCGACGATCCGCGTGCCCCACTGGTTGTTGAGCCATCGCATGAACAGGTCGGGGAACGAGCCTTCGCCCAGCGTCGCGTAGTTGAGCCCATCGGGCTTGGCGGCCGCGAGCGCCTTGAGCTCGGCGATCGATTTGACGTTGATGGCGTTCGAGGCAAACACGCCCTCGGTGAGGAAGAACAGCCGCGTGACCGGCACGAAGTCCTTGTCGGCGTCGTAGGGCAGCTTGTCGAACAGGAGCGGATTGTAGGACGTGGTCGAGTGATAGATCACGCACAGCGTGTAGCCGTCGCCTGCGGCTTGCGCGCAGGTCTGCGCGCCCAGGATGCCGGCGGCGCCGCCGCGGTTCTCGATCACCAGCTGCTGGCCGAGCCGCGGCGACAACTCATTGGCGGCCGCGCGCATGATCACGTCGGTGACGCTGCCGGCCGCGATCGCGACCACCACGCGGATCGGCTTGTTGGGATAGGTCTGCGCGTTCGCCGCAGATGCGCAGCCAGCCGCCAGCAAACTTAGCGCGATACGTGCGCAGAACGAGAAGCGTGCCACCGGGAAGCGTGCCACCGAGAAGCGTGCCATGGTGTGTCCTCCCCGCACGCTGTCGTTGCGTGCTCTATCCCGGAATGACTTCGCCGATCAGTCCGGCATCGTATTGTGTGAATACTAAGCGGCCATCCGACAGAGGCGCAATGCAGCGCGCGCCGCTCTTCGGCGTCGGAATGTCGTATTCGCCGATCAGCGTGCCATCGGGCGCCATGCGGCCGATCTTGTTGGCGAAGTTCTCGGTGAACCAGAGATCGCCGTCGCGCCCGACGGTGACGCCGCGCAGCGATGCGTTCGGGGTCGGGATCACGAACTCCCTGATCGCGCCGTTGCGGTCGATGCGGCCGAGCGCATTGGTGCTCGTCTCCACAAACCAGATCGAGCCGTCGGGATGCGTGACCATGGCGCGCGGCTGGCTGTCGTGACTCGGGATCGGAAATTCGGTCACCACGCCGTCCACCGTGATGCGTCCGACGCGGTTGCCGGCCGCCTCGCTGAACCAGAGCGCGCCGTCGCGCACCGCGATCGAGAGCGGCTTGCAGCCTGGTGTGATGCCGTCGCGAAACTCGGTGATTTTGCCTTGCGGCGTGATGCGGCCGATCTGGCTGACTTCCGTCTCGGAGAACCAGACATTGCCATCAGGACCGAGGATCATGCCGTCGGGTCCAGCGCCCGGCGTCGGCAGCGGGAATTCCGTGATCTCGCCCTTGAGCGTGATGTGGCCGATCTTGTTGGCAGCCTTTTCGGCGAACCAGAGCGCGCCGTCGGCGCCGACCGTAATGCCGATCGGTGTCGCCTTCGCGGTCGGCAAATCGTACTCGGTGAAGCGGGCCGTGGTGGGATCGAAGCGACCGATTTTCGCGGTGCCGCTCTCGCAGAACCAGAGCGCGCGGTCGGGTCCTTCAACGCAGATGTAGGGGCCGCTGTTGGCGGCGGGAATCTTGTGCTCGCGGATTGTCGGCGCGGCTTTGCGACCCAACCGAGGGCTGGTCTGAACGTCCGTCACATTGACCTCAGGCTTGCGCGGGCATTGCGATGCGGCGGCCGGCCGCTTCCGGCAGCGGCAGCTTGGAATGCGCCGCCTTCATGCGCGCGAGGCAGGCAGCGACCTCTGGAGGGAACGCCGCGGTCTTCTTCGCCTGCATGTCGACATGCAGCGACATATTCTCGGAGGTGGCCGACACCCAGCCTTCGGTCGCATGAAACAGTTGCTCGAAATAGTGCATTCGCTTGGCGTCAAACTCGAGCAGCTGGAAGGTGACGCGCACCCGGTCGCCGGCGCTGAGCTCGCGCAGGTAGCGAACATGCACCTCGGCGGTGAAGCACGAATGACGGCGGTGTTTGACGTAGGCGGCGCCGCAGCCGATCAGCTCGAAGGCCTCGTCGACTGCGCGGTCGAACAGTACATTGTAATAGGCCATGTTGAGATGGCCGTTGTAGTCAATCCAGCCGGGCTCGACCCGCATCACCGATGACACGAAAGGCGCGAAGAACAGCGGCTCCAGATCGAGACGGTCCAGCATCACACGAACTCGCACAAGCGGTAACTGCGCTACCGGGATACGTTATACCAGGGGAGGGGGCGCGCCAACCCTGGAAGTGTGGTCCTCAGAGCCCATCATGACTGGAAAAAGTTGCTGATTTGCTCGACCACGCTCAGCCCGCGAGCGCCGCAAGCGCTCGAAGCGGCCTCTGGGATCGGCTAACGTCGGTTGCCCAAGAAAGGCCCATCGATGCCGCAGGCCGAAGCGCCCGTCAGCCGTGAATCCCGCGATCCCAAGGTAGATCCCAGGGCGCTCGCCGCCACGCTGGGAGCGCTCGCCGCGCGCTTCGGCAACCGGCTCGTCACCTCACAGGCCGTACGAGAGCAGCACGGCAACACGACCACCTGGGTTGCCAATGAGCCGCCGGACGCGGTGGTGTTTCCGCAGACGACGGACGACGTGCAGGAGATTGTGCGCATCTGCGCGGCGCAGCGTGTGCCGGTGATCCCGTTCGGCACCGGCACCTCGCTCGAAGGCCATATCAACGCGCCGTTGGGCGGCGTTTCCATCGACTTCCGCGACATGAACCGGGTGCTTACGGTGCACGCCGAAGACCTCGACTGCGTGGTCGAGCCCGGCATCACCCGCAAGGCGCTCAATGAGCATCTGCGCGACCAGGGGCTGTTTTTTCCGATCGATCCCGGCGCCGATGCGTCGCTCGGCGGCATGGCGGCAACCCGATGCTCAGGCACCAACGCGGTGCGCTATGGCACGATGAAGGACAACGTGCTGTCGCTCAAGGTCGTGCTCGCGAACGGCGAGCTGATGACGACCGCCCGGCGTGCCAAGAAGTCATCGGCCGGCTATGACCTCACGCGGCTGATCGTTGGCTCGGAGGGCACGCTCGGCGTCATCACCGAGCTGACGCTGCGGTTGTCTGGCATCCCCGAGGCCATAGCGGCGGGCGTGTGCCCGTTTCCGAGCGTCGAGGCCTGCTGCGAGGCCACGATCCTGACCATCCAGTCCGGCATTCCGGTCGCGCGCATCGAGCTGCTCGATGCGCTGCAGGTCAGGGCCTGCAACGCCTATTCGAAGCTGGCGCTGCCGGAGACGCCGATGCTGTTCCTCGAATTCCACGGCAGCGATGCGGGCGTGGCCGAGCAGTCGCAGCGCTTCGGCGAGATTGCGGCGGAGCTCCGTGGTGGACCGTTCGAGTGGGCGACCCGGCCGGAGGATCGCAGCAAGCTCTGGCAGGCGCGCCATGATGCCTATTGGGCGGCCCGCTCGCTGCGCGCGGGCGCCGCTGCCGTCGCCACCGACGTGTGCGTGCCGATCTCACGGCTTGCGCAATGCGTGGTCGAGACCCAGCGCGACATCGCCGACAGTCGGTTGGTCGCGCCGATCGTGGGCCACGTCGGCGATGGCAATTTCCATCTTACGCTGCTGGTCGACCTTGCCGATGCCGGCGAGGTTGCTCGTGCCAAGGCACTCAGCGAGCGCCTGGTGGCACGGGCGCTGGCGATGGATGGGACCTCAACCGGCGAGCACGGGGTGGGGCAGGGCAAGATGGCCTATCTCCCGGCCGAGCACGGCGAGGCCGCGCTCGATGCCATGCGGGCCATCAAGCGTGCGCTCGATCCGGATGGCATCATGAATCCCGGCAAGATCGTCGCGCTCTGAGCTTGAGAAGGTTTTGAGCGTGAGAGGTTTTTGAGCTTGAGGCGGTCGTTTGGCGCGGCGGTTCGCCGCGGCGAGCAGCGCGGCTCGCTATCATCGGCGTCGCAACGCTCCTCCATTCGGCCGATGTCAGTCAGAACATATTGAAATCACGCAAATTGTGGGTGCTGCTGTGTTTTGCTGTGCTTGGTGACCTGCAAGGAACGGTTCCCGGTGCAGGGTGACCTCCCAAGTGCCGCCTGCGGTTAGAGTTTTTTCACAATCGCGTGCGTAAGGTCGGTGCCGCGAGCACCTTTCAATTCGACATAGATTTGCCGTCAACGCTGACCACACAAGGACTTACCACTCCTTGTCGGTGAGAGTGGAGTGACGATGCGCGTGAGCGTACGCGGCTCTGGTTCCATTGGCCCGGTGGCGCGATTTGTGCTCAAATCAGCTGCGATGTGTTTCCGGGCTTTGCAACATGCCCGGCACGAAGCGTGTCTTGAAAAGCCGGCTTTTGGTGATCCGTGCAAACAACCCTGCTCGGTCTTGCGATCGCGTTGATCCTGGCATTGGTAGCGGCGCTGGTCGGGCCGCACTTTGTCGACTGGAGTCGCTATCGCGCGGAGTTTGAGACCCAGGCGAGCCGCATGACCGGCCTCACGGTGCTGGTGAACGGCTCGGTCGAGGCGCGGCTGTTGCCAACTCCCACCCTGACATTCGGGCGGATCGAGATCGCGCGGCGCGGCGACTCGCGCGCGCTGCGCGCCCGCAGCGTCAGCCTGGAGTTCTCGCTCACCGCGATGATGCGCGGTGAATGGCGCGCGAACGAGGTGAGGATCGAAGGTGCCGAGTTCGCCGCCGGGCTCGATTCCACCGGGCGTCTCGACTGGCCGGCGCCCGCCTTCAGCAACGAGCTGGAGAGCCTGTCGATCGACCGGCTCGACATCGTCGACAGCCGCGTGGTGTTTGCCGACACCGCGAGCAGCTCGCAGATCGTGCTCGAAAAACTGGATTTCCGCGGCGAGCTGCGGTCCCGGATGGGCCCGATCAAGGGCGAAGGCGGTTTTGAACTGGCGGGTCACCGCTATCCTTTCCGGATCGCGGCAAACCGCGCCGGCGATGCCGGGATGCGCGTACGGCTCAATCTTGATCCGGTCGATCGGCCGGTGAGCGTCGATGTCGACACGCTGGTCGTGGTCGAGCGTGGGGTGCCGAGCTTTGAGGGCAACCTTCAGATCAATCGCGCGGTCGGTCGGGCGGCGGACGGCATTGTCCAGCCTTGGCGGCTGAGCAGCCGCGTCCGCGGCGACAGCATTGCGGCGGTGCTCGAGCAGATCGAGTTTCAGTACGGGCCGGATGAACGCGCGGTCAAGTTGCGCGGTGACGCCAATGTGGCTTTTGGACGAGAGCCGCAGCTGGTGATGAACCTGGCCTCGACCCAGATCGACCTCGACCGGCTCATTGGTCTGCCCGAGGAGATGCGCAAGCGGCCGCTGCTCGCGTTCAAGACGTTCGCGGACTATTTCGGCGGCGCCCAGCGTCCACCGATGCCGGTGCGGCTTGGGCTCAGCATCGATAACGTGACCCTTGCGGGCTCGGTCCTGCAGCGGGTCAGCGGCGAGGTCGTGGCCGATGCCGACAGCTGGAATCTCGACGTGCTCGACTTCCGCGCGCCAGGCGCCACCCAGGTCGGGCTGAGCGGTCGCCTCAATATTACGCCGAAGGGGGTTGCCTTCGACGGACGAGCCAAAGTGGAAGCGCGCGACCCACGCTCGCTCGCGGCCTGGCTGACGGATCGCGCGGACCTGCCGACCATCACGGCCGGCGCGCTGCGTGCGGAAGGCGACGTGAAGCTCGGCGGCGACCAGGTGTCGATCGATGGTCTCACTGCCGAAATCGATCGCATGACCATGGAGGGACGCGTCGCCTATGCCTGGGGCCGCGGCGACCGGCCGCCCCGGATCGAGGCCAGCCTGACCGCGCCCGACATCGATTTCGACCGTGCCTCTGCGCTGGCGCAGGGGGTGTTTGCCGGCACGCCCTTCGAGTTGCCACGCGAGGGCTCGATCTCGCTCAAGCTCGGCCGGGCTGCGTTTGCTGGCGTCGAGGCCCGCCGCGCCGACATCGACGTGCAGTTCGAGCGGGGCGTGCTTGATATCAAGCGGCTCGTGGTCGGTGATTTCGGCGGTGCGGCGCTGGCGATCAAGGGGCGTATCGACAGCAGCCGTGCCCAGGCTCCCCGAGGCAGCCTCTCCCTGGATCTTGACGCGAAGGCCCTCGATGGCGTCGCGGCCCTGCTCGAAAAGGTTGCGCCGCAGGCGGCGGTTGAGTTGCGCCGACGCGCGGCGCGCTTCGTGCCGGCCAAGGTGCAGGCCTCGCTGATGGTCGGCTCCGATGTCCCGCGCCAGGCGGCCGCCGCGGCCCTGAAAATCGACGGCAGCGCGGGCGCGTTCAAAGTCAGCCTGCAGGGGCAGACGGACAGCACCGAGGGCTTCACGCTCGACGCGTTCTCAAAGCTGCCTGCGAGCAACACGAAGCTCAACGCGCATCTCGAGTCCGGTGATGGCAGCGCTCTGGTCGAGCTGCTGGGCCTCGACACGCTGCTCGCAGTCGACAAGCGTGCCGGCCGGCTCGACATGTCGGCGAGTGGGGCGCTCAATGGCGACATGGCCATGGACGGCCAGCTGGTTGCCGGCGCGCTCGACGTGACCACAAAAGGCTTGCTGCGCCTTGCCGACGGTCCCACCGCGACCGTGGCTCTCAAGATCGCAAACGCCAATGTGCGCAGCCCGCGTCCGGTCGCATCCGGTCGTCCGGCTGAGACGCTTCCGCTCAGCCTCACCGGCAAGCTCGCCTATGCGGGCGGCACCATCGACCTCAGCGACATCCTCGGCCGGGCTTCGGGCGCGGCGATTGGTGGTCGATTGAAGATCGGCCTGCAGCCCCTGACGGCGAGCGGCGAGATCGAGCTCGCTGAGATCAACCTGCCGATCGTGATGGCGACTGCGACTGGCAGCCCGCCGCCGGGCGGAGCCACGGCTTGGCCCGCTGAGCCGTTCGAGCGCGGATGGCTTGGCCAGGTCAGCGGGCGGATCGTGGTGAAATCGCCCCACGTCGCCCTGGCGCCGCGGCTGGCGGTCAAGAATGCCCGCGGTGTCATCCAGCTCGATCAGACCGGGTTTGCCATCAAGGAGATCGACGGTGGGTTGGCGGGCGGCCGCATCGCCGGCGAGTTCGCGCTCTGGCGCGGCGCCGACGGCGTGAGCGTGCGCAGCAAGTTGCAGACGACAGGCGCCGACATTGCCGAGCTTGTGCGCGGTGGTCCGCCGCCGTTGTCTGGACGTCTCACCGGAGAGATCGAATTGGAAGGGACGGGGCGCAGCCCGGTCGCATTGATCGGCTCGCTCAAGGGCGGCGGCACGTTCTCGCTGCAGGAGGGTGGCGTGCAGCGGCTCGACCCGGCGGCCTTCGACACGGTCATCCGCAGCGTCGATCAGGGCCTGCAACTTGACGCAACACGCATTCGTGATCGCCTGGAGCAGGCGCTCTCGTCGGGCGTGCTCACGGTGGCGCGCGCCGATGGCGAGTTCACTCTCGTCGGCGGGCAGGCACGCGCCGTCAACGTCAAGGTCAACGCGCAAGGTGCTGATGTCGGAGTGAGTGGCAGCGCGCTGTTGGCCGACGACACCATTGATGCAAGGCTGACGCTCTCGGCGCCGGAGCGGCCCGATGCTCCCGGAGGCACTCGTCCGGAAGTGACGATCACCCTCAAAGGCGCAACCGATGCGCCCAAGCGTGCGATCGACGTGACGGCGTTTTTCAACTGGCTTGCATTGCGCGCCGTTGATCAGCAGAGCAAACGTATCGATGCATTGGAAGCAGCGCGTGAAACGCGCGAGAAAGACCAGGCTGCAAAAGATCAAGGATCAAAAGAGCAGGCGCCGAAGGATCCCGCCGCCGCATCACGCGCGGTGCCGCCAACGACAGGCACTACACCACCGTCACCACCCGCTGCACGGCCACGTCCGAACCAACCTCCTGCCGGGGCTCCTGGCACCGGCTCCACCCGACCCCAGCAGCCGCTTGACCTGCGGCCGCCAGCGTCGAGTGGTGGTTCGTTCTTGGATAACCTGCTTGGCCGATAGCCTCAGGAGGCCGGCCGAGCTGCCATGATGTCGCGGGTTTGCGGACGATCGACTGTCCGGTCCTCGCCAATCATGCTGCGATAGTGATCAAGAACAAACAATCGGATTGCTGACGACAAGTTTCCGTGCCGTCGATCCGAGTCGATGGTGGCAACGAGCTCTGACAACGTCATGTCTCGTCCGCCCGCGATCTCTTTCAGTCCCTTCCAGAAGGCGTCTTCCAAACTCACGCTGGTCTTGTGACCCGCAATGACGATGGAGCGTTTGACAACCGGCGATTTCATCGATCGTCTCCCGTTATCCGGTGTTGCTCGAGTTCCCGACGGGCTTTCGTCTCATGCGCGGACACGAGTCCCCGTTCAGCCTTGCCGCGCCCGTATTGGATGCGGTTTGCAGCTGCTCGCTGCGTAGCGAGCTTTCGCTCACGACGCTTGCGCGCACTTCGAAAGTTGACGATGTCGCCCATCCCCTAACACTCGACGGTACCGGGTTTGTGATAGTTCCAGGTCCCGCGATGCCTTAAGCGTTTCGTCGGTAAATGCGTTCTTAGCGTGGCAGCGGAGTAATTCCGGCGGTCGGGCAGGTATGCGAATGCGATTGGGCGCCGCAGAAAGGGCGAGAGCCGTCGTTTACCTAACACTTGCGCGGGAGGTTAATACCGCCCGAGATCGGCCATAAGGTATTATAGTCGGTGAAAGGGGCGGCTTTTCTGATTGAAATGAATTGACCATTTTTTTGCGTTATGGGGCTGCGACTAAATTTACCAACTGTGGATTTGAAAAAATTTTACCGGCGGATGCAACCGTAGATGAGAAAGTAGATGATAGTTCGCCGTCACGACGCACGGTTAAAGGCAGAATCTGGGCGAACGCGGCCTCGAGTCGCTCACGTCCTATCTCTCAACCTCGTCCCGGACGCGTCATTTGGTCGGGGCGGACGAGCCGATCGAAGTCGTCAGCGGACACGTAGCCGAGCCGGATCGCCTCCTCGCGCAGCGTTGTTCCATTCGCATGCGCAGCTTTGGCGATCGCTGCCGCGCGCTCGTAGCCGATCGCGGGCGCGAGCGCGGTGACCAGCATCAGCGAGCGCTCCATGAGCTCGCGAATCCGGGCCTCGTCGGCGCGGATGCCGGTAACGCAGTGTTCGGTGAACGATGACGACGCGTCGGCGAGCAGTCTGATCGATTGCAATGTCGCGTGCGCGATGACTGGCTTGTAGACATTGAGCTCGAAGTGACCCTGACTTCCAGCCAGGCTCAGCGTGGTGTGGTTTCCTAACACCTGACAACACACCATGGTAAGGGCTTCGCTCTGCGTCGGGTTGACCTTGCCCGGCATGATTGAGGAGCCCGGCTCATTCTCTGGCAGAATCAATTCGCCGATGCCGGAGCGCGGACCTGAACCAAGCAACCGGATGTCGTTCGCGATCTTGAAGAGCGCTGTCGCTACCGAGGTAAGGGCGCCGTGCAGAAACACAAATGCATCATGCGCAGCGAGCGCTTCGAATTTGTTCGGTGCGCTCGTGAAGGGAAGACTGGTCAGTGTCGCGATGTTCTTTGCAACGAGCTCGCCAAAGCGCGGATCCGCGTTGAGGCCGGTGCCCACGGCGGTCCCGCCCTGTGCCAGCGGATAGAGATCGTTCAGCGCAGTCCGCACGCGCTCGCAACCGTGCTTGACCTGTGCGGCGTAGCCGGAGAATTCCTGGCCGAGCGTAAGCGGCGTCGCATCCTGTGTGTGGGTGCGGCCGATCTTGATGATCTGGCTGAACTCGCGCGACTTCGTCTCGATCGCCGCCTGCAGGCCGGCGAGCGCAGGCAGCAATCGATGCGTGGTCTCCTGCACGGCCGCGACGTGCATCGCGGTCGGCACGCAATCGTTCGACGACTGACTCATGTTGACGTGATCGTTCGGATGCACGGGTGACTTCGCGCCCGGCTCGCCGCCGAGCATCATGTTGGCGCGCGCCGCGATCACTTCGTTGACGTTCATATTGGTCTGTGTGCCGGAGCCGGTCTGCCATACCGGAAGCGGGAAGTGATCATCGAGCTTGCCCTCGATCACCTCCTGAGCTGCACTCGCGATCGCGTTCGCGCGCTGCGCGTCGAGCAATCCGAGCTCATGGTTGGCCTCGGCCGCCGCACGCTTGATGATGGCAAGCGCATGAATGATGGCGATCGGCATCCGCTCTTCGCCGATGTTGAAGTTGCGGCGCGCGCGCTCAGTCTGAGCGCCCCACAACCGATCGGCCGGCACCTCGATTGGCCCGAAGGTGTCGGTCTCTGTACGCGTCTTGACCATGGATTGTGTGCTCGCGGCTTGCGCGCGCGTAGCAGCGCTTCTTGCTAGGCGCGCTTCATTTCTTGCGGAACCGGTCGAGGCTCACGACCTCGCCGCCGCTGGCTGGCTTGTGCGGATCGTCCTCGGATGGCGCCTGCTGGGTTTCGCTCGCCGGCTGCGGCACCGCGGCGACCGCCGGTGTCGTGCGCGTCTTCGGCTCGGCCGAAGGCAGCGGCTCGCTGGCCGGCGTGGGCGCGGTCGATGCCGGAGCACCCGTCGTCGTCGCAGCCGGAGCCTCAGCGACCTGCTCGAACTTGACGCCGAACGGCACCGACGGATCGACGAACTCCTTGATCGCGGCAAAGGGCACGATGAGCCGCTCTGGAATGCCACCGAACGACATGCCGACTTCGAAGCTCGTGTCGCCGACGACCAGATCCCAGAACTGGTGCTGCAGGACGATTGTCATCGCTTCGGGAAACTGGGCCAGGAGACGCGACGGCAGGCGCACGCCCTCCGCGCGCGTGTCGAACGTGACGTAGAAATGATGCTCGCCCGGCAGGCCATTCTTGGCGGCATCCTTGAGCACCGTTTGCACGACGCCGCGCAGGGCTTCCTGGGCGAGAATGTCGTAGCGGATGTGATCGACGGCCATGAACTCGTTCTCCGGCCCGACTCGTGAGTGAGCCACCAAATGGTAGCGCAAGCCGCAACGGATACCAGCCTAACTCGCCGGCATCACGGGCCGGGCACCCGCGGAAGGAAGTGGAGGCTTCTGTTGCCAGGTGCCTCCGAACCCCGCCTGCCGGAGCTTAACCCGTCAGGGCTTTAAGATCGGTTTTCCAAACTGCGTTACGCAGCCTGGGCAACCGGAGCATAGTTGTCGTTTGCAACTATGGATTTGGCCCGATAACGGCGGAACCATGCCGAGCAAAAGCACGCCCTTTACGCCCTCGTCGATCCTATTTCGCCCCCGCCGATGCAGCCGCGAAACGCTTGCGATTTCAAGCTCGCGGGCCGCTGCATGGGTGGAGGCGCCGGGTACTGCCCCCGGGTCCGATAGGTTTATTACGACAGCCATTTATCGCCATAGCCGGCTTGCGCCGGCACACCGAATATAAGTGCGCAGGGTTTACAAAGAAAGACCGGTCAGCACCGGGGGGTGCCAAGCGACTGGGGGGACCCGGGGATAGCGGGCGGCCATTGCGATAATTCATCTGGTCCGGGTGTTGCACCGCGGTTAAGTCTCGCGCCATGCCCGCCGATGCTCCCGTCCGCCCCACGCCGACGCTTCCCCAGCTCCTCGCCGCCTTCGCCATGATCGCGATCTTCGGCTTCGGCGGGGTCCTGTACTGGTCCCGTCGCATGATGGTGGACGAGCGCCGATGGATGACGGCCGAGGAGTTCAACGAGGCCTACGCGCTCTGCAACTTTCTGCCCGGCCCCAACATCGTCAATTTCGCGGTTGTGTTCGGGCGCCAGATCGGTGGCACGGTCGGCGCCTTTCTAGCCCTGCTCGGGTTGCTCGGGCCGCCGTTCGCGCTGGTCACTTTCTTCGGGCTTCTCTATGCGCATTACGGCGACATTGCCGCGCTGCAGCGCATGTTCGTCGGCGTCGCTGCCGCGGCGGCGGGCCTCACCATCAGTACATCGCTGAAGATGTGGCAGCCGCTCCTGCGCGAGCGGCCGGGTATACCGCACCTGATCGCGCTTGCCACGCTGGCCGGGGTCGGGGTCATGCGATGGCCGATCTACTGGGTGCTGGGCGTGTTGATGCCGTTGAGCATTGCCCTGGCATGGTGGGTGCGACGATGAGCCACAACCCCGGGATCCTGCTCACGCTCGCCGGCAATTTTGCGCTCATGTCGCTGTTCGCGATGGGGGGCGCGAATGCGGCCTTCCCCGAGATGTACCGGCTCGCGGTCGACGTCATGCATTGGATGACCGACCGACAGTTCGCCGACCTCTATGCGATTGCGCAGGTTACGCCCGGGCCGAACGTCATCGTCGTGACTCTGATCGGCTACCACGTGGCGGGGCTTGCCGGCGCGCTGGTTGCAACACTGGCGATGTGTGGGCCGACCTGCGTGTTCGCCTTCTTCGTGGGACAGGTGTGGGACCGCTTCAAGGAGGCGCGCTGGCGGCTGATCATTCAGGCCGCCCTGGTCCCGATCTCGCTCGGTCTTCTGGGCGCCTCGACGCTCGTGATCGCGCGCGTGGCGGGACAGTCCTGGCAGACCGTGGCGCTGATGCTCCTGACCGCTGCGGTCACCTACCGGCTGCGGTTGAACCCGCTTTGGATCTTCGCCATCGCGGCGGTGCTCGGCCTGGCCGGGGCGGTCTAGCGCGGCCGTGGAAACGGTTTGGTTACTCGGGGCCAGGACCCAACGGCGACCAAGCTGCGTCCAAACGTCCGGTGGGCTTCAGAAAGTTGTCGCAATTGCTTCCCGTGCCCTATTGGAATGTGCTAACGACGCATGGTGTAGCCCCGGTGTGGGAGCGCTGGGCTTACGCAACTGCGGGAACTGAGGGGAGCTTGAGATATGGCTGAGGACGTCCAACCGTCCCGGAACACACCACACGTGG
>Ga0209488_10001036_pt1 | contig 23622 bp, 16 predicted proteins | sample Rivendell_Oct201_8_FD_188349 | JGI IMG/M metagenome (GOLD analysis project Ga0209488, IMG submission 188349) | Vadose zone soil microbial communities from the Eel River Critical Zone Observatory, Northern California, USA -... | ecosystem: Environmental > Terrestrial > Soil > Vadose zone >...
CTACGCCAGAAAGCCCACCGTCTTCTCCACCAACTCCGCCGTCGCCTTGTACGGATCCCCCGGTGAGTCGTATTCGATCGAACAATATCCCTTGTAGCCATGCTTTTTCAAAATGCCAAACGTGCGCGCCAGATCCACATGCGTCGCCTTACCCTGCTGATTGACCTCGCCATCTTTCACGTGGCAAATACCATACGCATGCGCAAACATGGCGTCGATCGCGCGATACGCGTAGTCCTCGTCGTGAGCGTTCAGAGTGTTGCCAAAATCGGGCAGCGCATGCAGCCACGAGCTGTTCACCTTTTCGATGACTTGTACCAGGAAGAACGGGTCTTCGCTCACCGGATTATCGTTCTCGAGATGCACGACCACATTCTTCGCCGAAGCGTACTCGACCACCCTCCGCAGGCTCTCGGTCAGACGATTGATATCCGGTTTCGCATCTTTCGCCGAAGGAATGTTCGTGCGAACACTGGGCGACCCGATCGCGACCGCCACGTCGACCCACAGCTTGTCGAAGGCAATCGCTTTTTCGCGCTCGGCACGATCGGCCGCGTACGGGCTTTCCTCGCCGTCCACGGCAATGTTCGCCACGCCCGCGCCCGCCTTCGTCACCGCCTCGCGAAACTGCTCCAGATATTTCGCATCGGTCGACGGGAAATGCGCCGACCACGGCTCAATCTTGTGGACATGAAATCTCTCCACCGCGTGGGCCGCGAAATCTTTCAGCTCAATGGTCGGATTACCGTTCTTATGCTCAGTGCCTGCGATGAACTCGCGGAAGGGGTAAGATGCAACGGCCACGCGCTCTCGCGGTTGGGACGGGAACTTGACAGCAGGTTGTGAGCCAGTTGCCGAATGCGACAGTGCCGGTAGAAAGCAAGCGCCAGCCGCCGCAATTGAAGTCTGCGCGAGAAATTCCCTGCGAGTAGCCTTGCCCATGACGCGACAGTTTAGCAGAGAGCAGCACGTGTGGTGGCAAGACCCGCGTAGGGACCGCCGCCTCGGCTGTCCGGCCGAGCGAGGCGAGGCGAGATTCTTTCCGAAACTGCCAGCAGAGTTCTTCTGCCAGCAACGCGGGCGGGAGCCCCTTCGACTCCGCTCAGGGCACGTCCGCGCCACACAATCAGAAAAGCCGACGGATCGTATCCGGCCTAAACTGTGGAGGGCGCCCCACCCGCAGCCGCGTCGCCGGAAACATTCTCAAATCCAACCACGGAGACATCCTCTGGCACGCGCAGCCCGGCTTCCCGCATGGCATGGATGGCACGCAGCACGTTCTCCTGTCCTACAATCATGAACGCACCGGAGCCCGCACCCAAATCGCTTCCGTTCACCGCCGCCGTCGGAGTCTTTCCCATCCGCAAGGCCCGCGCGAAGAGGTTGGGCTGGTAGTTCAGTTCCCGGGCCGCAGCAAAGACGCGATCCTTTGTTCGCTGCGGGAGCGAGTTGGCATGTGGCGCCCGATTCAGGATCAGTGAGACCGTTCCGGCGGCCAGTCCAACGCGTTCACCCAGAGCTTTCAGTGTGACTTTCCCAGGCCTCTTAGCAACTTTCTTCGTATGCTTGATCATTTTTGTCCGTTCCTCGCGTGCGGATCAGTTCCCCGAGAATGCCACTGCCGGCAAAGGCGGTTGGCAATTCGGGATCGAACCAATCAGGTTTCGAACCAACAAGGTAAGGAATAGAGACTCGAAGCAACGGGGCGAGGCGCGGACATCAAGGTCCAGCATGACCCACTATTCCGCAGCAGGTTGCGGAATCACTCTGACAAAAACGTGAACGGAAGTCCAATCGAAAAAAACTATAGGGACGATCACCGGAGCATCAGGCTAGGTGATGCTCACTTCCGTATATGTGCCATACACCTCGCGCAAGGCCTCGCAAATCTCGCCCACGGTGGCGTAGGCACGGACGGCATCCACGATGAAGGGCATCGTGTTCGCAGAGGAAACATTTCCATTCAATCCGGCCTTCGGTTCCTGGGCTGCAGCTTTCTTCAGCGCATCGAGCGTGCGGCGGACTTCGTCATTCGAACGGCGCGCCCGCAGCGCTTTCAGCTTGGCCGACTGCCGCTGCGCGACGCTTTCGTCAATGTAGAGAATGTGCGGCGATTCTTCCTCAATCACGAACTCATTCACTCCCACAATCACTTTTTCTTTGGCCTCGGCGGCACGCTGGAACTGGTAGGACGCTTCGGCAATTTCCTTCTGCGGATAGCCGCGCTCGATGGCCTTGACCATACCTCCCATGCCATCGAGCTTGCGGAAATAATCAAAGGCCCCATTTTCCATTTGCACCGTCAAGGCTTCTAAGAAATAAGACCCGCCCAGAGGGTCCACCGTCTGCGTGACTCCGGACTCGTAAGCGATAATCTGTTGCGTGCGCAGCGCAATGCGTGCCGCTTCTTCCGTAGGCAATGCAAGGGCCTCGTCGTAGGAATCCGTGTGCAGTGACTGCGTACCACCGAGCACAGCCGCGAGCGCCTGTAAAGCCACACGCGCGATGTTGTTCATCGGCTGCTGTGCGGGCAGCGACACCCCCGCCGTCTGAGTGTGGAAGCGCATCAGCCAGGTTCGTTGATTTTTCGCGTTGAACCGGTCTTTCATCACGCGATACCAGATCTTGCGCGCGGCGCGATATTTGGCAATCTCTTCGAAGAAATCATTGTGTGCGTTGAAGAAAAAGCTCAGTCGTGGACCGAACTCATCCAGATCGAGCCCGCGGCGCAGTGCCCAGTCGACGTATTCCACTCCGTCGTACAAAGTGAACGCCAGTTCCTGCAACGCGGTCGAGCCAGCCTCGCGAATGTGATACCCGCTGATCGAGACGGTATTGAATCGTGGCGTAAACTTCGTGCCGAACTCGAAGGTGTCGATCACCAGCCGCATCGAAGGCGCCGGCGGATAGATGTATTCCTTCTGCGCGATGTATTCCTTGAGAATGTCGTTCTGAATGGTTCCGGAAATTTTCTTCCAGTCGGCGCCCTGCTTCTCGGCAACCACCAGATACATCGCCCACAGCACGGACGCCGGCGAGTTGATGGTCATCGAAACCGTGGTCTTTTCGAGGTCGATGCCGCCGAAGAGAATTTCCATGTCTTCGAGCGAATCGATGGCGACGCCGCACTTTCCCACCTCGCCCTCGCTCGCAGGATGGTCAGAGTCGTAACCCATCAGCGTGGGCAAGTCGAACGCCACAGAAAGCCCGCTGCCGCCATGCTCCAGCAAATACTTGTAGCGCTGGTTGGTCTCCTCGGGCGAGGCGAAGCCGGAGAACTGGCGCATGGTATAGAGCTTGCCGCGATATCCAGTGGAGTGAATGCCGCGCGTGAACGGCGGCTGGCCGGGATAACCAAGATACTGTTCCGCGCTCCAATCCTCGGGTAGATCGGACGCAGTATAAAGTCGGCGAATGGGGACGCCAGAAATCGTTGTGAAGCGAGCCCGCCCGTGCTCGTCAACATTGGTGCCGGTGGATGCGCCGATCGGCCGCTCCGGAGCTTTTTCGAGAGTCGGCAAGAGCGTCTTCTCCGCCCAGTTTTTTTCGCCTTCCGAAGGATGGCGGTTTTCAAACACGTCCGCGATGGGACTCTCTGCGATTTGCGGTTTGGACGGCTTCTTTTCCGGCATGCGAACTTTAGTTTACTGCTGTGATGATAGGGAAACGAGCGCGAGGGAGCAAGGCTTCACATCCGGATTTTGTGGTCACTCTGTTTTGAACACCGTCTCGTAATGCGCCGACCGCGGATCGAACCGCGCCAACAAATTTCTTGCCTCCGGCGGCACAACGGCAACTTCATAATCTTCGCCCGCGAATTCCCGCACCGCTTCCAACGAATCGAATAGTGTCAGCGTGACGAACTCCACTTCATCTTTGCCATTCCGCCGCAGTAGTTGCGCTCCCTTGAATCCTTTCACGCGATGAATTCCCGGCAGTACTTCGCTCTTCAATAGTTCTTCGTACGCATCGGCCTTCTCAGGAGTTGTCCATCCATGCCAAAGACGGCTGATCATGATGCGCTCCTCACCGCTTCTCTTTCCTCGTCCCTTGACAGCGCAGGAACAGGCGGGTACTTCGCCGCAGAGCGCTCTCCGCGGCGGATCAGCATGATCGCTCCCAGGATCGCCGCGGACGCGAGCACGACTCTCATCGTCAAAGGCTCTGAGGCCAGCAGCCATCCCAGAAACACTGCGACCACTGGATTGGCATATGTGTGCGTCGCCACCAGGGCTGGCGGACACCGCTGCAGCAGCCACGTGTAAGCCGTGAACGCCACCACTGAACCAAACGTGATGAGATATGCCAATCCAAGGATCGACCGCATGGAAATGCTGCTCCAGTGCGTCGCGTGGAACTCCGGTAATTCCTGCAGCGATCAGCAGCATGACCGCGCCGCAGATCGTTGGCAATGCGGTGCGGCCCAATGCGTCGGAAGGCAGGTTGAGTTTCGGCGAAAGCACTACACCCGCCGACCACGATAATGAACCTAACAACACCGCGAACAGTGCCACCAGGCTTGAGCCCTTCACTGTAAGTTCCGCTCCCGTAAGCATCGCGACGCCCACCACACCCAAGCCCAATCCCATCGCGCTCAGCCGGCTGATCTTCTGTTGTCCCAGCATCCAGCCCAGCACGAGAATGAACATCGGCTCGGTCGCGATCAACAGCGCCGCCAGACCCGAGGCCACGTACTGCTCCGCCCAGTGGAGAGTACCGTGTCCGATAAGAAAGAAGAGCGCGCCGACGACGAATCCCGCTATCCATTGCTGGCGCGTCGGGCGAAATCCGCGCAGCCAGGCCCAGGCGAGCATGATCGCACCGGCAATCGAATGTCGAATTCCCGCCACAACAAGCGGAGGAATTGTTTCGACCGCATAGCGGATCGCGAGATAGGTCGACCCCCAAATCACATAGATCGCTACGAAAGCCACCGCCAGCTCGATGGCGTGACCTCGGTCCTGTGGGGCCGCGGATTTATGTGTGTCGGGCACGATCACGGGTCTTCCTCCAATATTTAACATCTTGCCGCTCCGGAGGAGGGCTCTGATCTGCGCCGATTGGTCGATAGACATGTTCTTAACCTGTAAACACGTATTCAATGGTTAAATATTACTTGTGATAGAATAACCTGTCAAGTGGTTTTTAGCAGTTATACGAGCGGCATGCCATGTTCACTGCATATGCAGAATACGAAAACTGAAAAACGCAACCCGCCGCGCTTCGAACTCTCCGCCGGCACCCTCTGCCTCGACTTCGTCAACACTCTCGACGACCGTCCTAGCGACCAGCCGAAAGAGTTGCTCGCGCAATATGCCGACCTCGTCCGCTTCGCCGAAGAGACGGAAATCCTCAGTTCAAAGCAGGCAGACCATCTTACTGAGCGCGCTGATACTCATCCCGGCGAGGCCCGACAGACTTTGCGCGCCGCCATGGAACTGCGCGAAGCCATGTATGGCATCTTCTGGGCAGTCGCCAATCGGCGCAAAGTCCCGCCACCCGCCGTAGCGACCCTGAACAACTTTGTTCGCGAGGCCGGCCGCCACTCCTTTCTGGTGCAGACCAACGGACACTTTGTCTGGCAATTTGACGATCACGCCAATCCTGACCCGGCCTTCGACGCCATCTTGTGGCCCATTGTTCGATCCGCTGCCGACCTGCTGGTCTCTGACCATTTACCATTCGTGCGCGCCTGCTCTTCCAAGACCTGCCAGTGGCTTTTTGTCGATACCAGCAAGAGTCACCGCCGTCGCTGGTGCAACATGAGGCTCTGCGGCAATCGTGCCAAGGTAAGTCGCTTCTATGCCCGCCAGAAAACCGCAAGCTAAGCGCTGCGTCGTGGGAATATAAAGGAAAAGGCCCCTGCAATTCGTCAGGAACAACAACGAAGAAGAGTCCGTCCGTACCTAGTGTGCGAACGAGACATTCAGCCCGGTCGTGAAAATGAGGTCATTCTTCTTTTTTCCCGCCGGCGGATTGCTCACATAGATATCGCTGAACTGGTTCTGCCATCCCAGCCACTTGCTGATCTTCGTCACCGTGCCGAAGTCAAACCCGCCGCGATACTGGCCGGTCTCACTCAGGTTCGGATAGAAATACAGTTTCTGCATGAGCACGGTGCTCGATCCCAGCTTGTGCGTCAGTTCCTCGCCCAGAGTAAGCCCGGCAAAATTGTGCACCAGCTTTCTGGTCGGCGGCGGTGCATTGGGGTTCGTCTCCGTGTAATTCTCACTGGTGTAGTTGGCGCCGGCCAGCAAATCCAGCATGGTCTTGTCGTTCTTAATGACATGAAATCCCAAGCCTGCGCTGCCCACCGACCGCAGATTCAACCCCTGCAGCGCGTCGGCCATGAAGTCCGCTCCGACGAAGGCAAACAGGCGCGGCCTCAAGTCGTGGTCGTAGCGAATCCCGCCCTCGGCAAGGTTCGCCACGGTACTCGGACTTGCCCCCGGCGCATTGTTCTTGGTGTAGACCGAGCTCTCGTACAGGATGATCTTGTCGTTGAGCGTAGGATGAGCCGCGTTAAACGCGATCGCCAGGTTCTCGGTCTGGTTGTTGCCGCGGGCCAGGGCGAAGCCGACGTTCACTCCGCCATTCCATCCCCGCATCAGGCCGGGATGGAGCGACTTGTCATAGGCCCCCTGCTCCTCATCGTTGCGGATCACGGACACGTCATCCTTGGACGCTTCGACCGTCCCGCCGGCTTTAGTCGTCACCTCAAGCTTTCCGTCATTGCTTGTGACCGGACCGACAGCCGTCTTCCCGTCCTTCAAGACCACGTGCAAGTCTTCGTCGGTCTTGATTTCCTGAATCGCAGCGAACTGGATGGTGACGTCCCCCGCGGCTTCGGTGTGCAATACCAGAGTTTTGCCATCGGCTTTCACCACCTTGCCCGTGAGGTGATCGCCATTTTTGAGCGTGATCTGGTCGGCCAACGCCAGACCGCAGGAAATTGAGACGAAGAGGGTGAAGGCCAGGGACTGAAAGGTGCGCGACACGGTGGCGTTCCTCCTGAAAGGAATCTGAGGTTGGTTGCAGGAATTCGCTGGTGGGCTGCTGACAAACTTACATGTTTGTGTCAGGTTACTTTTTCTCGCGTGTGGCGTATCGCCCGTCAATTCAACGCAGGCTGAGAAGGATTCGTTGAAATGCGACGAGACAGCAGGATTTAACAGGATTTAAGCAGAGTCGTACGACCCAAAGACTCCCTCAAGCGGAAACCGGCTTAGGACTTGACGTCGGGGTTCTTGCTCTGATCGGTCGAAGCCTGCGTTTGGTGGTCTTTCATGCCTTCTTTCAGGGCACGAATTCCCTCACCCAGGCCTTTTCCGAGTTCAGGCAATTTCTTGGGACCGAACACCAGCAGGGCGATAAAAAAGATGACCAACAGGTGCATCGGTTGAAATAGACCTTCCAACATCGGAGCCTCCAAAGGGACACACTACTACGCCAACTGTATAGGGTACGGTAGCAAAAGGGAGAAGTCAAACACGCGGCCGGCACAACCGGACGAGCGCGTTCTGATCGAGCAGGGATCGAGATGGATCGGCCGAGCAGGATTTTTGTGCTTGCAACGCGCAACATTAACCGTGTAGTCAACGTTCGCGTTGGTGGGAACGCCGTGGAGGTAATGCGAGGTGAAGTTCTCCTATAAATAAAACTGTCATTCGCACCGATAAAGCCTGTGGTCCACGACAAGTGTAGAAAGCACAATGGCCACAACGTCCCATTAGCATCGGCGGCACTTTACAGCGGCTTGCGATTGCCTTTAGGATGCAGTTCGCTCTGACATTCTTCATATAGAGAAAAGCTTCCGTTGGCGGCGCAATCGCGCCGGAGCGAACGGAGTGCGGAAGGATAATGAAACCGAAGCGCACAATTCTGTGTGTCGATGACAACGAACAAACCCTTTCTCACCGGAAGATCATGCTGGAAACGCGAGGATACCGGGTCGCCAGCTTTTCCCGCGGCGAAGAGGCCGTCGAACGATTCAGGCAGGGCGGAATCGATCTGGTGATTACCGACATGGCGATGCCAGGCCTGGACGGCCCTCAGTTGATCGCCACTGTCAAAAAAATCTCGCCGCAAACTCCTGCCATTCTGATCTCCAGTAAAGTGCGCATCTACGATCACGAATCGCAAGCCGACGTGTTTCTCGCCAAGGGCATGTACGCTCCGGCTGATCTTCTGGAACGCATCCGGCTGTTGCTGGTACGCAAGCGCGGACCCAAGCGGATGCAACCGCGGCCTCCCGTGTCGCGTCAAATCGGCGCAGCCTGAAATCAAAATCTTTTCCCGCAGCCGTGCGTTCGTTTTCTTGACGAGAACGATGCTGCAAGACTCCTAACTCACCGTCGGTGTGCGCAGCGCGTCCAGCGTTTGCCGGCGCCATTCGTGTAAGATCGTTTCGAGCATGGCGGCAACATTCATCGAAGCACAGGACCTGTGCAAGACCTACCACGTGGGGAGAATTGAGGTCCAGGCGCTACGTGGTATCTCTTTCAGCGTGCAAAAGGGAGAGTTCGTTAGCATCGTAGGCCCTTCCGGCAGCGGCAAGTCGACGCTGTTCTACCTTCTAGGCGGATTGACTCGGGCGGATTCAGGCAGCGTGGTACTCGACGGCGACGATTTTGCGAAGTTATCCGACGCCGAACGAACCCGGAAGCGGAAGCGAAAAATCGGCTTCGTGTTTCAGAAATTCAACCTGCTTCCGACGCTGGACGCACGCTCGAACATCACCATCGCGCAGGAAATAGCAGGCAATGAGAACGGAGATCCGGCGCACTTCAACCGCATCACGGACCTGTTAGGCCTTACCAAGAGACTTCGCCACCGGCCTTCGGAGCTTTCCGGAGGCGAACAACAGCGTGTCGCTCTGGCGCGAGCGCTCATCAACAAGCCGGCCATAGTTCTTGCCGACGAACCTACGGGCAACCTCGATTCGAAAAATTCCGACGTTGTGCTGGGCATGTTGCGGCAGTCAAATCAGGAGTTAGGACAAACGGTTCTGATGATCACGCACAACCCTGAAGCCGCGAAGTACGGAGACCGAATCATCCACATGCGCGACGGGCAGATCGTGAAGCCCGAAGAAGATCCGCAGTGGACGGGACACTGAAGCGCCCCGCATAAAATCCACCGATGCCAGGCTTAACGGTTAGCCACCTGCCCCGCCGCAAGAATCAAATTGCTCGGCAGGCTGGAACGCGAAGAGCCGTCCGCCTCATGCGACGCCAGCTTAGCTGAATAACGGTAACCTACCCCGAAGTTACCAGTGGGCCATCCCCAGATAGAGTAGAAGGTCTCCTTGACAGAGCGGCAAGGCGAGTTCATAGTGTGAGGACACATAGCACGCGCTGGTCACCCCCCTAACCGACTTTTCGCGGCAACCCTTCTACATAAAGTTCTCAAAGGAGCAAGTACATTGGTTCTTACAAAGCCGGATTTCGATGTTGCCATTATTGGTGGTGGTCCTGCGGGTGGCGCAACGGCTGCTTACCTGGCCAAAGCGGGAGTGAATTGCGTAGTGTTCGAGCGCGAACTGTTTCCCCGCCCACACGTGGGCGAGTCGCTTGTTCCCTCGGCGATGAGGGTTTTCCGGGATCTTGATTTTCTTGACCAGATGGAAGAAGCCAAGTTTCCCCACAAGTTCGGCGCGGCTTGGACCGCCGAGGACCAGGGCGCGTACGAGATGAACTTCCAGGGTGGATTCAAAGATAAAGATAAAGACCAGATCAACCCGGAATCTCACGTGGAGATCCGCTTTAATGAGCGTCAGCAGGAAGGCGTCGACCGGGAATATACATACCACGTCGATCGCAGCAAGTTTGACCTGATGCTGCTGCAGCATGCCAACAAACTAGGCGCCGCAGTCTATGAAGGCGTTAAGGTCAGCTCCGTCGACTTCGGCCCCAAAGAACCCATCGTCCGCTTCAACATGGGATCGAAGGAGATGGGCGTCAGCGCCAAGATGGTCATCGATTGCAGCGGCCGCAACACTTTCCTGGGCAACCAGATGAAGCTGAAGATCAAGGACCCAGTCTTTGATCAGTACGCCATCCACACCTGGTTCGATGGTTACGACCGCAGGGCCTTTGCCAAAAAAGACGCCCAGCTGGATTTCATCTTCATCCATTTCCTTCCCATCTCCAATACCTGGATCTGGCAGATTCCCATCACGGACTCGGTTACCAGCATTGGCGTGGTCACGCAGAAGAAAAACTTCGCCAAGTCGCGGCAGGATCGGGAACAATTCTTCTGGGATGCGGTAGGAACTCGTCCCTTGCTGCGGGAGAAGTTGCGTCAGGCCGATCAGATGCATGCCTTCAAGGATGAGGGCGACTACAGCTATGCCATGAAACAGCTTTGCGGCGATCGCTTCATGCTAGTCGGAGATGCCGGACGGTTTGTAGATCCGATTTTCTCGACCGGAGTCAGCATCGCTCTGAACAGCGCTCGCTTCGCTCACTACAACGTTCTGCGCTCGCTGGAAAAAAATGACTTCTCGCGCGAGGGCTTCTCGGAGTACGAGACCAAGCTTCGTCTCGGGACCAAGAACTGGTACGACTTTATCTCGGTGTACTACCGGCTCAACGTGCTGTTCACCTACTTCGTTGGTGACCCACGCTATCGCCTGGATGTACTGAAGCTGCTGCAAGGCGACGTTTACGATGATGCGGCGCCGCCAGTGCTCGAGAAAATGAAGAAAATGGTCTCAGAGGTCGAGCAGAACCAGAAGCATCCCTGGCACAAGCTTCTCGGAGACATGACGGTGGACGCGTTCAAGGAAGTCAGCCAATAGTTCCAATCTTGGCATTCATAAAATCTTGAGGAGGAAGCGTTGGTAATTACGAAACCAGATTTTGATGTCGCCATCATTGGAGGAGGACCGGCTGGATCTTCCATGGCAGCCTACCTGGCCAAGGCAGGCGTAAGTTGCGTGGTGTTTGAACGTGAATTGTTTCCGCGCCCTCACGTTGGGGAGTCGCTGGTTCCATCTTCTACGAGGGTGTTTAGGGATCTGGATTTCCTGCCCCAAATGGAGGCCGCCAAGTTTCCCCACAAGTATGGCGCGGTGTGGACCACGGACGACAAGAAAACTCCCTACGTTCATGACCTCGAGGGCTTGGCTCCCGATTGCAACGTGGACATTCGCTTCGACGAGCGCCAGCAGGCTGGCGTGGATAAGAATCACACCTATCACGTCGATCGCGGCAAGTTTGATCTAATGCTGTTGCAGCACGCCAATAAGCTGGGCGCGACTGTCTATGACGGTATTAAGGTCAGCGCGGTGGATTTCGGTCCCAAGGAACCTATCGTGCGCTTTCAAATGGGATCGAAGGAAATGGGCGTCAGCGCCAAGATGGTAGTGGATGCCAGCGGCCGCAACACCTTCCTTGGCAATCAGATGAAGCTGAAAGTACAGGATACGGTGTTCGATCAATACGCCATCCACTCCTGGTTCGATAGTTATGATCGCAAGGTGTTTGCCAAGCGGGAGACCAACCTCGACTATATCTACATTCACTTTCTGCCCATTTCCAACACCTGGATCTGGCAGATTCCAATATCCGACGACGTCACCAGCATCGGGGTTGTAACTCAGAAAAAGAACTTCGCCAAGTCAAAGTCGGACCGCGAGAAATTCTTTTGGCAATCGGTAGGCACGCGGCCGATGATCGAAGAGACTTTGCGGAAGGCCAACCGTATCCGCCCGTTTAAAGATGAAGGCGACTACAGCTATGCCATGAAGCAGCTGGCCGGCGACCGTTTTGTTATGGTCGGCGATGCCGGCCGTTTCGTGGATCCCATCTTCTCTACCGGAGTCAGCATCGCGCTCAACAGCTCACGCTTTGCGCACAAGGACATTCTGGGTGCTCTGGAGCGCAACGACTTTTCGCGCGAAAGTTTCGCGACCTTCGAAAACACGCTGCGCCTCGGAACCAAGAACTGGTACGACTTCATCACCGTCTATTACCGGCTCAACGTATTGTTCACGTACTTTATCAACGATCCGCGATATCGGCTGGACGTGCTGAAGCTCCTGCAGGGAGATGTTTACGACGATGCGACTCCTCCGGTCCTGGACAAGATGCGTAAGATGGTCACCGAGGTGGAACAGAACGAAAAGCATCCCTGGCACAAGTTGCTGGGCGATCTGACCTCGAACGCGTTCAGCCCCGGAGCCTAGAGGGCTGGGCTGTGAAAGATAACAGCCGCGGCTCCCCCCTGCCGCGGCAATGAAGATTGTCGGCCAGGCCCAACCGGTTGCAGGCTTGAGCTGATTTTGCTTTTTTCGGTTCAGACTTGCGCGTGGCAGTGACGCACGTGCAGCTACAGTTCCCCCGGAAGATGAGAGGCTGTGATGTCCCACGCCAACAGGAACTTCATCATCGCTTACATCATTCTCGTGGGGCTTCCCATCGTTGGCCTGGCAGGAGCTCTCAAGAGCGGGCGCACGCTGACCGCACCGATTTCGGTGGAGGGAGCGTGGACGCTGCAACCCGATCCCGTTCAGCTAGCCGCTCTGCCTTGTGCAAAGTCCTTAGCGCCCGTCCAGGACACGACGCTCGCCATCTCACAGTCTGGCAAAAACTTCACTCTGAGCTTTGCCAGTTGGCCCAAGTCCATCGGCTCCGGCAGGATCGAAGGGACAAGGCTTACGGCGTCGCTCATCCCACCAGATTTGTGGACTAGTCAAGCCGGTTGCGGCAATGCGCGCGAACTGTCCATTATGGCCACCGTCGATGGCAAGGCCGATTCGAGGTCGCTGGTGGGCACGCTCTCCGTGAGTGACTGTCCGTCGTGCGCAACGGTGCGGTTCCGCGGCTTCAGACAAGCTCCTCCCGCAAAAGGAGGACGTTGATGCTGAACCTTTTCACTCTGGTTCTGCAGATCGCCGTAATCCTCGCGGTATGCCGCGTAGTTGGAAGTCTCTTTCGTCTTTTTCATCAACCGCGCGTGGTGGGCGAGATGTTTGCCGGAATTCTGCTGGGCCCATCTTTACTCGGCTGGATGGCGCCCGGAATTTCGGCCTACCTGTTTCCATCCTCCAGCCTGGGCTTTCTTAACGCGCTCAGCCAGATCGGCGTCGTAGTCTTCATGTTTCTGGTGGGATTAGGAATTAATCCTAAGGAACTTAAGAAGCATGGGCACGCCGCTGTGCTCACGAGTCACGTCAGCATTACAGCACCATTCGTGTTAGCAGCTTTTCTATCGTTTTATTTGTATCCCAAGCTTTCCGATGACAGCGTAGCCTTCACCAGCTTCGCCTTGTTCATGGGATCGGCGATGAGTGTCACCGCGTTCCCCGTCCTCGCCCGCATTTTGATTGAGCGGGGATGGTTGCAGAGCCGCCTGGGAACGGTGGCAATTGCCTCCGCAGCCGTGGACGACGTGACCGGCTGGTGCATTTTGGCGTACATAGTCGTTTTGACCCGTTCTGCGCACAGTGGAACTTCGATTTGGGTGACCATCGGCGGCATCGTCATATTCGCCCTCCTTATGATTTACGGAATGCGGCCTTTGCTGAGACGGCTTGAAACCGCCTATCGCAAGCGCGGTGAACTCAGCGAAAATCTGATGGCTTTAATGCTCTTGTTAGTGCTGGGTTCGGCGCTGTGTACTGAATGGCTGGGTCTGCATCTGCTCTTCGGCGCATTCATGATGGGTGCGATCATGCCCAAGGAACCGAAATTTATCCGCTACGTTCTGGATCGCTTCGAGACCATCACCGTCACGTTGTTGCTGCCGCTATTTTTCGCCTTCACCGGCTTGCGCACCAATATCGGACTATTAAAAGGGTCCGAGATGTGGATGTACTGCGGGTTGATCGTTCTGGTCGCAACGGTAGGCAAGCTCGGCGGTTCCACGCTGGCGTCCTGGCTTACCGGCATGCCCGTGCGGGAAGCGGCCGGCCTGGGTACGCTCATGAATACGCGAGGCCTCATGGAGTTGGTGATCCTTGATATTGGTTTGGATATCAAGGTGATTTCCCCGGCCTTATTTTCCATGATGGTGGTGATGGCCCTGGTCACGACCTTCATGGCTACACCGCTGTTGGACTGGATCTGTCCCGATCGGATCCTTCGGGCACGGCCGGCCAGCGTTCCGGCAGAGGTGCCGGTTCCCAGCTTGACTCTTGAGCTTGAGTCTAACGAGAGGATCTCGGCATGATACGGAAATTGCCCGTGCGGCGATCGATATACGCCGGTATGCAATTTCTTACAACCTCGATTAGAGGTCAGCTTGCAAGAAATTGCACACTTCTAGATCGGCAAAAATGCGCCGATATTGTCGATGTACTTCTTAACAGATCTGGTATGATCGTTCGAAATTAAGAAGCTTTGCGGAGGCTCGCAAACTTCGATCGGGCAGAAATTCTCAGGCCTGACTTTTCGTTACTTCTCCCCCCAGATGAGCTCTAGTGGTGCGCAGAAAAATACAACTATGCACAGGTCTGGAATCTTTACGCTGTTCCTGCTGCTGTCCTTGTGGTCAGCCTCGTTGGCCCAAACCGTCACATCGTTTGAGGGGATTGATGCGTTGCAACTGGGCAATGCGCAGCTCGATATTGACCCGAACGGAGCCATTGGTACCAAGCAGTACATGGAGTGGGTGAACGTCTACTATCAAGCTTTCGACAAAGTCACGTTTGCCCCCGTATGGTCCACTCCGCAGGTGGGTACCACGCCTTGGAAAAACGCTAACTTGTCCGCCTGCAGCAGTGTTGCCGGAGATGGCTATATCGTGTTCGATAGGCTGGCTTCGCGCTGGGTCATTGGTGCGCACACTTCGACCACGAACAACTACTACTACTGCATCGCCGTTTCCAACACCGACGACCTGAAATCTCCTACCCTCAACTGGTTCGCCTATGCCATTCCGCTGAATTCAATTCTCGGAACGAATGCCAGCGGCAACGTCTACTTCCCGGACTGGCCGAAATTGGGGACATGGTCTGATGCCTATTACCTTTCTGTGGATCTGGAAGATCCGAATAACAGTTATCGCGAAGTAGGCGTTGTCGCTTGTGCCTTGGATCGAACCAACATGGTGCTCGGGCTGACGCCTAATCCACCCCAGTGCTTCCGCGAACCCGCGGTGTCGAGCGGTAGCGTGTACCTCGGCCACAGTTTAATTCCGGCCGACGTAGAGGGCACCACGCCACCGCCATCTGGGCGGAACGAATACTTCGTCAGTATCCAAAACCCTGTACTTGATGGCGTAACTACAACCACGAATACTTTCAACGTATGGGATTTTCACCTAGATTGGGCGACCCCCGCGAACTCTACATTCACTCAATCTTCGCAGCCAGTTGCGGCATATACGCCCGGATGCTATACGCCCTCCTCGGCGGCCCAAACGCTTTGCGTTCCGGATCAATCAACCGCGCTCTCGGGAATCCACCTCGATTCGGTCGGCGACCGCTTCATGCCGCGCTTGTCCTACCGAAATTTTGGCTCCTACGAGTCATTCCTATTCAGCCATACGATTCAAGTGGGTACCGGGACCAGCAAGCAAACAGGTGTCCGGTGGTACGAGCTTCGTGGCGCTGGCACGCCCCTTCTCTACCAGAACGGAACGGTCAGTCCCGATACTTCTCTGTTTCGCTTCATGCCCAGCATCGCTCAGGATAATAGCGGAGAAGCGGCCGTGGGCTACAGCGTCTCCAGCGGTTCTACTCATCCCGGCATTCGAGCGTCGTGGTGGAACCTGAGAAGTGCAACTCTGCCCGCGGAGATTTCGCTTTTCAGCGGAGGCGGAGACGAGCAGAACACGGGCCAATGGGGCGACTACAACAGCATGACCGTCGATCCCGTTGATGGCTGCACTTTCTGGTATGTCAACCAGTACTTTGCACAGAACCAGACCGGCAAGCCATACAACTGGGACACCCGTATTTCCAATTTCAAACTGCCAGGTTGCGGTACGGCCGCGGTTTCGCCATCGACGCTGACGTTTGGATCTCGCGTGATCGGCACCACCAGTACACCGCAAATTGCAACGCTCACCAACGGCCAGAGCGTGACGCTGAATATCAACAGCATCGGCTTCACCGGCACTAATAGCGGGGACTTTGCCCAGACGAATACATGTGGCGGAAGCCTGCCGGCCGGCGGAGTCTGCACCATGAGCGTGACCTTTACCCCCACTGCCGCCGGATCCCGCAGCGCGACACTGGCCGTTACCGATGATGCTGGCAACAGCCCGCAAACCGTCAGCGTTACTGGAACTGGTGTGATCGCCGTCACATTGTCGGCCACGAACCTCAACTTTGGCAATGTCGTGATTGCTTCGAGCAGCACAGCCCCCGCCGTCACGCTCACGAATAATCAGACGGTGTCGCTAACCGGCATCAACATCGCTACCGTCGCACCTTTCAGCCAGATCAATACCTGCGGTACCAGCATCGCGGCTGGTGCAAAATGCAAAATAACGGTCACATTCTCTCCCCCCAGCACGGGGATGAAGACGGGAGCGGTGACAATAACCGACAGCGCCAACAACAGCCCGCAAACCATAACCCTGAAGGGAACGGGGATCCTTCCTGTCAGTTTCAACCCCAACGCGCTGAGTTTCGGGAGTGTGCCGGTACACTCCACGAGCAACCCCCTGACTTCAACGCTCACAAATCATGAAAAAGTAGCGCTGAATATCAGCGCGATCAGTGTTACGGGTGCCAACAGCGGAGACTTCGCCCAGACTAACAATTGCCTCCCCAGCGTGGCGGCCGGAGGAACCTGCACAATAACTGTGAAGTTTACCCCTGGCGCAACCGGGGGTCGTAATGGAACGCTCACGGTTACCGATGACGCTTCAACCAGCCCGCAGAGTGTGAAGTTGACGGGAACGGGGCAATGAGATGTGGCAAGGGTATTTGAATGGACGGTTCAGAACGCGGGGGAAATGCGACTGGAAACGGCGTTCTGCGCAGATCGAGTTGTGGCACTCAAGTGCCATTCCGGAGCCAAATTATTCAGGATATAAACTTACTAAAGTTGTATAGCCCGCCGTCTCCCCCAAAAGATTCCGCTTCTTGGTTGAGAAGTGCCGGCCCTGTATTAGTTCTTCGTAACTTCCCTGGGAACAATACCGCTAACGTAGGAGAGTGTCATCTATGAAAGCTAGCTGCAAGTCCCCTTGTTGTCGAATTCGTGGGAACGCATCTGAACAGCTCGCGGCGGGAATTGGTCGGGGAAGAAACCTCTTGACAGTCCTACTTCTCATGGTTGGCGCAATTGTGCTATCCCGCGCTCCTCTTCATGCTCAGGTCAGCGTATTGACAAGCCAGAACGACAACAATCGTAGCAGTCAGAATATCCAGGAACCGTTTCTCAATTCCATCAATGTCAGATCGGGAACCTTCGCCAAACTGGGTTCCTATAGTGTTGATGGGTTTGTGGTCGCGCAACCTCTCTACATGCCGAACGTCGCGATCTCGGGGATAGGTCAACGCAACGTCGTATTCATCGTCACTCAGCACGACAGTGTCTATGCCTTTGACGCCGATAATCCGAGCAGTGGCACACCTCTGTGGCAGGTCAGCCTGATTAATCCCGCCGCCGGCATCACCACGGTTCCCATCAGTGAACAGGGTTGCGCCGCGGTGAATGGCTATACCGAATTCGGTATTCAAGGCACTCCGGTTATCGACGCCACGACCAACACGCTCTATCTGGATGCGAAAACTAAAGAAGTAGTAAACGGTGTGACTAGCTACGTACACCGATTACACGCGTTGGACATAGGTACCGGGTCAGAAAAGTTCGGCGGACCAGTGCAGATCACTGGCTCGGTGCAAGGGTCTCGCGGCACAGTAACTTTTGATTCCCTCAAATCATGCCAGCGACCCGGTTTGCTGCTTGAAGGCGGATTTGTCTATATCGGGTTCGGATCCAACGGTTGTGACACTACACACGGCTGGGTTTTTGCTTATAACGCGACTACCTTGGTTCAACGTAGTGTCTTCAACACTTCTCCTAACGTACCAAAGGGTGCGACCGTGTGGCAGGGCGGAGCCGGACTTGCCGCTGACAGCAACGGCAACGTGTACTTCATCACGGCAAACGGCACTTTTGATGCCGATACCGGCGGATCCGATTTCGGCGACAGCTTCATGAAGCTGAGCCCTGCGGCCGGAGGGATGACCTGGGTCGATTACTTTACTCCTTACGATCAGGCCCAGATGGCCACGAACGATCTGGACCTGGGATCCGGAGGTATGATGCTTCTCCCGGACCAGCCGGCCCCGTCGCCTACCCACCTCGCGATCGGTGCGGGCAAGACTGGGACAATCTATCTGGTAAATCGGGACAATATGGGGCATTTTCAACCCAACAATAACAATCAGATTGTGCAGTGGCTCCAGAACGCATTGGCAGAGGTCGAGGGCACGCCGGCCTATTGGAACGGTGCAGTATATTTTGCACCAGTACACAGTTCGGTCGTGGCGTACGCCCTTACCAATGGTCTTCTGTCTTCGCAGCCCGTTGCGCAAAGCCTGGCAATCACACCCATTGGTGCGCCAGTTATCTCTGCGAACTCAGGCACCAATGGTATCGTCTGGTTAATTCGTCAGAGCGGCGCATCTTCCGCGATGCTGTCAGCCTTCGATGCGGCCAAACTGACCGAACTTTACAATACCGTGCAAGTAAGTGCCCGCGACAGTTTGGGGGCTACGGCCCATTTCGCAATTCCTACGATTGCGAATGGAAAGGCGTATGTAGGCACTCAGACGCAACTTGCAATCTACGGCTTGCTACCGCTTCTTTCACCGGTTTCCGGAGCCAATCAGACGGGCGCTGCCGGAACCACATTGGCGTTGCCTGTGACAGTGCAGGCAGTAAATCCCTATACGGGTGCGGCTATTGCGGGCGTCCTTATTACATTCAGCGACGGCGGAAAAAACGGAACCTTCGGAACTCCAACCGCCACCACCGACAGTGCAGGGCAGGCCAGTACAACTTATACGATGCCCAAGACCTTTACTAAGCCCACGATAACTATTACGGGTACAAGTCCGGGCTATGCACCAGCTACGTTCGTTGAAACAGTAACGGCGGGCAGCCCAGCCTCAGTGACTGTCGTCTCTGGTGGCTCGCAGACCGGAACAGTCGGAACCACGCTCTCGGCTCCCATCGTGGTGAAAGTCGCCGACTCATATGGCAATGCTGTTCCCGGTGTTTCCGTATTATTTAGCGCCGGGAATTTTGGGGGAACCTTTTCCAGTAATCCAGTTACGACGGATTCCCTGGGCCGCGCTTCGGTGTCTTATACGTTGCCAACGAAAGCGGGCTACATCACGGTGACCGCTTCCAACGGAAGCATAAGCAGAAACATAACGGAACATGCAGTGGCTGCCGGTCCATCGGCGCTGTTTATTGTGTCCGGAAATAATCAGACCGCCAAACCCAACACGATGTTGCCGCAATCTCTCACCGTGATTGTCAAAGATCAGTATGGAAATCCCGTGGCCGGAGTCACGGTAGGGTTCGTGGATAACAGCGCAGGCGGTACTTTTTCGAGCCCAAGCGCAATTACCAATGCCTCGGGAAAAGCCACCGTGCAATACACGACTCCCCCGCAGTCAGGCCCTGTCACAATTAATGCAACGGTGACCGGTTTAACCCCTGTGGTATTCAACGAGACGGTCCTCTAGAAACCGGCGTTCCAATGGTCTACTAGATGACTATCGACTGGAAACCATTTGCTCCACGAGGCCGCTTATCAAAAGGAGAAAGTAGTATGCAATTTTGTTCATCTTGACGCGACTGGCAGCTGTTTTGCATAATCTTTCAAACTTCTCCCCCTCGTCGCAAACGCATTTTCTCCTTAGTTGTGTTTTCAGGCTCACAAATTAAAGGGACTCTCTGTATCTAGTTCTGAAAAGTGTAGCGGAACTTGCGTTCAAGGTTCCCGCTGGAGGCTTACGTGAAATTTCGTGGCGCTATCGGATTTGCTCTGACATTGTTTGTCCTCGGATTGACTCTCTCGCCAATATCGGCTCACTCGCAGAACATCATCACTACTGTCGTGGGCGGAGGCGCTACGCCAACGACGCCCCTTACTGCGGACATACCCGGGCCCACATCGGCAGTTCGAGACAAGTCCGGCAACACTTATATTGCCGCGCCGCTGTCGAGGAACGTCTTCGAGTTGACCAGCGGGGGTACGTTATCTACCTTTGCCGGGTTGGGCTATGGCGGCTTTAGCGGCGATGGAGGTCTGGCCAGCGCCGCTGTGATGGGAGACCCGGCTGCGATCACCTTCGACAGCAAGGGAAACATGTTTATCGCTGATTATGGTTCCTCACGCATTCGGCGTGTGGATGCGGCGACGGGAATAATCACAACCGTTGCCGGCAGTGGCGTGAAATGCGCCAGCTCGCTCAACGCCTGTGGCGACGGTGGTCTCGCGACCAAGGCGCTTTTGAACCTCCCTGAGGCCGTAGCTGTCGATGGCTCCGGAAATATATTCATCGCGGACGCGACCGACAATAAGATCCGGCGTGTTGACGCCATCTCCGGCATTATTACCACGGTTGTGGGGAACGGCCAGATGTGCGCCAACCCAACAAATACCTGCGGGGACGGCGCCGCAGCCACCGCAGCCCAATTGAACTTTCCCCAGGGCATCGCGGTAGACGCAGCGGGAAATCTTTATGTCTCGGACACACTGGATCAGAGAGTCCGTATCGTCTCCGGCGGCATAATTAATCCCTTTGCCGGAAATGGCGGCTTTTGCCGCAACTCTACTGCTACATGCGGCGACGGTCACGCCGCTACCTCGGCCAACTTGCACAAGCCGCAGCAACTCACCATGGACGCATCCGGCAACGTTTACATTGCGGACACCGCCGACCATAAGATTCGCATTGTGGACAGCACCGGAACCATCAGCACGGTTGCCGGTTCCGGCGCTCAAGGCCTAGGCGGTGACGGTGGTTCCCCAACATCAGCTCTGTTGAATCTACCGGTCGGCGTTTCGGTGGACGGTGCGGGAAATGTGTTGATCGCAGACACGGGCAACCAGCGTGTTCGCATCGTTTCCGGAGGCGTAATCCAAACTTTGGCTGGCGGCGGCAACGGAGGCGACGGCGGTGCGGCGACCAGCGCACTGTTGGCTGGTCCCTATGGGGTGGCTGAGGACTCAGCGGGGAATCTCTATATCGCCGACCAGGGCAACAATCGAATTCGCAAACTATCCGGCGCAACGATTACTACCGTAGCCGGCACCGGCATTGTGGGATATACGGGCGACAACGGGTCCGCGTTGACCGCTACCCTGAATGCCCCATCGGCGGTTGCCGTCGATGCCAGCGGGAACATTTTCATCGGCGATAACGGAAATGCGGTCGTGCGGCGAGTGGATGCACTCTCCGGTGTCATTACCACAGTAGCCGGCAATGGAAACTCCTGCTACCCGACCAATACAAGCTGCGGCGATGGAGGCCTGGCCACCAGCGCGAATTTGACATCGCCTCAAAACATAGCCCTCGACGCCAACGGCAATCTCTACATTGCCGATTACTTCGCGTTTAAGGTTCGGAAGGTCGCTGCCTCGACCCAGATCATCAGCACCATTGCAGGCATCGGAATCGCCGGCGGCTCTGGCGATGGTGGTGCTGCAACCTTGGCCAGGCTGAATCACCCATCAGGCGTGGGCTTGGACAGCGCCGGTAACGTCTACATCTCGGACCAATACAACAATAAGATCCGCAGCATAAACTCGGCCGGCATCATCAACACGTATGCGCTAAACGGAAATACTTGCCTGTGCGGAGACGGCGGCCCGGCTCTCCAAGGCAGTATGTGGAACCCGCTGGCAATTTCCGTTGACCCGTCGGCGAACGTGTTCATCGGAGGCGGCAACGCCAACGTGGTACAGAGAGTGGATGCGGCAACCAAGACTTGGGGTACGGTTGCTGGAGTTGCCTCCCAGCCCGCGATCGGTGCGTTTAGCGGAGATGGCGGTCTGGCGACTCTGGCTAGGTTGTCGAACTTCGGCCTCGTAGTGGACGCAAACAGTAATCTTTACATTGCCGATCAGGGAAACAATCGCATCCGACTGGTTCATCTCACACCGGCCGCCAAAGTTCCCGGTCAACCCGTGAACTTTGGCAATACCCCGCTCAACACGAAGAGCGCGCCTGCGACGGTGAACTTAACCAGTACCGGCGGGGTTGATCTCAGCCTCAGCGGCGTCAGCATCACGGGAACCAATGCCAGCAATTTCACCCAGACCAATACCTGTGGTGCGCTACTTGGTGTCGATTCGGTCTGTACCGCCAGCGTTGTCTTCACTCCGACAACTTACGGCCGGGCCACTGCCTTCCTGACCTTCACCGACAATGGACCGAACAGTCCTCAGAAAGTGTCGCTGTCTGGAGCCGGACCGGACTTCAGCGTTGCAGCTTCGCCCACCACGCTGACCGTCACCCGAGGTGGAGCAGCTGGCACGGTTACTCTCACGCTTGGGCCAATCGCCGGGTTTAATCAAGCGATTAGTCTTGTCTGTACCGGTGCTCCGACGAACACGACCTGTACCGTCAATCCCACGTCGGTCACGCTCGACGGCACGAATAATGGCACTGCAACCGTAACGATCACGGCAAATGCCTCGGCTGTGCCAGGAACGTACACGCTGACGACGAAGGGAACATTCTTCCCGCTGGCGCATCCGGCAACGATTAAGCTGACGGTTCAGTAAGGTCAGCGGAGTGTGATTCTGATTTCTGAATGACAGTACTTACAGGGCGGAAAAGCGCTGCATGCGCCCCGCCCTGTTTTATCTTGATTGGTTATCTCCCACGTAGAGATTTCCTGAGGTCAGTAGCAACGTCGGCGTGCCCGACTACAATCCACCCTCGGATTTTTGCGCGACTTGGGAGAGCAATCCTCGGGAACGGCGTTCGAGAATCAATTTCTTGACTCTTTCAACGTCCGCAGGAGGCCACATCTCACCGAGAGCCAGCCACGCCTGGTCTTCGCGTCCGCTATACAGATAGTTCAGCACGATCGTCAACACTTTTTTCACCGTTGGCAATTGATCGATGAGCATGTTCTGGTTGTAGGTCGATTTCCTGAGCTTGTCCAGATCAGCCGCACCGAGTTCACTGTGGGCCTTTTCTATCTGTTTGTCATACTCGGCGACATGCTCGCCGCTTATGTCCACTAGCTTGTCTCCGTCCAGGCGAAGAAAAATCTGCGGAATAACCGAATCGGAGTGCGGAAGGAGGAAGTAATCAAAGACACCGTCGCCAGCGTGGATTTCTGTACTTCCGGCGTCCCGCCTCACGAACAGTACGGGGACCTGGTCGTGAATCTCACGAATCAGCGGCAGTCCGCTACTTAAGCTGATGATCCGGTAGGTGTAACAGCAGTGGGCGCCGCCAGAATACCCTTGCACAATCAACTCTGGCTTCCCGTCGCCGTTGATATCGGTACCCGATAGACGGTTGATGGAAAGAGCCCAATCCTTGGCTACGGTCTTGGCTTTGGTGGCCTTGCTTGCGGATTCGGCAACGACCGCCTGGCAACGCTCTGCGCGCTTTGAAGAGCGCGCCAAACGAACAACGTACCCGGCGTATTTTCCCGTCTGCTGCCCGGTTTTGGAAGC
>Ga0209488_10001037_pt1 | contig 23609 bp, 28 predicted proteins | sample Rivendell_Oct201_8_FD_188349 | JGI IMG/M metagenome (GOLD analysis project Ga0209488, IMG submission 188349) | Vadose zone soil microbial communities from the Eel River Critical Zone Observatory, Northern California, USA -... | ecosystem: Environmental > Terrestrial > Soil > Vadose zone >...
TGCCGTATGTGTGCCCTCATCGGCGTTGTATGCATCACCCGGGGCTCATTCTCTTCAAGCGCATCGTTGCCGCCCTACCCACCATCAAGTATGCGCTCGATAACGGTGGGTATATGGCACAGACTCATAATGCCACTCTCTGACCCGAGTTAAATGCACGAAGAGGCATCTGCTGTCATCCTTATGTCCCACCTTGGACGCCCAGATGGGAAGCCCAACCCAAAATATTCTCTTGGGCCCGTCTCTCACGAGTTGTCTCGGTTGCTGGATAATAAGCCGGTCACCTTCCTGAATGATTCCGTGGGCCCAGAAGTTGAAAAGGCAGTCCTTTCTGCCGAGAAAGGTTCCGTGATCCTCTTGGAGAATCTCCGCTTTCATATCGAAGAAGAGGGCTCTGTAAAGGACAAGGATGGAAAGAAAACCAAGGCTGATCCCGCCAAGGTTGCTGAATTTCGTGAACAGCTCACAAAACTGGGTGACGTATACGTGAATGATGCGTTCGGCACCGCACATCGCGCCCACTCTAGCATGGTCGGCATCAAATTACCTCAACGTGCGTCGGGTTTCCTCGTCAAGAAAGAGCTAGAGTACTTTGCGAAGGCCCTGGAAAATCCCGACAAACCATTCCTTGCCATTCTCGGTGGTGCCAAGGTTTCTGACAAGATCCAGTTGATCGATAACCTGCTTGACAAGGTTTATTCAGACCGTTGACAGTCGAGAGAATTCACACATAAATGATTCCGTTATAGGTCAACTTGCTAATCATATGTGGTGGCATGGCATTCACCTTCAAAAAAACGCTCGAGAATGTTGCAGTGAGTAGCATGTCTTAGCCCGATTTGCCTTGATTGACCTGAAGCCATACAATGCTAGATTGGAAATTCCCTATTTGATGTAGCTGGTTCAAGCAATGTCGAAGCACTCGTGGAAAAAGCTCGTAGGAATAATGTGCAGCTCGTTTTCCCTGTGGATTATATCACTGCGGACAAATTCGACAAGAACGCCAATGTGCGCTTGACGCTTACATGTTACATATATTTGCTGACAATACACCCCTAACTAGACTGGTTTGGCCGCCGATGAGGACGGCATCCCTGCGGGTTGGATGGGCCTTGATGCCGGACCAAAAAGTCGAGAACTATTTCGTTCGACCGTTCTTGCCGCGAAGACCATTCTATGGAATGGGTTAGTCATCGCTTGCACTAATTCTCGTGCACCATTTGATGTGCGATCGCAGACCTCCAGGCGTCTTTGAGTTCCCTGCCTTTGCTGAAGGCTCGAAAGCGCTGCTTGATGCCAATATCGAAGCTGCCAAGAATGGCGCAGTCGTCATTGTAGGGGGAGGTGATACCGCTACCCTGGCGGCGCAGTACGGAGCCGAGGATAGCCTCAGCCATGTGAGCACCGGCGGTGGAGCCAGTCTTGAGCTACTTGAGGGCAAGGCAAGTTATCCGGGTATGTTCCGGGATGGATTACGCTGACGCATGAGAAAGGTGCTGCCCGGAGTAGCTGAGTTGAGTGAAAGAAAATAAGGGGGTGTGCGACTACCGGCAGAAAAAGTGTACGGTGTAAGTTTGAGAGGTTGTGCCGTAGAGAATAGCTGGTTATTCAATTATCTTTAGAGTAAATGTGTTCTGCGAATGCTGGAGTTGATTATCTGATAACTATATATCAGTCTCCGCCGATGAATAATAAACCCAACCTGCCTGACGCCCGACACCTCACCATGCTTCCGGTCTCAAGAATCATTCGTCGCGCTGCTCCCCACAGGCCCCATCCCCCATCCACTCTTGCTACCTCCAGGAGAACCTTTGTTAAGCCCTCTAGCGCTGACAGAGCAAGCGTTGTTGATGTACCTGCGGCCTATCAGGATGAGAGTCATTTCGCACCAAGAGCGGGTAACTGTCCCCCCTCTTGAACGGAATCCTGCACAGGGAACTGATATGTTCTCTTAGACATGCTCGGTTTCAAGCTCGAACTACCACAGCGGGAGGATGGAGTTACAAAAAAGACACGGCCTATTTATCTCGACATGCAGGTAGCAGAAATCATGCCGTCTCGGTTGAGTGCCGCTTTCTGACTATCTCAAGGCTACTACTCCAGTAGACCCGCGCGCCTTGGATGTCATGCTTCCTTACTTGACGGACCAGTATGGAAATCCACACAGTCGAACACATGCATATGGTTGGGAAGCGGAGAAGGGCGTGGAGGACGCGAGGAAGGTCTGCCTTGTCCACTCACCCTCCACATATTTTCTTCTCATGAATTATACCAGCATATTGCCGACCTGATTGGTGCAGACCCAAAAGACATCATCTTTACGTCCGGGGCTACAGAAACAAATAACATGGCCATCAAAGGTGTGGCCCGCTTTCACAAAGAGAAGAAAAGACACATCATCACCACACAGACAGTTCGTGTTCTGCACTTCCTATTCCTAATTCGTCTTATCTTTTCTCGTATTCAGGAGCACAAATGCGTTCTCGATTCATGTCGAAAACTGCAGGAGGAGGGCTTCGACGTGACATACCTCCCCGTGCAGAGGAATGGCGTCATCTCTCTCGAAGAGCTCGAGAACGCAATCAGACCTGACACCTCTCTTATTTCCGTTATGACTGTGAACAACGAGACCGGGGTCATCCAACCAATTAAGGAAATTGGCGCCATCGCACGCAAGAACCGTGGCATATACTTTCACACGGATGCTGCGCAAGCAGCTGGCAAGATCCCCCTTGACGTCAATGCTATGAACGTGGATCTCATGAGCATCTCTGGGCATAAACTATATGGCCCTAAAGGCATAGGAGCAGCGTATGTCAGAAGACGACCCCGAGTACGGTTGGAGCCCATCCTGAGTGGTGGCGGACAAGAAAGAGGCTTACGTAGTGGGACCTTGCCCGCTGCACTTGCCGTGGGTATGGGCGAAGCCGCGAGAGTAGCTAAGCAGGAGATGGCGGTAAGTGCAATGTTTCGGCACGCGATGATGTGAATCTGCACACCAGCTTCGCTGGAGAGCGTGCGGCAGTCGAGGCCACTAGGACATACCTAGACCTTCTTGCCGGCATCGCAGTGATTTCTGTGCAGGGGTACTGAGCGTGGCCGCGCATTCATTTCCCCGTTTTGTACTGTTTTCTGACGGGACGGGACAGAGAGATCACGCTTGGGTTTCACAACTGTCAGCACGACTCATCAAGGGTATCGATGAAAAAGTGGAGCGCGTCGTCAGGAACGGTGACCCCAATGGATATCCTGGATGTGTCAACCTCAGCTTCGCGTATGTGGAGGGTGAGAGCCTATTAATGGCATTGAAGGTGAGTGAGCTTGTGATGCTCAGATCGACTTGTCAGAGTAATGCGCTTGCAGGATATTGCCTTGTCTTCGGGAAGCGCATGCACTTCGGCATCGTTGGAACCGTCGTACGTGCTTCGCGCCCTAGGTCAGCCAACGCGTTCTGTGTAGTGCATGAGATGCTTACGTCTGGTTGTAGGTGCCGCTGAGGACATGGCACATTCATCGCTTCGTTTTGGAATCGGTCGTTTCACGACAGAGGCGGAGATAGACTTTGTCATTGAAAGAATAGTCGCGACGGTGCAACGGCTGCGTGACATGAGTCCTCTCTGGGAAATGGTGCAAGAGGGTATTGATATCAATACTATTAACTGGGCTCAGCACTGAGCACCTCGACATTTCCGCCATCAATTACTCTTCTACTCTATGCTATTTATCGCGAAAATGTGCTTTCCTTCTGCACCCAACTAATTCTAGCTTGCATAAAATAGCATGACTCCGAGCGACTTTGGGAATCTTTGATTTATCTGAGGCGAAACAAGCCAGGTCAAGTCCACAAGATTGACAACTGGCTACGGCAGTTCAGGGCTTCACAGCGTGCTTCACAGTAACTGGCAGTGTAGGGTTCATTAGCAGCCCGAAACGGTCACCATAACTGTTATTCCATCACTAGTACGTTGCGTACCAATACCGCAACGGGGTGGTCGTGGTACCTCGTACCTCAATCGTATGTGGGTAATTTGCATACTCTCAACAATGTCAGTGGGCACGTCTTGGCCTGCTCACAACAGCTTTTCGATGTCAATTGTAAACCATGGTAGAGATATTTTCGAGGGAGGAAAGAAACGTTTTTGGAGATTTTCCGGTCCAGACTACACCAGTACGAGTGGCCATCTATGAATGCCAGCAGTGCGGGTACGCGTGAACACCGTGACTTGTCCTTGGAATGACTCGAACGAGCTCAGAGGAGAGTAAGCGAGGCATGAAGACGAATGAGACTAACAGGACTTAAAAAACGGGAGGATGAGGTAGGGGACAACGAACAGAATCAAAGAACAGCCGAGATCTAGTAGTAAGACCCAAGACGATCGTGATGGAGTACAAACACCCCGCGAGGTCACACGACACCCGCGACGTGGCGCGCGGGTAGGAAGGGGATTGGCAGCAAGGCGGAGACCGTCCCAAAGTTCAGTTCATTTTCGATAAAAGGGGGATGGAAACGGATTTGAGAGCGTCGAGGGCTGCAGCAAAGAACGAAGCCAGGCTGGCTAAGCAACTTGAAGGAGAGGATATGTTTCAGGGATGTTCCGAATCCAGAGTCCGTGATTACCCCCTTTCAAAGTTGCGGTAAGTAATTCAGCAACCAGCAGCGACGCTTACCCTTCAATTACGGTGACATTCCAGTATTCAAACTGAAGTAGAAAATGCATCCTTAAATACTTTAGAAAACTGAACCAAGGATGCGGCTGACCCGGGCCTGACTTCAATAAATTATCTAAGCAATCTTGTTTTCTTGTTTTCCGACTTGGACATACTGTAATAACTGCCCTAACGACGCTCCTCGAGCCGAGACAAAGTCCGAGGATATCCAAAGTCTACTGGTCATCTCTGCGAGCTGTGACTACTGTGCCGACTAGGAAAGGTTCGTGGTGATGGTGTCATCATGGCACCATGTGCCTGGTTCAGACGCTGGCAGGTCAAGCAGCCATGTCCTATCCTGTTATTGGCCATCCGTGCTAGGGACACAGAAAAGGCAAATTCTGGTGTTCAACAAATCAGCCTTGATATCGGGTGCAGTAACCACCAACTGGGAATGATGCGCAGACTCGGATCGGGGCCATAACCCGCGAAGGTCGGCTGTGTTCATTTTTCATGCGGCCATCGCTGACATGGGCCGATCGCTTATTTCACGACCGTGGACTTGCAGCTCATTGAGAGATTCGCCGGGTCAACTGCCAGCCGTTAAATTGACCTCACCCTTGTTTTGTCCAGTTAGAAGCGATTCGCATTACATTGAGGGTCACCCACCCCATACATAATCGCGACCTCGGAGGCCAGGCTGAAGCTAGCATTTCCCCTTATCCATGCGCCTCCTCCTTCAGGTTTTCGCCTTCTGTTCCTTGGTGGCTGGCCTTACTTCTCGCACAAACTATGTCGTTCACGAAAGGCGCGCTGCCGAACCCGTCGACTGGGTCAAGACACGTCGACTGAATGCAGACAAGGTTCTCCCGCTGCGCATTGGTTTAGCGCAGCAAAACCTGCACGAGCTTGAGGAGATCCTAATGTCTGTTTCCTATCCCGACTCGCCGATGTATGGCAAGCACTGGTCCCGAGAGCGAGTTGTCGAACACTTCGCTCCCAACAAGGTCACTACCGACGCGGTCAAGGCTTGGTTGATTGACAGTGGTTTCCATCCCGACCGGATTCGCGTTTCGCCGAGCAAGGGATGGCTCGATATCAAGGCGACCGTTTCTGAGGTTGAATCCCTGCTCGACGCTGAATATCACGTATATACGCATTCGTCTGGTCACGAGCAGATTAGTTAGTTCTGTGTCACTATGTGTTATCCATGTATATGGTGTCTAACCTACTTGCGTTATAGGTTGCGAGTCCTACTCAGTGCCTTACGACATTCGTGAGCACGTTGACCTCATCAAACCGACTGTCCATTTCCGCCACCATGTTCCTAACGATCCAGCCTCCCTCCGTAAACATTCCAATCCCATTCTTGGCAACAAACGATCGCTCAATGGATCGTACGTTTGCAAACTGCCTGACCTCACGTCTCTGGAACGTTGCGACGAGTTCATCCACCCAAAGTGTCTGCAGACGTTGTACTCGATGCAATACACACCAAAAAGGCCGAAAAACAATTCATATGGAATCGGTGCGCTCTCATTCGTTGAGCTTGCTCAGTATGCTTACCTCTTTCTGACCCCTCTAGTTGAGTTCATGCCTCAAGCTTATGTTCCCCAGGATCTAGATAGGTTCTTCCGGTTCGCACCCCTCGTTCCAAATTTTCATGGTCTAGTCATCAATATTCATTTCAGCATGTTTTACGGGCATCAGAAGACACACCCTGTGCTTGTTTCTATTGATGGGGGTGGGTGTTCTTCGACAACCTCCGGTCCTTACAGTGAGCCAATTATTCAGGGTAGGCTATAACCAGAATGTGAACCAGTCACGTTCCTTTAACACCGAGGCCGACCTCGATTTCCAATACGGAATAGGGTTAACCTATCCCACGAGTGTTTCTCTACTTGAAGTCGGAGAAGGTTCGAAAACTGCAATGGATACCATTCACTGATCTCACCCCTGGACCTGTAGAAGGTGGGTTTGAGGGCTTGTTAGATGCCATCGAGGGATCGTCCTGCGGATGTGACGCTTCCGGACATGTAAGCATCAATTCGTATTCCAGCGCTTTTCGGAGCTCATACCTTACGCTTCCAGGAGGGTCCTGCCAGTTGCCCACTCGCGGCCCAGGGAAGTTCCGATAGTACGTCTGTACCATCACGTTGTAGCGCTATGCTGATAGTAACCCACAGAAACCGTGGCTTGTGATACCGTTCAACGATGGCCAAATGTCGTTTCCATCTCGTATAGTCTAGATGAATCTACCATGACAATCAAGGACGCAAGACGCCAATGCTCCGGATATGGCATGTTGGGCATGGTGGGCACAACGGTTGTGCATGCATCCGGTGATTTCGGTGTAGCAGGTATCCGCAACGTATGCTTAGATGCCAATGGTAGGTGTGGCCATGGCTGTGCCCATAGGCACGTCTCATGGCATCATAACCCTCTACAGGTAAACCGGTCAAAGGAAGCGGTAAGTTCAACCCCGGCTTCCCACCATCATGTAGTCTCGTTACTGCTGTTGGAGCAACGCAAATCAATCCGGGCTCAACCGTGTACGACCCCGAGAGCGCCTGCGAGCGACGTGCTTTCAGCGGTGGTGGCTTTAGCAATATATTTCCCATGCTAGACTACCAGAAACAGGCGGTCAATGACTTCTTCGCACACTACCCCCCTCCTTACACCAAAGAGCAATTCAATAATACCGGGAAGGTAAAGCTGCACCGCCGTTGAGAGTATAATTCATACTGATGTATCTGCCAGGCCCACGCGTTTCCGGATTTGTCTGCCAATGGGTAAGGGTTTTGCAGTCGTATCACGCTGCGACCGAAGTGTATTGCATTTTTCAGCGCAGACTATGTCATTGTAGTCGAAGGAGAATGCCATCTTGTCTCAGGGACGTCAGCATCGGCGCCTGTTATCGGCGCTATCATCACGTTGCTCAATGACGCACGACTAGCTCACAAGAAAAGTCCATTAGGTAAGCCCGTGGTCATACTTTGATTTCACCGATCGGAGCACTCATCTTCATCTTTCCAGGGTTCATCAATCCCTTGGTGTGTATACTTTGGACATCGTTGATCGAGTTTGTAATATCTCTGTAGATCTACCACCCAAACTTCTCTTCTGTGTTCCATGACATCACCAACCGAAGTAACCCAGGTTGCGGTGAGTTGCTGTGAACCATCACCTTCGTGCCATCTGTTCTGACAATCGCACTGCGGCACCCAGGCACAAACGGGTTTAATGCGTGAGTTATACGGCTCTTCTCCGTCTTCATGCTCGCCCCAGGGTTCTGATTATTCTCTAGCACCAAGGGCTGGGACCCGGTAACGGGTAAGTCCATGTTCCTGCGTACGATGAATCTCTAACCTCTACACTGCAGGACTTGGCACATTAAACATGACAGCCATGATGCAGAAGGTATTAGAATTACCTTGATACAGAACTCGCCCAGATTGAGAAATCGCCATTCATTTACTCAATGAAACAGTGTAGCAATAGCTACACTTCCTACGCTTTCTTCTTCATCCGCTCGTTTTGTGTGGCACTAACAACATATTGTTGTCGTTACCCTTGCCATTAGAGAACCAATATACCCTCATGAACAGCTGGTTAACAACTTCAAGTGACCAGGAGGAGGCCTTGAGGATCGTAGGATGCTTTGGTCATAGTCATAGTTCCCTCGGTGCTTGACTCCGAATGACGTTGGCCCATTCAGCACCCCAGTATTTGAATGGCCTATCCCTTATACTTCTCGGCTATCTTGAACATACAAAGGAATGAACTTTTTTTCACGCATGATGTGGACTTGCTGCCCATACAACGCACGCCTTAAACAACAGTAAGAATAGTAGAGTAGCGATTAATCGCGTTTACACTAGTAATGCAGAATCACGTTTACAACGCACAGTCGTAAGTCGTCTCATCGTTGTCGTCGCTGACATTCTCTGCGTCCGTAGTATCCGAACCAGCTGGTTGCTCTTTGTAATCCGAGTCCTCGTGCCATTTGCCCCATCGACCGACCTCTGCGGCTCCGTACGAGCGGTCGTTGATGCCGCGCCATTCCTCCTTCCATTCTTTGACGCGCTTGGGCCAGTTAACAGATTTTTGCGGTTTCTGGACACCCGTGAAGGTGAACTGCTCCATGGGCCCCCCCTCCATAGTGCCACGGAGTTTGCCGTCACCGAGAAAGGTGAGAGTGCCCTTATTTTCTGGGCCGTATTCCATCTGGCCCTCGCCCTGTTCGTGACCGCGCCACTCGAAAGCAACGGTCCCGCGGACAGACTTTGGAGGCGCGCCACCGCGGATAGAGCCCGTAACGATGCCAAAATTGAAGTTGCCCCAAAGGTGTTTGCCCGTTCCGGGGGAGGGAGAGAGACTGAGCTCGAGATCGCCCGAGGAAGAGTCGGGCCATTCTTCTGCGAGGTATGGCGCGTTGATGGCGTATTCACCCCTGATATCGGGAATCAGGAGCTGGCATATTCGATAATTAACAGGCATGTCAGCGAGGTGAAAATATGCCAGCTTACCTTCCGGTCGCTGCCACTTGCCTTGGCCTTCTTTTTCACACCGCCCCCGTTGCTGGTGGCCTTTCTCTTACCAGCCGTGGGCGCCTGCGATGCGATATCTTCCTCGTCGACATCCGCGAGGATGGCCTCATGCGCACGTCGCCGTTCGGCCAGGCGCTCTTCCTCCTCTTTGTCCTTGGCCTCCAATTCCTGCTCGTAACGTATGCGCGCCTTCTCGTTCTCGGTGTCCCACAAGTTTCTCAAGTCCTCTTCCAGTTTTTGAAGCCGCTCGGGTACTTTGATGTCATGCCCATTGCCGAACATGGCCAGAAGCGCTTTCTTGGCCGCTGCCTTACTCTTCAGGGGTTTCAGGTCGAGATGCATCAACTGAGCCGTGTAGTACGCGTCCGATTCGTCCTGGTGCGGAGGGGGCTGTCGTTTGCGCGGGACACCTTTTTTTGTGAGGACCGGGCCTTTGTCAACCCAGGTAAGCAAACCGTGTAGACGCGCAGGGTCATCGCGTCGGTAGCGGCGGCCGTCGACCTTCACGAATAGTCCGCCGAAGTCGTGGTAGAAGAATACGCCGTCATGAGAGACAGGGTCAATAAACAAGGGGTCGTCGGCCATGGTGAGTGCGGTCTGAAAAAAAATGTATGTTGGATCCTTTATATGACGCAATTCGGGGACGGCCCCTATATTTATATTTCCCACTCCACTCCATGGTATGAACCACCGATTTGATATTTTGGGAGACGTGTGCTAGCGACAATGCCATTATTCAAGCTTCCCCTGAGTATTCGTGTCCCACATGTAACTTCCTCAGCAGTCATGATCAATGCGATATACATTTAGAACAAACGTACCCCTTTGTTTGCCGCTTGTATAACTGGGTGCAATCCTAGATTATGATACTGAATAATAGAAGGCAACTTTTTTTTAAACAACCTTTGAATGAAAAAAATTAAATACTATTTTAAATACTGGGGCATACATTGGGGTTCTGGCTGAGTTGGTATAAGAGCATAATATTTTAAATCGTTCCTTCTAAATACTTGTAAAAATAGTTGCCTTTTGTTATTCAATAAGTTATAGTTATGGTTAGCATCCATAAGCGTGGTTGCGTGCCATGTTTGGTTGTGGTTTCAAACTCCGCATGCAGTGTTGGGGTTCAAAGCCACGTTTTACCTTTGCCCTCGTTCTCCCCTCATCGCCATGTCTCGCCGTCTCTATCTTGGAAGTACGTAGTCTCCACTTTCTCAGATTTTTTTTTTCTCATCATCGCTACGACTGGCAGAGCTCCCTCCGGATACTAGGTCTGAAGACGTGTCCAAGTTCTTCGATGGATATGGCAAAATTATTGATTGTCGTGTCATGACTGGTCCGTCGTCGTCTTTCTTTGTTCCTTGCCGTATATGATTTACCCCGAATCGGCTCAGGCTTTGGATTCGTTGAGTTTGAAAATGCCAGAGTACGCTTTGTTTCCCACACATCCGCGCACTAGGTTGACTTTACGTTGTAGGACGCTGAGGATGCATTGCATCATTTCAATGGCAAAAATTTTATGGGCCAGAAGTATAACGAACGATATACGTTGTCATTTATCATTGACTGAATTTACACTCTCTTTACAGCATTGTCGTTGAATTTGCTAAGGAGTCTCGCCCTCGTCGCGAACCTTATGAAGATAGATATGGGTATTCTTAAATCCCTATAGTGTAAATATCGTCAGACGTGCTCATCATATCCTAGTGCCCCTACACGTGCTCGCAGGCCCCCTGGGATCAGAATCGTTGTTCTCGGCATCTCCAGGGATACTAGTTGGCAGGTACGGCTATTTCTTTGCCTCAGCCTAGCTTTCCGCACATAACAAAGACGGGTGCTATGGAGTTCCACACCGGCATTGGTTCCTTGCGTGGTATGCTGACACTAGGGACATTCTACTCTTGCTCGTACAGGATCTCAAGGATTTTGGCCGCGAAGCTGGTAATGTTTCCTTCGCCGACATTGACCGTGATACTCCCGGTCAAGGGTACGTCATATTTATTCGGTCCTAGTATCTCGCTAATACGGCTGGCTAGAATTCTCGAATATTTAAACCGTGAAGACGCCGAACGTGCAGTCAAGGAGCTGGATGGCAGAGACCTCCGTGGTCAAGCCGTTCGCGTTGATTTGTTCGAAGACGTGAGTACATTCCTATCAACTGACTGGAGGCATACTCTCAACACGTTGGATAGCGCAACCCCGATAATTACCGCCGGGATGACCGCCGTGAATATCGTGATGAACGCTACAGGGACGAACGCTATAATAGAGAAGAGCGTCACCGCGATGATCGCTATGACCGTTACCGTGAAGAAAGGTCGTCTTTGCGACGTGATAGGTCGCGTTCTCCTCCCCGTCGTGGCGAAGACGATCGTCGTCCCAGGTCACCTCCCAATCGGAGGGATTTTGAAGATAGAAGGCCTGCAGGGTACGATGATCGACGAGGAGGCTATGATGACCGGAGAGGTCCTGACCCTTATTATGATCGTCGCAGGGACGACCGCAGGGAAGACCGCCGTCGCGACGAAAAGGAGGAACGGTTTGACGACAGGGCTTCCAGACACAATGGGGACGGCGGGTGGCGTTGAAGGCGGGTGTCGAGTGGTCATGGTCCGCGGGCCAAGCAAAATGAAAGGGACGGAACGGGCGACTGATCCCCCCGACGGATGAGGACTTCTTGCTTTCATCAGCTTCCTTTGCCTCCTTTTTTCGCTCCTATCTCCAGTCGAACTGCTCCCATGTTAGCCCGTTGGCGTTGGCATTGTGCACGAGGTCTCGTAGAATTCTGATCGTTGTCCCGGTTGGCCCAATCCAAGACTTGAGGTTCCTTTTTCTGGTTCAAGACGCAGAGGGGATTCGCACAGACATGTACAGGCGAGGCCATCCATCCGTGCACGGCTGGGGACGCGGACTCGCCACCTCATTACATTTACCGTTGGGCATGGGACGAGGGGCTTTCAGTTCAGTGGCGTACCTTGGTTGTCGGGGCGATGGTATTTGTGAAAGGCGGGCCGCTTTCCGTGTCAAGTATGTCAAGTCAAGCCCCGTGTGCCGATATTGGAATCTTTGGTTAACGTGGTTGGCAGTGGCTATGCTACTTGGACCCAAACTGATACCCCTGGACAAGTGGCGCGTACATCTGAACTGCCACCCGCGGGAATTCTTGTCGAACGTTCGGGGAACCCCCGGGCCTTACCACCATGTCGGATGCGACGTCAAGCAGTGCGTATTCCTCCGCTATTTGTGATTAGTAATAGTGTATATAACCAACTAATCAATACAATCATTCACCGTTTCCATCTGAGTATGAATTATGCGCTTCCCCATCTGTCTCTATCAGGGACATCTTTCTGCAGTACCGCCTTGTTGCCCTCTACTTCAACAACTTGAAAGAGGCAGATTTCATCGTTCATCATTCACTTTCGTTCTTTGGCGTACAAAGTACCACCTCGGAACCGCTTTCTAGCCACCAATCAATCTCTTTGTCGTCATCTGCTCCCCCGAGATCCCCGAAGGGGACATGTTCTCCATTCGCCATGCGTAACCATAACTCGCACTCGGCTCCTCGCGGAGCCTTGAATACCTTTAATAGCCTAAGACGTAGGATGCGTAAGGGCGTGGATGGGAACACCTTGACGGTCTTAGTTGAACTCATTGCCTCTGTCAACTGTGGGGGGCTGTCTACCGAAAAACTGGCGCTGATCTCTATGGAAAGGTGATCGAACATCAGTGGTGGGACAATACACTGAGAGGAGAGGTCAACGCAACCGATAAGATGGTTCTTGAGCTTGTCATCCTTGCTCTTTTTGTCTGATGTTACATCCGGGGTACCATGCGCTAGTCATAGTTGAGCGCGATATGGAGAGGCAAAGTGTATTGATGCCGTCATCGCAACGGTGGCAGGGCGTCGCCGAAAATAATGTAGAGCAAATGATGCCGAAGTGCAAACATAGCATCCGTCGGAGAAATGCAAAGCAGGTAAGTTCGACACCTTGTATGCCCATTTGGTAAGGTCTACTGACCTTCGCATAGCTCTGGCCAACGCGGATGGGCCGCGAGACGGGCGGCATCCGAGGGAAAGGTTTCGCGCGCTACACGGGAAAGGTAGTGGAGCTCGGCATCAACGCGTTGACGTTGGCTGACCTTGAATGTAGTAGACGTAATTGGATCACAAAAATAGGTTTAGCGGATGTGTGAAAAAGAAGGGGGGTGTCAGGCCATAACTACGAATGAATAGAACGTACTGACAGAAGTTCCGTCAAGGACCCGGAGTCTGGGCAAACGGGCGATGACTATCTGCTGCCAGACTGTATCTGACTGTGGGTCTATGGGTATCCAAAAATGTCAACCCCGAACGGCCTACAAAGGGTGGTGAATGATCCGAGGCTCCGCGGAACCTACCTTCCAGTAAGGGCGTCCCGTTCAAGGTAAGTGACTCGAGCTGAGGGCACCAAAGGTTTAGGAAATCAATGGACGACCATTCGGAGATTCGGGTCGAGGCAAGGGAGAGATGCGTCAATCTCAACGTAACGCGAGGCCCAGACGGGACAGGTATAGACTCAAACGAGTTGGAGGAGAGAACAAGGCGGACAAGCCTGTCACGCGATCAATGAAAATGATGTGATTTATTAGGATAACATAGGCACTTGGGAAAAGACACCAGTGCTTCACACGTTTCGGCCCAATTGGAGAGTTGGTTGCCGTCAAAATTTAGCGTGGTGAGACCAACATCCTCCAGGTGGTCTTGAGGCGAAGGTGATAAGCTTTTGAGTCGGTTGTAACCTGATTCCAGTTGCTGCAAGCGGGGCATCAGAGCGACGACGTCCATGATGGCTTGCCAACCCATGAGGGTGCCATTCAGCTGCAACTCTGTGAGAGTCGAAAAGGCATCTCTTCCTAGCTTCAAATTGGACAGCGACTGCAGGCGGGTATTGCTACACCATGGCAATCAACGGGGTGTGTAGCGCGCACACGTGAGGACGTACTTGAGGGAAAGACGCCCAAGAGACGGTAGTTCGATCGCAATCAGGGCGACGACGTCCCAGCATGATATAAGGCTGTACGAAAGGTCGACGCCTCTGACATCTTGGTGGACAAGTGAACGCATCAGAAAGGAGAATATTGAACCGTTGGAGGACTGACTGGGACATTTTTCACGAATTTCGCCCGGAGTGTTGGCTTGCGAGACGCCTTCCTTATCTAAACTCACCTCGCGTAGCCGATGAAGATCAGAGAACTTCCCGCGAATTTTATCGAGGTTGGCGGCTTCAACTCGAATATTACCATTCGAAGAACCAAGTACGACGGATTCAAGTCCCTCGGGGCCATGGAGCTGCTCAATGTATTTGTCGACGAGCGCCCTAAGAAAGGTCTTGCCGTAATACAAAGAAGGGAGGGGGCGAATGAAAGAGCCTGCCCCAGTTGTCCTAAGAATGCGGATGTATCGGAATGGTCGTAAGGGGAATTCCGTATGCTGTATGCAACTCACGAGCACGAAAAGTAGCGTTTCCCATCCTTGATCCCATCGTGTTTCCCTCGACTCGAGTCATCCCATTCTACACCAAGCCATACACCAACGGCTCCATCAACTTCCCCTACATACAGGATGGTCCCGGTATAGCCGGAGTGGATGAAACGAGTGCCCAGAGATGGAAGGATGCTTGCAGCAGCGTTACTCGCCGTGAGTCCAGCTGCCAGTGTGATGCCAGTGGGAGACATACGACCCGCTCCTGCGGCCCGGGAGACCGAAGTCGGTCAATATCGCTTGCTCCATCAACAACCTTTGAGGTCAGAACATGCGCTTCCTCCCTCGAATGCCGAGCCGATTTCTCGCAGCAGCTCGAAGGACGGATGTTATCGCCAGACACATGGCCTCCAATCCATCACCGCCCAACGTCGTCCATGAGGTCTGGATATTTGCACACGTCACGCGCCGTTCTAAATCGAGGTTTCCAGCCGCTTGTGAGGTTCGAGGAAAACCTTGCAGTACGGAGGTTTGTCCTCAACCGGCCAGGGAAGCTCAATGCTATTAACGCGCCAATGTTCGAAGCCTTGGCGCGTCAAATCGAGGTATGCATCGCATCGCATTATGCCGCCGGTGATGTTGACCGCCACCGAATTTTTTTTCCAGCAATGGGAAAGTTCAGAGCTGTGCGGGGTAATTGTGGGAACTGGTGCTGGCAGGGCCTTCTCCGCAGGCGGTGATATTGCTAGTTCGTTGGCTGTTCTCTTCCCTGCCTCCAGTTCCCACTCACCGTTCTCAGGCGTTATCGAGCACACGGCGAACGATGCTGCCCCTGCCCCTCTCAAAGCTGTCGACTTCTTTCGGCTCGAGTACGGGAAGATTTCCCTCATGCCAAACTATGCTAACTGTGACTCAGATATGGGCTAGATTACTTCCTTGCTACACTGTCGAAGCCATACGTGGCCATTATGGATGGGCTAACTTGTATGTATCGTCTTTTTGCTTTTTCTATTCTCGTATCTCCTGTCTGACTCAATGCATCCCGTATGAAGTTGGCGGTGGTTTTGGCTTGGTGCTGCCCGCCCCATTCAAAGTTGCAACAGAGAAATGTTCTATCTCTATGCCCGAAACGAAAATTGGCTTTTTCCCAGACGTCGGTGCCTCCTACTACCTCTCTCGTCTTGACGGCCAGATAGGGACGTATCTCGCTCTCACAGGGACGCCCTTGACTGGTCGCGCTGTATTGTAGGTTGCCTCTCTACCCATGTCCAGGGTTGCTCACTCGACTATGCCCAGTGAGCATGGCCTCGCAACTCATTACATCTCCTCTGCGCGTGTGCCGATGCTCTTGGAGAGTCTGGCGGCTCTAGAAAAGCCGACATATGCGCAAGTCAATGAAGCTATTGAAGATCTGCACTACGACAGAGAGCCTACAGATCCTGTCTCTCCACTCAGCGGTGCGATCCGCACGGCATTAGACTCTGCATTTTCTCAGGAAACCGTCGAAGGCATCGTTGCCAAATTAAAGACCTTCACGACAGATGACAAGGGTGCCGATGTTTTACAATGGGCAAAGGATACCCTCGCGACCCTAGAGGAGCGCAGCCCCACCAGCCTCAAAATTGCTCTTATGGCTATTAGGAAGGGAAAACTACTTGGTCTCCTGGAATGTTTGAGGATGGAGCTCGGTATTGCGACCGCATTCTGCGTTAGTTCCTTGTTTGATCCACTTTTATACGTTCTAGCTAACTGCTCTCTAGCACGGTGCTTCGTCCGACTTTCATACCGGAGTCACCTTTGTGCTGATAGATAAAACAAAAACACTCGGTAGTCCGGCTTGGTCGCCAGCCTCTCTCGACCAAGTAGATACGGCCAGCCTTGAGGCTTCATTTTTCAAAGCAGAGGAAAACTCTCCGCAACTTGTGCTGCCGGAGGCCTTGCGTAATAGCCATCCTCCCCCTGCGTCTTTCTTGCGATATGGTTTGCCATCTGAAGATGAACTTCAAGCTCTCGTTAAAGGCCGCCACGCATCTAGCGGTTCAGGGGCGCTTACCCTGCAGGAGCTCATCGCAAAGGTCGAGGACCTTCGAGGGGGGAAACGTGGTGTGGCAGGGAAAGTGCAAGAGGTGGCAAGCCGACGTTGTACCATCGACGGAGACGGGTATCTTCAGTGGCGATCATAAATCCCAAACGCAATCGCCTGCGTGATCGTACCATATGTGTGCTGCCTTGTTGCCTTCCACGTACTAGACTACAAGTATTTTCGTACTCCTACTCCTGTAGTAAGTACATCACTGACACATGGTTCCTGCTAGCCACCCACCATTCGTAAGCGCCCTACTTGCCAAAGACAGAATAAAGTTGCCATTGACTCGTAACGTTATACTACGAACTGTATCCCCAAACTGTATCCCCACTTGGCCCCTTGGCCCCTTGGTCCCTTACCAGGGGTGTGGAACCTCGCAGTCCGTTGCATAACGCCCAAACAAAGAGCAAAATCGTAAGCTCAGAGTCGAGACCTCGTGGATTCCACCTCCACGAGCCGGCCATCCTTGTACGTGGACGTCATTAACGAGTTTCACTGGCCTTCCAGACCCCTACGGCTTTCCATGTTTAGACTCTGTAACACGTAGATATAACCCTGGCTTGTACTAGACTATATCCACGCGCCACTTGCCACCTGTCGCACCTTTAGGCTGTATGTGTTGTCAGAGCTTCCCAAAAGTGTCCGCGCACTAGGGGAAAGCCGGTCTCTACCCGTTACCGACATCAGTTGACAGTTGTGTCAAACTGAGAGGCAGAAGAGAGACGCCTTGCTTATCGGCCTTACTATGTTTTTGGTACTTCGGTGAGATCGGACAAGGATTTGTCACCGTCGTCGGGACAGTGATGGACCGAAAACTTACATTATATATGAAAGGATGTTGTCTTTATAGTAGTACAGCCCGGTATGATCATCGAGTCACCTCAAAGTCAAAACCGGAGCAATCCCTAAACACTGGGATCTACCGCGAAACTTGTTAGAGTAGAGTCCATCAAGTTGGTGTCAGACATCGTCCACTGAAAACGTTCCCGAAAACACGGCGGCCCCAGGACGCCTCCTTCAATCAAATTTTAGTACAATCCACCCGAGACCGCAGCCAAGTCGGCGATTGTGCATTCGCTCTTCTTCCCGCCATCCGGGAAGGCGACCCGCACCATTTTACATTCGCCGCATTGCGACATGTACGCATAAAAAAAGGTCACAGGCGCCGAAAAATGGTAACGTGCAACTCGCAAGCTGGAGTACGGCGAGTGGCGGATGACCCGATGCCACCGAGCGTCAGACTTGGATCAGCGGCTGTGCAGATACACTCCGTCTCCTCGAGACGCTAAAGTTTCGGCCCATCTGTTCCGTCGGGCCAGATTGGCCGCATCCTACCCGACCCAAGCAGCACTGTGCCAAATAAGTTACAAGGGATATTCGGTGTGGCCGGGGGGCCCAGAGGCGGTCACGCACTTCGGCTGTGCGCGACCCATAGGGACGAGCGAGCGTCAAACACAATCACCGTGCTACAAGGGGTAACTTGCCACCCGTTTCGCCCCGATGGCGCGCGCACCTCTCCAGCGGATCTTATAGTTTCTACTGACTACTGCCACTCCAGACCATGGCGTGGCACGGCATGAGGGCTGCGAGAAGGGAATGAAGGGCCCAAAGTTTCCGCAACCGTACGTAAGGCCGGGGGAAGGTGACCTCAATTTGGTAGCGACAGGCCTTCCGAGTCCATCCTTTCGATTTCTCATTCAATGTAGACCCGTTTAACGTTGAACCACCTGTGCCGAGCCACCTATGACCGTATGTTTACTTCGTCCGATCCACCGCATCGGCTTCCGCGGACGGTGACCACGTGCCATCCGGAGGTTTGAAACCTTCAGTTGAATGTGATGCGCTGAAGAGAATACGGGCATACGGGCGCTCAAGAGGTGAGTCAAGGGCGGTTGTCATACTGCGGTTGTATACGAGGAATGCTGTTTGAGCCTTGGGGGAACGTATTTGCCCAGTGCGTCGAGATTCGTGTCGGGCATTCCCCCTCACACAATTAACAGGAACGGTTTAGATCGGTCCACATGGCTATGCTAAGGAACAGCTCTACGTGTAATACGACTGTCTACACATGTCCAGTCCATATCCCGAAAAGATTCGCCAATCGCCATCCGACAACGCGATCAATACACTTCGTGAATACACCACGCCATGCATTGTCATCCTAAGTTGATGAAATCACGGCGATTTGGATGAACCGTCAGGTCTCGGTAGACCTGTGTTGAGCTTGGTCTGGCACCGGGTGATGAAACGGCTTGGTTAAACGCATATAAGGCACGAGGGAGCCACGATAGAGAGCCCCAGTACTTCCATACATTCCATCCCTGCCCTCAGACGATGAGATTCATCAACAGCCTACCTCACAGACCTTCCTCCTACATTTCTATTGGGCATGTATTCCACGTGCTCAACTCGGCGATCTTCGACATCGAACCATCGGAAACCCCGGTAGGATTCAAGATGGAGAACTATGATGTCGACTACGTCAATGGCTTCTTTCCATCAGAACCGCCGCCAAGACTGAGCGGCCAATTCGAGTTGTGGGAAGATGCGCTGGACGACGCAGAGGAGAACCTCAGCTTGGGAGAAGACACCCGAGCCAGTGCCAAAGCCAAGAGACCATATGGAGAAATTTGGAGAGAGCGGGTTCGGAACGTGAGCATGGTTGCTGCTAATCCATATCGGACGATTGACGCTCATTACTTCACAAGTTCCCCTTGCTGGATACCGATCACCTAACGGGCGAACTGCATCGCATGCAGCGTGCCCACATGGTCCTTGCCTTTTTGATCAACTTCTACGTGCACTCCCTGCCTCCGAGTGGCTCTCCCACCCCTATTCACGTTCCTGAATGCCTGGCGGTTCCCATAGTCAATGTTTCCCGAGTGCTCGGTATTGCTCCGGTGCTGACGTTTGCGGACACGGTACTATGGAACGCAAAACCTGCAGATCCACAACTACCATTGTCAGCCAACAACATCATGTTGACACACACCTTTTCCCGTACCGACACAGAGAAGAATTTCCACATATCGTCAGCCAAGGCAGAGCTTCGCGGAGTGGAAATACTACACATCATCGAGGATTATGCGCAATTACCCGATTACACGGACCTCCACGCTGTTGCCAAGACAGCGAGGGACCTCAGGCGACTGGCGACGGCAGTGCAAGATTTGACAGAAATCCTTCAGAGTATGAAGGATTCCGTCGATCCGCACAGCTTCTACTGGGAAGGCAGGCGATGGTTCCGTGGAAGCGAATGCGGCACGCCCAAGTGGATATATGATGGCGTCCCAGAGTCAGACACCTTGGACCTTGCTGGGCCGTCAGCTGGCCAGAGCACCGTCATGCACGCCATCGATGTTTTCCTGGACGTTGACCACGAGCTCCACGAAAAGAGGAGTCCAGCCCCTTCTGAAGAGAACAAGAAGGCAGATCGGGGCTTCATGGAACGTATGAGACGCTACATGCCTGGGAGCCATCACGCCTATCTCAGGGACCTTGCCACGCTTCCCGTTCCTGTCCGATCTCTGGCCAAGACGTCGCCGTTGCTACGAGAGTCGTACGACCTGGCCGTCCTCGCGTTAAAGAAATTCCGGGATGCCCACATACGAATCGTCACCCTCTACATCATATCGATGGCAGGCACGACACCACCTGGTACCCCTGAAGAGGCGTTAGAGCGACGGCAAGGAATGCAGCGTGAGGGTCGTGCGAAGGGCACAGGAGGTAGCAACGTTGCATCACTACTCAAGGCAGGACGGGATGCAACGGACCGCTCGTTGGTTGGGAGAAGGTGACCGTGGGAATGTCGCGTATTAGTAATAATCACGTTTATTACGTTATCTTAATCATCGCGTCGCGGGTCGCGCGTAATTCGATTATTATTCTTCACCTCTCACTCTCATGGCGGCCAGCGATATCTCTCTCTCGGAAGGCATATGTCAAAGGCTCAACTCGGGTGACAAGGATGACGAGTCTCTTTGGAACTCAAAGCCCACTCTTCAGTTCCTTTCTATCAAAAAAGTAGTCGCGAATAGTGCCGGCGGCGCGACCACCAACAACGCCAACAGCCCAATTGACAGGTACAGGATCATCATTTCCGATGGCCTATATTTCCTGCAAGCCATGCTCGCCACGCAACTCAACTTCCTTGTCGAGGATGATCGCATCAGCAAAAATACCATCGCCGTCATCGAAAACATGTCTTGCCAGTACATAATGGAAAAGCGGTCCGTGTCCGTCCATCCTTCAACACTTTTGTTTTGCGGTCCTCATGACAGCACTAGACTTGTGATTATTCTTGGCCTCAGGGTCTTACAAAGGGATGGTCCAAAAATTGGCAACCCCGCTCCGTTGGTTGTTCCGTCACCACAACCAAAGCCGGATGATGTGACTCCTCAGGCTGCCCCCAGTGCCCCCACGCCAGCGCCCTCTTCAGCTACCCCTCAACCGCAGAAAAAACAGGCTATGGATCGTGCCAATCCAATATATCCCATAGTTGCCCTCACACCTTATCAAAACAACTGGCGTATCAAGGCCCGCGTGCTGCAAAAGAGCGACATAAGACACTATTCTAACCAGCGCGGCGAAGGTCGACTCTTCAGCGTGACCCTGATGGATGACTCAGGGGAGATCAAGGGCACTGTCTGGAACGCGATGGTAGACGAACTATTTGAGAAGCTCCAGGAAACTCGCGTCTACTTCGTCTCTAAAGCTCGGGTCAACCTTGCAAAGAAGAAGTTTTCTACAATTTCAAATGATTATGAGCTTAGTCTCGACCGTGGCACCGAGATTGAAGAGGTGGGTTCCTCACTGCTCTCTTTAACTGTGACTAAAAGGAAATACAGTGTCATGATGGTGAATACCCTGAGATCCGCTACAACTTTGTCGATCTCTTAGGGTTACGAGATCTCCAGAAAGAAGCTGTCTGTGGTATGCTTCTCGTCTCATCTATTCCTTTCGCAACTCATCCCTGAGTGACAGACGTCCTTGTCGTTGTGAAAGAAGTTGGAGATTTAGCCGAAATCATGACCAGGAACAACAAAATGGTTAGTCTCGGTCAACATGTGCGAGTCTACATCGTTAAGTTGCGGGTTTTACAGACCCAAAAACGTGACATTGTCGTCGTGGACCAAACCAAGTACTCGACTCGACTCACGTTATGGGGGAAGCAAGCAGAGCAATTCGCGCCGCCAGCTGAGTCTGTCGTTGCGTTCAAAGGTGTTCGGGTTAGCGACTTTGGTGGCAAGTAGTTTTCCCATTTTGTAAACCTTTCTAATCTACTGCGCACCAGGCGTGTCTTTGTCCCTTCTCAGCTCTGGATCTATTACCGTTAGCCCTGATATTACAGAAGCACATGCGTTAAAGGGTTGGTACCTGGATGCAGGCGCCCAAGCGTCTTTCAACTCTCACGCCCAGGCTGGATTGTCATCTGGGGCAGGCGGGGCAATCAACCGCAATGAGATGCGCACGATTCACCAAGTCAAGGACACGCAACTTGGCATGTCCGACAAGGCTGACTTCTTCTCGATGCGCGCTACCATCATGCACATCAAAACTGATAACATGATGTATCCTGCTTGTCCCACGCCTCAGTGCAACAAGAAGGTCATAGAGTCCCACGATGGCTGGAGATGCGAGAAGTGTGATCGCAGTCACGAGAAGCCAGAATACCGGTCAGTGCGCCCTTTGCTTTTTATCTGTTCTGGTGACACGAAGAGACTTCCACAGGTACATCATACAGGCTGCTACTGGTGACCATACTGGCCAGCTATGGCTGTCTGGCTTTAATGACGTAGGAATCACCCTTTTTGGGATGACCGGGAACGAGCTTCGTAACCTTCAGGTGAGTTTGCTGCTCCGTATTATATGGTGAGGTATTCAAGTTCCACAGGAGGAGGATGAGGCCAAAGCCAATCGTATCATACTGAACGCTACTTGCAATGGGTATAACTTTGCTTGTAAGGCCTCCCAACACTCATTCAACGTAAGGACAATCCACACCAATCCACCTTTGAATACCAGTTTACACCATTCCATTCACAGGACCAAAGCCGTGTGCGGTATGGTATCCAGAAAATGCAGCCGCTAGATTATCACGCAGAATCTCAAGCTCTTGTTGCGCTCCTTCAGTCACCCTGGGCAAAGTGAAAGAGCGTGCCCAATTTTTACTCGTCGTTTTATTTTACCTATCGTATCGTGTATTGTAGGATCGACATCCCGTGCTTGATGATTGGTATTGAACAATATTATCACGGTGGTTAAAAAGTCTAGTATACTAAAACACGTCGGTATCATACAGTGTTTCGCGGGTTGCAGTTGATAAATGGAAACCTGTCAAGGTGGATCCAGGGGAAAATGATAAAGCCGTCTCAAGATGTGCCAAGCGACGCCGAGGCTATGTTCAACAGCCTGCAACGCCTGCTCCCGCGTGAACGGAAGCTCGAAACGGATCGGCCACAGAAGCGGGAAGCGCTCGATGGGGAGGAGCGCGTTGCGCTCGCCGTGCGCGGACGTGTCGCCCGATGGGGTTCGGGCGCGCTCGCCGCCGCGCTGGGCTGACGCAGGGGGCGGCGCGGTGACGTCGATCATCGTGACGAACGTCGGTGTGGTGGAACCATGCGATGAGGGATCATCATCGCCACTCGACGACGACCCTGACGCCGCAGACGCCGCAGCAGCCGACGCCGCCGCATCATCATCATTCAGCGGCGTCGACCTGGAACCGCCCCACTCGGAATTGGGCTCCCCCGCAGCAGCACCAGCAGCAGCAGAGGCGGCGGCGGCGGCGGCAGCAGCGCCCGTGGGTCGGCTCACGACAGTTGCCGTCACGGTCGTGATGGCGGGAAATGGAGCCCTTGTC
>Ga0209488_10001038_pt1 | contig 23605 bp, 27 predicted proteins | sample Rivendell_Oct201_8_FD_188349 | JGI IMG/M metagenome (GOLD analysis project Ga0209488, IMG submission 188349) | Vadose zone soil microbial communities from the Eel River Critical Zone Observatory, Northern California, USA -... | ecosystem: Environmental > Terrestrial > Soil > Vadose zone >...
GGGCGGGGCCGGGGCGCGAGTCTCGGCCCCCGCCAAAACTACGCGACCGCAGCGCGACACTGTGGCGAGGAGGAGCGCGATGAGAATCAACTTGGGGATGACGTTCGACGGGGACGGATTACGGCGGAAGCTGGAGCAGGCGAAGCTGCGCGGCATGGATCGGCACGCCGACCGCTCCAACCTCACCTGGCGGAATGGCAACGCGCCCCCAACAGTTCACTTACGCGTACTGTCATACCTTCTTGGCTATGAAGAATTCGGCGTGCACTATACGCCCTTCGTCCGTGCTCCTAGCCATGAGGCGAAGGCTTTGAATGACTAGGATCGACCCTTGGCAGTACTCTACCGAGCGGCGAGGTAGTTCGTAGACCACGGCTATACATGATCTCCTCATGAGAGATGAATCACGAGCGCGGCATTCGCTGGGACGACGATCGACAGCGCTAGCAATCGGTCGTTTGACTGGCATGGAGATATCACATTGACGCTGGATGGAGAGGACTGAGCCCTGGAGTCAAGCCCTGAAGGATCTGTGGTAACGCCGGAGCCGCCTCGGGACGAGGCTGGTCCACGCGAAGATCCGGAATATACACGCATGTTGGCGTATCTAAAGGACCTTTCCGAGGGCCGGCGCTCGAGCATCCAAGACCTTGATAAGAGCACACTGACCCTCGCATCCGCTGCTTTCGCCCTCTCAATTGCCGTAGCGCAGGCACTACCCAAGCCGCTCCTGATGATCGGTACCCTCCAGACCGCGTGGTGGCTAATCCTCTCGAGCGTGGGCTCGACCGTTCTGTCGCTTACATTGGGTACTTGTTCACACTGGTATCTAAACCACGCCGTCCGGCGCGCCTACATCGAAAAGAGAGATTGGCACAAGTGTCGTGCCCCCTGGATTCGATATCCGACTCGCGTCTTCACCGTATTGGGACCAGTGCTATTCTTCATCGGAATGATTCACCTTGCGATTTTCTCCCTGCACAATCTGGAGGTAGTGAGTGAGCAGAAAGCACGAACCACCGGGGCCACCAAGGCCGATACCACCGCAGCCGCCCCGACCCCCCCAGCCGCAGCCGCCCCGACCCCCTCAGCCACATCCGCCACTACCCCCTCACCCGCCGCGGCCGAGAGGCGATGATGGCGACGATCCACCTCCACGCCCCGGAAGGTAGCCAGAGACAAGCGGGTGGGTTCTGGAGCCTGATTATTGCTCTGTGGTCATACTAATACGCACTTGGACCAGGGTTTCCTGACACTAAGGGCTTCGTCGACAGCCAAGAACCCCCGCGCGCTACACCTGAGGCTCGGAGCTCAAGCGGATCTGCTCGACGATCCAGCCACGCCATCGCGCCCTCGAGGGTCCGGAGGCATATATCTGCGGTACACCCAAAATGTACCCCTCGATCCATAGTTTCCTCTCGGGCCAATCCGTACGATTCCCGGGTCACGAGCCAGCCTGCCGCGTTCGATGGCTTGATCTACGAGGTCGCGTGGATCGGCCTCCTAAGGAGGCTGTCGTGCCGATCCCAGGGAGGGAGCCATGGGTAGAAGCCGGACAGAACATTCTAGAGGGCTTAACCGAGTCGCCCTAGTTACCAGGCAAGTCGTATGGATCAGTGTTGCCGTGGCGGCAGCAGTTGCTGCTCAGCCCTCGCGGCCTGCCGTTGCGGCCTGGCAACCGGTGTCCGGTCTCTCCGGAAGCTACATCGTCGACCTAGCTGTAGACCCTACCCAGCCCAGTGTGGTTCTGGCTGCGATCGACGGCGGTGGAATCGCACGCAGCACGAACGGCGGAGCCTCCTGGCAGCTGGTGACCTCCGGAATCGGAGCGATGAACACCGCATGGTTCGTCCGCTTCGACCCGCAAGCACCGGGCACGGCGTACTGCGGCGGGTTCTTCATGGGAATCTGGCGGTCGGTCGATGGGGGGATCGCCTGGTCAAACGTCAGCCCTCCCCGACTCGTGGGAGCATCCTGCCTCGACCTCGCCTTCCGCAACAACGGCTCCCTGGTCCTCGCGGCGGAGAATGCGGTGGAGACCTCGTCGGACCACGGTCTGACCTGGACACGAGTGGACTCGACACTCTCCCCAAGCTGCGTTGCGGTCGACGCCAGCACCGATTCGATCTACGTGGGGGAGTGGCTCCGGACAAGCAACGGCCTCTACAAGTCCGGAGATGGTGGGGCGACGTGGTCCCTCGTACGATCCTCGCCGCAGTTCTTCCGGTCGATCGCGGTAAGCAAGACCTCCAAGGTGATCGCAGCGTTCGACGACGGAGCGTTCTGCAGCTGTGACTACGACACCACCCACTGGACCAACCTCTTTGACCAGCATCCCGGCGGGCCGGCCGCCGGTCGGCGCGGGGTTTGGAAGGTTCATTACGACAATCAGCCGGGGCTCGGCTACCTGTACCTCGCGTCGAACGATGGGCTCTATCGGTTCAAGCCAGGCGCCAGTTCTTTCGAGCGACTTGGGCAATCCGTTCTGCCGAGCCCGTTCGTTCGAACGGTAACGTCCTGGCCCGCGGATCCCTCGCGCATCCTTGCCGGTACGTTCTTCGGCCCCTACAGCTCCAACGATTCAGGGGCCACCTGGTCGGCGAGCGCAACCGGACTCCAGAGCCTACATCCGATCCTCTCGCGCGACGGCGTCCTGCTCAATCCAGCGCACCCGGAATCGATGCTCGTCTCCACATTCGGCGGTGGCGTGCTGTTCTCCGCGAATGGCGGGCTGACATTCGGTGACCGGAACACCGGTCTCGCCACCAGCCACGCCCAGGGTCTCGTGCTCGCACCGGACGGGCACACGGTTCTCGCCCGACTGAACGGCGGCCAGTACCTCTACCGATCGACGAACTGGGGGCAGACATGGACCGCCTCGGGTACTGGTCTCCTGAGCAGCGTGGATGCGCTCGATTTCTCGCCCGTCAACCCGCAGCTCGTATTCGCGGCGTCGCGGACGTTTTCTCGGTCACAGGACGGTGGACTGTCCTGGGCGGACTGCTCCGCCGGGATCGCGCCCGTCGGAATCCAGGGCCTGGACGTTCGCTTCGATCCCTCTGGCTCCTTCGCGATGGGGGTGATGAGCTGGGACTGCGTGTGGAAGCTCTCCGATCCGGCGACCTGCGCATGGCAGTTCGATAACAACGGCGTGCCGTGCCTGCTGACAAACTGCATCGAGTACGATCCGTTCAACCCGCAGCGTTGGTTTTCGGGGCACAGCTGCGGGCTCTACTCGAGAACAGGTTCGACCGGGTCGTGGACCTTCGCCGGTGGGAACATGGGCCCGGTCTCCGTGCGCCAAGTGATCTTCCATCCTACCCGGCAGGGCACGATGGTCGCGATCACGGAGGAACCCAACCTTTGGCGCAGCGACAACGGCGGAACCTACTGGTACCGCTGGAATGAAGATCTCCCTGCCGGTGCGCGAATCTACGATCTCAAGTTCCATCCGACGAACAGCTCGATCGCGTACGCAGCCACGTCAGCGGGCTTGTTCCGACGGGACGGCGACTGGGTGACGGGCGTGGCCGAGACGTCCAACGAGACGCCGCGCTTTCTCTCGTCGCTCCGACTGGCAAACCCGGTTCTTCGGCGGGGCCTGATCCGCTACGACCTCGGACGCAGCGGTCGGGTCGCCCTTCAACTGTTCGACGCGCGCGGGAGGCTGCGACAGGTCCTAGACGAGGGGTGGAGAGCCGCCGGATCCCACCCGATTCGCTGGGACGGCCGGGATCGAGCGGGTAGGGCCTTCCCCTCGGGAGTCTACTACCTGAGGTTGATCGGGTCGGGAGAGGTTCTGGCTCGAAAGGTGTCGCTCGTGAAATAGCAGCGTCGTTCTGGGTTTGCAGCGAAGTAGGAAAGCCGGTCTGTCTAGAGGAGTTTAGATGAAGCGTCTCCTTCCGATTCTAGTGTCCTTTTGGATCGCCGGAGCTGCCAGTGTACCGGCGATGGCCAAATCCGAGCCCGTCCCGATGTGCGATTCCCTCGACCAGGCAGCGCTCCAAGAACTGGAAGCCCGTGGAGTCAGCCTCCAGCTCCTGGGGCGTCTCATGAATCGCATCACCGAGGGAGGATCACAGGACAGCTCCCTTGTAGCGGAGCGGGTGGCAGAATGGGTTACCTTCGTCGCGGCGCACCTGGACGAATTCGAGAGTAGTCCAGGAGTGGTTATGGAACGCTGGGTACAGAGCGACACCTCGATCACCGAGTATGCAGTGCACCGCCCCGCTGGAGATCAGGTTAACAGGTGCCTGGTGGAATATGAGGGGTGCATGCTTCTCGCGGCAGCCTTGACGCCTTGGACCGCTGGTGGAGCCACAGTCGTCGGCGTCATCGGCTGTAACGGTTGGCTTTGCTGGTGCCTTTCGAACGTGCAGCCGTAGACGAGTTGGAGGGTCGATCCACTGGTAGGACCTGCGGGCACCGAGTTGGTTCTTCAACTCTTTGAGCGTAGTAACCGAGTTGATCATCGGACGAGGGTTTCACTCGCCGGATGCTCGAAACGGCTGGACTGGGCGCGCCGGACACGCTCGGTTGGGCCGGAGGTTTTGGGGAGACTCTCGGACAGGCACGAACTCAAATTGGTCGCGGAGCGGCACAGGTGGCGGTGCAAGGTATTGGGCCGCTAGGCAGGCCTCTCTGTATCCAGGGATACACTTGAATGTATCCTTAGATACATTGATTTGTTCGGAGGGGTGGGGTATTACATCGAAATCTGCCACAATTCAGCGTCGTCTGCTCCCACGCCTAACCTACGGAGGAGACAAGTATGTGGCCTGTTTCGATCTGCTCTCCGCAGAGGCTGGGTGCGCCGTCGGATCGGACTCTCGATCTGCAGGCACTAAGGCTGGACGGAAGCGAGTTGCCCGGTCGGCTTGATTCTCGTTCTGGAGGGTATCAATGCGAACTCAGCTTCATTTTAGGCCATAGCTGCTCGACTGACGATGGACGGCTTAAAATCATTCCACGTTGAAGACCACCACCTATTCTCAGGACGGCTGAGGAGCCATCATGGAGCCTGGTGGTCGCTCTTTCTTCTGTTAGCACTGCTTCTAGCGCCTCTTGGGCAATCAGCCGAACCTCATTCCCGTGCCGGCACCCTCAATGTGCCTCTAAAATCGCAGATGACAGAGATGTGGTGCTGGGCCGCGTGCGCTGAGATGGTATGCGGCTATTTCGGTGTTTCCATTACGCAATGCGGTCAAGCGAACGCTTCATTTGGGCGGCGTGACTGCTGCGCATCCACGCCGCCGGAGGAATGCGTCTATGGAGGTTGGCCTGATTTTCACCGATACGGTATTGTCGCCAAGCGAACTAACGACGTTGCCCTGAGATGGAATGAACTTCGTGATGAGATCGTTGCGAATAAGCGGCCGGTCATCTTCACATGGCACTGGATTGGCACCGGTGGACACATGATGGTTGCATGTGGAATTGAGGAACGCGAGGGCGTTCGGTGGGTGTACGTGAGGGATCCATGGGAGCCTCGTCCTCCGCGGTTCTTCCGACGGGTCACATATGACGAGTTTGTGTCCGGAAGCGACCATACTCATTGGGACGATTTCTATGGCTTCTCTCGGAAATAAAGATTTCCGTCGAGCGGCAATGAGCGGCGTGCTCTGCGTCTGGCTATCGTTAATGGGCTGCAACTCAACGAGTGGTGGGAGCGGCGAAAGCCGCCCCGGAGAGGGTAAGGGAGCCACCCAGTCGGTGACTGACCGTGACCCGACTGCTGCGGCGGGCCGCGGCTTACGCGCTTTGAAGGCCGAGCTCTCGGAGGGCGCCGGTGGAACTCATGCGCTATCAGGGCAAGAGATTAGTGACTTGGCTCTAGGTGATCCGCTTCCAGAGTTCCTCATTCGGCTCGATTCGCTTCAGTCCTATCGGGGAGGCGATCCCCACCGGTTGCTGGTGGACTTGGCTAAGCGTACCTATCCGGTGACCGGTAATGGCGATATTGCGTTGTCTCTTATCACCGTGTCAGAGACACGAGAAGGTTGGCACGTCTCCACGATTAGCGACATCGCAGGGCCTGGGCCGGCCAAGGTGCTGAAACGGCGGGACGGCGCACAGTCCACCATGCTCGTTCGAATCCCCGCACTGATGAACCTAACATTTGTAGGTTACTCCATGTCTGGGAAGCTGTTCCTCAGACCCCTGATGGATCAGAGATCTCTCCGTCTCAAACGTGCCTGGGAGTATCCTGCGGACTCGCTTCTGCAAGCGTTGGCTCGAGCCGCGATAAGGTACGACGAAGACGTGCCTCGATAGGAGCAACCGAAATGACGTGACTCATGATCCATGAGCAGAAGGTTTGTCGGGCAGCAGGAATTGAGAGGAGGTAAGTGTCTAAGACCCTGCCGTTTACGCTAACGCTGGGCATAGCGCTCGTGCTCAGCGCCCCAGTCGTATCTGCTGGGCGCAGTGTTGAGATCGACGTGGGCACCGAGCGGCCCAACGCACTCCTAATCACTGGACCGATCCGGCTGCATTTCGTCCGGGTCAATAGGCTTCGCTACCAGGTCATGGTCGGCGATGATGTGTCGCTCTTACAGGGAGCGAATCTCGCCGCATTGCAGCCTCCACTACCAGGAATAAGGGGGGCAGTGGAAGGTTCCGGAGCGCCAGTCTCGCAGGACACTTCGAGCGCTGCGGCTCGGACAGCGACCCCCGGGGGGATGATGCAGGATTCATTGAGCCCCGGGTCACTCGAAGAGGATCTGCAAAACAAAGTCGTGAATCCTGGCCAAAAGGTGCTCGACAGGTTGGCTCAAGCAGTTATGCAGCTGGAAGCGACTGTCGCGAGTTCGGATGCAGTCCTCACTGTAAGCGGAGGAGAGGATACCCTTGTTGCTGCGATTGGCGCTGTGCGGGACTCTGTTCAGAGTGCGCTTAATGTGCAGTGGCCTATGGTAGCTATTGTTGACTTGAGCACGCGGATAGCAGTCGCGAAGTCACGGGTAGCTGAGTCGCTACGCTCGAATCGGACTGGTGAACCTGGGAAAGCATCAGCACGTAAAGCACGGGTCATCGCGGTGCTGCTCGATTCCCTCGAGGCGCGTTTGGCCAAATGGCGAGGCGATGGTGAGTACGGTGTCGCATATCGCACAATGCGCTCCACGCTCTCCCAGTGGCTGCGCATCCTGGTGTCGCTGGCTAACAGATCCTCGTTCGAGCTTGACTATCACATTTCTCATCCGGCCAGCCGGTCAGATGGGAGCAGCCATCACGTGGCAATTCGGAGGACAGACCGTTTGCCGCAGCTCCGGGACCATAATGCCAGTCTTCCTCCGACGGAGGTGATCGATGTGGCCAGCGTACGGTGCGACCCGCGCTGGTCCGTGAGTACCGGCTGGTTATTCAGCGATCTAAGTGCGGTTGACTATCAAGCAGTAACAGACACGGCCGGCGTCCGCGTTGTTGGCTACAGGAGTCGGGGCGGGCAGAATGCGCCGGTGGCCCTGATCAGTTTCCGTCTCAGCGATATGTCAACCTCGATAGTCGACTTCTATTTCTCAGTAGGGCCGGTGCTTAATATTGCAGAGTCAAATTCTAGTTTGGGTGTTGGGTTTCTGGGAGGTCTTACTTTGGCGGTCGCGAGGAAGCTATACTTGACTGTCGGAGCGCATCGGGGCCAGGAACGCGAGCTAGACGACAGCTTCACCATGCACGGGCGCCTTCCTGAACAGTTGTCAGCGCCGACGACACATCAAAGGTGGAGGACAAGTCTAGCATGGGCTGCTTCGATCGAACTCTAGAAGTGTGGGTGATGTAGTTTAACCTGGGACTAGCGTGACTTGGCGGGCTGCCGGCCGGTCGTTTCATCCCCTTGGCCGCTTCAACCAGTCACTCACCAGTGTATGAATGGCCCGCGCCACATCGTCGCGGTTAGCACCGACCTGGACGGAGAAGCGGACCACCTCGTCACCTAGGGCGTCCATGTGGCTGTGGTACTCAGTCGCCAAGCGGGCAAGGTATGCTTCCGAGATGCCGAGCTCGAAGGATCGCCCTCGCATCCGTATCCGTTGGAGCATGGTCTCGACGGCTATGTCGAGAAATATGACGAGCCGTGGCTTCCCGAGGGAATTCGTTGCCCACTCGTAGACCGACTGAAAGACGGCGAACTCCTCTCCCTGTAGGCTCAATTTCGCAAAGACTAGGTCCTTCGTGATGGAGAAGTCCGCGATACAAAGTGGCGCCTCCACCCTCTTTAGCTCGTGTGCATGGAGAAGTACAAACCCCAGCTCTGTCTCAAGAGCGTACTTAGAGGGGTGAGCGTAGAAGGCCGGAAGGAACGGGTGCCTGTCCGTGTCCTCGAGGATCGCCGGGACCGCCAACAAATCGGCCACCAGAGATGCCGTCGTCGTCTTGCCTGCTCCAATCCCACCTTCAATAGCAATGACGGTGCGATCGGCGGAAGACAGCGGGATGTTGGGATCAGGTCCAACGAGCGGTGTCGTGGGAGACATTAGACGATCTGGGTACCAGATTGGGTACGGCGCCGGCTGCGCTCCCGCCGTGGCTGCTGGGCATCCTACCACAACGCAGGCTGCCATCGAGCGAGGTCCAGCTCAGAGCAAGGCGCCCCTCAGGTTGTGGGTACCAGCTCTCCAGCAACGTCCGAAGGTCTCCAAGCGGTGTCCCGCGCCCGCGAATCGCGAACCCACTCGATCAGCTCGATCTCGTTGCCTGGTGTTGGTCGCTTAGCCCAGACCTCAGCCTTCTGCGGATTGATTCTCTTGCTCCGTCGGCCGTGAGCGAATGCCGTAAATGCGGCTGAATCGTCGAGCCTGGAGATGCCAAGTTCCGCCAGGCCAGCCGCCAAGCGCTCCGAGTTCACCTCCAGGGATTGCCCGGGCACATCCTTGGCGAGGCAGCGGGCGAGAATCCCCAGCTCATCCCAGCGTAGCAACGCAAACTTGGCGAGGGCCCGGCGGCCATCTCTTCCGGAGCGGTGGCCGGCGCTACTGCCCCCGGAGGTCTGCTCGGCATCTCGGATAGCATCCTCCAGGGCGCTTTCGCACGCGCCAGGCCTCACGGTCCAGCGAACCTCCTGGAAGTGCTCGTCCTCCTTCAGAATTCTAGTGAGTTCCGTTACCTTAGCACCATAAGCGGGGGGAGGAATGAAGAAAAGGGCATCAAACCTCTCATTGCGCTTGACTGCGTCATCAAACAACTCTATGTGATTTGTTGCGACAAAGAATAGGACCCGTCGCGATTTCCACAGCTCCGCCAACTTTGGAAGCATCGCGGTCGTCAAGAACCTGCCGAATGTATCCCCATCTCCATCGCGGTGCCGCACGAGTTCGTCGAATTCGTCAAAGAAGACTATGACATGGTCAATCTCCATCAGGTGCGTGAATAGGATATTGGCCTGCCTATGCACGTTTGGGAGACCATCGGCTACGAAATGACTTGCGAGAATTTCAACGTATTCCCAGCCAATCGCTGCCGCTGTGGCTCGGACGAGGTGGCTCTTACTAGTTCCAGGCGGGCCATAGAGTATCGCGGATCGCATGCGGTTTGGCTCGACTGCGGCGATGTCCGGATCGAGATTCCGACCGCGCGCATTGCTGCGCAGAGTAGGGAACACGAAGCGCGTGAGGAGGTACTCCGCTGGAGTGGGCGAACCGTCCGACTCCCACGTCTGGCCCCTTGCACGAATCTCGTCCAGTGGATGCGGAACCAAGATTCTAGGTCGCTCCGCGGTGAGTGTTCGCATGGCTTCCCCGCGCGCGCAAAGGCCAAACAAGCATCGAACGAGTTGCAAGAATGAAAACACACTCGAGGTTGCCCAGCTCTCAGAGCCCATGGCCGCGGGCCCGCGATGGCCGGAGGACCATGCTAAGCCTCCACCGGGCAAACGCGCCGCGGTTGATTCCGCATAGTCCACTAGTTGGAGCAAGTTCGAGTGGTACCGCGAGTACATGACGCGAAGAAGGGAGGGTGGTGCAAGCAGCGCGCTTTCGAGAAGTGCGGCCATGTTCTCGAAGGTGTAACAGTACGCGCTCCCAGAAGCGGCGTAGTGGAAGAGGGGGGTAGAATGGGGCCAAGTCCCTAGTGGGTCCTGGGCCCCGAACAGGCAATCGAGGGCCTGAGCGATTAGATCGCGGTGCTTCAGATCCGAACCACTACTGACGGTCGGATCGAATCGGGTCACAATGGCGAGGGCCCAGGCGAGCTGATCAGTGTCACGAGCCAGTGATATTCCGGTATGGAGGCCGATCTCGTAGCCCAGGGTCTTCCAGGCCCACAACATCATCCCCGCACGAACTCGTTCCAGGCTCAGGGGCGAAGAGCCTCCATCGACGCTCTGCTTAAATGTCTCGTAATGCTCAGCAAAATCGGGCCGTCGGGAGAAGGCCTCGATAGCGCGAAGGGCCCAGTAGGTATGGAATGCGTTTGGCGGGTAGAGCTTGGCGGCTTCAAGCCCAGGGTCTTCGCCGATAGCGAACCTGCCCCCGCTACGTAGTTGCTCGAAAATCTTCTTCAGGTGTTTGACGACATTGGGATGATAGTCAACTAGATTCTGGATCACGAAGGGAAGTGCTCTGCACCTACAGTAGATTCGTGCCTCGTCTTCGGATTTCCAGTCGTCATCCTGGACCGCTACACGCGAGAAGTTCTGCGCCGTGGGCGCGAGCTCTTCGGGGTGATATTGCCCCCCTGCACTTGCGTCGGGGAATTGTAGCAGGCCTTCGAGGCATGTGGCGGTGCTGGTTATGTGATCTGCCTTTCCTGGCCCCGGGGGGTCGGCTGGGTCCGGATCCTCTGGATGCGTGGGGTAGAAATTCCCGCGCTTGAAGTAGTTGACACTCGTGCCGTGGAGAGAACAGAGATCTTGTAAGCGACGCCTCGCCGCCCGCAGGTCCGCGAAAGTGAGTTGTTCAGGCATGTCCGATACGCCTCTGGGGAGTGTCCCGCGGGGACGTCTTCATATAGCAGCGACTGGACGCGATCTATGGGGCTGATCGTTTGGACTTCGTGGTGATGCCCTTCGGCAGTCTCTGTAAGAAGCGCTCGACATTAATTGTCTCCTTCGATCGGACTGCCTCTGCCAAATCGAGGCCGAGGACGTTGGCGAGGTGGACGACATAGATGAAGATGTCCGCAAGCTCGTCGGATTCGTCGTTCGGTTTTCGCAAAGAAGAACTCTTCAATCCTTCGGCCTTTCGTACCGCGCGCGCAAGTTCCCCGAATTCCTCGAGCATCAGCAGCAGAGTATTTTGTGCTGTCTCGCGATTATAGCCGCGCAGGATGGCTGCCTTCGCGTAATAGTTCTGGAACGCTTGGACGGCTGGAACTGGGGGGGGCAGTTGGTGGTCGCGAATCATTGAAGCCACGGCGGATGGTGATTCCACGGTCATGACGATAGACCGCAAGACGGGGTCGCTTACGGATGAGCGAGTGAAAACAGGGATCCCTGTCGCCCGAGCGAACCCCACCTCCAACGACGCACTTGGACCAATATACCCATCAGGGGCATGAAGCCAGACAAATTGGGCACGAGTGATGGCTTGCAGATGCCGTGTCTCAAGCTGCTCCGGGGTCCGAGTTGTCTCGCCCTTCATGTACACGAAGCCCTCTTCTTCGGTCACAACCTCAATACTGGAGGGCGAAAGCACGCGGAAACCGAGGTCCTGCAATTCAGTGAATTCGGCTCGGAGTGTGGTGAGATCCTTCCTATAGGTACCAGAAAGGACCACCTCTATGGGCGGTGCGAGAGGCTTCTCGTTGCCCGACCCGGCAGCGGAGGCCGCTTGCCGGAGTTCCTCCCCAGTGGGAAAGAGCAGGACCTGAGCCTCAGCGGCACTTCTTTGCTTGGCCATTAGACGTGGAGCATAGGTACCCTGGACCACTGCTGTCAAGCGTAACTCTATACGGTTAAATAGGTTGCGATCTGAGATCTGTGGATTCTGTGTGGGGAACTGTGGATAATTTCGGCAACCCTATCTCACCCAAAGGTTTACCAGCCGCCCACGTGGACACAAATGCCGCGCACAACGGTGGATAACTCTTTCTGAAAGCCCGGTGTTCAAAGACTGCCATCTGGAGTACGAGTGGTGTTCCGGTGGGCATTTATCTCGTGCAGCTCGAGACCGATATTGGCAAGGTTACTAGGAAGGTAGCCCTGATTCGCTAGGGGGCCGTGTTGATCTCCTGACCCTCCGGATGCCAGGGGAGCCTACCGGGGCCCAGTTCGGGGAGCCAGATAACGGTTTCAAACTCCACCCTGAGCCAGGGGCACCTGCCTGCACGGCAGGAGACGTGAAGCTCCGCTCTCGGGCCGCACAAGCCGAAGGCTCCGATGGGGCACGCCATCTGGCGTGCCAAGCATAGATTCCGTGGTAAATATGGCAGAATGCTGATGTTATTTTAACTTCGCGTTCGAGTTCTTCAAGTAATGAACTCTTTAGTTTCGATCAGTGACACTACCTTGGCTTCTTGCTCCGGAGGCTCTCTATGTCTGAAGCCGACCCACCGGTCGAGCGCCGCATTGACTTTGCGACTCTACGTGATACCGGTGTTGCTGTTGAGATCTGCTTCGCGACCACGCCCATCCTGCCGTCCGAGGTTGAGGCATTCTTTGGATTTGTACACCGTACTCTTGAGGCACAGCTAGAGGCTTGGGAGAATGAACACGGCCGATCTGGCCTTGTTCCGGTGCTCAACATCTCTGCGGGCTCGATCAAGTGCGTGGTCCGTTTCATGCACGAAAGGCTGTTAGACGGCATAGAGTTTGCGCACGACGTCGCCAGGGACGTTGCGAAGACCCTCGCCTCCAACTTGATAGGGGGGGTCTTGGCCGCTGCCTTGTCGCTTGGATTTGCGCACAACCATGTAGGACAACCTCCGCCTGAAGAGCCTTCGATTCAGATCATTCAGGCAGTTGATCAGGTAGTGAGCATATTGTCCCAGTCCGGCAAGCGATTCACCATTGATGTCAATGGCTCGGGGTACCACTTTGTTATCCGAGGCAACGAACGGTAAGCTCTGCCGTCAAGCGATTCAGCGGGGTCAGCGACCGGGACCGTAAGTACAGTCCGTGTAACACAATACAAGGCGCCCCAGGAGCTTAGAGCTTCTGGGGCGCGGTGCGTTTTGGGGAAGATAAGGGACAATCGGGACGATTCCGGAAGCTGAGACCGGATCACTTATGGCCGACGCTACGCGAGATCGCTGACCTCAACATAGATCGGCTGCCATGCTCCGCGCGGAGAGCCCTCGACTCCCAACTCAAATCGTTTGCAGCAGGCCGGGTCACGCTCCCCTGGCGGGATCTCGGCAATTTCGAATGGAGATCCAAGGCATCGACCGATGGCATAGACCATGATCTCCTCTACAAACAGAACCACTCTGTTCGCAGTCCGCTTTGCGTAGAGCCCTACTGGAAGTCCCAGAGTCTGCGGTTCCTCCGCTCGAATTGACCCGTCCGGCTGAACCGTGTACGTGAACTGCGGAAGCACGCGGTGCTTGTGAATGTAATCGCCTCGCATGGCCAAAAACGCCTCGGACCATTCGGACCGGACTCGGGCGATGTAGTCAGCGAATGCCCCCTCGTTGGCAGCTCGGAGTTTCGACAGCCCCCCTTGGAAAGCATCTGGCTTCTGGAAGAGAAAGCCGATTTCATACCCAAGCATGCGGAGCGGTTCCTGAACGCCCTTGAGCGCAACATACCCCTTCTCGAGCAGTTCGCCGAAGAGACGCGACAGCTCTGGTTGGACCGTCTCATCGATCTCGAGATGACTTCTGACGACTCGACCCTTGCCTTCACTCACCCGTCGCCTGTGGTCTGAGACAATCGTTCCGATTTCCCGCGACGCCGCGCGGATTCCGAGGAGCGCCTCCAGGACAGCCTTGTAGAGCTGGTCAAAGCGTCGCTGAGTCTCCTCACGCTTCTCCGGGCTGGCTAACCGGGCCATCGCGGGTACCCGCAGTTCGATTACCCCAAGCCAGAGCCGAGCGACGTACGGGGAGCTGGTCCCTTCATCGAGGAGCTTCTTGACCTGCATTGGCACAGCATCCTCCTATCGCGTGGGGCCATGACTCCGGGAAGTAGATCCGTCCCATCGCCGAATCCCTGCCACTTGCTGCACTGGCAGAGCTCGGGGGGACTGAATGAACCTCACGCGCCCTCGACGTCCGACGTCAATTGCGACTAGCCTTGGAATCCGATCAGAGTACGGGTCAAGCTTCGCAACCATCTGGAGATTCCTCTGAGCCGTCGAGAACCCTGCCTCTCGGCGCGCGCAGACTCTGCTGCTTTGTGCGTGTCAGTCCCGGACGGTTGTGTGTCTCCCGCGGCTGTCAATTCAGGGAAGATACACCCCGGATCACAGGATCGTGGGTCAAGATCGATCGTCCCCGAGACCATGTGGTAATTCTGGGATCCGGGAGTCCCCAATCCAAGGGGACCGATTGCGAGGAGCAGGAACTGGAGGAATTCGAGCGAGGCTACACCCAAGCTGAACCCAAAAACGTTCTCATTCGCTCGAAGGGGATGATCGATTGCGAGGGGCTCCAAGTAGCGAGGATCATCCAAATCGCCTCGTTTGTCCGCAGCGACGAAACCGGGATCGTACTGCCCGAGGCACAGCATGCAGCGATGCTCCGGTCCGATCACATGCGCCTTCCAGTCGGCCCCGCGGAGCTTGCCGGCGGGTGTGCGACCCACAAAGATCCCGCCGTCGACCACTGGGATGAGGTGCGCGAACGCGATGTAATTCAAAACGCTTCGCGGCCAGGGCCGGTCGACGCAGGAAAAGATGACGTCGCAATCTAGGGCTCGGCGGTATCCCTTTTCCTCGCAAATGCTCCAGTCGTCCGCGTCGACTCGAAAGCCTTCCGCCGTCGCGCTCTTCATCATTGCGCGAGCAGCGACAGCGACCTTGGCCTCCTTCTGGATCGCGTCGTCGTGGGTGGCATGGAGGGTACGGTCGAGGTTCAGTTCCTCGATCGATTGGTAGTCCAGTAGCTGGGCGTGCTGGGTACCCGTGCGCGCCACAGCCTCTGCAATGATGCTGCCGACACTCCCGAGCCCAGCCACGCCGACACGCAGACGAGTAAGGTGACGGTGAGCGTCAGGGCCCCATGCTTGGAGCGTCCGGGTCTGGTTCACCCTGTGACGAGGTGCGGGAAGCAGTTGGTCGTTGTAGTGGACGCGCAGTCGGCGGCCCAAGACGCGAACAGTAGTACACCAGTGGCGCTCGAACTGTTTTGGACCTACGCGCGGCCAGAAGCGCGCACTCCACGCCCCGTCCCCAGCCGCCAGGGTTAGGCCCACCACCGGGAGGCGCGTCGCGCCCGCGATCGTGGGAGCGAGACCCTGCTCAGCCCGAACGTCATCGGAGCTCATAGCCTGCCATCCGGACGCCGGGTGGCTGTGGAGGAAGGCGATCCCGCTCCCCGCGGCCAGGGCGGCCGCGACGGCGCGCTCGACGTACTGCGGGTTGAACGAGGCGTTTCCGTGCACCTCGCGGTCACCCGGTTCGGGGAGAATGACCGCATTTATCAACGCGGAGGTCCGGTTCAGGCCGGCGCTGGGCTTCCAGAGCGCGAAGCACAAGTCCTCCTGATCATCGGCGCGCACCAGATGGCGGACCAGGACTTCGTTGATGCCCTCCGTCATGGCGACGGAGTAGGTCACGGGATCGTCTGGAACAGGTTGTCGATGTGAGCCAGATAGGTCTGGACCGTCTCTCGACCCCTCCAGGGTCGGTGCGCGTTAATGTACGGCCGGCTCCAGTATTCCCAGTCCGTCCCGAGGTTGCTCGCGTCTACCTTAGTGGGGTGTTGCCCGTTCCCAGGTCCGATCGGCAGCAACTGGGGACGGATGTTCGGCCCACCGGGTGGTGTCCGGGGGAAGTCGGTTGGGACGTCGAAGGCCAGGTCGATGACTTGTTCCTCGAACTTTCCCCCGGGGACCTTGTACTTGAAAATAGCCCAGTTTCCAGGCGCGCTCGGGTCGGGTGAATAGTCCAATTCCCGAAGCTGGCGTTCAAATTCCTCCCGACCGGCGGCCATGCTACGAAACGGGGACCGGCCCGGTGAAGTTGGAGATGAACGTCTGCTTCTCGTGCATGTGGATCACGGTCTCCGGGTTGTCCTTGTACGAAGTCTGGTGCCGCCCCTCGAGCTGGATCAGATAGTTCTGGCTGGGGTCGATGCCGGCGTTGGTCAGGATCTGGCTCGCGGTAAGCTGGTGCTCGGTGGTCTCCTGGGGCTCATCATTCACCGTGTAGTGGATGACGTGGGCGCCCGCCTTCGTCGTCTGGGTCTCGGCCATATACTTCTCCTTGCGGACCGTTTAAGAAAGGGATGGTGGCTGGTCCGCTGGAGCAGCCATCCCTTGGCGCGTGTGGAGAGCGCCATTCGAAACTCGCTCGGAAATGATCCCTAGTGCTCGGTATCGCGCGGCGGGAACGGATCGTTCCCGGGCGGAATCGTGTCCTTGCTTCGGATCTTGCCGTCTTCACCCTTCACCTTGAGCTCTCCGCCCCCGGACCTCTTCAGATCGCTTCGTGCCGCGTCCTCCGCATCGTGCTGCGTGGGGTGAATGCTGGATGCCCGGTCGTTCCCGTCCTTCTTGTTCGCCCAGGTACCGTCTGGGCGCTTCGAGACTGTTCGATCATTCCGTGCCATGTAGGCTCCTTTCGTTGGACGTCGTAGGAACTGTACCGCGACGTCGAGTTAGTGTCAACCTAAAATGTGCCACCGAATGTTTGTCTAACGAACAATTGTGAATGTAGTTGACGCTGGGTGCGAGTTGGTGTACCCTACTTGGTGATGCCGCAGCTCCTGTCCGCCAAGGCCGTCCGACGACTCGTCGGCCGCCGCATTCGGTCACTCCGGGAAGATCGTACCCCTAAGGAACTGACACAGCGTGAATTAGCGGAGCGGACGCGTGGCGCCCTCTCGCGGTCTTCGATCGCGAACATCGAGAGAGGGCGGCAGGGCATCTCCCTGGAACAACTTTTCATATTGGCCCACGCACTCGGAGTGAAACCCGCAGACCTCCTACCCTCGCCGGAGGAAGTCCTCTCAGCTGAGTCCGATTCGCTCGCGAGGCTCAAGAAGCCGCTCGCTAAGGCGGATCGCGCATGGATTGACCGCGTTCGCCAAAACACAGGAGGTGAGGATGCTTAGCTTCGGAAGCATTGAGCGCCAGGCAAGGCGCCTTCTCAAGGCGAACAAGATCGTCTCTCCTTCGGTAGACGTCCGATTGTTGGCTCGCGCACTAGGGGCAACAATCAAGGAAGAGGCCTCCGATTCCGACGTGTCGGGTGCACTGTTCCGAGAGGAGGACTTCGTTCTCATCGGTGTCAACTCGTCGCACTCGGAGACGAGAAAACGCTTCACAATTGCCCACGAGCTTGGGCACCTGATCTTGCACGATGACCCTGTTCGCATTGATCACCACTACATGGAAATTGGGCAGAGGTCGCGGATGAAGCCAGTAGCGCAGCGAAACCAAGTCTCGAGCGAGGCACGAGACCCGCGGGAGATCGAAGCCAATCGGTTTGCGGCCGCACTCCTAATGCCGACAGACTTCCTAGAACAGAGCCTGAAGGGTCTAAGGCTTCCACTGACAGGTAAGGAAATTGTTGAACTCTCGGAGGAATACGAGGTAAGCGCTCAAGCAATGATGTTTCGCCTGATAAATCTCGGGGTTCCAGTCGACCAAGCAGGTGAGGTGGAGAGCTAGTTGGGGGCAACTGCGTTCTGCAAGACAAGAAGTCCGCGCCGAGGCCTAGAAACTCCCACAGGAGAATCGGGTACGATTCGAGGTTTGCTTCGGTGGGAGATGATGATGGTGGCGCGACGCACCTAGCATGTCACCCACATACTTGGCTAAGGTGGATATCGTCGGTGGGGCATCTGAAAGCCCTTCGGTCACGGGTCCGCAGGTTCCACCCGAAGATCCCTCGGTCGTACCCAAGGTTGGCTGGTCCGGTGCTCTACTGGACTCCTGGCCGGCACGACTGATTGTCTTCCCCGGGTTCCCGCTTTGGCAGACAATGCGCCGCTACCCAGTCGAGTACATCGGCCGCTACAAGCAGTTGATCGAGTCCCACACTGACCCCTCCCAGCGAGAGGCATTCTCCCTATACGCCGGATTACCAGCCGACGCGCATGTCGTTCTTTCCCAGAGCCACGGTGCTGCCGTCATCTTTACGGAAGGTCGACGCCGGTCTGTAGTATTCCGCATTGTTAGCAAACGGATTGAGTATTTTCTGTGGCCGTCCACGCAGCACGCCAAGAAGTGGCCGGTCAAGACGACTTTCAAGCATGATAAGGACGAGACGGTGGTCTTTGTTCGCGGAAAGCGCATGCGAGCAGGTGCTGGACTCACGGTTTACCTTGACGGTACCTGGATCTATGAAGGCCGTATGATCGCGAAGGGGAGTACGCGAATCGAGGACTGGTCGCGGTCAGCCGCACGGCAGGACGCGCTGTTCGCGTTTCTCCGGGATGCCCGGAACCAAATTGTCGATCAGGCGAAGTTGCGGGAGATTGAAGCGGCAGGCCAGCTGGAGGCAGAGGCAACGGCGCTGGCTCTGATGGAAGTCCGGCAGGTCCCAAACACTAACCCTGAGGAATACCTTGCGCGCCTCAATGCTTACCTCAGGGGAGCCGAGTTGGTCGGGTTGCACACGCTGGCTGCTGAGGGTCTCGTTCGTGAGATCCGCCAGACCCTCCAGCAGCAAGGACCGGGAGCGATTGGAATTCGCTGGGGGCAGGCGATCGTCCAGAGTGCAATGGGATCCACTCTCTTCTTTGTCGTGGGCCTATTGCTCGTGAAAAAGTGGGGATGGATTGCGTTCATTGGGGGGATCGTCCTCGCAGTGCTCTGGGGAGTGTGGGTCGCGAGGAGGCAGAAGTTCGCAGGCTAGGGAGTGCGCCCGCACCCCTTAGGCCACCTTGTTTTTCAGAGTAAGAGCTGGCAGAGCGCCGTACATCGGCTCCGCATCCAGGTCCGGAAGCGCGAAGAAGTCAGTCTTTTCATCCAACCATTTTCGCACGTCGTCTACTAGGCTGGAGCAGTTGTGACTAGCGCCCGATTCGGCTACCAAGCGGAACGGAATCTTGAATTCCAGAGCGGCCTTCCGGGCATGGACCGTGGATTTCGCAGCCACCGCCTCGAGGATCGCACGCTTCTGAAAAGCTGTCCCTGACGAGAACACCTCACGGGCACGCGCAGAGAAATCCAGAACCTGCGTCACCAGGTGCCCGTTCGCTGAGGCAGCCTCTTCCACGGTCCGTAGCCGGAGTTCCAGGGATTGGCGCTGGCCCCGAAGTGCCGTCCGCTCCTTCACGAACTCGGCATCCTCGACATCTTCCCGCAGCCGAAGCAGGAGGAGATTCTTCTCCTGTCGCACGATTCCGGCGAGCGTTGAGCCCAAGGTTTGCCGGACAGCGACGCGACGCTCCAGTTCCCCTTCAATGCTCGCGGCGACGCGCTTGTGTAGGAATGCTAGGACGCTCTCAGGGATCGTGAGCCGTTCGAGATAGTCCCGCACCTGGGCCTCCAAGTTTGGTTCGGTGATCGATTTCTCCTTGCACGCTAACGAATGGCAGCCGGCGCAGCGGTAATAGACGTACGGATCCCGGCCTGGCCAGGGGTGCCGTTCGCCGGTCATGCGCCGACCGCACGAGCCACAGGTGAAGAGTCCCGCGTAGGTGAAGGTCTGGTTCTTCGGTCGCGGCCGCCCCGGGCGGTCCAAGATCTCCTGCACGCGGTCGAACTCCTCCTTGGTAACCATCGGCCGATGAGAGCCGATGTACGTGCCGCTACTCCGGAGTTTGATCATGCCCATGTAGAAGGGATTCGAGAAGAACCGGTAGAGGCTCGACTTTGAAACGACCTTCCCCTTGCGCGTTCGGAGGCCCCATTCATTGGCCCCGAGCTTCTGGATCCGGTCGACCGAGGTCGTTCCGGTGAGCGCGAGTTCCCACATGCGCCGTCCCAGGCTGAACCGTTCGGGATCTTCCACGATTGTCTTGTTCGGCCGGTCATTCAGGTAGCCTAGAGGCGCCAAGCCGTTGGCCCAGCCGTGCTCGGCTCTCGCACGCTTGCCGCGCCGGATGTTCGCGCTCAGGTCGTCGATGAATTTCGTGGCCATCGCGAGCTCGACGGTACCCATGAGGCGGTCATTGCCATTCGAGGTCTTTATACCATCGCTCGTGATAATCCGCTCGAGTCGGCCGTCGGCCAGGGCTTGAAGAATGAGGCCCGAGTCCAGGTGGTTTCGCGCAAGTCGGTCCATCTTCCAGCAGAGAATTCCATTGATCTCGCCCTTATCGATACGGCGAAAGAGGGCGTTGAAAACCGGCCGGCCCGGCGCTTTCGCCGACTTGGACTCGGTCAGAACCTCGGCGATCGTGACCGATTCGCGCGCTGCAATCCGCTCGAGTTCTCGGATCTGAGACTCGATCGAAAGCACCTGGCGGTCGTCGCTCTCCGTACTCTTCCTGGCGTAAATGATGTAGTTAGGCATGCGGGTACTGTGTCAGGAGGGGCGCCGGGAGAGCAAATGCGACGATGTGCGAAGCCCCGCACGCGCCGCATTGTCAGGGTCTTCGGGGATCGGGCCGATCAGAGCGCGGTAGAGATTCAGAAGCTCGATTACACGGTTCCACGCCTCGTGGTCCGTAAGATCGGTCCCACACTCCTTGCGGACGATCGTCTTGAACTCGTCGATATCGGCCTGGTTGAGGGCAAAGCCGGGGGTCTCACGGCTCCTGGTGGTCTCGGTCGGCGTCTCGCGCATGGCGCGAGTATGTCGCGCGCGGACCCGACTGCGTAGCGGGACGGAGGGGCGTAGCCGTCAGACATTGGGGTAGAAGCCAGACTTTTCCACCGGAGTGCTCACCTTGACGCCCCTTGACCCCACTGTTCGGCTTTCCTTCGGGTTGCTATACCGAAACCGTGCCTCCCCAGCGCACCTCTCGCCTCTCCCGGCGTCCGGTCCGCTACCCGAACCGGATCCATCATTACCGCATTAAGGCGGCAATGACGCAGGCCGCGGTCGCGAAGGCAGTGGGGCGGCTCCGTTGGGCGGTCTCCGCATGGGAGCGAGGCGTGACCCTCCCACGGGTGCCCGATCTCTTCCGGCTCGCCTGGGTGCTCCACACGCTCATCGAATCGCTCTACCCAACCCTCTATAATTCGGCCCGAGACCCCGACACAAGCCCCGCCGCTGCATGAATACCAACTGGATCAGCCGACCTGCCGTCGAGGCGCCGCTCACCCTTAAGGGCGCAATCGACAGTCTCGGCCGTGCCGTCTGGCTCTACCTGCACCTCCTTAAGATTGCCAATCCTCCCCCGATCGTGCTCCGCACGGTGGAGCGTCTCGCCGAAGAGCTCGCTCTTCCCGAGCAGACGATCGAGGAGTGGCTGCGCCGCCTCTCCGCATCGAAGCTCATTCGCCTCGAATCCCCTCCGCCGTTCCTTGTCATCAAGCTCCTTTCCTGGCTTGACAGTGGTGACGCCACAAGCGAACGCTTTGGCTCATCGAGCGGCCTCAACGGGCATTCGCATATTGAGGTATCCGTCAGCAGCAAGCAGCAGGCAGCAGCAGCAGCTTCTTCGACCCCTTCAATTCCTTCACGTATCCCACATACTTTCCATCCACCCACACACCTGCCGTCTTCGCCGCTCCGTTCTCCGGCGCGAAGCGAACCTCTCCCAGTATCTCGTTATTCCGAGCCGCGACTGGCAGCGCCATGGCGCCCAGCAACGCCAGAAACACTCCTGTTTTTCGCATTCTCGAATGTTTTGCATGCATAGGAAGCCCCCTCTTAAGATTTGGCCCGTTGAATTAGTAATATGCAGGTGTCCGACCAACCGTAGGTATCTCGGACGAGCTGGAAATTATTGTAAATAGGATAGATAGAGCTTTGTCGGAAGAGAAAGCTTAGTACTAAAACGTATAAATCTTACTCGCTTCCTCCAACTCAACCTGAAACTCTCGCCCGCTCCTCCGCCACTGCCGCCGGTACGCGCCGCGCGGGCGCCGGCCCCGAAGAGTCTCTCACCACAAACTCAGGCTCGATCGCGATTTCGGGTTCGTAGCTTCCGCGCTTCTCGATGCGTTCAATCACCGTTTGCGCCGCAATCTGCCCCATCCTCAATAACGGCTGCCGCACCGTGGTCAGAGCCGGGTTCGCAAATGCCGCCCCTGGAATGTCGTCAAATCCCACCACCGACACGTCCTCCGGGATTCGCAAACCCGCTTCGCGGAACGCCCAAATTGCTCCAATCGCGGAAATATCGTTATATGCGAATACTGCGGTGAACGGCCGCCCCCGCTCCAGTAGTTGCTTGCCTATCGGGTAACCGATCGCCGGCGTCGAATCTGTGCCCTCGATTTGCACGGTCAGCTCCGGACGAATGCGCACGCCAAGCTCTTCCGCCACTTCCACAATCGCATCCCAACGCACATTGGAATCCGAACTGAAGGGTTGACCCTTCAGGAACGCGATCTCTTCGTGGCCGAGATTTTGCAAGTGCTGCAAAGCCATCCTCGCCGCGCGCTTGTGGTCCAGCACGATGTTCGTTACGCCAGCCACCCGCTGATGGCCCGCAACCGCCACGGTTGGCAGCGCAGGCTGTTCCGTGATGGAGGTATCCACCGTAATGAAGCCCTCCACACCCCGCGATTGCAGCATCTGCGAATAGGTTTGCAATAGTTTCTTGTCGTGCCGATGAATCACGGTCAGGAATAAGAAATTATTCTGCCGCAGATGCTGCTCGATTCCACTGATGATCATCGAGCCGTACGCGTCGCCTATCTCCTCTGCGATAACGCCAATGGTATATGTTCGTTGCAGGCGCAGGGAGCGCGCGAAAAAATTCGGCCGGTAATTCAGCTCCCGCGCGGCCGCCAGGATGCGCTGCTTGGTATGCTCCGGAATGGACCGCGCTGCGGAGGAGTTGTTGAGCGCGGCGGAAACCGTCCCGGGGGTGAGATTCAGGTGATCCGCAATGGTCCGAAGGGTGACCTTGCGCTCCTTCGGCGAACCAGACTTTGCCTTGTTGTGGGTCTTCATGCGCCGCGCCTCGACTCGCTCCAAAGCTGCTCGATCGAATGCCCTATTTTAACCGAGACAGCCCTATTTCCCGAAGAATGAACGCCCTAGGTCGAACTATTGGCGCCCAGAGGGCCAGGCGCCGCACCCCGTGCCAACGGCTAGGCTCGAACCCGTATCACGGCCCAGCCGCTGCTATAGAGCATTCCTCCCCGAGCTAAAAAGGTACGCCGCTCCTAGCTGGCCGTAGAATATCATTATTTTTCTCTAGAATATCATTATTTTCGCTTGACAAGCCTTCTAAGCAGGGCTATATATCGGCGCTAGTAGAAAAGCATTAGGCGGTTTTTCGGGGTTGTGGGTCCTTATCTCAATCGGGTGGGTTGAGTCGGTCGTTCACAAAAACAAGCGCAGCGCCGCCATTTCCGCGCGTCCGCGCATGTTCGCGTGAACTAAATCTTCGAGGTGGTGAACAAATGAAGAAGCACACAAGCTTTAGTTTCAACGCAACGGTCAACTTCAGTTTGTTTCTTGCGCTTTGCTGCGCTCTGCTGCTCGCGCTCTGTGCG
>Ga0209488_10001039_pt1 | contig 23589 bp, 28 predicted proteins | sample Rivendell_Oct201_8_FD_188349 | JGI IMG/M metagenome (GOLD analysis project Ga0209488, IMG submission 188349) | Vadose zone soil microbial communities from the Eel River Critical Zone Observatory, Northern California, USA -... | ecosystem: Environmental > Terrestrial > Soil > Vadose zone >...
TTTGATCTTATGCCCGCACCTGATCGATCGGCGTCGCGACGGTTGGAAAGGCTTCAATGCGGTCGCCAGCCTTGGCTTCGCGCTTGGCGCTCCGCCTCCTCCCTGAGGGGGTCACCGACGATCAAATTTTCCATGACCGCGCGCACGGAGACGGGCAAAACCGATGCCGTTCCTGCGCTTTCTGCAGCGTCGGTCGCCGCCATCGCCACAATGTGCCAGGCACTCCGTTCGCGGCATGCGATCCCGGCAAGGGTGCTCTGCGCATTGTTTTGTGTCGTAAAGCTGCGGCAAAAGACGCCGTTCTTGCTCCAAAAGCTGGCGCCGACGCGTGGGCGGTTCAAGGGCGCGGCTTCCGAGTCCGATGCCAAAGCGCTGTTTAGCGTATGTCCGAGTTCGCCTTGCGCGATGAGTGTACCGCCCTCGCTCCGCATATCGGTAGCGATGCCGAAAGAGGCTGCGAGGAACACACCCAGCACGATGCCTGCGGCCATGGCCATGGCCGGTATCCAACTCTTGCCTTGCCCTGCGGCGCGCTCGCCTAGGCGACGCAACCAAACCAATGGGGGCGAGGCCAACGCGGCTTGGAGGGCCTTCTGGTCTTCGACATAGGCGGCGAGGTCGGGATCGCTTGTGATCTGCGCCGCCACACTGCTTGCCTCCTGGCCGGCGAGTTTGCCCTCGATGAAGGCTTTCAGAATGTCGGGCGGTACGGTCATATCCATATCAGTATATGAGGAAGTTGGTCGGCACGGAATCGTGGCGATCGCGTGTTATAAGCGCCGCGACCGCGCTCGCGAGAGGATTTGATGGCCATGAGCGAAGTGGGCCGTGCACAGTTGCGCGCATGGCGCTGGCCTTATCTCTTGCTTTCCGCCACCGCGATCATAGCGTTGCTGGCCGTCGCAATGTCGGGAGCGGCGGTCGTGCCCGTAACCGTGCTCGGGACGCTGGCGATTACCGGTCTTTCCCTCTATCTGGCTGTTCCTCGCCGCGCCGTCCCCAATCCATCGGAAACCATTCAGCCCGTGCAAGGCGCCGGAAGCCTACCGGAGGCGGCTCGGGAAATTTTTGAATGCATCGACGACCCGCTTCTCGTGCTCGATCTTGCGGGCCGGGTCATCTTCGCAAATAGGACCTCTCAAATGCTTGTAGGGGCGGAAGCGGAGCGCAAGCGGATTTCGGCCGTATTGCGTACGCCCGAAGTCCTCGAGGCCGTGGAGCGCGTGCTCGCCGGCGGGGATCCGGAGACCGTCGTCTTCAGCGTTCCAGTTCCCGTGCAGCACCATTACGAGGCGAATATCGCCCGCACGAGCAGCCCTGTGGTTCTTGTCCGGATTCGCGATCTTACCGCCATGCGACGTGCCGAAGAACTCCGTGCCGATTTCGTGGCCAATGCGAGCCACGAACTGCGCACGCCGCTCGCTGCGGTCACCGGATTTATCGACACATTGCGCGGACACGCCAAGGACGACAGGGAAGCTCGCGAGCGGTTTCTCGAGATCATGAGCGTTGAAGCGGGCCGCATGCGGCGCTTGATCGACGATCTTCTCTCACTCACGCGGATCGAGCTCAACGAACACAATCCCCCGGCCGGCGAAGTCGATGTGGTCACCATCGTGCGGGAGGCCGCGGCCGCTTTGGGACCCTTGGCGCAATCCGACCGCATCGGCATCAAAATTGCGCCCCATGATGCGCTTCCTGTTGTGGGCGACCGCGACGAACTCACCCAGGTGTTTCAGAATCTGATTCACAACGCCATCAAGTACGGCCGGGAAGGAAGTGAGGTCCGGGTGCGGTTCGGCCGCACGCCCACGCCGACCAAACGCGAGGGCGCGGGCCAGGTTTTCGTTGCCGTGGAAGATGAAGGCGAGGGAATACCGCGTGAAGCGATCCCCCGGCTGACCGAGCGTTTCTATCGGGTCGATGTGAAACGCAGCCGCGAACGCGGCGGCACGGGTTTGGGCCTCGCCATCGTTAAGCACATTGTCAATCGTCATCAGGGGCGGCTGCAAATCGAAAGCACACCAGGCACTGGGAGCATTTTCACCGTTTCCCTGCCGGCCACGCCAGCGACGAGGGTTTATCCCGGTTAGGACGCGGGTGCGTCATCAAACTGTTATATATGTGTCGCAAACCGTTGACGGAATCGTCCTACAGCGGGCGCGCTGGCGCGATGCCAGAGAGATGGCGTTGGTATGAGCGATCACACCGTGAAGGCCTTCACCGAACAGCTGGAAATGCTTGCCAATGCCGTCGCACAGATGGGCGGCCTTGCCGAAGCACAATTCGCCAACGCCATCGAAGCCATCGCCAAGCGCGATACCAAGCTGGCTGAAGCAGCCATCGGTTCTGACGAACGCGTCGATCGCATTCAACAGGTCGTAGAGGATCAGGCCTTGAAAGTGTTGGCGCTCCGCCAGCCCATGGCAGTCGATCTCAGAACGACCCTGGCCGCGATCAAGATCGCCAATGAATTGGAACGCATCGGCGACCTTGCCAAAAACATCGGCAAACGCGCGCTGGTTTTGAACCGCGAGCCGCCGATCAAGCTGGCGCAGAGTCTGGCACGGATGGGCCGCCAAGCCCTTTCCCAGCTCAAGGCGGTTCTGGATGCTTACTCCGATCGGGATGCCGAGGCGGCGAAAAACGTGTGGCGTCACGACGAGGAAATCGACGAACTTTACAACAGCCTCTTCCGCGAATTGCTCACCTATATGATGGAAGACCCGCGCACGATCGGGCTGTGTACGCATCTCTTGTTTATAGCCAAGAACATCGAGCGCGCAGGCGATCATGCCACCAATATCGCCGAAACCGTCTATCACATGGCCAGCGGCAATTATTTGCGCGTCGATCGCCCGAAAGCGGATTTGACCTCGACGACATCTATTCCTCTTGAACCGAAATAGGATTGAGCATGAGGGCAAACGGCGAACCTGCCGTTCTCGTTGTAGAAGATGAGTCCGCGCTCTCGACTCTGTTGCGTTATAATCTCGAGCGGGAAGGCTACCGCGTCTTCGAGGCGCGGGACGGCGAGGAAGCGCTCATCCTAGCCGACGAAGTGAAACCGGACCTTGTCGTTCTCGATTGGATGCTGCCGCAGCTGTCCGGCTTGGAAATTTGCCGCCGGCTGCGCGGCCGGGGCGACATGCGCAACGTGCCGATCGTGATGCTGACCGCGCGCGGCGAGGAGACGGACCGCATTCGCGGTCTGGACACGGGCGCCGACGACTACATCGTGAAGCCCTTTTCGATGACTGAGTTCCTGGCGCGGCTCAGGGCCGTGATGCGCCGGGTTCGGCCGAGCCTCGTCGAAGATATCGTGACAGTCGGCGAGATCAGCATCGACCGCGGCAGCCATCGCGTCCGCCGCTCCAGCCGCGACATTCACCTCGGACCGACGGAATATCGGCTGCTTGATCAGCTGATGCAGCACCCGGGCCGGGTGTTTTCCCGCGAGCAATTGTTGGACAGCGTTTGGGGATCAGACGTCTACGTCGAAGCGCGTACTGTCGATGTACATGTCGGACGCTTGCGCAAGGCGCTCAACCAAGCGGACGAAAAGGATCCCATTCGCACGGTGCGTTCAGCCGGCTATTCGTTCGACGAGACCTTTGCAATCTAGCGGATCCGCAAAACAAACACGCCGGACGAGCTTCGTCCGGCGCGCTATTTGCGTCCGACGCCGGATCAACCCGCTGCGCGGCGGTCCCGGCGTTGAGGCTGCGGCTGATAGGCCTTGCGGGCGTGAGCTTCGCAATAGGGCGAGCCGAATTTCGGCTTGCGCCCGCAAAAATGGAACTCGTTTTCCGCCGGATCGCCAATCGGCCAACGGCACATCCGGTCGTTGATCGTCAGCACCGTGGCAAAACGGCCATCCTCCAGAACCACGGGATCTTCCTCGATGATCTCCGGAGGAGGGGCCGCGACATGCGCGACCGATCGCCTTGTCACAGCGCTTCGGGGCCGCTCGGATCGTGCGGGCCCCGCGCGTCCGGCAAGGCCAAGGCGATGAACTTTGCCGATGACCGCGTTGCGCGTGACGCCGCCCAAGACGCGGGCGATCTGGCTTGCGGAAAGCCCTTCGGTCCAGAGCGCCTTCAATTGCTCAACCCGCTCGTCCGTCCAGCCCATAATGCGCCTCCTGGATTAAACCCACAAAATATCGTACCAGGAGAACGATCGAACACAAGTTATGAGGCCTACCTACCATAGCTTGTCCACAATAAATGAGCGGTCAGAAAAAGATCCACTGCCGACCCGCCACCTCGCAAAATCGACGCCGGCGAGACTTTGCGGCTTCTGATTTCCTCCATCCGACTCTATAAGTCGCGTTTTCGTTTTTCGGCCCAGAGGAGCTTGTCGTGATTCCGCCGCTTCTTCCGACCTATAACCGGGCGGACATCGCGTTTGACCGTGGCGAAGGGCCTTACCTGTTCGACGAGAAAAACGAGCGCTACCTCGACTTCGGGTCGGGGATAGCGGTTTCGGCACTCGGTCATGCCCATCCTTATTTGGTGGCCGCCTTGCGCGAGCAAGCCGGCAAGCTTTGGCATACCTCGAACCTTTATCGCGTGCCGGGGCAGGAAAGGCTGGCAAAAAGGCTGATCGAGGCGAGTTTCGCCGACACCGTGTTCTTCGCCAATTCCGGCGCCGAAGCTGTCGAATGCGCCATCAAGATGGCACGCCGTTTCCATTACGCGTCAGGCGCGCCGGAACGTTATCGGCTGATCACCTTCGAAGGGGCCTTTCATGGCCGCACCCTTGCCACCATCGCGGCGGGCGGCAGCGCCAAATATCTCGAAGGCTTCGGACCGAAGGTGGAAGGCTTCGATTCCGTGCCGTTCGGGGATTTCGATGCGGTGGCGCGGGCAACCGGGCCTGAGACTGCGGGAATCCTGGTTGAACCCATTCAGGGTGAGGTCGGGGTGCATGTACCGCCGCCGGGCTTCTTGAAGCGCCTGCGCGAATTCTGCGACGCGCGGGGCTTGCTCCTGGTGTTCGACGAGGTGCAGACGGGCATCGGCCGCACAGGGCGCCTTTTCGCTTACGAGGAGCTGGGTCTGGTTCCCGACATCATGGCGGTCGGCAAAGGTATCGGCGGCGGATTTCCGCTCGGCGCGTGTCTTGCCTCCGAACGTGCCGCGAAAGGCATGACAGTGGGCTCGCACGGTTCGACTTATGGCGGCAATCCACTCGCCATGGCGGCCGGCAATGCGGTTCTCGATATCGTGCTCGAGGCGGGATTTCTCGATCGCGTCCGAGCGATTTCCGGTTCGATGCAGCAGCATCTTGCGATGCTCGCTGCCGAACATCGCAATGTCATCGCCGAAATACGGGGGCGCGGATTGCTTCTCGGATTGAGGCTTCACGTACCCGCCGCGTCATTCATTGCGCGATTGCGCGAAAGCCGCGTTCTCGGCGTGGGCGCGACCGAAAATGTCGTGCGCCTTCTGCCGCCGCTTAACATCGAAGAGCGCCATGTGAAGGAAGCCATGGCAGCACTTTCGGTGGCGTGTGCGAGTTTCGAGACGGAGAGGAAAGCGGTATGACCGCTTCGCGCGCCGTGAGACAGCGCAAGCCAGCAGCCGCAGGACCGCGGCATTTCCTGGACCTTGCCGATTTTGATTCCGCGACTCTCAAAGGCGTCATCGCGGCAGCCCGCCGGCGCAAGGACGCGCGCATCGGGCTTCCGCGCGGGGCGCAAGACGCGGATGCGCCGCTTGAAGGGCGCATGCTGGCTCTGATTTTCGAACGCCCCTCGACGCGAACGCGTATTTCCTTCGATGTTGGCATGCAGGAGCTGGGGGGCCGCACGATCATGCTCACCGGCGCGGAGATGCAGCTTGGCCGGGGCGAAACCATCGCCGATACGGCTAGGGTGCTGTCGCGCTACGTCGATGCCATCATGATCCGCACCCTCGCCCACGACATGCTGACCGAGCTTGCCGAATATGCCGGGGTTTCGGTCATCAACGGACTCACCAAGCTGTCGCATCCTTGCCAGGTGATGGCGGATGTCATGACTTTCGAGGAAAAGAAAGGGCCGATCCGCGGCCGTACGATCGCTTGGACGGGTGATTGCAACAATGTTTGCGCCTCCTGGGTCCATGCCGCGGCGCGCTTCGATTTCACCTTGCGTGTGGCGACGCCGAGCGAACTCGCGCCGCGGCCCGCGCTTCGCAAATGGGCGCAGAACTCCGGCGCGAAGATCATCTTCACCGACAATCCCGAACAGGCCGTGACGGGCGCCGATTGCGTCGTTACCGACACCTGGGTCTCCATGGGCGACAAGGAGGCGACGCAGCGTCATAATCTGCTGAAGCCCTTCCAGGTCAATAAAGCGCTGATGACGCGCGCCAAGTCCGACGCGATCTTCATGCACTGTCTGCCGGCGCATCGCGGTGAGGAAGTCGCCGATGAAGTCATCGATGGACCGCAATCGGTGGTGTTCGATGAGGCCGAAAACCGCTTGCATGTGCAGAAGGCCATTCTGCTTTGGTGTCTGGGGTGATCCCGCTTTCGCTCTGCCCCTTGCAGGGCGCGAATCTTGATCCCAGATAGGTCCATGGACCAATCCCAATACCGGCCCGCGCCTGCCGCGGATTTCGTGCTTCCCTTCGATCTTCCGAATATTGGGATGCGCGGGCGGATTTTGCGGCTTGACGCGGTGTCCACGCGTGCGCTTGCAGCCCATCCTTTGCCGGAAGGGGGACAGCGCATTCTAGCCGAGGCGCTGGCGTTGTCCGCGCTTCTGGGATCCGCTTTGAAATTCGAGGGCCGTCTCAGTGTGCAAACCAAAGGCGATGGACCGCTCGACCTTCTGGTGACCGATTATTTTGCCGGCGGCGGCTTGCGCGGCTATGCGCGCATCGATGAGCGCCTATTCGCCGATTCGGGCAGACCCAGCGATTTTCGCACCCTTGTGGGCGAGGGCTCGCTGGCGATCACGATCGAGCCCAAGCGAGGGGCGCAGTCCTACCAGGGTCTGGTGCCACTTTCGCCGGACGGGCTTGCGGCGTCTGCCGAAACCTATTTCGCGCAGAGCGAGCAGCTTCCGACGGTGCTGCGGCTTGCCGCCGGGCCGATCTACCGCTCGGGTGCGGGGCATGGGTGGCGCGCCGGCGCGCTGATGGTGCAGGCTGTGCCCGGGGCGAGGCCGGACGAGGACAGTCCAACCGATGACTGGCAGCGTGTTGCGCTTTTCATGCAGACGCTGGAAGCCATCGAATTGCTTGATACCGAACTTCCGGCCGAGACGGTCCTCTGGCGCCTGTTCCATGAGGACGAGGTGCGCGTGCATCCGAGCCAGACACTGCATTTCCAATGCAGTTGCGAAGCCGAGCGCGTGCGCGCGGTGCTGAAATCTTACCCTGCTGCGGAGCTGAAGGAATTGCCCGATCCCGACGGAGTGATCCGGACGCGCTGCGAATTCTGCGGCACCGTCTACGAGTTTCCCATTCAGACATTCACCGCATAGCTCATTCCGTCGCTTTCTGGGCAACGCGGCGAAGAAAAGCCGCGCACGCGTCGAGCTGTTCCAGCGCCACGAACTCGTCGGCTTTATGCGCTTGCGCGATCGAGCCCGGGCCGCAAATCACCGCGGGAATTCCCGCGCCCTGAAAGAGGCCCGCTTCGGTGCCGTAGGAAACGGCATGAACGTCATTGCTGCCCAATAGGGCGCAAGCAAGTTTTACGGCGGGCGAATTCACATCGCGTGCCAGACCGGGATAGGCGGCTTTGACGCGGGTCTCGAATTGCGCCTCGGGCGCGCCGGCGCGGTAGCGCGGCAGAATTGCGGATTGGGCGTGCATCATCGCGCGTGTCACGATCGCGGCTGCATCCTGGTCGGGAAGGGCGCGATACTCCCACATCACCCTTGCATCTCGGGCGAGCACGTTCACCGCGGTACCACCCGAAACCATGTTCGCCTGGATCGTGGTAAAGGGCGGTTCGAAATGCTCGTCTGTGTCCGTCATCAGCTCCTTTCCCAACGCCGCCAAGGAAGCGATGAATTCGCCGGCCATCATGACGGCGTTGGCGCCGCGAGACGGCGCGCTCGAATGTCCTTCGCGGCCCCGGACGAGGGTTTCAATGACAGCGCCAGCTTTGTGCGCCGCGACGACGCGCATTTCGGTAGGTTCCCCGATCACGGCAAGCGCCGGATGAATCTGGGCCGTGTTGAGGTCTTCCAGCAGTCGCCGCACGCCGACGCAGCCCACTTCTTCGTCGAAGGAGAAGGCGAAATGGAGCGGGCGCTTCAAATTGAGGGCGGCAAATTCCGGCAGAAGCGCCAAGGCGACAGCGATGAATCCCTTCATATCGGCGGCGCCACGCCCATAGAGGCATTCGCCGCGAATTTCGGCTGCGAAAGGATTACCGGACCAATCCTGGCCGTCGACAGGAACGACATCGGTGTGACCGGAGAGCACATAGCCGCCATCCTGCTGTGGTCCCAGAGTGGCGAACACATTGGCCTTGGTCTTCGCAGTGTCATAGGTGAGCCGCGTCTTGGCGCCGACTTGTTCGAGCGCGCTTTGCGCGAACGCAATCAGATCGAGATTGGAATTGCGGCTTACAGTGTCGAAGGCGATCAGCCTTTGCACCATGTCCAGGATAAGAGGCGCCGGAGGCATGGAATGGCGCTAACCGCCGAGGCTTTCCGGATTGCGGATCATGGCGAGGAATTCGCGCCGCGTGCGCGAATCTTCGCGGAATGCACCGATCATGGTGGAGGTCACCATGGTCACGCCCGGTTTGTGGACGCCGCGCGTCGTCATGCATTGATGGGCCGCTTCGATCACCACGGCAACGCCCTTGGGCTCCAGAACATGTTGGATGCAATTGGCGATCTGTGCGTTCATCTTCTCCTGCACCTGCAGGCGGCGCGCGTAGGCGTCCACCACGCGGGCGAGCTTGGAAATGCCGACGACCTTCCTGGCGGGGAGATAACCGACATGGGCGCGGCCGATGATCGCTGCAAGATGATGCTCGCAATGGGACTCAAACCGGATGTCGCGCAATACGACCATCTCGTCATAGCCCTCGACCTCTTCGAAGGTCCGCTGGAGGAAAGTGACGGGATCGTCGGCATAGCCGGAAAACCAATCGTCATAGGCCCGCGCCACCCGCGCAGGTGTATCGCGCAGGCCTTCGCGGTCCGGATCATCGCCAGCCCAGCGCAGGAGCGTTCGCACGGCAGATTCGGCCTGCTCACGGGATGGTCTTGGTTCCGTTGGCCGGGGCGTGGCGATCGGGGAACAAGTTCGGGTATCCATGCAAGGGCTCCAATGGGTCGGGCATATTGTAATTGAAACGCGCAACTTAGCCAGAACGCGGGCGCCTATAGCGGTCTCCGATGAAGTTGAATCGGGAAAAATGCTCTAGTGCCTCTGCCGCGCCTCATACGGGCTTTCGAGGGCGAACATCGGAATTCCGACTTCGAAGCTTTCTCCGGTGGAGGAGCGCATATGATAGGACCCGATCATGAACCCGGAGGCGGTCTCCAAAGGTGTGCCGCTGGTGTATTCGTAAGCCCGGCCCGGCGCGATTACCGGTTGCTCACCAATCACGCCGTCCCCGCGCACCTCGCGCACGCGCCCGCGCGCATCGGTGATCCGCCAATAGCGCGAGAGCAGTTGGACCGGGAGTTCGCCTTTGTTCTCGATCGTCACGCGATAGGACCACAGGAAGCGATTCTCTTCCGGCTCGGATTGGTCGTCGAGGAAATTGGGTTCCACCGCGATCCGGATGTTGCGCGTGATTTCTTCGTAAAGATGTTTGCTCACGCGCGCGGCTCTACCGTGACGTCGGTTTTCACCGAATTGGCAATGAAGCAGCCTTCATGGGCTTGATGGTGCAGACTGTCCAGGTCCGCTGGCGAAACACTGATGCCCTGCGACCATTGAACTTGCGGACGCAGGAGGACGCGGGTCACCGCCAGACGGCCCTTGTCATTCTTGTCGAGATAACCCACCGCTTCGTCAGTGTAGGAATCGAGCGAAAAACGCTTCTTCGCCGCCAGCGCGAGGAAGGTCAGCATATGGCAGGAGGAGAGCGATGCCACGAAAGCCTCCTCAGGATTGACCATCGTTGCGTCGCCGCGAAAGCCCGGGGCGGCGGAGGCAGGGACTGTGACGCTGTGGAAACGCCATTCATGGGCGCGGTTGTAACTGTCATAGGTGAATGACTCACTGGTACGCCGCCAGAGGATGGTCGCGCGATGTTCCATGACGGTCCTCTCAAATCTTTGCCAGCGCCTGGGCAAGGTCCTCGCACAGATCGGCAGTGTCTTCGAGGCCGACCGAAATGCGCAGCATGCCATCGGTGACGCCCGCCGCGAGCCGCGCTTCTGGCGTAAGGCGCTGATGCGTGGTGGTGGCCGGGTGCGTCAGGAGACTCTTGGCGTCTCCGAGATTGTTGGACAGGTCGACCAATTTTAGCGCTTTGGCGACTTTGAACGCTTCCTTCTTGCCGCCCCCGACTTCAAAAGTCACGACGCCGCCACCGGCCGACATCTGCTTCTTGGCAAGAGCAATCTGCGGATGGTTGGCAGCTGTGTCTTGCTGCCCCTCGCGGAACGGATAGAGCACGCGCCGCACGTTTTTTTGTCCGCTCAGAAAGTCAGCGATCTGGTTTGCATTGCGGCAGTGCTGGCGCATACGCAAATCCAGCGTCTCAAGGCTCTTGAGATGAAGCCAGGCGTTGAACGGACTCATGCACGGCCCGGTGTTGCGCAGGAACAGCTGCAGGTGATCCTTGAGGAAATCCTCCTTGCACAAAATGATACCGCCCAGGGCGCGGCCCTGGCCGTCGATATATTTGGTCGAAGAATGCACCACGATGTCGGCGCCGAATTCCATCGGCCGCTGCAGGGCCGGCGAGGCAAAGGCGTTATCCACTACGACGCGCGCGCCCGCTTCATGGGCGATATCGGCCACCCCCTTGATATCGACGATTTCCAGCGTCGGATTCGACGGCGTCTCAAAAAAGACGAGTTTGGTTTCCGGCCGCATCGCCGCCCGCCAGGCAGCAAGATCGGTGCCGTCGACGATGGTGTTCGAGACACCAAAACGCGCCAATACGTCCTCGATCACATAACGGATGGCGCCAAACAGAGCCCGAGCCGCCACCACGTGATCGCCGGCTTTGAGACAGCAGAAGAATGTAGAGGTAACCGCGGCCATGCCCGACGCGGTGGCACGCCCGACGGGTGCACCTTCGAGCTGCGCCATGCGTTCCTCAAAGATGGAGATCGTCGGATTGGCGTAGCGCGTGTAGGTATATCCGGGTGCCCCTTTGAAACGCTCTTCCGCTTCCTCGGGCCCCTCATAGGCGTAGCCCGAGGTCAGATAGAGCGCCTCGCTGGTCTCCTGGAACTGGCTGCGCTTTTGGCCGCCCCGCACCGCCAGGGTCTGCCGCCGCCAATTCGTCCAATCCTTGTTCGTCGCCATCTCAAATCCGCGCGCGTGAAGCCAAAGCGATAGGGGCCGCCCGCCCACCCGTCAAGCGCGACGGCGGGCTCAGGGAACCTCTCCAAAATTGGGCCGTTTTACCCAACGCCACGAAAACGAGGATCGAGCAATGGATAAGGAGCGCATCAAGGGAATGGCCCAGCGGACAAAGGGCGCCGTGAAAGAAGGCACCGGCAAAGCTTTTGGCGATGAGAAGCTGAAAGCCGACGGAAAAATGGACAAGCTGGAAGGCAAAGTCCGCAATACGGTCGGCGGCATGAAGGATGCGATGCGTGACGCCGGCAAGGGTCACTGACACCGCTTTGGCACGAGGGTGAAAGTCCGGCGCATCTTGGCCGGACTCGTTCTCTTGTCAGACTCCGCGCCACTTCCTACTCTTGCTGGGCTTTCACGAGGCGCCAAAGTTGCGACTCCTGCTGCTGCGCCACGCAAAGTCGGATTGGTCCGGCAAAGCCGACGATCATGCGAGGCGTCTTTCCGCGCGAGGAAAGAAGACGGCGCCGCGCATGGGCGCCCATATCCAGGCGAAAAACTACGATCCTAAACTCGTGCTTTGCTCCACGGCCGAGCGCACAAAGGAGACGCTGGAGCTGGTGCTTTCGGCCTTAGCGAAGCAGCCGCAAATCCGCTATGACCGTTCGCTCTATCTTGCGGAATGGCCCGTGCTTCTGGCCGAGATTCGCGCCCTAACCAGCAGAGCATCGCCGCTTATGGTCGTTGGCCACAATCCGGGACTGGAGCAGTTGGCGATTGCGCTTGCTCTACAAGCACAGAGTGCCGCGGAGCGGGGGCGGCTGCAAAAGCTCGCACAGAAATTTCCGACCGCGGCCCTTGCCGTGCTGGATTTCGAGATTGCCGATTGGAGCGGGTTGAAGCCTGGCTTGGGACGACTGATCGACTATGTGCGCCCCAAAGATCTCGATGACGGGAATGGCGGCGATGATGAATGAGTCCGGTGAGGGCTCCGGACGCACGGCACTGATCACCGGCGCGTCCGCCGGCATCGGCACTGCGCTGGCCCGAGTTTTCGCATCGCATGGCTTTGACGTTGTGTTGACGGCCCGACGCGCTGACCGCCTGAACGCGCTGGCGGAAGAATTGCGCACGAGGTGTGGAGTCCAAGCGCACGCGATCCCTGCGGATCTCGCGCGCACAGAGAGTTGCGCCGAGCTCCTTGGGGCGCTCGACAGCGATGGCATCGGTATTGACGCGCTTGTGAACAATGCGGGCTATGGTGTGGCCGGCTTCTATGGGGAGACATCCTGGGAGACTCAGCGCGATTTCATCCAAGTCCTGGTGACGGCACCCTGCGAACTCGCCCACCGCCTGCTTCCGGGCATGATGCGCCGCGGATACGGGCGCATTCTGAATGTGGCGTCCGTGGCTGGATTTATGCCGGGCTCGGCAAGCCACACCCTCTATGGGGGCGCAAAGGCGATGTTGATCAAATTTTCGCAAGCGCTCCACAGCGAACAGAAGGGCAGCGGCGTCTTCGTTAGCGCGCTCTGTCCCGGGTTCACATCCTCGGAATTTCACGATGTGAACGGCACGCGAGCAGAAATGCGCCGTTTGCCAAGGTTCATGTGGCTTTCAGCCGAACGGGTGGCCGAAGAAGGTTATCGAGCCGTGATGAAAAACGAGCCGATCTGCATTCCGGGCATGCAGTACCGCCTGATCAGCACATTCGCACGACTGCTGCCGGTGAAGGCGGCGCATCGCCTTGGCGAGGCCCGTTCTCGCATGTTCGTGAAGGAAAAATAATCCGAGGGACGCAGCGCGCCTTCAAACGTGTGATTTCGGCGAGAGTCAGTTGCTCCGGCTGGCTTCGGCGAGCGCGAGCTTGGTCCAGCCGAAGGCGATTTCAGGAACCGGTACGCCCATCATGGATGTGGTTCGCTCGGCGATCAGCTTGCCACCCATCGCTTCGTAAAAGAAGCGTGCCGGATTTCCGGCATGCGCCCAGATCACGCAGCGCGCGTGACCGCGCTCGGAAAGAGCCGCAAACGCGCCGGCCAAGAGGGCGCGTCCGACCCCACGCCCTGTCATCAGCGGATCTACGTAAAGGGTATAGACCTCGGCATCATAACCGAGCCCGGAATCGCGAGCCCGACCCATGCTCGCCATCCCAAGGGTTTTGCCCTTATCATCTTCTGCGACATAAACCGCCTCGCGCGCGGCAATGGCGATTGCGTTTCGCCAGCGCGCGCTCTGTCCCTCGACGGTCATACTCGAAAGCAATTTTGCGGGCAGTACCAGAGGATAGGTATCGCGCCATGAGGCGACATAAATCCGGGCGACCGCTTCGGCATCAGCCGGCCGCGCTTTCCGGATCGTCAGGTTCACGCCCATGATTCGAGCTTGACCGTATGCGAACGCGGGTTCAAGAAAAATCCGCTCCCTGTCTTGAGCGGAACGGCACCCTCGTCTGCGCGTTATTGACGCAAGTTTGTTCCAGAAGTGATTTCTGTGAATCCGAAAGAATTTCCTGTCCGCAAGCGGTGCTGCATACCAGCGTCGATCTATTTCCAAGCGGTTTCTCGCGGTACACTATGCGGGGAATCAGCGGCCAAGAATCTGCCGGAAGGGCAATCGCGCCGCTGCTCGCGGGGCTTTCATAAGTCGAACGCCCTGGCGAACGGCCGCCCTTCCGGCCTCCTTCCGCTGCGACACCCGGCGAGAGATTCGGTTAAGCATGCGTTCATGCGGAATTGGGATCATAGACGCGGTTTTGGCGCCCAGGAGGCCCTACCGCCACGCATTCGACATTTTGTTGGAATGTCCTTGTGGGAACCCGACCGAAAGGAGCGGGAGAGATGAGTAACCTCGACGTATTCGATTTGTTCAACCGCGACTATTCGCGTGAACAGCTGGAGACCATGAGTCTGCGTGATTGGCTGCTTGCCGCGCGCGACGACAAGTTGCTTTACGCCTCGCCGGCGGAGCGGATGATCGCCGCCATAGGTGAACAGGAGCTGCTCGATACAGCCCAGGACCCGAGGCTCGGCCGAATCTTCTTCAATCGTACGATCAAGCGTTACAAGGCGTTCGAAGGCTTCTACGGCATGGAAGACACGATCGAGCGGATCGTCGGCTATTTCAAACATGCAGCTCAGGGGTTGGAAGAGAAGCGCCAGATTCTCTATTTGCTTGGACCCGTCGGCGGCGGCAAATCCTCGCTCGCCGAGCGGCTTAAGGAATTGATGGAGAGGCGGCCGATCTATGTCTTGAAAGCCGGCACCCAGATCAGTCCGGTATTCGAGAGTCCGCTTGGCCTGTTCCGCTCCGCCGATCTGGCCGCCTTGCTTGAAGACAAATACGGCATTGAGCGCCATCGCCTGACCGGCGTGATGAGCCCCTGGGCGGTAAAGCGGTTGGACGAATTCGGCGGCGACATTTCGAAATTCGAAGTGGCGAGACTTTATCCTTCAAAGCTTCGTCAGATCGCGGTCTCCAAGACGGAACCCGGCGACGAGAACAATCAAGATATCTCCGCCCTCGTGGGCAAAGTCGACATCCGAAAACTGGAGCATTTCAGCCAGAACGATCCGGATGCTTATTCGTTTTCCGGCGGGCTCTGCCATGCCAATCAGGGTCTTCTCGAATTCGTCGAGATGTTCAAGGCCCCGATCAAGGTGCTGCACCCCTTGCTCACCGCGACCCAGGAAGGCAATTATATCGGCACCGAGACGCTCGGTCCCATTCCCTTCAACGGCGTCATTCTCGCCCACTCCAACGAAGCGGAGTGGCAGGTTTTCAAGGCGAACAAGAACAACGAAGCTTTCCTAGACCGCATCTGTGTCATCACGGTCCCCTATTGCCTCAGGGTGTCCGATGAAGTTCAGATTTACAGAAAGCTCCTCAAGGAGAGTCAGCTCGACAAGGCGCCTTGCACGCCGGAAACGCTGGAAATGCTGGGTCGTTTCTGTGTTCTGACGCGACTGAAAGAACACGAGAACTCCAATCTTTATTCCAAGATGCGCGTCTATGACGGCGAGAAGCTGCGCGACACCGATCCTAAGGCCAAGACCCTTCAGGAATACAAGGATGCAGCAGGCGTGGATGAAGGCATGACCGGCATATCCACGCGATTCGCGTATAAGACTCTTTCCGAGACCTTCAACTACGACCACTCGGAGATCACAGCCGATCCCGTGCACCTGATGTATGTCACCGAACAGGCGATCAAGCGCGAACAATTCCCCGACGATGTCGAGAAGAAATATCTCGAATTCATCAAGGTGGAGTTGGCCCCGCGTTATGCAGAGTTCATCGGCAAGGAAATCCAGAAGGCCTATCTGGAATCCTATGGCGAGTACGGGCAGAATCTTTTCGACCGCTACATCGCTTATGCCGACGCCTGGATCGAGGATCAGGATTTCAAGGATGCCGATACGGGGCAGCTGCTCGACCGCAATTCGATCGATGCGGAGCTTTCAAAGATCGAAAAGCCTGCCGGCATCGCCAATCCGAAGGACTTCCGCAACGAGGTGGTCAAGTTCGCGCTGCGTTACCGCGCCCAGCATGACGGAAAGAACCCTCAGTGGACGGCTTATGAGAAGATCCGCAATGTCATCGAGAAGCGGATGTTCACCCAAGTGGAGGATCTGCTCCCGGTGATCTCGTTTGAGTCCAAGAAAGACAGCGACACCGAAACCAAGCATAATGAATTCGTCAAGCGGATGCTGGCGCGCGGTTATACCCAGCGTCAGGTGCGCCGCCTTGTCGAATGGTACATGCGGGTTAACAAGGCGGGTTAAGCGCGACTCGCCGCCGCCGAGCGGATGCGATGACCTTTTTCATTGACCGGAGGCTGAATCCGAAAGGAAAAAGTCTGGCCAACCGCCAGCGCTTCCTGCGCCGCGCGCGCGCGCAAATTCGCGAAGCGGTGCAGAAGAGCCTGAAGGATTCGGGCGTCGCCGACATTGCGAAGGGGCGCAAAATCCGCATCTCCACGCAAGGGACAAAAGAGCCGCGCTTCCGTCTTGATCCCAAGAAAGGCGGTAAGCGCGATTTCGTGCTGCCGGGCAATAAGGAATTCATAACCGGCGACCAGATCAAGAAACCGCCGTCCGGCCAAGGTGGAGGCTCAGGCAAGGATGCGGCGACGTCCGGCGACACGGAGGACGACTTCGAATTCACATTGCGTGAGGACGAGATCCTCGACATCTTTTTCGAGGATCTTGAGCTTCCCAATCTGGTGCGCACCACGCTTTCCGAAGTGCCCTCCCAGCATTGGAAGCGGGCCGGCATCACAACGTCGGGGTCGCCGACCCAAATCAATCTGATCCGCACCATGCGCAATTCCTTCGGCCGCCGGCTGGCGCTCAAACGGCCGACGCTCGCGGAAATCAAGGCGCTCGAAGAGGACATCGCGCTGCTGGAGGCAAAAACGGCAGCGGCGGGGGGAGATGCTCGGCTCTTGGCGCTGAAAGTCGAGCTGGAACGGCTCAACTCGCGCCGCAAATGGATCGCCTTCATCGATCCGTTGGATGTGCGCTTCAATGCATTCACGGAACAACCTCAGCCCACCAGCCAGGCGGTCATGTTCTGCCTGATGGACGTATCGGGCTCGATGGGCGAGCGCGAGAAGGACCTGGCCAAACGCTTTTTCGTGCTGCTGCATCTCTTCCTGAAGCGCCGCTATGAGAAAGTGGACATCGTCTTTATCCGCCACACCCATGATGCGCAGGAAGTGGACGAACAAACGTTTTTCTATTCGCGCCAATCGGGCGGCACCATCGTATCCACCGCGCTGGACAAAATGCTGGAAATCCAGAAGGAGCGATATGCAACCGCGGATTGGAATATCTACGCGGCACAGGCTTCCGACGGATATACGCAATCGGGCGATGCCAAGCGCTGTGTTGAGCTCCTCGAAACCGAGCTGATGCCGATTTGTCAGTATTACGCCTACATCGAGATTTTGGACGAACGCGAGATGGAGGTGTTCTCGAGCGAGGAAGCAGGCGCGGAATTGTGGCGCGCTTATCGCATGGTCGCCGAGAATTGGAAGAATTTCGCCACCAAACGCATCGCCAAACCCGCAGACATCTTTCCGGTTTTTCACGAGCTTTTCAGAAAGCAGGAGACGGCGTGACTGCGCCGCTCTTTACCGAACCGGAGTGGAGCTTCGAGACGCTTGATCGGGTCCTGAAGGCGGTGGAGGAAATCGCGATTCAGGACCTAAAGCTCGACATCTATCCCAATCAGATCGAAATCATCTCCACCGAGCAGATGCTGGATGCATATTCCGCGATGGGCATGCCGTTGATGTACCACCACTGGTCGTTCGGCAAGCTGTTTGCGCGCGAGGAGGGCCTCTACCGGGCCGGTCATATCGGTTTGGCGTATGAGATGGTGATAAATTCCCACCCGTGCATCTCCTATCTGCTGGAAGAGAATTCGATGACGATGCAGACCATCGTCATCGCGCACGCAGCCTTTGGTCACAACCATTTCTTCAAGAACAATTATCTATTCCAGCAATGGACGAACGCCGAAAGCATTCTGGAATATCTCGCCTTCGCCAAACGCTACATCGCCGCCTGCGAGGAGCGCTACGGTCACGCCGAGGTTGAAGCGGTGCTCGATTCCGCGCATGCGCTGATGGATCAGGGCGTGTTCCGCTATCGCAGGCCGCCGCGCCCATCGCGGGCACGCGTGCTTGAAAAACAACGCCGACGCCTCGAACATGCTGAGGAGGATTACCGCGAGTTGTGGCGTACGCTGCCCCAAGGGGCAGAGCCGCCGCCTCCCGATCGCAACAGCTGGGACATCGAGGAAGACGAAATGGGCGTCAACCCGAAGCTACCCGAAGAAAACCTGCTCTATTTTCTGGAAAAATATTCGCCTACGCTGAAGTCCTGGCAACGGGAAATCCTGCGCATTGTGCGTCACCTCGCTCAGTACTTCTATCCCCAACGCCAAACCAAGGTGATGAACGAGGGTGCTGCCACCTTCGTGCATCACACCATCATGCATATGCTCTATGAAAAGGGTCTTCTCACCGAAGGCGCGATCTTCGAGTTTTTGGCCAGCCACACTGCGGTTGTATTCCAACCCGAGTTCGACGACCCTCGCTATTCCGGACTCAATCCCTACGCGCTCGGTTTTGCGATGATGTCGGATATCAGGCGCATTTGCGAGGAGCCAAGCGAAGAAGACCGCCTCTGGTTTCCCGCCTTTGCCGGGACCGGCGATTGGCGCGGTGTCCTCAAGAATGCCTGGGCGAACTACCGCGACGAAAGTTTCATCGAGCAGTTCTTGTCACCCAAACTGATGCGCGATTTCCGGTTGTTTGCGCTCGCCGACCAGGCGGACGCGGCAGTCCTCAATGTTTCCGCGATCCATGACGAAGCGGGATACCGGCGCGTGCGCTCAACGCTTGCGCGCCAATACGATATCAGCGAGGCGGACCCCAATATCCAGGTCACCGGGGCGAATCTCAAGGGCAACAGGAAGCTGTTCCTCGAGCACCGCATGCATCGCGGTGTGCCGCTTCACGCGCAGCTTAGGAGCCAAGTGACGACGCACATTGAGCGCCTCTGGGGGCATGATGTGGCGTTGGAGGAAATCGCCGGCGATTGATCTCTCGTCTTGCTCCAACCGCGTATGATCAGACAGCGCTCACCGCAACCCCCACATGATGACCGTGCCAAAGCCGATCATCGCCAGCCAGGCGAGGATGATGACAAAGCCTGTCAGCGCCAGGATTCCCGCGCCCATGCGCGGGCGGAGCTGCTGCGGCGGCGCAAATCGGTATGAATCACAATGGGGAGGATTAGAGGGTTTCATCTGGCGTCACCGCAGATCTCGTCGACCTCGTCATTCGTCAGGTGCCTGCCGACAAACTTGATTCCGAGTATCGCGTGCACGTCGGCTCCGCCTTCGTACATAGAGCGGACATAAAGCCTCGCAAAGTCTTCCGATACGTCCTCGGGCGTGCCTTGGGCCGGGCGGAAGATCACGCGCGCGCTGCAATCGGCGAAAACCTGATCCATCAAATGGTCCAGTGTTTGGCGCTTGGAGCACATCACCGGCCAGGGTGTCTCGGGCTGGTAGGATTCGTCGGACCGAGGCGTGATGAGGATTTGGTAGACGTCCGCGGCGAGATACGCATCGGGCGGCGCCCGGGACGTCAGAGCCCGTTTGGCTGCTTGTGCGACATAGCCGGACACGGCGAGCGGGTCGGCATCCTGAAATTGCCGGACATGATTGGGTTCGTGCATGGTGGCCTCCTAATCGAGGCATAATAGGATAAAGCCTAAACCTCCGTCAATAGGCAAAAACCTATCTTATGGGACAAAGTTGTGATCTCGGTCGGGTTTGCACCGTTAGGGCTACCGATGTGTTGAAGATCGCGGTGGGCCGCGTGATGGGATGTCGGAAAGAGCGACCGACTGGAGGCATAGCTTCGGGCAGAAAGGCGGCGGTCCGGCGGCCGATCCGCTTTATTCACCGCTGCCGACGATGCGGTGGATCGATACGACTTCGGCGATCTGGATGTCGAAGGTCCTGGGCGGGTTGAACTGTTCCAGCACGTATTTAACCCCGGTCTTCTTCGCCAGACGCTTGACGAGGGCCGGGGGCGGCTCGCCTTCCGCCTTGGCCCTGAGCTGCACCATGACATAACAGCCCGCCGTGATGGGTCGCCCGGGGTGCATGAAGATCAATTCGCCGGGGTGGTAGCGGGGCTCCATGCTGGCGCCCACGACATAGGCCGCATAGCCGTTGGGCGCATTGGCAAGCGAGGGCGGCCGTTGCACATAATCCACGATTTCCCCGTTCCAGAGCGACCAGCCATCCTTTCCTCCCTCGCCGATGCCCATGACGGGGACCTTATCGGTAGGATCCACGGCGGGAAGCTTGATGACCGGCAGCCGGCCGGCGGAGGATTGCGGGCCGGCGCTCTCCCTCAGCTCGTCCGGATTTAAACCCAGCAGCGGAGCAAGCGACTCGCGCACGTCCTCGGGCAGTTTTTCGGGGACTTTCCGCTTAATGAATTGCTGAATATACGCGGCATTTTTATCAATTTTTACCGAGGCGTCCTTCATCGAAAGGCCGCGCTCGCGAAGCTTTTTTTCGATCAATTCGCGCACGTCATTCATGACCGCATCATAATAGGGTTCGTCCTACAGAGCTAATATGAATTTCCCTCTTGACTATTTAGGGAAATACCTAAATAATTAGGTATGACCCTACTAGACTCCTTTATGGCGGACATCGAAGCCTTCCTATCCGAGCGGAGCATGGAAGCCTCCCTGTTCGGCCGAAGAGCCCTCAAAGACCCCAATTTCGTGTTCGATCTGAGAAAGGGGCGTTGTCCCAATCTGCGCACGATTCAGCGGGTGAGCGCGTTCATGACGGCGTACCCGTCCAAACCCGCGCGCGCCAAGTCGCAGGCTACCTTCCGGTCGGAAGCGGCGACATAGCCATGTGCGAGGGAGATGCAACATCCATCTGGTTTCCGTTTCGGCTCTGTCGGGCGTCCCCCCTCACGACTGACAGAAGACCGAGGTGGGAGCCGCGGCTGCTCTGCGGAGCTTCGGGCCGCGGCTCTCATCGCACTTTTCGAATTCAACGTCGGAGTTCGCAATGAGGGATTTGCGCGGCGCGAAGCTGCGGATCAAGCAGGAAGAGGATAATGGCCAGAGCAATCGGCTATGACGGCAATCCGCCGGAATTCCGCGAGGCGCGGGACCTTGCCGGCAAAGGCAAACGCAAATCCGAGCTCGGCCCGCAGAATATCCGCGTCGACCGGATCGAATGGCTTCTCGCGCACAAGCGCATCGACCTGGCCCAGCATTCCGCCGGCCGCAAGCTGCAGCACGATTCTGAACTGGCCCAGATCGGCAGCTACGCCATACTCACGGATGTCAAAGGTGGTGCCGGGACCAATCGGCTTCCGGATTTGAAGTGCGACGCGATCGCCCGCGTCAACGCCGCGCGCGCCCATGTGGGGAGCAGGGGGGTTGGCTGGCGCATCCTGGAATTGGTGGTGATCGAAAACATATCGCTCGAAAAGGCGGCGGCAATGATGAGGATCCATTCCCGCGGCGCTCTACCCGCCTTGCTGGGCGCTCTGGATGCGCTCGCCGCCCATTACAAGCTGGCCTAGTCATGGAGACGGCCCTCACAGCCTAAAAGGGCCTATTTGTGGTCGATAGAGCACGTGCATCGCGGACCATTTTATGGCAATTTTGGCCCAGCTTAGATCATCAGGAGGCAGACCCATGCGCTTGGTTCGTGTTATTCCGGCAGTCGCTGCTTTGTTCATCTCCGGCGCCGCCTGCGCGCAAACGTGGGACGGTTATGCCAATCGCGAGAATTTCTTCAGCGTCAATCTTCCGGGCGAACCGACGACGACGGAGATGCCCTATAAAACGGTGAAGGGCACCAACCTCACGGCGCACGTATTTACCGCAGTTGCGCCTGCCGGCACGCGCTCGGCCGGCACCTACACGGTGACCGTGGTCGACTACAGCAACGCAAAGAACGAGCTGGGCGATGCCATGGATCAAGCCAGGAAGGCGATCCTCGCTAAGGGCACGTCGAAATACGACGCCGTCAACAACATGGACATGCACAGGGGCTGGGCTTTGACGGTCAAGACGCCGGACAAGCATCGCATCATGGGTCAAATCATCATCGCCGCGAACAACCGCATTTATATTTCGGAGGCGGACACCCCGATGAACGTCCCGCCGCCGGCTCAATTCCAGGCATCGTTGCAGATTCTCGACAACGATGGCGTGCGCATACGCACCAGAACCATTATTGCCGCCCCCGAGAATGAGGTCGCGCCCATAGGGGCGGCAGCGAATGCCGCCGAATTGGCAAAGGTGGTAGGCTTGGCCTCCGGCACATGGCGCTCCGCAGGCGGCAACTGCGAAAAGGCGTATTTCAAATCCGGCGCGCGCGCCAAGACTTCCCGCGGCGAGGAAGCCCTGGCCGGCACGATTACCAATGCCGGCGTTACGGTTGCTGGCCAGCTCATCCTTGTCGGCGCACGCGAGGGGCAGTTCATCGATCCCAAGACCGACAAAGCCATCATGCTGTTCGACCCGCAAGAAGGCGGCAAGATGGGCAGTTCGGCCATTGGTGCGCCCGCTTTGGGCTGGCCGGATGCTGCCCTCGAACTTTGCCCGGGAAGCAGAGGCTAGTACCTGTTGCCACCGCCATAGGCGCCGCCCATGGGCGGCGTCGGGGAGCGCGACGGCGCGACCGGCTTTCGTTGCTGAGCGGCATTGAAGGCCGTTACGCTGGCACCCCATGCGGACGCGAGGCGTTCCACATCCTTCCTCTGGGCGCCGGCTTTGACCTCAATGGCGGCCTGAATCTTAGGATCGAATTCGACATTGGTTTGTTTGGCAAGGTCTTTTTGGCGGGCGATCTCAGCTACCAGGCAGGCCTGGTAGCTGTCGGACGCCGTCGCGAAGGTCTTGATCTCATTCTGCGCGGCGATGACCTGGGCCGAAGTCGCCCTCGCGCCATCGGGTATCGCTGGCGCTACGGGCGCGACGCATTGGTCTTGCGCCATCGCCGGCGCGGTCAGTGCAATGAACAAGATACTGCCCAACAGAATTTCCCGGATCATGTGCCGTCTCCTCTCAGCCGATGGCTGATGGCTTCTTGCATCCAGAGACGACGAGATTACTGCATCGCTCCAGTCTGATCCAGTTGACGTGAAATGAAGTTCGGTTATTCCCCGAACGGACAGTTCTTTAATATGAGCAACATTCTTTCACTGCGCCGGCCGGCGCGCCGCTCGGGAATTGCCAGGCTCACCAGAATTGCGGAAGCAAATAAACCGATCCCATGGCAATCAGGGACAGGCTGACAACGAGGGCGACCCAAAGGGTCTTTCTGCTGCCCATTTTGCCGCCGAACCCACGTTTATCGATATAGGTTTGTCGAATTTCGGCCATAGCTACCTCCATGCGTTTCCACGCTCATGCGGGTTTCGCTTTAAAAGAAAATGCGAGGGCGCAGCTATGGTTCCGCGTTGTGCAAATGCAACCGCCAAGCCGAAGTTGGGCGCAAAAGCTTAACGCGCTATGGGCGGCAGACGCCGATCCCGTTCAGAAATCCGGCTTGTCGGCGAGCGGGACCGGAA
>Ga0209488_10001040_pt1 | contig 23583 bp, 32 predicted proteins | sample Rivendell_Oct201_8_FD_188349 | JGI IMG/M metagenome (GOLD analysis project Ga0209488, IMG submission 188349) | Vadose zone soil microbial communities from the Eel River Critical Zone Observatory, Northern California, USA -... | ecosystem: Environmental > Terrestrial > Soil > Vadose zone >...
AGGTGAAAAGGGTTGGCAAAGCGGAAGGTGTCCCAGTAGTCGATGCATGGACAAGGGTGTGGGAGGCAGCAGGACAAAGCACGGAGGCAGTGAAAGTATCCTTGACGGACGGATTGCACCTAAACAAGGCTGGTTATGAGGTAAGCAAAAACAATGTAATTGTTTTTTTTGTACGATGACACGGGCAAAGATTGTGTCGGCTGCTCTGGAAGAGGCGATAATTCAAGAGTACCCTGAGCTCTACTGAGTACCTTTCCGGTATGGGACTACTTCCACAGCAACACTCTGGAGGAATATTCAAGGCCGAGAACTGGCTAGACGGGAGAAGTAGATTCAAGAACTCTGTGTGTAGTGTAGCGGGTTATGGCCCGGGGTTAGGAGTTACACGCGATGCGTGACTGACGCGAACTGTCACGTGCGACCAATTCTGTTCTCACTCACGCTGCAACATTTGACAACAAAGCCCACTCCACTCCAAAATGTAGGTACTGTAGTTTCTTTCTATATGCCTCTTTTCTGAGTATGATTCTAGGCAAAAAGTTGCGTTTACTGAGGAAGATGATGCTCTACTCATGAAATATATCGCGACGTATAATCCGCAACGGAGAGGGCGGTTGGGGGTCAAGTTATACGAGAAACTCGTAGAAAATGTATGCATGGTGTTTTATGTGACATAGTGCCATTAACATCCGCGTCAGGCAGAACGGAAGTGGTCTTTCTCTTCTCGTCATTCAGTCCAGTCATGGCGTGAGCGCTACAAGCAGAATCAGCCACGGTTTGACGCCCAAATACTCAAATATCAGAAGAAACACAGCATGTCCGTCGACGCTTCTGATAACACCACTACTTTTCAAGGGAGTAGTACGAAAGCACCGCCCGCTGCCTCGAAATTACCTCACGACAATCCGAGTTGTCCAGAAGCATTTGTCGGCGAGAGCGGTGCGAGGAAGCGGCTACGAGAGCTAGATCCCGAGAACAATGACATCGATCCTGGCGTCGCGAAGAGGAGACGCCGAGAGAAGGTGCCCGTTCAAAGAAGCCGACTATCTGACTCTCCACTGCATACAAGCTCTCTGCCCCTGAATCAGGAGGCACGCGCAGAATCCTCCCTTCTCTCGCGCCCAGCGGAGGACAAAGCAACACCAGCTATCGGACCTAACGACTACACAGGCGCGTTGTCTGGCTCAGGAGAGAGCGACCGGGAAGGTGAGCGCGAGTCTGAGGGGTCGGGGGTCCATGCACCTGCCAGATCGTCTAGCTCTCCGGACAAGGGTGAAATGAAGCTATCTGTGGTCCTGAGGAAGTACGCCCTTCTTTGCATAGTTTATGTGACCAACAGTTCAGTGATCAGATCAGATCTCCAACCCCAACTCTTGTCGGAACTACCACGGAGCTGCCCCCCTCACACCATCGCCCTTCCCGAGCCGTTATTGCCGAAGCTCCAGGACTCGTGCCCGAACCTGTAGTTGCCCCTGCCCAACCTTCGCAAGGGCCAACACCACCGCACACGAGTGCAATCAGCTCCCCACGTAGCCCTCTCCCACGCCAACCGACCCCTGATCTGTCGCAACCTGAGATTAGTCCAGGGCATATACCTTCCGCTTCGCTGAAGCAGAGACGCATTCCTTCCTCCCCACGCAAGCGGGCCCTTGTATCGGGAGAAGAAGACGATATCTTTAGCACCCCACCCCCTGAAACAGTTTCGTCAAACCCACCACGAGACACCCGTGAGAAACAAGTACCCCGCCTACTTGAAGGTCCGTTTCGTAGCGTATATACTACTGCGAATGGGGTGTCTCGACGCGAGAGTGGAATAGACGAGGAAGCGGAGATTGCCAGCAAAACCGGGGAATGGCCACCAATGAGGGGAAGACGAAAAACACCGATCGAGGAGAGGCAGAACACAGGGAACTCGACCTCTTTACAAGAGCGCGAGCAACCACACCCCTCGTCTGGTGCGCTCTCTACATCCAACCCCGTTCCAGCCAATGAGTCCAGGCCGACTGCAAGGAAAACTGTTCCATTGCAGGCCGCGCAGGTGACGACTTCAGCAGTCGCTAAAACTTCTAAGGGTTCGCGTGGGCCTCTACAGTCCAACACTAGACCTTCCCTTCCCCACAATCAACTGCCCAACTCAGAGCGAAACCTCGGCTCTATTCAACCAAAGGTTCCAGCGCTAGTTGCAAATATCAACCGCCTCTTATTTCCTGCTGTCTCTGCCCACGAACTTCCACCCCCTGTCCCTGCTCCGTCCAAACGTGCCTCTCTGGGCCAATATCCGAACCCAACCACGCGCAATGACCCCTCCATAGATGACCCATTCATGGTGCCACCCGCCAATCGCGAAACGCGCAGGCAAACGCTTGAGGCCAGCGTCGGGTTTTCACAGGCCAACGCCCGCAAGGATGAGCCCATTCGACGAGCATCTGTACAACACATCGACTTGCGCAAGTTACACTCAAGCAAAGGATTAAGGACATCTCTCGCGGGCAGTACTGTGTCTCTCGGCCGTAGCAATAGCAGCGACAGTAGCAGCATCCTGAAGAAGAAACTGCCTCGTCGGTCACGCAGATCGTCTATCCAACCCAACCTCTCCGAGTCAAACAAGGAACTTGTGTTGGTGCTTGGCCTGGAAGCGGTGTATTCGCGCATGGCTGAGAACCATAAGTTCCACATCGACGTCGTCCGCGAGGTGGCTTCCAGACAGCGAAGCCTCGAGGATACGGATCGTGTGTTGCGCAACATGCGGGAAGCTGCCGGACGCGAATATGCACGCATGCTGAGGCAAGAGTATGAAGCCGAGGAGAGCGAAGAGGAGGACGAGGAGGATGCAGCCAAGTCAGGAAACGAAGAGGATGATGATCACGCTGTGCAACCCACTCGGGCCCCTCTTCGCTCAAACCATTCCCCCCCATCGTCCTCCCCACAGGGTCGCACGAGGCGACTAGCGCTCAAAATCACCACGGAATCTCCGGACTCTTCCCCCATGCGGCCTCCACACTACTCCCCACCAACGCCGACCCGCGCACACGAGTTCCGCCGGCTGGAGCGCCAAGGCCGCGTAGAAGAGGCCAGGCTCCGGGAGGGTCGCCGCGTCCGCCGTAGTCTCCAGCCGAATAGTGCCGAGGCTAGCCCAGAACTCGACGAGCACAAAGTCACTGCGTATCTGTCGCAACTGCAAGAGGCCGACGCGGATGGGGACCTACCAGAGAAATCCTGGAATTTTTCAATCTCGCCTGAGCTAGAAGAAGGGCATGTGGACGAAGACACTGGGCAGTTCCAAGAAGATGGAATCGCCGAAGACGACGGAACCCAAGTCAGCGCCGCGTTCCTTGGGGGTGACCCAGAAATGCCAGATAATGTTCATGACAATGACCTCCTTGGTCTTGGTCAGGACTTTGTCAACGAGGATGAGCTCGGTGAAGCCGCAGCCCCGATGCACCCAAAACTCTATCAGGTGTCCCGGTTCGGGGATGAAGACGCAGAGACTGCGGAAGTGGAAGAGCAACTTGACGCCAACGTCGGCCATCAGACGTTGTTGCACCTTCAGGCTACGGGACCAGAAGATTTTCCGGTCCCAGACAATGCAGGGAGCGCTGCAGATGAGCATCAAACTTTACAGGAAGACATATTGGCAATGGGAGCCAGGCATAATGAATACGGATTGAATGCAGCCTCGTCGTCTACGGCGCGATCGGCTCTCGATTCTCTGTCTTTACTAGATGCGGCATGGACGAACAGCGACGACGAGCTCTTGCTCGATGGTGACCCGGTCGCGCATAGGGAGCTTGTGGAGCGGAAAGGACTTTGCTCGGTGAAGTTTCGCACAGCGCATTTATACAGTTTGCTGCTTGATGGTTGAATTTTGAACGCACGCCGGGAATTCGTTTATCGTTATTTTGTATGTATTGCATTGCATTGTAGGATGAAAGACTAGGTCGAGTGACCACTGCACGAGAACTTGCTGAGTACTACTCTCCCTAAGAAAGATTCGTGCTCCGTTCCGGCTGCTGAGATTACAAATTCTGGCTGTCCCTTGATTATATGTCAGGTGTGTAGATACAATATGAACGAGATACAAGTGCTGTGGGTGGGATGTGATGAAAGATCGCCGAAAGCGGACCTCCAGAATGTGGGTAAGGGTAGGCCATCAAAATGAGAAGGTTAAACACCGACGAAAAGCGCCAATCCCATCTGGTTACTCTTTCTCATTGGGATGGTGTGGATTAGTCGAAATGCGCATAATGGCCAGGCACGCCCAACCGGCACTTATTGCAATCTGGTCGCGGACCCATGGTAAACCGAGAGCGGCGCGTGGGACCCAGCTGCCGCTCTTGCGCTTGTTGCGGCCCCTGAGTGAAGGGGGGAGTACTGCGATCACTCATGTGGGCGGCACTGAAGGGTGAATGCGATGGGAGCGGGGCTGTACACAATGGAGGGGTGGGTCTCATTGGTGGGCTAGGGGCCTGCAGGAATGCGACCGCTGCGGGCGGGGTTGCTCGGGAAGACGGAAGACATGGCGAAAGTGTATTGACGGTGACGGGATTCAAGAGCCGCAAAACTGTGTGGTCGATGTTGACCCCTGGTGGCTCTTGAAGCTCGGACCCATACTGGTGCTGGAAGCCTTGTGCGTGTGAGTGGAGGGGGTTTAAAGGTTGCGGTGGCTCGTCGAGGTTCTGCATGACATTGGAACGACATATTATGCAGTGTGGTCAGCTCAGAGCAGCTACGGGACTACTCTCAAGAAGAGGGCGAATCATGTTCAGAATAACGCACCATCATGACCTCCTCTCTACTGCCATTGATGATAATGTCGTGTTCGGTGGCGGGGCCCCGTGCGGAGAGTAGTGTCAGGTTGCGCGTGAGGTTCACCCACTCATCGTGGATGCTCTCATTCGCGTCCGTCACAGGGATATATGACGATGTCACGGGCCCGGGAACGAACAAGAAAGCGGATAACGTCTGTTCTTGTGCAGGTGACGAAGAGGTCGTCGTCGCTGGTGGAGAAGTAAAGGACAGAGGCGGTTCACGGGCACCATCGCCAACGACGGCATGCCCCAGCACAGATGACCGCTTCTGTTACAGGAAGAGACCCGCTTGATCTCAAGGAGAGAAAAAGAGTAGAGTGTGAAGGCACGTACGAGTGGACGGTCGTGTTCGCACGGAGTTGGAGAACGGGAACGCGAGCGTTTGCGCATTGTACAAAACGAGGGCGGGTACAAGTCAACTTCCATGGTCAGGGTGTCGAGTAATGACAAGAGCCTCAAGAGATGCGGTCTCAGCAAGACCCCGCAGATGTCGTCGCGTATAAATCGTTATTATCAAGGTATCGTTGTACTTGGTTCTGCCTCTTCCTCGCTTACTTCACAGGACTCATCTACTACTAACTCTGTATCCCAGTCACCCACATCTTCTCCTTCACTTGGACTCAACTCCTCCATCCCCAACGTAGCAGACGGATCATCCGAATCCAGTAGCGCTGTAAGTTTGCTTATATCCACTCGATCCTTTCCTCTCTTCCTGCCACCCTTCCTGTCAGCCACTTCGCTCATATCTGCGCGGTCTACCCTCGTGGCTTCGCCGTCCTCACCCCACATCATCCACAGTGTTTGTGCCCTCCTCCCGAGCTCCTCGCCTGCTTCGTCGTCCGCATCAATCACGATCCCCTCCAACTCACCCTCGCTGAAGAGTTCGTCATCACCAATTGCCTCTGCATTGCCGCGTTCGACTGCGAGGAGCTGCAGCCGCGTCGGTAGCATCGCAGATTCGGTGGCATCATCAGAAGACAAGAGGTAGCTTGTGTGAGCAAGTGCTGTTTGCGCCGGCGCGTAATGCGCCAGGGGATCAAGGAGGAAGCAAGCTGCTTGGCTCGTGGTCGTACGAGGCCTTTTGTACCTGCGCATGGAGCCAACAGTGGTCCCTGTTGTCGTATGAACTCCTTTAGGCGCACGTGACACGGCTCGTGTGTTATCGTTCATTTTAAGCTCGATCTTCGCGATCAGATCATCTAATGCCGCTTCATCCTCACCATGGTCACTCTCCCCGTCGTCTTCTTCTTCCTCGATATTGACGCTGATTGGTCCGCCGCGTTCGGTAATCTCCGCTCGCTCGAGTTCGTCGCGAAATTGCAGCACGTCAAGTACTGCTTTGGCCACCGCAGATCTCCTCGAGACACGTTTGCTCCCAGTAGCACTAGCATCCGCTAGCCACGGTATTCGTGCAGCACCTGCCTCGACGATGTCCACAAACAAACGGTAGCGGGTCATTACCGCTGCACCGCGCGTGCCGTAGGCTGCGCCAAGTTGGGCGGCGAGAACAAGAACGTGTGGGGCTGAACGTGGCGGACGCGCTCGTGCTTCGAGGGCCAGAAGTAAGAGGGCGCACGCGGTTGCACTGGAGCTGGGTCCATCGGAAATGCAGCCTTCCAGAGCGGGAAGGTCGTGGAGCTCACGAGCTGTGCGCAGGACGCTATGTAGCACGGCAGGGGTCAACACTAACGGTCTTAGGAATGCGAGGGTATCTTTGGGAAGAGACGTAGGTGATGCGGAGGCGAGAACGCTCAGATGCGAGGTGAGCGCAGGGAGATGTGCGTGCGGTTGTGTGCGCGGAAGGGTCAAGTCGAGGTGAGGGAGTAGGTGGAGCTGCGTGCGCTTTAGCGCGAGGACAGGTTCTGAGAGCAGATACTATGGTGGAAAGATAGTAAGTCAATTGTAGAACCCAGTGATAGATGCCCGAATAACGGAAACAAATGGAAAAGGAAGCCATTCAGAGCTTTTTATTCGCTCCCTGCGGGCTCGCACCAAGCTCTCCGACGAGCTCAATGGAAGGAAGTGGAAACATTCATTGCCTGAGCATGAAACATTGCTTGGCGCGTGCATGGGGCAGAAACCCCAGCAAATGCATTGCGAGGAGCCCAGACAGAAGGCCGACGGGCTATCATAACATGCTGACAAGAGCCTAACCGAAATGACAAGAAAATGTATAAGCTGGGCAAGATGAAACCCATCTCAAGGAGGTGGAAGACATGACCAGGAAACTGGTCGGAGGGGCCGGTTATATCGGAGAAACAGAAGAGAGCGAGAGAGAAGAGGGACTGACGGCGACATGATGGGTACGATCTCCTCGGCCTTGTTCTCTCATCGCAAATACGACGGCAGCGCCTGCAGCACGTTTGGCACCCTTGCCCCACCTCGTGGAAGTACGTTGCATCACGGAATCAAAAATAGCTTGGGCACGAATTGCCGCACCATGATGACCCAGGCGGTCTGACAGTGTGCGTATGAGACCATGAGTGGATAACTGGGGAGGGCGGTAAGAACGGGGCAAGGGACGTAAGGAAACAAGACGTAAGACCTTGTTACGCTCGTTCCTGGAATTGGCACCCTGCCCTGGGAGGTCCCACGCGGCGTTGCGACGAATGCTCTTGAGAGTTGTCGATGGGGCGTAGGTTGAGATGTGAGGGTCGTGAGAGTTGATAAAATCAACAGGGGAGGTGAGAGCGCTCTGTTGAGAAGAATCTGCCAGCGTGCCACACTGAGTACAGACTGCCGAGCCTAAGTCTCGAGCCCATTCGGTCAGATGTCCGCATTCTTTGCAGATGGACTCGGAGCTCATCCTCAAGGTTCTGTACTGGTTCGAGTGTGCCTGTCAAGCCTGGGCGAGTCTAGCCAGACACTTATCACACAAAATTTAATTATTATCATTATCCTTCCCCGCACTATAAAGACACCTCTGCTCTAACACCCACTGCCCCAAGGTGCTTGCTTTCCTCCCAGAAAATTAATAATATGGCACCTCCTTCGCCCCAGCAGTTCACATCGAAGCCTTCCGATGTGGTCAGGCGCAGGCTTTCCAGCGTTTCAAAGTCGACCAAACCTACCATTCAAGCGTTCTGTAGCCTGACCGTTTGTCCACCCGTTCAATTCATCCATCCTTTGTCTCATGTAATCTCGTAGCCTATGTGGGCTGGCATTGCGGGTTCCCTCCTTGCCAACAAGGCCGGCTTTGAGGTTGCTATATCTATCCACGACTCTGTCTACAACACCGATTTCAGCTCCACGATCCTCCCATACGATGCCTCGCAATCGGACAAGCAGACCGAGTTGATCGAATCTCACATCATTTCCACTCTCCGAAAGTTCTCCTCGGAGCATCTCTGTAAGTTTTTGGGTGCGGGTGTTACCCTCAGCCTTCTTCGTGAGGTTCGCGCTCTTCTCTTCCGATCTTTGATGGCCTATTTAACACCATTTAGGCCCCAACTCTTTGTTCTCGTCTATGGCTGGAGTCCGATATCGTCCCCATCGTCTTCAATATCAAACCTTATCACACCGACTCGGCCACTCGCACTAATGTCAAACACCGCATTGGGTCCACTTCAGGCTCTTTTGCCCCGTCAGGTGCTGAAACACCGACGGTTTATGTCGATCCTTCCGTTCTCGGGCAAGCTCCAGGACTTCTTGCCCCTCAGGGTGTCCAACAGAAGCTTCCAATTCCACGCACTATCGATGAACAAGCCGACTCGGCCGCTCGCAAAGCACTCATGTACTATGGCCCCGGCAATAACCCACGCTTGACCATCGGGCCCCGAAACCAAGTTACTGTTGATGCCGGTGGTAAAATCCACCTTGTAGATGATCTTGATACCTATCGCCGCTCGGTTGGTGAGGGCACCTGGAACGCTGTCATTCAACTTGCCGATGAACTTCGCGAGAAAAAATATAAGATTGGATTCTTTTCTTCTACTCCGCAGGGCGGTATGTTCGATCCTTGTTTCCCACAAAATTTGAGATTTGACGCAATTCTCGCGTGTGTTTTGCATCCCCGTTCGCAGGTGGAGTCGCGCTTGTGAGTGCCACTGCTGCCGTTATCTGTCAATAATCATTGACTAATACAAATTCATCGCATCTGATGACAGATGAGACACGCGCTTATTCGCTTCCTTACCCTTCTCGACGTCGACTGTGCCTGGTGAGTGCACCGTGACCATCAAATTTTTACCCCACATCACGGTGGATTACGGCTTGGCGCACAGTTCGGGATGCACGTCCCTTAGTCGTGTTCCCTCGCATTCACCTCTCCTTGTCACATGTCCCTTTCGATACACGGTCGACTGATTTTTTTTTCTTCTTTCCCATCGGCACAGGTATGTCCCGAACCCGTCACCTTCCGTGTTCCGCACGACAAAGGACAATCACAACATCCTACAAGGCGTTGCACGGCCCGATCTTCGCCTCACCCAGGAGAAAAAGGAGAATTTTGACGCGTGGATCCAAAAGAACGGATTGCGCTGGACAGCTGAAGGTGGCCCGCTCGCACCTGGGGGCGTTGATGTGGCATTCATCGGTGCGCGCTTACATTAGTCCCATTTGGGGTCACCCTGAATTATTTCCTCAGATGACCCGCAGATGCCTGGTCTGATCCCTGTCATACGCAAGGTCCGGCCGGAGGTGCCCATCATTTACCGCTCACACATCGAGATTCGCAGCGATCTCGTGCGCGTCCCAGGCTCTCCTCAGGAGGAAGTGTGGAAATACCTTTGGAACAACATCCAACACGCTGATTTGTTTATCAGTGCGTGCCGTTCATCTGCTCACTCCCATTTGAATCGGGTTCTGACATCTGGCTCGTGCGTAGGTCACCCTGTGAACAAGTTTGTCCCAAGTGACGTACCAGTCGAGAAACTTTGCCTACTTGGCGCTGCCACTGACTGGTGTGTATAGCGCTCAAGTGATTGATTCTTTTGGCTGAAGTGGGATTATAGGCACGATGGCCTGAACAAGGAACTCGACCCTTGGGATTCACAATACTATATGGGCGAGTTCCGCTCGTTGTGTCTCAAGGAAAAGATGTCAGAACTCGCATGGCCTTCCCGGGACTACGTCGTCCAAGTTGCCCGCTTTGACCCGTCCAAGGGGATTCCTAATGTGGTTGATTCATATGCAAAATTCCGTCACCTGCTCAAGGAGAAAAAGAACGTTGACGGGGACGAGGCACCTCAGCTGCTCATTTGTGGGCATGGCGCCGTCGATGATCCTGATGCAAGCATTATTTACGACCAGGTCCTCAAGCTCATCCATTCAGATGACTACCGGCATCTCGTCAAGGACATCGTCGTCATGCGTGTGCCTCCGAGCGATCAGCGTACGTTTTATCCAGTGCTACAAAGCGATTTTCTGACGTCACCATAAGTGCTTAATGCACTGCTGGCCAACAGCAAGATTGCGCTGCAACTGTCGACACGTGAGGGCTTCGAAGTCAAGGTCTCCGAGGCGTTGCATGCGGGCAAGCCTGTTATCGCCTCCCGCACGGGTGGCATTCCGCTGCAGATACAACATGGCAAGTCGGGCTATCTATGCGAGGTCGGGGAAAACGACAAAGTCGCGACCCACCTTTACGACCTCTACACGGACGAGAAACTCTACGAGGCAGTGTCTAATTTCGCGCGTAACAATGTCTCGGATGAGGTCAGCACGGTCGGTAATGCTGCCGCGTGGCTCTATCTGGCGGTCGTGTCTTCCCGTGGCGAGAAAATCAAACCACACGGGCAGTGGATCAATGATCTTTTGCGCAAAGAGACCAACCAGGCATACAAGGAAGGCGAGCCGAAGTTGCCGCGCGGCGGGCTGGCCGTGTTAGGTTGAGCAGGGTTAGCAACATGGATATGTTGATTTTTTGGCGAGCGTTTAGAATTCGATGCGTGAAGTCTGTGGCATGTAGAACTTGGGAGATGATAGAGTTGTTGAGTCTCTGTATCATGATGTAACATTTGTCGGACCCCAAATGGAATGTTTTTACCGAGCTGCTTATATAATATTCTTTTTTGAACTACCAAGAGGGTGTCAATGTCTACAACTCTTCCTCTCTTCTGGGATCTCTCCTCCGCAGATAGTAAAAAGCGTCTAGGTGCATCTGTCAAGCTCGTCGGCACGTTAGAAAAGTTCCAAGCATCATTCGAGCAAAAATCGGCCGATTTGGACGTGTCCTCGAATGAGGATGACGGTGCTAGTATTGTAGGGAACACGGATCACGATTCCACATTAGATGCGCTGAACGCCCCCGATGTTGCATACTCGGTTCGCCGCCTTGTGCGCGGACTCGCTAGCCCAAGGGAGAGCAGCCGCCTGGGATTCGCCGTTGCCCTAACAGAGGTACGTACGGAGCTGCAGTCATATATACTGCTCTCGTGATTGAAATTATACAAGCTGCTTTCCCGTGTCACGACGGCTTCTTGCGCGCAGATTTTGGCGCTTCTCCTCGATGCCACTCGCATGTCGGGTAACCAAACTGGCCAAGAAGAGCGCGACATGCTCTTTGCGCGCCTTTTCGGTCTCACTGCGATCGTCCAATCCGGCTTACTTCTCCGCACACGTCCTCCACTTCCGCGCTCCACCTCACCACCGAGTACTCTCGAGAGCTTCCGGTCCGTGCTCGGCGCCCTGCGCACGCTTGCCCGTTCCAAGTCATGGCTTGCCGAGGCTGCGTACTGGACAATCGGTCGCGCGATGGATCACCTCGCGGTTGCAACTGAGGAGGACGTGCCCTGGCGCGAGGAAGGAATCCGCAACTTGTTGGAAGAGGTGTTCGGTGACTCGTCCTCTGCTGAGGGAGAGTGGCCAAAGGGTGGTAGGTTCTGGACCCCGGAGAAGATTGCTCTTGCGCTGCGCGCGCAGAACTTATGGCCTCGGCGCAAGCAAGAGTGGCGTAGGCTGTGGGCGCCGACCATCAAGCATGGGGATATATTGCATCCGGCAAACTTGGCGACGCTCGCCAGGATTCTCAGGGTGCGTAGACCAGTGCTCAGGTGGTGTCCTTTCTCTAACTGAGGGACGTATAGGAAAGCGAGATTGAAGACGATGAGGGAGTTGCAAAAGCTCCTAGTCGTGCGTGGAAACCGCAAGTTCATCACGTCTGGGACGAGCTACTAGACGAGCTTTTGCCACCGGATGGTAGTGGACGCTCTTCAGCAGGCTCTTTTCAAGAGTTCTTCCGAGTCATGGTCGACGGTGGGTTTTGCGTAAAAGAAATTCACCATACTCAACTCCTCTCCCCACAGAGTCTCTCTTCTCTGGGTCAGCGTCGAATGAACGAAAGTATTGGGGCTTTGTGATCTTTCAAAGGGCATTGCCCCGCGTCAAGGCTGTTGATCTGCCGATGTTGTTCACGAAGAATTTTATGCGGACGTGGATCAATCACCTCTCGCAATTTGATCGTTACCTGCACTCTTTCGCCCAGCAGATTGCAAGTCCTGATGCCAACTATTCTCTACTATCCTGCTGATGATCAAGCCTCGCAGACCAAAGGGATCCTTTCCGTTGTGCAAAAGGACCCCACCCTTGGATTTGCTTTTATCTTGCAGTTAACAGGCGTACACGGTAATCAACAGTTCGACAAGCTGACGAGGACGAAGACCGTAGAGTCAATAATAACAAGGATGAGTGTTGAGGGCATCACGAACTATATCTCCCACCTACTTGGACAGGCGGACGAGGCCCCTGTCAACAATCAGTATGACCTCCGACCCTCTCCGAACTTGTCAGCAACTCACCCATAGCCAGGTCTGATGTTCAGGCGATCAATGCGCGTCGCTCGTGGATCATTGAACAGTTCACGGCCCTCATTCGTAACGGTGCAATTCCCAAAGGTGATGAGTGGGTGGGGTTGATTTTGGATTGGTTCATCGTTCATGGGATTTTTATTGTGAAGAAAAAATCTGAGAAGAGCACCATCTCTGCTGTATGTATACACCCTTGCTCCCCAATCGAAAGTTTTCTCAATCAGGTTCACAGATCCATTGTGTGCCGTCACCACCGTATACGGACCCTCTCCGACTCCAATGCCGTGAACGTTTACTCAGTTGTTTGGCCGATCTCACTCAGTTGTCAGCTGTCACCAGGACGGCTGAGAAGGTGCAGAGAACCACCGGCGCTACCTCGGATGGCAAGCTCTGGGTTTCGAGAGTTGTGGAAGTAATCCGGAAGTTAGAACAGGATTCTAAACATGTTACGCCACTCTCGCAGTTCGGCCAAGATGACCGGAGAAAGCTAGAACGTGCCTGTGAAACGGTAGCCCGGTTAAGTACGGTACGCCTCGGAATCGTCTCCTGGCCTGTTCTTGTAGAATCCTTGTAAATTAGGTCTCAGGGGATCAAAGAGAACAGGCTGAAGGCGTAGAGTTGCTTTTGCAATCCTACATTCTTCAACGTTATATCGAAGATAATCCGGACGGGAGAGATACGGAATCGCTCGAGGTGAGGCATGCGTTCAACTAATGCAATCTGTCGCTGACGTGTATATGCGCCAGTCCTGCATTGACAGTGCAGTTCACTTGTTCCCCCAGTCATCAGAAAATTTTGACGCCCTTGAGTCCATTGGAGGGGGCGAACCACAGCAACCCCATCCTGAACCAATTGACGTCTTTGTGGATATTATCATAGGTTGCTTAGAGAAAGGGACAGCATTCATGCGTACTGTGGGCAACCGGAGTTTTTCCTTGCTTAGTGGTTTAGTCAAGGAAAGCACTATTAACTTGATTCTTTCTGTGAGTGTTTCTGCAGATGAGTTATCAAGTATTATTAATGTCGTTAAAAGCAACTGGAGCGACGTGACCCTTCGGAACTTCTTGCTGACTCCGACGATGAAATGGATGAGGACGAAAACAGGTATTCAGAAAACGGTCGTGACGCTGAGGAGTCGACCTCCTCTGGGGTTGAGGACGATGAAGGTGACAAGGCAGAAGATGAGGGACTTAGGGACAACATCATTCGAGCATCCCAAACAAAAGGTGTCGACACCACAGCTGAAACAGCCGATGAAGAGTCTGAGAGGGACCTTGACGATGAACAGATGATGGCGATGGATGACCAACTTGCACTGATATTCAAAGATAGGGCAACGAGAAAGAAAGGCAAAGGTGAGCCGACCTCATCTTGCACAAGTTGTGGTAGTTCATAGGTATCCCAGAAGGAGCACAGAGGGAGGCCACACATTTCAAAAACCGCGTCATGGATCTCTTGGATATTTTCGTAAGAAGGCAGCCCACGAGCACACATATTCTGCCATTCTTAGTCCCGCTTCTCGCCCTTACATTCTCCGACGAGAAGCAAGTCTCCGAAAAAGCTACCGGGCTCCTCATGTCGCGCATTGGCAAGCTCAAGGACGTACCCTCCGGCATTGACATTGGAAAAGCTTCGGAGATCTTGAAAGACCTCCATATTCGCGCGCGCAGGGTCCATTCACGCGACTCGGTCGCCATCATCAGCCGTTGCAGCCTTTACATATCCAGGGCCTTACTCCACGTTGGCGCCGAGGAGACAGTTCGGATGGTGTACACCGTATCGCTGTTGGACTTTACCGAGCGCAAGGCGTCTGACCTCAATGGACAATTCTTCCGTGACTTCATAGAGCGGTATCCCCATACGGCATGGAGCACGCGTGCAGTGCTCCTTGCCGCGCCTATGAAGGCCGCCAATGCCTACCGACAAGGCCAGGCTTACATGCTCCTGGAAACTCTATTGAATCGTCTTCCAGGTCTCGTAGGTGTAGTTCATCGTTTCGTCTTTCTATAACACTTTCGGGTATTAACGAGAACTTCGCAAGCCCGAAGTCGGGCTACAGGATGTGGCCGCTTTCATAAAAGAGTTGCAATCTGAATTGCACAGTGCGCTATCCGCGGCCTGTGACGCAGGTCCTAATTCTACGTCTGGTATCAAAGAGGGACTGAAATTAGTCCTCGTCGCTGCACGCGTAACGAACAGTCTCGCGACCGACTCCAGCTTATTCGCGGGTATCTGGGATTCAACAATCTGGACAGAACTGCTTAACCGCTTCGTTGAGCATAACCGCTTCATAAACTCTTCAGCGCTGGTAGGGATCTGTAAGCAGATCATACGACTCGTGCAGAGGTGGCAGACGCTCCCAAGTAGTAAGGTCGGAGAGCGCTCGGTGAGGTGGGGACATGAAGCTGTTGGGAACAAACGGAAGGCGATCGCCGATCCGGATGTCAATGTCGGGGCGAAGAAGGTCAAGAAGGGCATTGCAATTCGAGATAACAAAAGAGGGGAGTAAATCACCTAAAGCACGTTATAAATAAAAAATTTCATCGGCCCACATAATATTGTCTCCGACGATTTGATACGTAACCATGCCGCCTTGGTGTACATGACAGTGATGAAATGACATCAGACTTTGGCGCTGACCAACTAGTATTCAGTGTCCACAGGATACAGATATATTCTGAAGTAAAGATTGTGAGATGAGAACCGGTAGGGGCCCGCATAGAAAATAAGAATGCAAAACATAGCCAGTGCCGGTGTCCAACCGGGGGAGATATAGTGGATGAGATGGAAAGAGAGCAGAGAAATCTATCCGAAGAGGAAATACGTGGCAGATCAACGGAATCGGAAGAGGGAAACGCCGAAAGCAAACCACAAGCATGGATGACTGTCACAGCGGATTGTCTGCATTTAGGTGTAGAAAGGTAAGTGTATTCGAAGAGTGGCAGTCTGTTCACGTAGGGTTGACGTCGAGGTTAGGAGGAAAGAACAGTGGAGATATAGTTAAAAGACACCGCGACCAACCCAAGGAGAAAGGGCGGAGACGCGGGTCTTATATGAAGACAGATAGTTGAGTCCGTAGGCGTGCATCTGCACCAATGCGGTGGGGTAGTACACTTGGTCGATACCGATATATAAGATTGGTTGTGATAGGTTGGGCTGATGTGATGCGTGGGTGGGAGAGGGTGGTGTGTTGACTGTGCGAGGATTGCGTTTGGAAATAGATATCGTCCATTGAAAGCAAGAGTCTTTGAGTAGAGATCTGGTCATGATGGTGTGAAACGACGATAGAAACGGCACGCGGGAACGTTCAGCACAATTTTCGAGAACTGAAATCAGGGGACAGATAACGAACGGTGTGGTTGACAGTGCAGAGCTTGGGTGTTGCACGCCAGTCCAAACAAGGGGTCACGAAGAGCGGAAAGAGTAACGAGGCAAGAATCCATCCAACGAGATCAAGATCGGAAAAACAGGCGTGGATGTGGTGTCTAGTTGGTGGACCTTCATCGCGCGGATTCGTACCTCGACGGACCATATGTTTCTGCGCGCATAAGTGGACCCCTACTTCCACCCAGACCAAGCTTCTTTGCCTTGAAACCTGTATTCTTCGATGAAGGTGGACACGGACTGTCACCAACGTCAGTCTCCTCGTCTTCACTTGGTAGGACATGACAATCTTCTGGCACTATATCGAGCACGTCGCTAGTTACGCAGCATGCCCGAGCCGAATTTGAAGTTGTGAATCGTTGAGTGGGTTGAGTCGTATGGTTGCTGAGTTTTTTCAGTCTTGACGTCCTGAGTCCCATTGCATCGCCGTACGCATACGACTTAGTTCGCCCAAACTTAGCTTTGCGGAAATGGTCCAGATCTTCCTTGCGAGAGGCGGCGTGGTCGGGATCATCCATACAGACATACCCCGGGGGTTCGCAACGCGCGCCGCTTTCCTTGAAGTACTGACAATAGCCACCTTCGAGGATATATACTTCCGGGAAGTGGACTCGTGGATAGTTGTGGTTGTTAATTGCACGATCCCTCGAACGCAGATGTTTTGCGCTGAAAGGAAAGCATAAATCAGGTGAAAAGGAATATTTAGAAAGTGAACGCACAAGGTGGGTGCACGTTTGGCACTGAATTCGCAATGGAAGATAAGGATATGCTTTGGCCCGCCTTCACCGCTCACGCTAGGAACAGGCTTGTTCGCAGTTGTACCGAGAAAGTACTCCTCCAACAGCGTCGTTGTATTAATGTTGATCGCCCCTGGAACATGGCCGCCGTTATATTCGTAATCAAATCGACAGTCAATAACTCGGTAAGATGCAATGTGAGACTTGAAGGTCCCGTCCAAAAGGTCATTGAGCTGAACGTACGGCATAAATCAAAAATACTGTTTGTGAGGGAGAAGGGGTCTCACTGTTTTCCAATTGATCCGCATCAATCCATCCTCACGGACCCGGTGGCATGGAAGAATTTTACCATGTGCCTCATTGTCACCAAAACCACCCAAGCCAGTGCCTAACTCCGGTAGCATACGCGCACGCGGACTTTCCTTGTCACGCGCGACCATGGCTGTCGCCCCCTTAAGTGAGCGGAAGTCATCTGTACCATCCCGACGGCGGATGGTCCTAATCTGTTGTCGCTTTGCGTATGCCAGTGCTGGGGAGCTTTCAACAGGTTCAAACGATGACTCTCCAGAAGACGGTGTGCTGGGCCCAATTTGTGGAAGCATAGCAGAGAAGGCGCGACGCGGCGGTGGCAACCCAACGCTTTGACCGTCGGGGGAGAGGATTGACTCTTTGTCATGCGAAGCGACAGGCAGCTGGGTGAGCTTCGCGGCATCGGATGGGAGTACCATAGCAGAGAGGTTTGGTTTGCGCAGACGCTTTGTGGGGTTGTCTGAGGGCACCCCAAGGCCGTTGAGCATGGGTTTCTTTGCGAAATTCGCCAGGCGCTCCAACTTGAGTGCACTTGGGGAAGAATCTGCAATAGGTGATGAACCATCGAAGATACTGATCGTCCCAGCGCGGCGTCGGCCATGTGTCACTTCTGGACCATGCTCATGGGAAGTCGATGGGCGGTTATTGGCAAGGAGATCATCTCGACTAGAGGTAGGAGAGGATGGATCATAAAACATGTTTTCTAGGTTTGTGACGCCCGAACTTGCGGATAAGGGCACTGCAGGTAGTTTGTCCGCCTTTGTAGGAAATGCGAGACTGTCCGTAAAGGAGCTATCGATATCCATCGCATCGGGCGAAGCTGGCTCATGTTGGGACTACAGAGAACCAGGTTGATCTTGTAAGTAATGTGATGCGGTTGGACTCTACTCTAAACCACATACATAGTTGGCAATGGTAGCCCCTGATTTGGAGAGTGGGGCTGTGTGAGGGATAGCAGCTTCATTGCTAAGGTCACGTCCGAACAGCCTCGAAGTTGTGAATGGATGGTTGCGTGTTAACTTCTCAACAAAATGACCGCCAGCCATGCGGGACTGGTGAATAAAACGAGAAGGCTCAGGAGAAATGTCCATGGGAACAACATCTTCTCTGCTGACATTGTCAATGAGCTTTGCCGGAGCATGTAGGGGAGAAAGAGACATGGCCGAGGCGAAAGAGATTTCGAGATCGGAAGATAGCGAATCCTCTACGTGGTCTTGGATGCCTTGCACACAGTAATTGGCGGAGGATTTAGCGAAGGAAACTTGCATGTCGTCCGTCGCAAACAATAATAAAGAGTGGTTGCTCTTCCTTCTTTCTTTATACGCGTTTGGAGCGAAATGTTGACTTTCGCTCACGTGATCGTGTACTCATTTTGGGTCCACGTGTTGGCTCGGAATGCCTTCATCTGATCACGTGCGAATCGACTTGCGTACAAACGACCCGCAGTAGAGCCCTGTCGATGACCCGGACCACTCGACGCACGACCCGCAATTCCACATCTCAGATACTTGCATCAGATGCTCCGGCTGCCGGCACACCTCACACAGAAACAGACGTTGTTTACTCCCAGGATGACCTCTGTCCTTCATGTAGCGTGTCGTTCACCCGCGACATCAAAGAAGAAGATAATGAGAGTTGGATCAGGTGTGACTTTTGCAAAACTTGGTACCACTGGAGGTGTGTTGGGGAGCATGTGCAACTTGAGACGATAGACAAATGGTTCGTCTTTCGGCTTTCGTCCATCAGTGTTATCGGTTCTTTACTGTTCTCAGGTTCTGCGGTCCATGCAGAGCTGCTGATTGTAGACGCATTATCACTTTGAAGCCTCCAATGCGGAAATCGGCACGCAACAGACCCGTCCGCGATTATGTCAATTTACACTCCGGCGCAGATTCGTCAGAGCCACAAAGGTGGTCCCAGCTGTTGGAGAGCAAGTCGTTCAGCATGGACGAATTCAAGAGGATGAAAGGGGCAGACCTGACCGAGGAATGGTTGGATAATGATCCTAACGCTTTGACGGAGCCCATTATCATCGAAAAACCTGACGGCCTTGGTATAATGATGCCACAGGCGAGTTTGACAGTATCCGAGATCGCAGATATTCTAGGACCCGAGACGCCCGTCGAGGTTATCGGTGTGTACCTACGATTTCTTCAAGGGCGTACAATCTAATGCAAGCAATGTTTAGATGTAGGGACACAGTCCGGTCTAGCAGGATGGACACTCGGGAAGTGGGCCAGCTATTATTCAATTGAGCCCTCATTGCGCGAGAAAATTCGTAATGTCATCTCACTTGAGATATCCGGGACAAAGCTCGGACAGCAGGTGTTGCCTCCAAGACTTGTCAGAGATATTGATTGGGTAGAGAAGTTTTGGCCCGACAACAGAAAGGGCAACAGTCACCCATATCCAAAAGTCCAGCTGTATTGCCTGATGGGAGTGGCCGGAGCATGGACCGTGAGTTGGCTCGTTTCTATTGCTCTCTCTCCAACCCTGACGGGTTTGTCAAGGATTGGCACATCGATTTCGCTGGTTCATCGGTCTACTACCATATTCTGAAGGGATCGAAGGTTTTTTCTCGTTCTTTCTTAACCTTTCCCTTCCATCAAGCTTAGTGATACTCGTCCTCAGACCTTCCTCTTCATACGCCCCACCCCTGCTAATCTTGTATCCTATGAACGCTGGTCCGGAAGCGAGATACAGAGTCATACTTGGCTTGGCGACATGGTGGATCAGGTCACCAAGGTTGATCTGAGAGAGGGCAACACGATGATTATCCCTACAGGGTGGATCCATGCGGTTGTACGTTGCCTGCTTACCCCCCACCCATTTTTCTTTTTTTCCCCTGACCTCTGTGCAGTATACACCCCAAGACGCGTTGGTCTTCGGTGGCAATTTCCTACACTCGTACAACGCTGCACTCCGTATGTTTTGCCTCTAATTTTCCATATGAGCCTCATTCCTTGTAGAACTCAGGGTGCGCGAGATTGAGATCGCCACTCACGTCCCTAAAAAGTTCTGCTTCCCCCTATTTTCAAGGTCTGCCTCACCACTGAGTATCCCTGTCGCACCCTGATAGCGCTAGTAGGCTTTGCTGGTACGTCGGTGAGAAGTACCTTCGTGATCTCCGTGCCAAGGAAGATTTCTCCCCTCGTGTGCTGGAGTCGATTGAGGTCCTGGCTGATTATCTGGTATCTGAGGTGCGCGCCATGGAGCGCGGTCCGGAATCCGTGAGAAGGGACATTCGGGATCAAGTTCCCAATGACAAAGTGAAAGACGCACCTGCACTAGCTAGGGAGTTGCGGTGGCGGGTTCGGTTGGCTCAGGGCTATACCAGCGACGGGGATCATCCAGGTCGGTTCAGAGCCAGAGAACCCGTCACGAAGGATGGTGGGCGGAAGCGGAAAAGAGACACAGAATTCTCGCCAACTACTCCGGGTGACTCGGGATTTCGGAACTTCCAACCTAAAGTTTGGGATGCCTTGGCAGAAGAGGAGGAGGAAGGGGTGCGACATCTCACCATACAACCAGCGCAAGACATTGGGTCATTAGTTGAAGATTGGACAGATTGGAAAGAGCCCACTGGGTCGCAGATGGTGGTGAACGGGGAGAAGGTGGAGGTTGGTCGAAGGCGTCAGGTGATCGTGAAAACAAGGAGAACTGCCCATGGCTTCGAGCGACAGCGCGTAGAGAGGGTCGTCGAGACATGGTGTTGGGATGATGCGAGCTCGCACAGCCCCGCTACAAGCGGAGCCTCTCCGAATGCTGCTGAAGTGTAGTGTAGAATGTTTATTACATAATCCTTTACGGACTGCGTCTGCACACAACACAGCCTATACTGTATATTTTGCTCTGCATGGGTGAACGTGACGCGACCCTAATTGACACACTTTCACATTCAATGGTGGACTTACAAACTCCCGTGCTGGGACCTCTGGGAGCTGAAGCATCTCAACATAACGATTATCAGTCAAGTGAAGGCTGGTCTTTCTTCTTGTTCACGTAGCATTGCATTTTGATGCTCATTTTAGGACACTCCTTCACCGTACTTTCAAACCACTCTGACCCTTCGCTTCCCTCCGAAAGGGATTACAGCCCTGACCAAATACCGGAGCTTATCGCTACTCGACCTTATGACCCTACATCCGCTCTCGATACCTTCCACGCTCTTCGCATCGGAGACTCGCCAGGAACTTCTTCTCCCAACAACATTCACATTGACCCAATCCACCGATCCCCCTCACCAATGTCCCTTTCATCTAGTCATCGTGGCTCACCGAGGCGTGGTCCCTCTCTGCCGTCGAACCCACGACCCCATCAACAGCATGTGATTCCTACAACCCGAAATGCCGACTATCTGAGTGCATATGACTCAACGTCTCTACCTGCATGGCAAGGCTCTAATACGTCACATGGACACTTTGATGACTCGGGTTCTACATCTCCCTTGAATGTTCCTTCCGTTCAGTCGCATACCACCGATTATAATCGTCTATACGCTGCCGCTTCAAATGTGTTGGGTATGGCTCCACCACCCCCTACGGGGCCAACTGTGTATCAATGGGTCGACCACCCAGAGCCAGTAGAACACCACTACAATCGAAGTGATCCTACTTTGGCACAGATTGCCCCTCAACAGGAGGTTCCTTCATCACCAATCTCTTCGTATCATCCAACTTCCTCTCAGTCACTACCCCCACCCACCATAACGTCCACCGAAGCATCGTCCGATGTTCTCGAGCTGGAAAGAAGACCAGCTTCAGATCGTTCAAGTCACATCTCACCGGATGCGCTTCCAACCAGAGCAACCAGGGCAGTCGACCTGCGCGCGCCACCATACACGAAGGAATACATTGACGATTACCGGCAGCGCATCAAGGCTGATCCCGACCCGGAGGCTCACTTTGCATATGCCCGCTATCTCATCGATGCGGCAAAGAAGATTGGGACGGATTTCAAGGACCAACGCGCAGTTCGGAAATATCGCGATACCCTCGTTCAAGAGTCGCTACGTGTAATCAAGCGACTCGCAACCCAAGGACAACCCTATGACGATGCCCAGTTCTTCTTGGCCAATTGCTACGGTACTGGCATGCTTGGTCTGCAGGTCGACCATGAGAAAGCATATCACCTCTACCTCCAAGCTGCAAAACAAAACCATGCGGCTGCCACATATCGGGTCGCAGTATGCAATGAGATCGGGGTGGGGACTAGGAAAGAGCCATCCCGTGCCTCGGCCTTCTACAGAAAAGCAGCATCCCTTGGGGACACTGCTGCCATGTACAAGCTAGGAATGATCTTACTTCAGGGCTCTCTTGGGGAGGGGAGAAATCCCCGAGAAGCTGTTGGTTGGTTACGACGAGCTGCCGAGCAAGCCGACGAAGAAAACCCGCATGCCCTACACGAGCTCGCACTTCTCCATGAGTCCACCGCTGGACAAATTGTACCTCATGACCCGCTGCAGGCGAAAGAGTACTTTTCGCGGGCAGCGTACTTGGGGTACACACAATCTCAGCACAAACTTGGTCAATGCTACGAATTCGGTGCTCTTGGGTGTCCGGTTGATCCACGTCGTTCCATTGCTTGGTACACAAAAGCAGCAGAAAAGGGTAATTCGGAGGCCGAGCTCGCCCTCAGCGGTTGGTACCTTACGGGTAGCGAGGGCGTGCTTAAACAAAGCGATTCGGAGGCTTATCTGTGGGCGCGACGAGCCGCGAATAAAGGCCTCGCAAAGGCTGAATACGCCGTGGGGTATTATGCTGAGGTGGGAATAGGTATAAAGCATGACAGTGACTTCGCAAAGCGCTGGTACATGCGTGCGGCTGGTGCGTGATTATTGTGTTTCCCACGGGTCTCAAGATTGTCACTTATCGGGAACAGCGCAAGGTAACAAGCGTGCAATGAATCGATTGACAGAAATGAAGCGCCAAGGAAACAAGAGGGCGAATATGGCTCGACCAACTCGACAGCAAGCAAAGGAAGAATGTGTTATCAGTTGATCACTCTCTAGTGTCTTGACACTATCTTTCCCTTACAGCACATCATCATAATATTTTCTACATACCCAACTTTATGAGCTGGTACTTTGGCTTTCTCTCCAATTTGCATTCCAGGTAGAGATCAGATGATATAAAACATAACATGAGTACCTTGGATTGAACCCTTATTTTACTGGTAGGCTGTTATGCTTCTATAGGTATAGAAGTCTAATGTAGACCAGGGTGAAAATTATAATCATTGGGTATCCTGGGTTATTGTTGAGTTACCTATTGTTACTGGCTTATAGGACTAGCTACAGTGTCCCAAAAACCATTCAATGTTTTAGCTAGATCTCAAGAACTAGTAAGGCTAAGGCCCTGTCACCACCAAGATAGAAGCCCTGCAGAAGTGTGTGGCATTAGTTGTGGAGTGGGTTGTTATGGCGTGGGAACATCAGCTTGATTGCCTCTGGAGAGTGGGGCTTTGCCCTGGGGCCTTAGCAAACTTAGAGAGGGACAGTAGCATCAGCAAAGTGTCATGTCTCTTGAAAAACTCTTGAAAATTCTTTAATTTTAAAAGATGGTTTTTAAGGCATCTAGAGTCCATCTAGATAGACATTAT
>Ga0209488_10001041_pt1 | contig 23578 bp, 19 predicted proteins | sample Rivendell_Oct201_8_FD_188349 | JGI IMG/M metagenome (GOLD analysis project Ga0209488, IMG submission 188349) | Vadose zone soil microbial communities from the Eel River Critical Zone Observatory, Northern California, USA -... | ecosystem: Environmental > Terrestrial > Soil > Vadose zone >...
AATCGGAATCGATCTGTATGGAGTAATCGTTCCGTTACCGAGTTGTCCGAAGTCGTTCCGACCCCAACAGTAGGCGACTCCGACGCTCGTGAGTCCACAGGCGAAACCATTGCCTAAGGCGAGGCTGCGGAATGTGAAACCACCGGGAAGGGCGGCCGGGCCACCAAGTACGCTCCCGCCACCAAGGGAAGGGGAGGGCCAACAGTAGGCGGCGCCATTCGCGGTGAGGCCGCACGTTTGATACTCCCCGGCGCTCACGGTCGCCAAAGTGATGGTTCCGACAGTAATAATCGCAGTGTCGCTCTTGCCCTCACTCGTCGCTATCACCGACGTCGATCCGCTTCCGATGCCACGCATGACCCCGGTGGTATCCACCGTTGCTACGGCAGCATTACCGCTGGACCAAGAGATCGGACGGGCAAGCAGGGTCCCGTTCGCATCCCGCGCGGTGGCGGACAACCGAACTGCACCAGTTACTGCGACCGTGGCCGATTCAGGCGTTAGCGTGATGGATGCGACTGCTGAAGGCGAGCCACCTGAGACCTGCACGGGCTCGCTGATATAGTTCGCGCTCGTACCGTTTCCCAGCTGACCGTTCGAGTTGTCGCCCCAGCAGTAGATGAGGCCGTCTAGCGAGACGCCGCAGGTGGTCTGCCCACCCGCGCTGATCGTGGCGAATCTCAGCCCGCCCGCGACGGCGACGGGCACGGGGCTGCAAATGCCGCCAGCTTGATTGCATTGTTCAAGCCCGACGTTGTAGCCGATGCCCAGTTGGCCGTCGCCGTTCGCACCCCAGCAGTAAGCTGCTCCGCTCGCGGTCAAACCACAGCCGTGTCCCCCCCCGCTGCTGGTTATTGCACTGAACTTAAGCCCGCCGGTCACGGCCACGGGAACCGGGCTGTCGGTTAGAGAACCGTTGCCGAGAGCCCCGACTCCGTTTGCTCCCCAGCAGTACGCTGCCCCCGTGTCGGTGAGACCACAGCTCCGACTGAGACTCGTGAACTTGAGACCGCCCGCGACTGGAACCGGAATGGCGCTATAGCTTGCGCTCGAGCCATCCCCGAGCTCATAGAACTCGTTGTCTCCCCAGCAGTAGGCGATCCCCGTGGCGGTGAGACCACAGGTGTCAAACGTACTGGCCGTCAAGGCGACGAAGCTGTGGCCTCCCACAACTGCTACGGGTGTGCTGCGAACCGGCCACCCATTCTCGATCTGATCACCGCTGGTAGTGCCGTCGCCTAGTTGACCGTAGGCGTTATTCCCCCAACAGTACGCAGCCCCGTTCGGCGTGAGGCCGCAGTAATGGCCAGGCCCGTAACCGTCACCGATCGCTATAGTCGTAAACAGATGGTCGCCCGGCACAGGTACGGGTTGTTGCCCCCAGCAGTACGCCGTTGCACTCGTACTAATCCCGCAGCTCAGGAAGTGGCCGCTAGTCACGGCCGAGAACGTGAGTCCCCCGTCACGGCTACGGGGACCAAGCTTTGACCCGTAGAGAGTGCACCCCAGCAGTACGCCCTGCCACTTACGATGAGTGCGCACGTGCGCAACCCCCCGGCGGTGACAGTTAATCCACGAGCGCGTGCTGTCACGGTAATCGCCGCCGTATCGCTTGCGCCTTCGCTTGTTGCGACGATTGCAGTCGATCCGACGTTCACGCCGGTGACAAGACCGCTTCCGTCTACGGTCGCCACGACTGCGTTCTGCGTAGTCCAACTGATTGAGCGGCCAGGAAGCATCCCGCCCTGAGCATCCCGCACTGTCGCCGAAAGCTGGATCGTTTGGAATGGCTCAAGCGTGACGGACCGTGGAGCTATGGTCACTTGTCTCGATGCAGGCGGAGCGGCCGAATCGGAGCAGCCGCTCAGCCAAAGGAGCGCGATTGCTAGAGCATACAGTTTCATTGGACAGACATGTGACGGACGCCGCCTCGGCTGTTGCTCATTGCTGTGACGGAAGGCTTGCTCACACTTGCTCACTTCGCACCGCTCGCGACAATGAAGCCAGCCCAGTAAAACGGGTGTGATGTAGCGCCATGAGCGATCAATGCCCGCTGCGCGATGGCGAGCGCCCTGGCCGGCTCGACCGCCGCCGTGTAGTTCTGATAGAAGCTCTCCATCAACGTCGCCGTGCCCCAATCATCCACTGGCCAAAGCGTCGCCACGACGTGCCCGGCTCCAGCGTGCAAAAACGCCCGCGTCAACCCCACCCAGTCGTCCCCGGTCGGGACATCGGAGAGCGCTCCAGACCCAAGACCGGTTTGACACGCCGAGAGCACGACGAGATCAGCGGACAGGTTGAGGCCGAGCACCTCGTGCACCTCGAGGCGGCCATCGTATTCACCGCCGGGCGCAAGCTGCACGTACGAAAAGAGCGGATTGCGCTGGTTCAGCACGCCGTAGCTCGCTAGGTGCAGCACTCGCTGCCCCGGTGCCTCGCGCCGAAACGCCGATTCGCTCGCCGCGGCGCCGGAGAGCACCCGCACGTTCGGCCCCGATAGTCTCTGGATCGCGGCCACCTCCTGCCGCGAAGCCGGCAAAGATCCGAATTCCGGCGCCAGCGCCAGCACACCGCCCGCGGGACTCAGCCGCCGGCGATCCCCGAGCGTCAGCCACACCGAAGCGGATGGCGTCTCCGCCAATTCATAGCGCTCGATTAAGAATCGATTCCCGCCGTCGACCAGCGCCGCGAACGGGAGATAATTGAGCTCGGCGTGCGGCACCATCACGAGTCGCCTAGCACCCGCGAGCAGACCGGCATCTTCGATCGGCGCGATCAGGAGCTGATAGAGCTGCCGCAGCGGCGCGCGCCACAAGGAATCCATGCCGGCGCTCCGATTCGTCATCGTACCACGCGTGAACTCGATCAGCTTGGCGATGTCGCCCCGCCGCGTGCCGAGATCGACGGCGGCGAACGTGTCCTGACGGACGACGAAGGCAATCGCGCCGGAATCACTCACGAGGTATTCGAGGAAGGCGCAATCGCTCGGGAGTCGCCGGGCAACGCTCTGCCAGGACGCGACGACAGGGTCCACAAGCTCCAGAAGCCGCGGCGCGCGCTCCCGCACGTCGAGCATCAGCTCAGCGTACGCCTCCTGCGCGCGCGCCAGCGCCGCGCGACCGACCTGCGCGGCACTGGGATCGCGTGCCGCATCATTCGCTGCCTCGGCCTCGTCCTCCGTCAGCTCGGCGATGCGCCGCCGCAGATCCTGTTCGCGCGCGACGAGATCGGCGGCGGTGTCCACGGGCTGACTCACACGACCGCGCGCGAGCTGCTCGACCATCTCGCGCGCGCGCAGCCGCTCGCTGGCGTCGAACGCCGCCGCGACATGTCCGCGCTCGCGTTCGACAAAGGCGAGCTCGGCGTACACCCCCCACTTGTCGGCGAGAAATGCCGAGCGGCGTTCGGGAAGCGTGAGGGATCTCCTGGGACGCTCGAGGTCTGCCAGCGCGCTGCGAAGCTCGCGCGCGGCGGCATCCGTTTCTCGCTCAGCGCGCATCACCTTCGCCAAGCCGGCGTGCAGTCTCCAGGAGACTTCCGGGGCAACACGCGGACCAAGCCCCGCGAGCGCGGCCCGAAACAAGGAATCGCCGAGCGGCAAATTGGATTGTGCCTCCATGGCCGCGCGCTCCCCGAGAGCTGCCGCCGCTCCGACCGGATCGCCGCGCTGCTGCAGCCCGACCGCCGCGCGCACAAACTGGCGCCGCGCCCCGTTCGTATCGCCGCGCGCGGCGAGGGCCTGGGCAAGCGCGATCCGCGCCAGTGCTTCCGCCCGCCAATTGCCCGCCGCGATCTGGCGGCGGACCGCGGACTCGATCAGGGGCTGCGCATGCACGGCATCCTCGCGCTCAAGCAGCAGAGTGGCGCGCCCTTCCTGCGCTTCGGCTTCCCCCGCCGGGTCCGACGCCTGTCGATACAGCAGCTCCGCGCGTGCGTACCACCGCTGGGCCTCTGCGAGGGTATTCAGCTGAACGGCGAGGTCCGCGCGCGCCAATGCGATACCGGCGCGAGCTGCGGGCGGTGCACCAGTCGAGTCGGCGCGCCGTTGCGCTCGCTCGAGCTCGTCGCGCGCCTCCTGCAGCTCACCCATGGCCGCGAGCGCGCCAGCGAGATCGCGCCGTGCCGCGAGCTCCTCCCCCACGGGACCCTTTCGGATGTAGACCGTGAGTGCTTCGCGGAGCGCGCTCGTGGCGGCCGGATAATCTCCCCGACGCAGCTCGAGCTGGCCGAGGCCACGCAGTGCGCTCGCGGCATCGGCCCAGTCCTCATGCGTGCGCCAGGTCGCGAGCGCATCGCGGTAGAGCGTTCCCGCGCGGGTAAAGTCGCCGTCGAGACTGGCCAGCCCCGCAAGATTCAGGAGGTTCGTGGCGGCTACTTCATCGCGCCCATCCCGCCGGTTGATCGCGAGCGCCGTGTCGAACTGGCGATGCGCCTCATCGAGATCGCCGAGGCGCTGGGCGAGCAGGCCAAGGTTGTTGTGGTCGGCGGCGCCGCCGCGCGTGTCGCCGATGCGGTCCCGCAGTCTCAGGGACCCCGTGTACGAGTCACGCGCGCCCGTGAGGTCACCACGATCCTCCTGGACTCCGGCCAGAGCGCCCACCGCGTTGGCCGCGACCCGCCGGTCCCCAATCGCCGTGGCGAGCGCATAGGCGCGCTCGAGGTAAAGTCCCGCACTATCGACGTGGCCGTCTTCGAGCAGCCCCGCGCCGATGTTGCCCAGCAGCGCCGCCATCCCCGCCGAATCGTCGCTCGCCGTGGCACGTGTGAGCGCGCGTCGCCAGAGCACGACCGCCGCGCGCGGCCCGTCTCGCCCGAACACCTTGATCCCCGCTCGACGCATGCTGTCGACCGCCACCTTAGCCGACCGGCGCGGCGGCGGCCAGGCCGCAAAGCGCGCGACCTCACGAACCAGGAAGGAGTCGCGCCACGCGAGCGCGTACGCGGCCGCAATCTTCCCCGCCCCTTCGAGCTCGCCGCGTCGCAGGGACTCATTGACCGCGTCCCGAACCGGGAGCGGTCGCTCACGCACTACGAGAATGAGCGATGACTGTGGCAGGGTGAGGGCGAGGAGGCGCAGCGAATCGGAGCCGGGCGATTGCAGCAACGCAAGGAAGGCGACGGCATGTAGCATCACGGCGGCGACGCCTTGCCGATCGAGAACCGGACCAGTTCAGACACCACCCAGCGATCGAACCCGATGCGCGCGTCCACCTTCCACAAATACGTCCTGGTAGGAACCAGTTGCGCGGAGTCGGGAAGAGTCAACAGCGTATCGGTGACCGATGCCGTAAAGACCACTCGGCTGCTCGCATCGAACAGCGTCACGCGGTACAGGTCCGCACCGTCTGCGTGCGTCCACTGCATCTGCCCGACGGCCGAGACAACGCCGACCGGTGATCGAGGCACAGGCGCTGTCGCAGACACGGGAGGAGGTCCACGATGCACCGGCGGGCCTCCCGTTGGAGCGCGGAGCAGCAGGACAAGGACTGCTGCGGCGGCCAAGGGGAGCGCGACGCGAAGCAGCGACCCTGCGGCGCGTCGACGCCCTTCGGCAACTGCGATCTCGTGCGTAATTGGCCCGTCGTCCAGCGCCTTCGCCACGGACGCGACCGCCTGACGGCAGATCGTACAGCGGGAAACGTGCTCGAGCGCGGCGGCCCGCGCTGCCGGCTCCAGGCTGCCCTCAGCCAATGCCGCTACGGCATCGGCATCCAAGCAGTTCGCCGACGGCACGGCGTGCTTCCCCGTAAAAAAGCGGCCGCGTAATGCGTTCAGGCGATTAGGATCGATCATATCTTGCTGGACATGAGACGGTCATCGAGCCCCCAAATGCTCACGCAGCGCTCCGAGGGCCCGATACACGTGGTTGTAAACCGCTTTCGCATTCGGCCACCCGACAATTTTCGCGACGGCCTCGGCCGGCATTTCCTCTACTACGTACAGCTCGACGGCCACGCGCTCTTCGGCACTCAGCGAGCTCAGCGCCGCTTCGAGCTCTTCGCGACGTTCAGAGGCAGTCGCGGTCTCGTCATCGGTGTCGTCGGTCGGGGGGACCGGACCGCCCAACTCCCGCAGAATGCTCCCGCGCCGGCCGTCGGCCACCGCGCGGTACGTTGCGCTCACCTCGGCCAGGAATTGGCCGAACGAGAGTTCGAGGCCGGCTCCCGTCTTGATGAGCTCGTAGGCTTCGACGTGACTGCGCTTATTGAGGAAGACGCTCTCGAAGATCTGACGACGCAGTGGCGGAAGCTCCGCCGCCGCCTTGGACAGCCGCCGGCGGCCGTCGCGATGCCGAAACCAGTCAACGGTGAGATTGCGAACGACGGTGACAAGCCAGGTGGAGAGGCGCGCGCGATGCGTAGGTTGTTCGACATAACAGCGCAAGCGTTTGAGATCGTCCGCGCGCAGCGCCTCACAGACGCACGCGAAAACGTCCATTACATCGTCATAGTCCTGGGCGTAGTGGCGAATCGCGGCGAAGATCAGGCGGCGGTAACGATCGAGAAACAGATCCCAAGCGACCTCGAACTGCGATCGCTGTAATGCTGTGCTCCAAGGTTCCATAACCGCCTCGCAGACGCGAGGCCGGATATAGCCCGGGATGTTCCCGATTGCAACCGAGCCGTCGCGCACGAGTCCGTTACACGGACGCACGGCGACACATTGCTCGTTGGTTAGGGCAGCGCCGGCCGTCCTCCCGCAGTCGCCGGTAGGTTCTCCTCGACGAACTTCGTCAGCAGCGTGAAGAGATGCTGCCGCGTCGTCCCCCCTGAGATCGAGTGAGTCCGATTCGGATACACCATCAGCGAAAACGGCCGGTTCGCCGCCACCAGCGCGTTCACCATCGCCTCGGTGTTTTGGAAGTGAACGTTGTCGTCGCCCGTACCGTGCACGATCAGCAACCGGCCCTTGAGATTCTTGGCATACGTGAGCGGTGAGCCCTTGTCGTACCCGGCGGCATTGTCCTGCGGAAGACCGTTATAGCGTTCGGTGTAGATCGTGTCGTAGTACTTCCAGTGCGTGACCGGGGCGACCGCGATGCCCATGTGGTAGACGTCGGGCGCCTGCGTCAGCGTGTTCAGGGTCATGAAGCCACCGTAGCTCCAGCCCCAGATTCCGAGGCGCGTCGAGTCGACGTAGGAGAACCGGCCCACGGCGCGTGCCGCCGCCGCCTGATCCTGCGTCTCGACGACGCCCATCTGCCGATAGATCAGCTTGCGCCACGCGCGGCCGCGCGCACCCGTGCCGCGATTGTCGACGCTGGCGACGATGTATCCGCGCTGCGCCAGCATCTGGTACCAGAGATAGTTCTGACCGCCCCAGGCGTCGGTGACCGTCTGGGAGCCGGGCCCGCCGTACACATAAAACAGCACCGGATACTTGGACGTGGAATCGAAGTTCGGCGGTTTGATGAACCAGGCATTGAGCTTGATGCCGCTGCCGATGTCGACCTGACGGAACTCGGTCGCGCCGAGCCGCAGGCCGGCGACCTTCGCCTTGAGGGCGGCATTGTCGACGAGCGTGCGGATCGCGTGGTTGTCCGGCAGGCTCACCAGCGTGGTCGTCGGCGGCACCCCGAAGCGCGAGTACACGTGGATCGCGTAGCGGCCGCCCGGCGCCATGTTGTAAGAATGAAAGCCCGGCTCTCCCGTCGGCGTCAGTCGTTGCGCCGGCCCGCGCTTGTTGTAGCTGATGCGGTAGAGGTAGCGCTGGGCGGGATTGTCGGGCGACGCCATGTAGTAGACCCATTTGCCGATCGTGTCCACGCGCTGCACGCTGAGGACATCGAAATTCCCGGTCGTCAGGGGTCGTGGCGCGCCGCCGTCGCGGGGAAAGAGATACAGCTGCGTCCACCCACTTCGCTCCGACTCCCACAGGAGGTCTTTGCCGTCGTTCAGAAACCGCAGCTCGTCGAACTGCTCGATCCAGGCACTATCGGTCTCGGTGATGACCGTCCGCACCTGGCCCGTCTGCGCGTTGGCGATCAGGACGTGCAGCGTGTCCTGCAGCCGGTTCATGTGCTGGATGACGAGCTCTTTGCTGCCGCCTCGTGCCGGCACCCACTCCATGCGGGCGATGTAGTTGTTGCGGGGATCTCCCGGAATGCTGATCCAGCGCGTTTCTCCGCCGGCTGCGCTGACGACGCCGACGCGTCCCGCCGAATTCGTCTGCCCGGCTTTCGGATATTGCACGGGAGTCGTGAAGGCGTACAAGGAGTCCGTGACATTATAGAGGAGGAAGTCGCGGACGCCGGTCGCGTCGAGCTGCCAGTACGCGATCGACTGGCCGTCGGAGTTCCAGCGCCAGCCGTCCTGCAGGCCGAGCTCCTCTTCGTAAACCCAGTCGAACGTGCCGTTGATCGTCGTGCGTGAGCCGTCACGGGTCAGCTGCGTGACTTTCCCGCTCGTGATCTCTTCGACGTAGATGTTGTACTCGCCGTAGCGCACCCAGCCTACACGGCCGCCATCCGGCGAAAACTTTGCGAACATCAGCGTCGAAGCCGGACCTGAGCCGCCGAGTTTCTTGAGCGTCCATCCGGCGAGATCGAGGACCCAGTAGTCGCCGCGGGTGTTGGTGCGCCACACTTGCTGGGAATTCGTGAAGATCAGCAGCCGCCGGCCGTCGGCGGACCACGAGTACTCTTCGATGTCGAGCGCCGCCGAATCGCCGGGCGGGACGAGCCGCGCCGCCGGCACGAGAATCGTCTTGAGGCCCGTCTCGGCGTCGTAGCGCACGATATCCTGGCCGGTTTTGCCGCCGGCAGCGCGCTCGAGCGTCGTGTAGCCGACGCCATCGGAGAGCCAGGCGAGTTCGCCGAACGAGCCGCCGCGGAATTCGGGCGAGCCAAAGATGCGATCGACGGTGAGGAGACTCGAGTCGCCTGCCGCGCGCTGGGTGAGCGCGGCGGCGGGGCTGCCCAGGATGGCGGCGACGACGGCGAGGTAGACGGGACGAAACATCGTTCGGAATCCGGATGAAGGAGACGGAAGGATACCTAGGGGTGTGCGGTTGCGCTGCCCCGCATCCTGGCGTCCACGCCGGCAAAGCGGGGATCTCGGCGTAACGGATCGAGGAGTGGGTCGAAGAAGTCTTCGGGAAGAAAGATGTCGCGCTCATCGATGGCGCGATCGAGGTGCACGAACCCGCGCGCGAGATCGCCCTGACCGGCATATGCCAACGCCAGAGCGAACGGGCCGACCTCGCCCCGCGTCAACCGCCGCGTAAGCTCGGCCGTGTAGCGAGTGGCCGCTGCGTGGTCCCCGGACGCGGCGTACGCATACGCGAGCGCACCGGCAAGATCCTCTTGGAACCCACCCAGCTCGAGCGACCGCCGCAGTGCCGCGATCGCCTCGGGGTAACGGTGCTGTTGCAAAAAGACGAGGCCGATGAGATACAGTCCGTGCGGATAGTTGGGGTCGAGTTGCAGGGTCCCGCGCAGCTGCGCCTCCGCCTTGTCGTATTGCCGCATCAGATAGTAGGTGGCACCGACTTCGCTCCCGATCACCAGCGAGAGCGGATCGAGGCGCTGTGCTTGCTCCATCTGCTCGAGCGCTTCTTGCAATCGTCCCTGAGACCAAAGAAAGTCGCCGTACCACTGGTGCCCGGTCGGATAGGCCGGAGCGACCGTGATCGCGCGCTGGAAGCTCGCCTCTGCCGCCGGCCAGTCCCAATCGTAGATCATCGTGCCATAGGCGAGCGCCGTGTGCGCCTCACCCAGCGTGCTGTCGAGCGTCAACGCCTTCGCGACGGCTGCCCGCGCCTTTGGCCAGTCGATGGCACGGGGCGCGCCCGCGTACGGAATCGCGAGCACGTACGCGTCAGCGAGGGCAGACCACGCGAGCGCGAACGCTGAGTCGCGAGCGACTGCCTGCTCCAGATACCGGACCGCCTGCGTCATGCCGCTCGCGGTTCGCTGGTTCCAGGCGAATCGGCCTTTGAGATAGAGATCGTAGGCCTCGAGATCGCTGGTGGGCCGCGCCTGGAGCGTCTTGTTGCCGCGCGCGCCCAGCTTGACTTCGAGCGCCGAAATGATGGCGCGGGCGATGTCCTCCTGCACACCGAAGACGTCTTTCAGCTCGCGGTCATACGACTCCGACCAGAGCTGGTAGCCGTCGCGCGTGCTCACGAGGTGCGCGGTGATGCGCACGCGATCGCCGCTGCGGCGGACGCTCCCTTCGAGGATTGCTCCGACGTGCAGCTGCCGGCCGATTTCGCTCACGTCGACTTGGCGGTCCTTGAATTGGAAAGACGACGTCCTCGCGGCTACACGGAGTCCTTCGATGCGACTCAACGCGCCAATCAGCTCGTCGGTCAGACCATCGCTGAAGTACGCTTGGTCCCGTTTCGGACTCAGATCAGCGAACGGAAGCACCGCCGCGGAGGCCAATCGCGCCGGGGAGCGACTCGTCGCGCCCGTCCGGAACCGAATTCCGACGGCGCCCACAATCGCCAGCAGTAGAAGCACCGCGGCAGCGGGCCACCGCCGCCCCCCGGTCGGCTTGACGGGCGCATCGACGGATTGCAGCGCGTGCGCAAACTCCGCGGCGCTCGCAAAGCGATCGGCCGGCGTGCGCGCCAGCGCGCGAGCCACCGTGCGCTCAACGGCGATCGGGAGGTCGCGCGTCGTCCGGAGCGAGGGCGCCGGCTCGCTCAGCCGTTTGGCCAGGAGCGCTTGCGCGTTCGGACCCGAGTACGGCAGCTCGCCCGCCAACATCTCGTAGAGGACGCAACCGAGCGCATAGATGTCCGTGCGCGCGTCGAGGGCCCGCTCGCCGGCCGCTTGCTCCGGACTCATGTATGCCGGCGTGCCGACCACGATGCCGCTCTGCGTCAGCCCGCCCGTCGCGCCCGTCGCATCCCACGGCCGTGCGATCCCGAAGTCGGCGACCATGGTCGACCCGTCGGTGGTGAGCAGGAGGTTCTCGGGCTTCACGTCCCGATGCAGAACCCCGTGCCGATGCGCGAACTCGAGTGCCCGCGCTGCTTCGCTGGCGATCCGAAGCGCCACATCGAGGGGAAGCTGCCGCTCGCGCTCGAGCCGCGCCCGCAGCGTTTCGCCCTCTACGTAAGGCATCGTATACCACAGCATGCCGCCCGCATCGCCGGAATCGAAGACCGTCACAATGTGCGGATGTTGCAGCCGGGCGGCGAGCTCGATTTCGCGGAGGAAGCGATCGGCGCCGAGCGATGCCGCAAGCACCGGACTCAGTACCTTGAGCGCGACGAACCGGCTGTGCTTCAGGTCGCGCGCGAGATAAACCGTCGCCATGCCGCCGCTCCCCAGCTCCCGCTCGATCACGTAGCGATGGGCGAGGGCGGCTTGCAATCCGGCGGGCGGAGCGACGGGCGACATGCGAGAACATACTGAATCGGAAAACACCAGGGGCAAACGCAGCGCTACTGGCGCGGCCCGCCGCCCACCCCGCCCCGCCGGAAGACCTGTGGTTTGGGCAGCGCATCGAACTTCGTTTGTTGGGCCGGCGTCAGGTTGTTGCGAATGGCCGTCACCCATTGATCCGCTTCAGCCTGAAACCCCTCCATCTCGGCGCGCACGCTGTCCATGCGCGCGCGCATTTCGGGCGTCGGCTCCTGTCCGGGCGTGAAGCCGGACGACTGCATTTGCTGCCGGATCGCCTGACGTCGCGCCGCGGCGTCTTTCATCACGCCATTCAGCGCGGTGTAAGCGGGGGTGACTTTCGTACGCTGCTCAGGAGTCAGACTGAGGGCCTGACCCAGCGAGTCGATCGTCATCCAGTGATCCGGAGGTGGTTGGAAGCGGCGCGGCTGATCGCCCTGTGCAGTCTGCGCAACTGCTGGCGAAGCAAGTACAAGAGAAAGGACAGCGAAAGCGGCTACACGATGCATGTGCAACTCCATAAATGAGGGTCCGTGCTGCTTACGCCTACCACGCCTTGACTGTTGAAGTACCCAGGCGCACGCTTACGACCCTTCCAAAACCGGAGTCGTTACATGCGCCCCATGCTCCTCGCCGCGATGGCCGCCCTCTCGCTTGTTTCCACGCTGCCGGCGCAAAAAGGCGCGCGCCTCACGCAAACCCGCGTCCTCGATGAGGCTGTGAGCAGTTACAGCGACACCGGCCAATTCTTCCTCGTGGCGAAGCATGTTCGGCCATTTACTCCGCTTGGTTACTATAAGACCCGCGCAGCCGCAGACTCCGCCGCAGCTCGTGCCGGTGACGCCTACCGCGCATTTGGGCCGTATCGCGGACCAACCACGCGTGATCCGTGGGAAGTCCTCTCCATCACGGTGCGCGTACGGACCGACAGCGGCGAGCGCGATCTCCACTACGATCCTCGCACAGTGGACGCGCTGTTTCTCAGCATGAATGCCGTACGAAAATTCATGCTCCCATACTACAGGCGCCTCTACGGATCCGACTACGCGGACGCAGTCGCAGCGATCATCGTGGTCCCGCGCCCGCCCACGCCGCCGTGTCATATGTTGAGTTTTCCATGTATGGCTGACAGCTTGCTCGTACCGCGAGTGTACTAGGGACTCACATTGCGCACGAGTCGCTGAAAAGCGGGGTTCCCAGCAAGGGCGCGCAATTGCACATCTCGGCGCAGGTACGGCCGAAAATCGGGCGCACCCTCAAGCAGTTTGGCGAGAAGCTGAACAGCGGAATCGGCCTGGCTCAGTCTCACCCTTGCCAGCGCCTCCTGATAGAGGAGTTCCGGATCGTCGGGGGCCGCAGCGCGTGCCGCGCGGATCACTTGCTCGGCGCTATCGCGCAAACCCGCGCGGGCAATTACTCCGGCGACCATCATACGTAGGCGCGGTTCGGCCCACGACCGAGTCTGCGGCGGTTCTACAGAAGCGATGTCGCCGACGACCCGCCACGCGGCGGGGACGCTCGGACGCATGTCGGGCGACGAGGCCTGCAACGTCAGCTGGCATTGCAGAAACAGCCAATCGCTGGGGAACCGGCGCCGCCCAGTCGCGCACCAGTTGACCGCACTCGCATAGCGCTCCAGCTGAAACGAGGCATAGAAGAGCCGGTAGACGATTTCTGGCGCGTTCGCGAGATATGCGTCTGCGGTGTATGCGCGTTCAGCCGCATCGAGAGCTTGTTCCATCTTCCCTTGCAGTTGGAGCGCCGCACTGAGCATGCCCAATGCGCGAGCCTGCACGCGACTCGGGTTCTGCGCCGCGGCCCGCAAATCTCGTTCAGCATCATTCAATGAGACCGTCGAATCGGTCCGGCCCTGAACGAACCAGGTTCGATACAGGATCATGCCGCGGAGTTCGAGTGCTGCAGCATCATTCGCCTCCAGACTCAGCGCTCGATCGGCATGCGCGCCAGCGCGTCGGAGCCATTCTTGCGTCGTCACACCCCTCGCAATGCCTTTCGTCGGGTTTCCCCGCCACGGCACGCTGGCGAGGTCGAAGGCAATCCAACCTCGCAGAACGATTGGCTCCGGCCAGTGAGGATCGGCTTCTTCTGCTTGCGTCGCGAGGGAGTCGGCGAGCGCAAGTCGTTCGTCTGCAGACCCGGTGCCGCCCAAAGTGACCTCGTCCCGCATCGCCTCAGCACGTTGCAGCAGCTCCCACGCTCGCGCACTTCGGGTTGCCGCCCGGCTTGTGCGCGCGTGTATCTCGCTGCCGAGCAGCGCGCGCAACGCCGCGGAAACCTCCGCTGTGAGAGTATCCTGCAGCGCAAACAGCTCACCTTGCGGACGTTCAAACGTTTCACTGGCGAGCAGAGCACCGTTGGTTGGATCGACCAGACGAAAGCCCACCCGCAATCGATTTTCCGAAGCCGAAATGCTCCCGGCGACGATCGTCCCGACATCGAGCGATCTTCCGATGGACTCCGGCGCGACCGCATGGCCGCGGAACGGTTTTACGCCGTCCGGCGAGATCACCCGCAACGTCGGCACTCTCGCGAGCGCCTCGATAAGATCGTAGGTGATTCCGTTGGCGACAGGGCCTAGCTGTCCGCCCGGGCTTAGGTCGTCGAAATACAAGACCGCGATGTGCGTCGGATCGAGACTGACCCCATTCTTTCCGTCTGTCGCCCACGGGCGCCACACGAACAGGGCGATCGCGGCGGTAGCAGCGAGCGCCGCGCCGACGCGCGATCGGCGCCGGACGCGACGCCACCACCAGCCCGATGGCGCGATGCTGCCCGATTCCCGCAGCATCGCCGCGAATTCACTCGCGGTTGCAAACCGCTCGCCCGGCACCGCGGCGAGTGCGGTTTGAATGGCGAGGTCGATCTCGAGCGGGATATCGCGCCGCTCGGTCCCGGTCGAAATCCGCGCACCGGCGGGAACCGATCCGATCAGCATCTCGTAAAGCACGCGGCCGAGGCTGTAGATGTCGCTGCGGCCGTCGAGCTCCTCGCCGCTCGACTGCTCGGGACTCATGTAGTCCACCGTCCCGACGACGATGCCGACCCCCGTCATGCGCGATTCGTTCGCTGCGCTGATCGCCCGCGCGATGCCGAAGTCGCTGACGACGGCGTGCCCCGCTTCGATCAGGATGTTTTCGGGCTTGATGTCGCGATGCACGATGTTCTGGGCGTGGGCATACGCGAGCGCGTCGGCGACGTCGCAGGCGATCGCGACGGCATCGGCAATCGGGAGCCGGCGCTCCCGCTGCAGCCGGTGGCGGAGCGATTCCCCCGCCACGTACGGCATGGTATAGAACAGCAGATCGTCGGCGACATCCGACTCGAACAGCGGCAAGATGTGGGGATGAGCGAGGCCGGCGGCGACCTTGATCTCTCTCAGAAAACGGGCGGGACCAAGCGCGCCGGCGAGCTCCGGCCGCAGGACTTTGAGGGCCACCCAGCGGTCGTTGCGGAGGTCCCGCGCCTGGTACACGATCGACATCCCACCGCGGCCGATCTCGCGCTCAATCGTGTAGCGGCCTGCCAGTGCAGCGGCGAGCCGCGCCTGAAGGTCGTCCACGGCTTTAACATACGGCACCCCGCACCGCTGGTTAAGGCCTTGGCTTCATGCGGTTTGACGACTACTTTCCGTGCCCGATGCGGGACTTGTCGTTGTCACGCAGTCAGTTGCTGCTCCTCGCCGGTACGGCCAACCGGCCACTCGCCGAGGAGATGGCCCAGCATTTGGGACAGCCGCTGTGCGCGGTGACGATGCGGCGGTTTGCCGACGGCGAAATCTTCGTCAAGATCGACGAGAATGTGCGCGGGCGGGATGTCTTCATCATCCAGCCCACGAATCCGCCGGCAGAGAACTACATGGAGCTGCTCTTGTTGATGGACGCGGCGCGCCGGGCGAGCGCCGCCCGCATCACCGCGGTGCTCCCGTACTTCGGCTACGCGCGGCAGGACCGGAAAGACCAACCGCGCGTGGCGATCAGCGCCAAGCTGATGGCGAACCTGATCACCCACGCCGGAGCGGACCGCGTGCTGGGAATGGACTTTCATTCGCACCAGGTGCAGGGATTTTTCGATATCCCGGTGGACCATCTGTACGCGGCGCCGGTGTTCGTGAGCCACTACCGGACCAAGCAGCTACACGATCCGGTCGTCGTCGCGCCGGACGTCGGATCGGCGAAGATGGCCCGCGGGTTCGCGAAGCGGCTCGACGCGTCGCTCGCGATCATCGACAAGCGGCGCCCGTCGGCGAACATCGCGGAAGTCGTGAACGTCGTCGGTGAAGTCGAGGGGAAAGACGTCTTGCTCCCCGACGACATGATCGACACCGCGGGCACGATCGCCGAAGCGGCGGCGGCGTTGAAGCGGTTGGGTGCGCGCCGGATCTTCGCGTTCGCGACGCACGCGCTGCTGTCGGGCCCCGCCGTCGAACGGCTGCGGGCCGCGCCGATCGAAGAAGTGTGTGTCACGAATACGATCCGGATTCCCGAGGATCGGCAGTTCGAGAAGCTGAAAGTGTTGTCGATCGCCAGTCTGATGGCCAAGGCCATCGGCTATGAACATTCGAATCAGTCGGTCAGCTCGCTGTTCGATTGAGTTGAGGAGCGTATGGCACAGACGGTGAGTCTCTCAGCGACGCTGCGGGACAAAACAGGCAAGGGCGCGGCACGGCAGGCGCGCTTCCAGAAGCAGGTTCCGGCCGTCATTTACGGCCACGGCCGGCCCACCCAGACGCTGATGGTGGACGCGCCCGCGCTCGAAAAGGCGCTCACCGGCATCGAGCCGGAGAGCACGCTCATCGAGCTCAACATCGACGGCAAGACGAGCCGGACGCTGATCCGCGAGATCCAGCGCCATCCGGTGCGCCCCGACATCATCCACGTCGACTTCTACGAGATCCGCGGCGGCGAGAAGATCACGCTCAACGTCCCGGTGCACCTCGTGGGGACGCCGGACGGCGTGCGCAACTCGGGCGGTGTGCTCGATCAGGTGACCCGCGAAGTCGAAATCGAAGTGCTGCCGGAGAATATCCCGGACCGCGTCGAGCTCGACGTGAGCGCGCTGAAGATCGGCGATTCGCTGCACGTGCGGGATCTGTCGATCCCCAATGCCGCGATCCTGACGGGCGCCGATCTGACGATCGCCGTCGTGGTCCCGCCGCGCGCCGAGGAAGTCGCCGCGCCGGCGCCGGAAGCCGCGACCGAGGTCGCCGAGCCCGAGCTGATCCGCAAGGTCCGCGAGGATGAAGAGGGCGCCGAGGGCGAAGCCGGTGCCCCCGAGGGCAAGGCGGCCCCAAAGGCCGAGGAGAAGCCCAAGGGCAAGAAGGAAGAGTAAGTTCTGCGCGCCGTCGTCGGCCTGGGGAATCCCGGTCCGGAATACGCGGCGACGCGCCACAATGCCGGCTTTCTCCTTGCCGACGCCGTCGCCGAGCATTGGCAGCTGTCCCCCTTCCGTCGCGCCGAGCGCGCGCGCGCGACGGAAGGCACGGTGGCCGGCGTTCCCGTGCGCATCCTCAAGCCCACGACGTTCATGAACCGCAGCGGGGCGGCGCTCGCGTCGCTGCGCGCCGAGCCGACGTTCGCCCCCGCGCGGGATCTCCTCATTCTCGTCGACGACTTCCAGATCCCGCTCGGCACGTTTCGGCTGCGACCCGACGGGTCGGCCGGCGGGCACAACGGGCTCAAGAGCGTCGAAGGCGCGCTGCAGTCGCAGCAATACGCCAGGCTGCGCATCGGCGTGGGCCCCCTGCCCCAAGGCACCGGCGACTGGGCCGACTACGTCCTCAATCCGTTTGAACCGGAAGAGATGGCACAGCTCGAGTCCGTGATTCCCCAAATGGTCGACGCCGTCGACAAGTGGCTGAAGACCTGATGCTGCGACTCGGCATCGTCGGACTGCCCAACGTCGGAAAATCGACCCTCTTCAACGCGCTGACCTCCTCGAAAGCCGCGGCCGCGGAGAATTATCCCTTCTGCACGGTCGAACCGAACGTCGGTGTCGTCGAGGTGCCCGACCCGCGTCTCGAAACGCTCAACCAGGTCGTCAAGCCCAAAAAGAAGATTCCGGCGGTCGTGGAGTTCGTGGATATCGCCGGCCTGGTGAAAGGCGCTTCGCAGGGCGAAGGCCTCGGCAACCAGTTCCTCTCGCACATCCGCGAAGTGGACGCCGTGGTGCACGTGATCCGCGCCTTCGAGGACTCCGACGTCGTGCACGTGATGGGGCCCGTCGATCCGGTGCGCGATCACGATGTCATCACGAGCGAGCTGGCCCTGGCCGATCTGGCCGTGGTCGAGCGACGGCTCGAGAAGGCGCGCAAGTCGGCGCGCGCCGGCGACAAGGAGGCCCAGCTCGAGCTCGTGTTGCTCGAGCGCGTCGTCACGGAATTGAATCGCGGCCGTGGCGCACGCGAAGCGGGCGAAGGCACGGAGGCGGTGGAGTTCCTGCGCCGCCTCGGCCTGCTGACCGCGAAGCCCATTCTCTACGCCGCCAACGTGAATGAAGACGACCTCGCGGCGGGCGGCGGGAAATGGATCGAGCAGCTGCGCGCGGCAGTACAGACCCATCACGAAGAGGCCCAGATCGTGCCCTTCTCGGCCAAGCTCGAGGCGGAGCTCGCCGAGCTGTCGGGTGACGAGCGCAAGGAATTCCTCGCGAGCGCGGGCGTCGCCGAGCCGGGACTCGACCGCTTGATTCATGCCGGCTACGGGCTCCTCGGCCTGCAGACGTTTTTCACGGTGGGCGAGAACGAGGTGCGTGCCTGGACGATGCATCGCGGCGACACGGCGTACGACGCCGCCGGCGAGATTCACTCAGACTTTCAACGCGGATTCATCCGTGCCGAGACGGTCGGGTTTGCGGAGTTTGTGAAAGCGGGCAGCTACAAGGTTGCCCGCGAGCAGGGACTGGTGCGAAGTGAAGGTCGCGACTACGTCGTGAAGGACGGCGACATCCTGCTATTTCGCTTCAACGTCTAGCGCGTCCAGATCTCCACGAGGCCGCACGAGCCGGCTGCCGAGAGTCCGGTGCCCATCCAGATCGATGATCCGGGCGTCGACACGAGCGAATGGTTCAGATCTGGCGGCGGCACGCCGCGATAGACCTCGACACCGGCAACATCGTCGACCGCGATCTGATCGTAGTCCACTTCGCGGAACGCCACCCCATCGACGCTGACCGGAACCAGGCACAGCTTGCCGCGATTGAATCGGGTGGGCCGGCAGTCCTGATAGCAGCGGGTCACGATGCCTTCGAGTGTGAGGAGCCCGCTGAGCCGCGAAAGACGCATCCGGTCGATGTCTTCGCGCGTGAAGAAGTGCGCGAAGCCATGATAGGTCCGCCGCCGCTCATAGAACCCCGCGAGGTCGCGCCACAGGTTCGCCTGCCGAGCCTCGACGACGACCGGATCGAGATCGACGGCATCGACGTCGAGCAGCACCGCGATCCGCTTCGTCTGCTGGCCCTCCAACACGAACACATAGTCCTGGGTCTGTCGCCCTTGGTACGAAACCCGGATGCTCCGCGGTCCCGTTGGCAATCCGCCGAGGGCAAACCGTCCCGTCGAATCGGTGACGACGAACTTCTTGACTTCGGGCGCCGAAATCATCACGCCAGCGATGGGGTGACCGTTATATGAGGAAATAGCCGCGCCGCGAATGCGCGCGCTGGTATCGGGAAGCGCTTGCGCCCGCACTGATGAGGCGAGGAGAACCGCGGTGAGAACCGGTCCGGCGATCATGTTCGAGGTCTCCTTTCACCAGCCGCTTCACGCGGATTGGCTTCCGCCGTCGGCTCTTCGGTATCGAAGCTGATGTGGGTGTTGGCGACCCAATCCGCACGGGACGCCTTCACGTTCAAGTCGTAGAGCGTGGACTCCGCAGGGGCCAGCAACCGGCGGGCGCCCACGACCGTGGGAGCTTGTGCGTGGAGTGCGACGGGAAGGAATACAAGGACGAGGAGCCGACGCATGGGTCTACAATAACATTGCCGTCGAGCTTATGTTTCGCGCCTGACATAATCCCCTACTCGGTGCCTTCCACCGCACCGGGTCACCTATGACCAAAGGGAGGTGGCATGAGTCGTCGGTACGAGACGGTTTACATCTTTGATAGTGCGCTGGACGAGCCGGCAATCACTGAAAAACTCAACCGCTTTCACGCCCTTCTGACCAAGGAAGGGAAAGGCACGCTGGCAAACGTGTCGCATTGGGGCAAGCGGACGATGGCGTACAAGGTCAAGAAAAAGGAGACGGGCTACTACGTCGTCGCCGAGTTCTCGACGGCGGGTGAGTTGCTGCCCGAGTACGAGCGCGCCGTGAAGCTCGATGAAAGCGTGCTGCGGTATATGTGCGTCGAAGCGGCGAAAGAGCAGCCGAAGCCGGTGGTGGCGGCCCCCGTCGCCCCTGAAGAAGAAGAGCTGGAAGAGGAGGAAGCATGAGACGTCCGGCCAAGACCTGTCCCGTGTGCGAGTCCGGCGCGCGGGTGCTCGACTACAAGGATGACCGGACGCTGAGCCGTTTTCTCACGGAACGGGGCAAGATTTTGCCGAGCCGGTTGTCGGGAATGTGCGCGCGACATCAGCGGCAGCTCGCAACCGCGATCAAACGCGCGCGTCAGCTCGCCCTGATTCCATACATCAAGGGTCACACCGCATAGCCCCGAAACAGTCGTGGTGGCGCCTGCTGCTGGCGCTGACGGCGTTCGTGCTCTGGCAAGCCCACCCCAGCCTGGTGGGTCTGCCGTGCGCGGCGCTGTTGATTATCGCGCCCGCACAACCGGGACCGAACCAACGGGGCTCCGGTTGGTCGCAGTCGATCGCCGGCATGATCGGCGCTGTGAGTCTGGCGCTACTCGTGGTGAGCGGCGGAAGCGGCGGCCGGCTCGCCGCCGCACAGGCGGCCTATGTCGTGCTGGCGACGGCGGCTTTCGTGTCGTTCGTGTTGTTGAAGCCTGCCCCGATCCTCCGCCAGGCGTTCCGATCGACGATGGCGGCCGGACTGGCTACGGCGCTGCTGATTCAGGCGATCTGGGGATCCCAGGCGTGGGGCGCGTTGGGATGGGAAGCGACGCGGCAGGCGAGCATCATGATGCGGTCGGTCGTCGAGGTCGCGCCCGATGCGTTTCCGATCTACGAGCCGATGGTGCGCTTCATCAGTCTCACCTGGCCCGGCATGCTCGCCCTGCAGACCATCGCAGGCCTGGCGCTCGCGTGGCAGCTGTACCGGCGCATCGCCACGCCCGCCGCATTGGAGAGCGCGCCGCCCGCCCCCGCACGCTTCAAGGACTTCTACATGGGCGACGGGTGGGTCTGGGGCGTCGTCGCGTGGCTGGGCGTGTTGATTCTGCCGGTGTCGAGCGCGCTGCAGGTCGCGGGCACGAATCTGGGGCTCGTGGCAACGGCGCTCTACGTGCTGCGGGGCGCCGCGATCGTCGTGGCCTTCGCCGAGGCGTTCGGGATCTCGGCGCTGACCCTGGTGATCGTCGCGGCCGCCGCCGCGGCGCTGGCCGTGCCGTTGTTGTTCGTGCTCCCCGGGCTGTGCACGCTCGGCATCACTGATACGTGGTACCAATACCGGCGCCGCCTGGCGGAAGCGCGCGCGCGGCAGCGGTCCAATACACCTTGAGGGCTCAAGCGATGGAAATCATTCTCCGGGCGGACGTGCAGCATCTGGGCAAGATCGGCGAAGTCGTGAAGGTAAAGGACGGCTACGCCCGTAACTACCTCCTGCCTCAGGGACTCGCCTATCCGGCGACGGACGCCAACAAGAAAAAGATCACCTACGAGGGCGAACGCCTCGTGAAGCAACAGGCCGCCGAAAAGTCGGCCGCGGAGACGGAAGCCACACGGCTCGCCGACGTGCAGCTCACGTTCGCCGTGAAAGTCGGCGAAGAGGAGAAGCTGTACGGCTCCGTCACGGCGGGCGACATCCAGCGCAAGCTCGAGGAGCTGGGCATTCACGTCGACAAGCGCAAGATCGATCTCGCCGAGCCGATTCGGGAGCTTGGCGAATACCACGTCGGGATCAAGATCCATCCCGAGGTGCGGCCGGAAGTGCGCGTGACGGTGGTCAAGGAGTAACGGATCGTCGCGATCGGTTACGTCGACGGTCTGCGCTTCCGCCGCTCGCTGCTCGCCGCGGCGGACTGGGTGGCGGCCGGACGCGACGAGTTGAACCGCATCAACGTCTTTCCTGTCCCCGATGGCGACACGGGGACGAACATGTGCCTCACCCTGCGCGCGGTCTCCGGCGCCCTCCGGGACCTGGGTGACGGCAGCGCCGCTCTGCCCCTTCCCTACGTCGCCGAAACGATGGCGCAGGCCAGCGTGCGCGGCGCACGCGGCAACTCCGGCATGATGCTGTCGCAGTTCCTGATTGGCTTCCGGGACGGCATCGGGCAGCGCCTGCGTGTCGACGCCGGGGAGCTCGCGTCCGCCATCAGCCTAGGCTTCGAACGGCTGCAAGCATCCCTCGATGAGCCAATGGAAGGCACGATTCTCACCGTGGCGCGCGACGCGGCCGACGAAGCGGGCCGGGCGCGCGGCGAGTCCGACCTGCGCGTGTTCATCAGCCGCATCGTCAGCCGGGCCGAGGCCGCGCTCCAACGCACTCCCGAGCTGCTGGCAGCGCTCAAGACCGCCGGTGTGGTGGATGCGGGCGCCAAAGGATTCGTGCGGCTGCTCGAAGGGGTGAAACGGCTCATCGAGGGAGGCCAGGTCGCCCAGGGCGCGGTGGATCGCGTGAACGGAGCCCCCAGCGCCGCCGCGCTCACAGACGTCGAATCCGACCGCGACTACCGCTATTGCACTGAGCTGATGGTTCGCTCGTCGAGCCTCCCGGATCCGGCGGAGGTGCGGAAGGCGCTGCGGGCGCACGGCGGCTCGATTGTCGTGTTGTCGACCGGCGATCTCCTCAAGGCGCACGTGCATACCGACGCGCCCGACGACGTCTTCAAGCTCGCGAGCACGTGGGGCACGCTGGAATCGACCAAGGCGGACGACATGCGCGCCCAGCATCAGGCGCTGCAGGCTCGCCGGGCGATCGCCTTCGTGAGCGACACCGCGTGCGATCTCCCGGACGAGCTCGTGCTGCAGTACGACGTCGGCCTCGTTCCCATGCAGCTCATCGTGGAGGACAGCTCCTACCGTGACCGGCTGGAGCTGACGTCGGGTGAATTCTTCCGCCGGCTCAGGGCAGGACTCGATGCCAGCACCTCACAGCCCGCGCCCCAGGCCTTTACGGACGCCTACCAGGATGCCGCGCGGGCGGCCGACCACGTGATCGCAGTGATCGTTTCCAGCCGCCTGTCTGGCACCTTTGCGAACGCTGACGCGGCCGCACGGCGCTTCGACCCCGCACGGGTGACCGTCGTCGACAGCCACAGCGCCTCACTCGGCCAAGGGCTGCTCGTGATACGTGGCGTGGAGCTTGCTGCAGCAGGCTGGCAGCCTGAGGCGATCGTGCGTGAGCTGCTGCGGGTGCGCGCGCAATCGGGCGGGTTCTTCACGGTGGACAACCTCGAGCGCCTGGTGCGGTCCGGTCGGTTGGGGCGTGGACGAGCATGGCTGGGCACGAAGCTCAACCTGAAGCCGGTGATGGCGCTTACTATGGAAGGGAAGATCGAGCCCGTGGCTCGAGTGCGCGGCCGGGACGCGGCGCGGCGCCGAACCCTCGAGCTGCTGGAGCGCGCCCTTACGCCACAGCCGCGCGCGCTCCGCATGGGGGTGGTGCACGGCGACATTCCGGAGTTCGCGGACGCGTTGCGAGCCGAGCTCGTGGCGCGCTATCGGCCGATGCAGTGTCTGGTGACGCCGATCACGCCGGTGATCGCCGCGCACGCGGGCATCGGTGCGTGGGGTGTGTTTTATCAGAACGAGGACGGAACAAACGCCGAAACCGTTCGCTATGACTAGCCGGGGAGGCTCCGCGGATATCTCACAGGTTGTTGACGCCCTGCTCGATCGCAAAGCGGTCGATCCGGTCATATTGGATTTGCGGGGTCTGTGCACCGCCACCGATTACTTCGTGATCGTTTCTGGAACGTCGAACGCCCACGTGCGGGGAATGGCTGAGCATCTCGTGACGGCCCTCGCGCCGGCGGGCCTCGAACCCCATCATGTGGAAGGCTTGGCACAGGGACGTTGGGTACTGCTCGACTATGTGGACTTCGTGGTGCACGTCTTTCATCCCGAGCTGCGCGACTTCTATCAGCT
>Ga0209488_10001042_pt1 | contig 23564 bp, 26 predicted proteins | sample Rivendell_Oct201_8_FD_188349 | JGI IMG/M metagenome (GOLD analysis project Ga0209488, IMG submission 188349) | Vadose zone soil microbial communities from the Eel River Critical Zone Observatory, Northern California, USA -... | ecosystem: Environmental > Terrestrial > Soil > Vadose zone >...
TGACTCATAAAGGCGCTCCTTTCGCTAGGTTGGCGATGCGAACAATCTCAACCTACCGCAAAAGTGGGCGCCTTTTTATATTGCGTGTTATGGCGATTTATCGCCAACTACCGCTTTGGGTGGAGCGATATGTATGGACGGCTGAGACCTTAGCCCAATCCTTCATTGGAGGGGCTACTCCGCAAATTCCTCTTGATGCCCTGACCGCGCCGGAGAGGTCATGGCCCGACATTGCTCCCGTCTTCGACACCCGCTAGATGCGGAAACCGGTACTAGGGAAAAGATGGTCTCAACGAGGATCAGTAATGCAGTCACCAAGAAGCCGAGGCCAAACATCCTTAGGCGCACCACTTCCAGAGCCAACGTCGCAACATTTGCTCCAATGCAGAAGACTCTTAGGCTCCGCACGCTATACGTAGTTGGTGAAATGGCGATATTACGTTAGTTGACTGCTACGCGACGCCGATAACAAAGACAGCCCATGCACATGCGTAATCCACATATTTCATCGGGAATTCCTTTTGATTTCTAAAGGCGGTGAGAAATTCTAACAGCATGACAGCTCTCGCTTGTCGCAGTACGCCTAATTCACGATTCCTCAATAATCTCGATAGCGTTGCCCTCGGGATCATGAATCTCGAAGTACCGCGTGCCTTGGCGATCCTGCTTGATCGTCCCAACTTCGATTCCACGAGAACGAAGCACCCCATTCATTTTCCCGATTCGCTTCGTAAACAATATCAGCGGCCTCGCAGTCACATTGCTCTTGGTTGTGAGTGTGATTGACTTTCCACCCTCTGTGAACCTGTAAATCGCGGAATCAGCCTCTACCCACGGGTTTTCAGCGGCCTTATGCAGCCCAAGTTTATCGAAATACCACATTGAGACTGAACTGATGTCTCTCACGTGTACGAGTGCATTTCTTTGATGGAGAACTTGGCTAAAGTCCATGGAAAATACCACTTCGATGTCGGCCCGCCAATAGTTTCGTGCATGTATCGGCTCTCGATGCGCAGATGCACGGTCCAGCACGTATAGAAAATCGCCCAAACTACAAGACGCAAGACTTTGTGCCCATCCATTTCCGCAACCACGACGTACGCGGGAATGGACAGGAAAAAACCAACTTTGAGCCACGGCCTAAGATGATTGAACCAGTCCCGTTTGTATTGCGCAGCTACCCACGAGGCCAGCCAGGCGCAGAAGGGACTTAGCAAGATCAGCCAAAACCAGAAAGGATGATGAGGTAGGCGCACAAACGAGTCTCCCGTACCCGCTCGAAAGATTAGCACGAGCGCCGGACACTCAGAACCACTCTGGGCATGGTCAATGAGTATAGCGGAGATTTTTCGCCAGTATCAGCATCACTACAGATGCGCAGCCGTGTTCCCGGTCGTAAATGCCGCCCTTCTCCCTACCGTGGTGAAGGTTGAGAATCAGGTTACTGGGGCAGCGTCGAGGTCGAAAGACCTGTAATGGTATTGAGCAAATAGGATGCTCCACCGCCGTCTTCCTCAAGCGCACCATTTGGGCCAAAGACGGCAAAGGCGAATACCGGGGGATTCCCGACGCCGTTCCCTTGCGTTACAGTGACATCGCCGTATTTGTCAGCCGTGATCGACGAGACATTTACACCCACTGCCCCCCCGGAAAGTTGCGTGACTGCGAAATTGCCCTTCTTCACCGAAACGGCTTGAGGACTCTGATTAGTTCCAATGAAAAGGAAGCCGCTATTAGCTGCCATAAAACATGAAGCGCCGGTGCCACCGACAAGAGGTAATTGAACAGTTTTCGTCAGTGTGATAGTAACCGAATCATTGGGGGGGGCTATGGTGTCGACTTTCTTATAGATGTACAGCTTAATGGTATCTACGCCGCTGCCGGTACCCACATCCACAAGGTAGAGAGCGCGCGTGACCATGTTCCCTGTCGTGGACGGATTGCCCTCCATGAGCGCCCCTACGTTGCCAAACGGTCCCAGCCTCCCCGAGCTATAGCAACCGTACCACCCGTGTGTCTGGCCGCAGACTACCCAATCCACGTTCACAAAGCCATTGTAGAAGCTATAAGTTGTGTACAATCCGGCATCAATTGGTCCTGCCGCCATTGCCGGAGCGGTTGCACTGAGTACTAATAAAACCATCGCGGTTGTTAGAACCAGTCGTCGACGAGGGTTGGACATTGCTTCTTCTCTCCTTGTTGAATTCTGACGGGAACCCACACACAAAGCTCTGAGGGGAACACGCCTACAAACCGCCCGAGCATTGGCGCTGGAATTCTCCAACGAGCACATGGGAGACGTCAAGTGAATACGCCTAACGGCCTTGGCCATTGCCCAAGAGCTAGGATTTAGTTGGCGAAATCAGGCCATTACACTCACAACCAACGTCCGGTTGTCGGGTTGAAAGGCAAACCGAAAAACCGGCCCATAAATCCCAACGTCCGAATAAATGGCATTTTCCGATGGCAAATGCCATCATATAATGGAGCCATGACAACCACCTTGACGCTGGACAAAGCCGGCCGCGTCGTCCTGCCGAAGCCGGTTCGCGATGAAATGCAACTCCGCGCGGGCGATTCCCTGGAACTGGAAAGCTCGGAAGATCGCATCGTGCTCCGGCCCCGAAGGGGAGGAGTTGGGCTGCACCAGAAACAAGGGATCTGGGTCTTCGGCGTCGGGGAGCCGATCCCCGCCGGAGCTACCGATGAAACGCTGCGCCAGATTCGCCGCGAGCGCGAACTGAGCTTCATGGGCAATCTCCCCACGCGCCGCCCGCGACGGAAGAAATCCCGGTGAGATGGTTCTTCGACACCACAGTTTTGGTTGCGGCGCTCCTGCCCGACCATCCCCACCATGCCCGCAGCTTCCCGGTGTTTGCCTCTGCGACTCGCAAGCAAGCGGCTTGCGCGGCCCACAGCCTGGCGGAAGCGTACTCAACCTTCACGCGTTATCCCGGAAAAGAGCGGATGAGTGCCGAAGCTGCAAGCTTGGTTCTGCAAGGAATCGAGCATCGTTTCACCCTGGTTTGGCTTGACGGCGATGAATACTGCGCCGCCATCCGCCGCATGGCACAGCTGGGAATCGTGGGCAGCGGCGTTTACGACGGTCTGGTCGCGGCATGCGCCCTAAAGTCAGGAGCGGACCATCTATACACGTGGAATGTGCGCCACTTCGATCTACTGGGCGCGGAGATAAAAAAGTTGGTAAAGATGCCGCCGGAGCTTTAGCCCTTCGCTTCGCAGCGGGCGGTTGGATAGGGCTAGCCAGCAAATGACGCTACCTACTTTCGTAGACTTGACGCAATTACGGCCTCAGCCGATGCTATTGGTTTCACCCAAGCTCTTTGACACCTCGCTCCACCCGCCTAACTCCTTACGGCTCAAGATTTTGCCCGCAAGTTGTTGCAGCCCTTGGATTATTTTCGATTTTGGCGCTAAATGAATGATTCCAATGGATCAGGGGGGAGGGGGTACCCCCCAGTTATAAAAAGGTAAATAGCCATCTTCCCAAAGCGGGAAGCCAACCAGCCTTGGCAAATGTGGTTGACCTAAGGCCCATACCTACAGCACACTATATATACACACTATGCCTCGTCGTGCCCACATCCTCCTGCCGGAAGACCTGCTTCGGGAGATTGACGCGCTCGTCGGTCCGCGCGGGCGCAGCGCCTTTCTGGTGGAAACCGCCCGCAACGAAGTGCGCCGTCATAGGCTGCTTCAATTCCTCGAGAGCAAAGACCCGGCGTGGAAGGACGAGGATCATCCTGAACTGGCCGGCGGAGTCGGCAACTGGGTGCGCAAGCTGCGCGCTGAGAACGAGGCTTCCCGCGGGCGCAAAAACGGTCGCCAAAACGGTCGTCGAAACGGTCGGCAAAAGAAGAAGCGTGCCCGTAGCTGATGCGGCTGCTGCTGGACACGTCCGTACTGATTGATGCCCTGCGTCACCGCCATGCTCGTCGCGAACTGCTCGCCGAACTCGTTCAGGCGGGACACACGCTGGCCACCTCAGCCTTGAATGTCGCCGAGGTGTACGCGGGGATGCGGCCAGATGAGGCGCAGAGAACCGAGGCTCTCCTTAGCGTGCTTGAGTGCTACGAGCTGACGGGAACATCTGGACGGCGAGCGGGAGCCCTGAAACAACAATGGGCCAAAAAAGGCCGAACCCTGGCGCTGGCGGACATGATCGTCGCCGCTATAGCTTTGGAGCGTGGCTGTACCTTGATGACTGACAACCGCAAGGATTTTCCGATGGAAGAATTGGATAAGTTTAATCTGCCCGGTGGTTAGTGGTAACCACACTAGTCATTCAAGGTTATTAAATCGGTCCTAGCTCCCAGTGTGGGCAAGAGCTTTCACAGCAAGATCGGCTCGGTCGCGCAGTCTCTGCACGGATTCATGGATGGCTTTGGCCGAATCGGCCGCGGCGTTTTGTTCGGCCGCCTTGGCGACGCTTCCTGCGTCTTCCGTCGAACTGCTCGCCATGTCGAGTAACACGACCACGGAATCCGCATGAAGTTTCCACAGCGAGGACATGTTCTGGCTACGTTTGAGTTCTTCGAGTTCGGTGCTGACGCGCGCGAGAATTGAAACTAGGCGAATCAGCGTGCGGGCGACGTCGGCGCGAAGGCTCTTTTCCTCGAGAAAGTCGGCACTATATGCGTCGGCTTCATTCGCGCTGAGTGACAGGTTGAAGAATCGCATGGGCACGACCCGTCGATATTTGGGATCTGCCACGCGCACAAACACACGAATGGATTCTTCCACCCGCCGCAACTTGCCCTCTTCGACGGAAGTCTGCTGCGCCGTAATCACTGGAGGCTGGAACACAGGTGAAGGAACGGGAGCTTTCGGCGCCCCGCTCCGTGCCGGCTTAGGCGCCGCACCGGCGCCGCCTGCAACCCGGGCCGGGCGGACAGCCGGAGCGGCGAGCAGCGACTTGCGGATCGGCGGACGGCGATCCAGTTCTTTTTTGAGGCGCGAGACGCGGCGGAATTTTTCCAGCGCGCTGCCGTAATCCGCCCGCAGAATTTCAGTGCTCTCGATTGCAGCCACATGTTCGACGGTAACTTCCACTCCGTCCACGGTGCTGAGGATGCTGCCACCCATTTCTTCGAGGGCTTGCCCGAATTGTTTGATTTCCCCAAGAGCCTTGCCGAAAAGTTCGTCGAACTTCGCGCCGAATGCGGCATTGTAGGCTGCGACCGTGGCCAGCACGCCGGGGTGATAAAAAGACGAATCGAGCCATTGCTTGAGTTCACGCACCCGCGAAATGATTCCGGAGTCCATCAGAGCATTAAACTCTCGGAAGCGGGCGATTTCCTCTCGCAGCGGATCGAAACGGCGCAGCAATTGCACATGCTCCTCAGGCAGCGAGGGCACGTCGGCATCGGCGAGGATCTCAATCAAGGCAATCTCGAAGGGCGAGAGCGGCAGCGCGCCGTCCAGACCGTATCCACTCTGCTGCCACTGGCCAGAAACGCGCGGATGGCGATAGAGGAAAGTCGCAATCAGGTCGGTCTTATCGCGGTTGACATCGTTGGCTTCCCGGCGGCGGACAAAATAACGCAACAATGCCTCGGCGACCTCGGAATCCGTTTCCGGAGTCAGCGCCTGGCGCAGCATCGCCGGGGTAATTGCCATGTCCAGCAAATGCAGCCATCGATACATATGGGAAAGCGTGCCGGGCAGGTCGCGCTCGGTATGTCGAAGCGAGTCTTCGTCGAGACCGCTCGGAACGGGGACATTTCCGCCAAGGGAATCCCGCATGAGCTTCTGATAGAAGCCCTGGACCGTCGCCAGGATTGATAACTCAAATTTAAGATCTTCGGACAAACACAGACTCCCGAGCGAGATTCTCCCGTCCTTGCTGGGAATTCTTTACTCGTGTCCAAGTAAAACGGAAAGTTACTACAGGTGCAAGTTACTACCGGAGCGACACTGTCATGCGGAACGATTTCTTTTCCGGAAGTACATGGACTTCCGCGTGGCTTTGTTGAGCGCGGCTTACTTGAAAGGACCCGTTCAGAAAACTACAGTCTTGTTGCCGTACAGAAGGATGCGGTTTTCCACGTGCCAGCGCACGGCGCGGGAGAGCACGACTTTTTCAAGGTCCCGGCCTTTGCGGATGAGATCCTCGACCGTGTCGCGGTGGGAGACGCGGACCACGTCCTGCTCGATAATCGGACCATCGTCAAGAACCTCGGTCACGTAATGGCTGGTTGCGCCGATGAGTTTCACCCCTCGCTCGAAGGCCTGGTGATAGGGCCGGGCACCCACAAAAGCAGGCAGGAAGGAATGGTGAATGTTGATGATGCGCTGCGGATAGCGGTTGACGAATTCGTTGGAGAGAATTTGCATGTAGCGCGCCAGCACCATGAAGTCCGGTTTGTGCTCGTCGATCAATGACTGGATTTTTTCCTCTGCTTGATGCTTGTTGTCCTTGTTGACCGAAACCATTGCATAGGGAATTTTGTAAAAATCGGCGATCGGCTTGTTATCCGCATGATTCGAGATGATGAGCGGAATGTCGCAGGCGAGTTCGCCGCTCTGGTGGCGATAGAGGAGATCGACCAGGCAGTGATCGTATTTGGACACAAAAATGGTCATGCGCGGGCGATGCGAGGACTGGGCCAGTCGCCACGTCATCCGGAATTTCTCGGCGATCGGCGAGAAGTGCTTGGCGAAATCAACCTGGTCTTTATCCGCCAAATCAATGTCAAACTCTTTGGGATCAAACTCGACGCGCATCAGAAAGAGGCCGGATTCCTCGTCAGCGTGCTCGTCGGCGTGGAGGATGTTGCCGTTATGGCGGTAGACGAAGTCGGCGATGGTGGCGACCTCACCTTTTTGGTCGGGGCAGGAGATGAGGAGGATGGCGGAGGGTTTCATGCAGGCAAGCGCTAAAGCTTTCCGGTTTCGACCAGCGCCAAGGCTTGTGTGAGGGCTTTGAGTACCTTATGGCGCTTGGGTTCTTCTAGCAAATACATCGGTAGACGTTCAAACCACCGCTCTACCTCCCAGCCCCGCAATTCTCGCCAGTCCTTTCCGAGGTCTGCGGCCAATGTTTTGGTTGCGATCCGACTGCTGGGATGTGTCTTTTGCTCGTAATATTTAATGCACTCACGGAGTTGCTCTACCGTCCCGAACCTAAAGGTGAACGAGGCGACGCGAACCACGATGACGTGGCGCGGCAATAGACTTGCCTTGCCGTCCAGTCTCTTGATCGCTTCTTTCGAGATCCGTGCCATTGGTTCATTCTTGCACAAGAGTCATCGTTTCAGTTCTTTCAATATCTCACGCGCGGCGTTCGCTCCCGAGCCTCCGGTTAACCCCGCGCCTGGGTGCGTGCCGCTTCCACACAAATACAGGTTTTGAATCGGCGTGCGATAGCGCGCCCAATCTAGCAGCGGACGCATGGTGAAGAACTGATCCAGAGCCAGTTCCCCGTGGAAGATCTGGCCGCCGGTTAATCCGTACACTTCCTCAAGATCTTGGGGCGTGATGATCTGATGCGTCAGAATCATCTCGGGAAGATTGGGCGCGTACCGCGCTAGCGTCTGAACTACGGTTTGGCCCAGCGCTTTGCGCTGGCTTTCCCAATCGCCCTTTAGTTTGTAGGGAGCATACTGCATGTAGATCGACATCACGTGCTTGCCTTCGGGCGCGAGCGTCGGGTCAGTCAGAGACGGAATCGTAGCTTCCAGATACGGGTGGGGCGAGAAATTTCCGTACTTGCAGGAGTCGAAGGCGCGTTCCAGGTAGTCGATCTCATGGCCAATGTGAATGCGCCCTTTGAGTGCGTTGCCGTTTCCGTTTTTCAACGCGCTAAAGCTGGGCAGACCGGAGAGTGCCAGATTTACCTTGGCCACGGTCCCATTGCCACGGTAATGCTGCAGCTTCTGCACGAAGTCCGGAGATAGATGTATGGAGTCGGTAAGCTTCAACAGCGTGCGCTTCGGGTCGGCATTGGAGATGACCGCTTTGGCGTTGATCTCTTCGCCGTTGGATAGCATTACACCGGTCGCTGCTCCGTCTTTCACTCGAATCTCGATCACTTCGGCGCTGGTGCGAATCTCCGCGCCTGCCGCCTTGGCAGCGGAGGCCATCGCCTGCGTGAGCGCGCCCATGCCCCCCGCGGCAAAGCACGCGGAGCCTGCGGGATGAGAATCACCGGCTGCGCGAATAAGCAGCACAAGACTGCTGCCGGCTGACCATGGCCCGAGGAAGGTTCCGAAGACGCCGCGAGCGGCGATCACCGCGCGCAGCAGTTCGGTCTCGAAATATTCCGCCGCCAGGTCGGCCACGGCCATGGGGCCCCAGCGCAGCAGCCGGTACATATCTTTCTTGCAGAGGTTGCGGATGGCGCGTCCGGTCTTCAGCATTCCCCAAAGATCGCTGCCACTGGGATGATCGATGTTCGGCGGAGTTGTAGTCAGCGCCCCGGCGATTACTCGGCCCATCTTGCCGAGCGATTCCTGGAACTGCGGATACTTGGCTGCGTCCTTCTGTGAAAATGCGGTGATTTCCTGCGCCGATTGTTGCGCATCGCGGTAGAGTGAAAGCGCGCGGCCATCGGGTGTGAGCGCTGTCACGCTCACTTCCGGCGTAATGAATTTCAGCCCGTGCTTTTCGAGCCGCATGTCGCGCACCACGTCTGGACGAATAGGCCCGGCGGAGTGCGCTAGAGTGGAACAGCGAAAGCCGGGATGGAATTCATCCGTGATGGCGGCGCCGCCGACTTGTGCAGACCGCTCCAGCACAAGAGGTTTATACCCGGCTCTGGCCAGGTAGAATGCGGTGACCAGGCCATTGTGGCCTCCGCCAATGATGACGATGTCACGCTCTGAATTTGTTTTCATGGAGTGAAGGTTCTCAGGAAACTCTGATTGAGTCCGGCGACCTCATTAAGAGTAGATCCGAATCCTGGTGGGAACGCCTCGAAAAGGGGTTGGTAGCGCCAGCCTGCAAGGGGTCCTTCGACTGCGTAGCTGCTTCGCTTCGCGAACCATCCACTTCGCTCAGGATGACAGATGCAAAGTGAGCCCTTGATGCGTTCGAATTCCCAACGTTCGGCCATGTCCTATGCCGCTCCCTTGATGTCTTTAAGAATCTCGAGCGCCGCCAGTCGCCCGTTCGCACCCATAATTCCGCCGCCCGGGTGGGTCGCGGAGCCGCACATGTAAAGGTTCTTGATAGGCGTGCGATATTGTGCCCAGCCTGCGACCGGACGCAGGAAGAAGAGCTGCTCGAGCGAAAGCTCTCCCTGGAAGATGTTGCCCTCGCTCAGTCCCCACTCACGTTCGAGATCGAGTGGAGTGACCACCTGCTTTTCGATGATGATGTCTTTGATATTGGGCGCGTATTCGGCGATGGTGTTGACGACGGTGTCGCCGAAGGCTTCCTTCTGGTCGTCCCAATTGAGCCCCGGCCGCAGCTTGTAGGGAGCGTATTGCACGAAGCATGACATCACATGCTTGCCCGGCGGCGCGACGGAAGGATCCGTCAGTGAGGGAATGACCATGTCAATGTAAGGTCGGCGCGAGAAGTTTCCGTACTTGGCATCGTCGTAGGCCCGCTCCATGTATTCGACGGAGGGCGAAATCGAAATCGCTCCGCGAAGGTGTGGGCCCGGTCCGGGCATGCATGTGAAGTTTGGCAGGGCAGACAATGCCATGTTCACCTTGCCGGACGACCCACGATACTTGAAGCGGTTGACCTCTTCCAAAAAATCACTGGGCAGATGTTGGGATTCAATGAACCTGGTAAACGTGTTTCGTGGATCGACGCTGGAAGAAATAACGTCGGCATGGAGTTCGTCGCCGTTTGCCAGGACCACGCCTTTCGCCTTTCCGTTCTTGACGATGATCTGCGATATGCCGGACTGGGTGCGAATCTCGACGCCCGCCTCGCGAGCCGCGTCAGCAATGGCATTTGAAATCGCGCCTGTGCCTCCGCGCGCAAATCCCCATGCGCGAAAGGCCCCGTCAATCTCTCCCATGTAGTGATGCAACAGTACGTACGCCGTGCCGGGCGAACGCACGCCCAGGAATGTTCCGATAATTCCGGAGGCAGACATCGTAGCCTTGAGCACGTCGGTTTCGAACCATTGATCGAGAAAATCAATCGCGCTCATGGTCATGAGCTGTACCTGGTTATATTTGTCCTCGCTCGACATGGCCTGGAAGCGGCGGCCAACGAACAAAAGCTTCATCAGTTCGCGCGGGTTGAGCGTGTGGGGATCGGGCGGTACCATGCTTAGGATGGGCTTCACAAAACGGCACATGGCCTGCATCGCTTTGCCGAATTCGTCGTAAGCTTCGGCGTCCACACGAGAGTGGCGGGCGATCTCGCGGTGCGTCTTGCCGTGGTCGTTCACCCGCCATAAATAATCGCCGCTGGGCATGGGCGTGAACGTGCCGTCGAGCGGCAGAATTTCGAGGCCGTGGCGGGGCAGGTCGAGGTCGCGAATAATTTCCGGCCGCAACAGCGAGACCACGTAGGAGCAGACCGAGAACTTGAATCCCGGAACAATTTCCTCCGTGCAAGCGGCGCCGCCCAGCACGTGACGGCGTTCGAGCACCAGAACTTTCTTGCCGGCTTTCGCCAGGTAAGCCGCGTTGACCAGGCCGTTGTGGCCTCCGCCAATGACGATCACGTCGTATGAGTTAGCCATGAACTCTTAGCCTTTAACTTGCTGGTTGAGAATGGAACGAAAAATACGATAGCGCAGTTTTCGGGTGCGCGTATCAGAGGCCGCTGGGAAGAACGCTCCAGTTGCGGAGGACATTCGACAGGATTGCTATGAGTGAGCGCATGGCTGGAGTCGAAGCGCCATTCTACCGGGAACGAGGCGGTTTTGTCTGCAAGATTAGCGAGCGAGTAGTGGGCTGTTTTGATCTTAACTATGTTCCTTCAATTTGCGAACAAAGACTGCTATGCCTGCCAAATTGCGGCATTGATCGCAACGGCTGCTAACGCGAAGGTTTCCAATATACTTCAAACACGATCCTGAAGCCCACCTTCCCAGGCCGGCGTCATCCCGAAGCCCCGCGCTTTCACCAGCGGGGCGAGGGATCTCCCGCTAACCTGCTGCCAGTTCGGGCTTGTACACATCTCCCCAATCTTTCGCCAAGTCCTCCCAGCGCGGATTCATCGATTCGATGAGCCTAATTTTCTTGCTCCGCCGCCAGCCCTTGATTTCCTTTTCGCGCGCGATAGCGGCGTCGGGATAGAAGAAGCGTTCGTAGTAGACAAGCCGAGTCAGGTTGTAGCGACTGGTAAAGCCCGGTGTCAGCTTGTTCTTGTGCTGCCAGACGCGACGGCGGAGATTGCCCGTCACGCCCGTATAGAGGACCGCGGGCTTTGGCCCATTTGTCATGATGTAGACAAAGAATTGTTTGGGAGTCCGCATCGTTCTTCTTTAGCGCGGCAAGGCTGATACTGTCTGTGACGAGTGAACATAGCGTTTCAGGGAGATCCCTCGCCCCGCTGGTGAAAACGCGGGGCTTCGGGATGACGCCTCCATAAACGGTTCCAGAGTATAATCCGGCTTCGAGCTGAATATCCGTCGAGGAAACTATCTTGCCCATTGGAACCGCATTTCACGAACGAACGTTCCCGCTTTGCCAGAGCCTGAACTACCGCGAGTGGTCGGGCTACTACACGGTCAGCGTATATGAGGTGCATCACGAGCACGAGTACAATGCTATCCGCAATGCCGCTGCCCTGATCGACATCACGCCGCTTTACAAGTATCTGGTTACCGGGAAAGATGCGACCAAGCTGGTAAACCGCGTGATTACCCGTGACATCAACAAGGTCAAAGTGGGTCAGGTGATTTACTGCTGCTGGTGCGACGAGCAGGGCAAGATTATTGACGACGGTACGATCTCCCTGCTGGAAGAAAACGTCTATCGGTGGACTGCGGCCGATCCCAGTCTGCGCTGGTTCCGGCAGAACGGTCTGAACATGGACGTGCAGATCGAGGACATCTCGGAAAAGGTCGCGGCGCTGGCACTGCAAGGGCCGACGTCAGGAAAGTTGCTGAAGGCCGTGGCCGAAGCCGATATTGCGAACCTGAAATACTTCCGCGTGACGCGCGGCAAGATTGCCGGCGTGCCGGTCGACATTTCGCGCACGGGATACACCGGCGATCTGGGATACGAAATCTGGGTTCCGTGGAACCATGCGGTAAAAGTTTGGGACGCCCTGGCGGAGAAGGGCAAGCAGTTCGATCTGCACGCTGCCGGCATGCTCGCACTGGATGTGGCCCGCGTCGAAGCGGGACTGCTGCTGATCGAAGTGGACTACACCAGCTCAAAGAAAGCGCTCATCCCCTCGCAGAAATATTCTCCGTATGAGCTGGGCTTCGGCAAGATGGTCCATCTCGAAAAAGATAATTTCATTGGCAAACAGGCGCTGGCACGGGATCAGAAGAACGGCGTCCCGCGGCAACTCGTGGGGCTCGAAGTAGACTGGACCGACGTTGAGGCACTCTATGAACGTTATGGCTTGACTCCGGCGGCGTCGAGCCAGGCTTCGCGGGTGGCGATTCCCGTTTACTCGGGAGAAACGCAGGTGGGGAAAGCGACGACGACTTCGTGGTCGCCCATCTTGAAGAAAATGATTGCTCTGGCCAGCGTACAGACCGAACATTCCAAGCCGGGGACGACACTGCAGATGGAAGTCACGATCGAAGCGATCCGCCTGAAAACGAATGTGAAGGTGACCACGCTGCCCTTCTACAATCCAGCGAGGAAGACAGCGACGCCGGTGTAGCAGAAGGGTTGCCTTGAGCTAGACGAATTGCTGGCAAATGGGCTACGCCCAGCGGACAGCCGAGGGCGGCTGTCCCCACATTAATTCGCACAAAGCCACGAATCCATCTCCTCAATACGAAATCCTAGCGATACGCTTGCGGCGGTAAGCCGGTGATGCGAATTCCGGCGTGGCCTTTGTGGCGTATATTCAGGCCAATCAACAACGCGGTGACCTGCTCGACGATTCGGGCATTCTCCAGTTTTCCGCCATCGATGGCGCGTACACCGGGAATTTTTGTGGCTAGCTCGCGTGTGACCAGAGCGGCGTTGGGGTCGTCGCTGCAAACGATGACATCGCAGTCGAGTGGAGCCTCTCCGTTCAGCAGTTCAGCGGAAACATTGTGGAAGGCGGCAACCACGCTCACGCCTTTGGGCGCCAGTTCAGCAGCTTGCTGGGCGGCGGAACCTTGCCACACCCCGAGAGTGCGGGAGGCGCGCCCTCCGACCCCAGCTGCGAGCGGTACCGTTGCGTCAATGAGGATGCTGGCGGGACGGATTGCAGGTTTGAGTTGTTTAAGCAGCGAGGCTTGGCCTTCGAAGGGAACAGTGAGCACTAATAGATCGCTGGCTGCGCAGGCGGCGCTGTTTTCCATGCCAGAAATGTTGGCGTGAGGTCCGACCCGTTCTTTCACTTTGGCTGCTGCTGCTTGTGCACGCTGAGCGTCCCGTGAGCCGAGGATGATGGTTTCTCCGGCGCGCGCCCAGCGCAGGGCAAGACCCTGGCCGGCGGGGCCAGTGCCACCGAGGATCGCGATGGAGCGAGGATTGTTCTTCAGAGACTCATTTTCATCCGGAACGACGCTCATGCGAACTCCGCGCTGAGTGCCTCTTCTGCCGTGAACGCTTCCACTGGTAGCTTAAGATTTATGCGCGTGTAGGTTGTATTGCGCTCGGCGGGGATTCGGCCCATCTCCAGAATTAGCGACTGGAAATCCTCGGGGCTGGTGTACTGTCCGGCCGTAGCTCCGGCTTCACGCGAAATGTTTTCCTCCATCAGCGTGCCGCCGTAGTCGTTGGCGCCAGCATGTAAGCAGAGTTGAGAGAGCTTGCGATTCAGCTTCACCCATGAGACTTGAATATTATTGATCGACCCGGCGAGCAGCACGCGGGCGAGAGCATGAACCTTAAGGTGCTCGGCCAGAGTCGGGCCGGAGCGCGCAAGTCCCTGATGAAAAAGCAGCGTGTTCTGGTGCACGAAGCCGAGTGGGACGAACTCGGTGAAGCCTCCGGTTTCCTGTTGGATCTCTCGCAACAAAAGCATTTGACGAACCCAGTGCGCGGGAGTTTCAGTGTGCCCATACATCATGGTCGAGGTGGTGCGGATGCCGCAGCGATGTGCAGTGCGGATCACCTCGACCCATTGCGCGGTGGAAAGTTTGTTGGCGGAGAGGATGTGTCGAACTTCGTCGTCGAGAATTTCGGCTGCTGTGCCAGGGAGAGTGCCCAGTCCGTTATCGCGCAGCATCGAAAGATAGTCGGCCAGCGGCATGCCGGTGAGTTCCACGCCGTAGACAATCTCCATGGGCGAGAAGGCATGGATGTGCATGCGAGGCACAGCATTCTTTACCGCGCGCAAAATGTCGCGGTAGTAAAAAGGAGGCAATCCGTGCGGCAGGCCGCCCTGGATGCAGACTTCGGTGGCGCCGAGTCGCCAGGCTTCAACGGCTTTTTGCGCGACTTGATCGAAGCTCAGGAAATAGGCGTCGGATTCGCGCGGGCCGCGGCTGAAGGCGCAGAACTTGCATCCTACGAAGCAGACATTGGTGAAGTTTATGTTGCGGTTGACGACATAGGTGACGAGGTTGCCGGCGAGTTCGGCGCGCAGAAGGTTTGCGGCTACCAGCAGGCCGAGAAGATCGTCGCCATCGGCGTCGGCCAGGGCGAAGCATTCTTCGAGAGAAAGCGCGGCACCGTCTTGAGTCTCGAGAATTTTTTCCAGGGAAGAGCGCGAGACCGGAGACAGGCGCGGGGCGACGTCTGACCAATCCAGCGCAGGGAAGGCTTCCAGTTGCGAAGGCGTGAGTGCAGGCATGAGACTCTCCGTAGAGACGTAGCTTGCTACGTCTGTGCTTACCACGCCCGGTCTGCCGGTGTCGGCAAGAGACGTTGCAAGCAACGTCTCTACAGTGTAGCGGAAGTCTTAGCGGAACAGGTCAGTTGCTTCAGGGCGCAGCAAGTCGCGGGTACGGCCACGGCCTGATTCGTAGCGAAAGCCGCGCACGATGCAGGCTGGAGTGCGGTTGAGCTTTCCGCAGACGAGTCCGGCCGCACAGGCCAATTCATCGGCGACGGCTTCGAGGCTTGCGCGCAGCGTATAACCGTGGGGGTCGCGGCGGCCGCGATCGTCATGTAGGGGCTTCATCCCGGCGATGCCGATGCAGGACTCCGTCAAGCCTTCGCGCCAGGGACGGCCGAAGGTGTCGGTAATGATGACGGGGATTTTTAGGCCAATACGTTTTTTGATCTGGCGGTGGAGTTGGGCGGCGGAGCGGTCAGCATCTTCAGGAAGCAGCAGCGCGTGCCCGCCGCCGTTCACGTTGGAAACGTCAATGCCACTGTTGGCGCAGAGAAAGCCGTGATGGGTCTCGGTGATGAGCACGCCATTCTTGCGGCGTATGACGGCGCGGCTTTCGCGCAAAGCAAGTTCAATGACGCGAGGGTCTAGGCCATATTCTTTCGCCCAGGCGACCGATTCGGCGGACGGGTGGATTGTGGCAAGATCGACCAGGCGGCCTTCGGATTTGGAGACGATCTTGTGTTTGACCACGAGGATGTCGCCGGCTTCGAGCACAAGTCCGTGTCGGCGCAGCGACGTAAGCAGTGTGTCCGCGAGGGCATCGCCAGGATGAATCTCACCGGCGACAGGGATGGGGATGAGCCGAAGTTCGGGGTGAGCAGAAAGTTTGGTTGTTTGCGATGATCCAGCGCGCGGCATATGTGGGGACAGCCGCCCTCGGCTGTCCGTCGAGCGCAGCTCGACAGCTCTTTGCCGACGGCAGGCTTCATCTTAGACCATTCGTCGCATCTTTCGGCGCAGACCGAGACGTTGCAAGCGACCTCGTCTACGACGAAGCGCCGCTGCGCGGCTGGACAGCCGAGGCGGCTGTCCCTACACGGGCATATTTGCGGGCTAGAGTTTGGGCCCGGGTTTCGCCTGGCAGCGAGATGAGCTGCTGAAGGTCGCCGGGACCATCGACATCCACTGCGATTCCGGGCAGGTTCAGCACGACGCAAGGCTTATTCACGGCCTGCGCGGCGGCGTAGTGGGGTTTGAAACTGTCATTGCCGAAGCGCAGCGGGAACAGCGCGGCGGGACGGCGTAAGACGGCATTGGTGCCGCGTCCGTCGGCCGCAGGAACGAGCACAGAGCCCTCCGGCGGAGCATGTTTCATGATTTCTTCTAGCTCCCAGGACTGGATCAGCGGAATATCCGCGGGAATCACCAGTGTGCTCTCGACGCCGCGCTCTTCGCAGATATGAGTGGCCATCTCGATTGCTCCGGTTTCACCCGGGTTATGCGGATCAGGGATGACTTCGAATTCATAACGCAGCGCCAGCTCCAATGCGAAAGGGTCGCTCGTTACGAGGGCGACGGCGGTCGTGCCCTTCCAACTTTGAACGGCAGAAAGCACGTCCTCAAGCATGGCTTGGGCCAATTGCGTGCGTCTGGACTGGTCGAGCACTGAAGCAAGTCGCTGCTTAGCCTGGGAAAGATTCTTGACCGGAATGAGAATCACGGGCGGTCGTCCAACGGTGGACGGCGTGAAGTGCCACTGGTGGCCGGTTGCTGAATGCTCGAGACGACGGACAGCACTGTCCGCGCCAGCGCAGCTTTATCTTCGGCGGTCCGCATGATGGTTTGCGTGCAGTACGTGCGCAGCCCGCTCTTGCGTAACGCTTCAGCGGAGCGTGCATCGCGCGTATCACAAATCAGAACATCCAGAAAATCTTCATAAGCCTGGGACACGCCGGCAATGGAGCAGGGCAGACCTTGTGCGGCCATGAGAATCCCTGCAGGCCCAGCCACGGCAGCAGTTCCGATAATCGGGCTGACTGCGGCGATTTTGCCGCGAGCACGGCTCAAGGCTTCGCGGATCCCGGGCACGGCAAGAATAGGGCCGATACTGGTGATGGGGTTGCTTGGCGCGAGCAGCACGGCATCGGCGGAGACAATGGCCTCAATCACTCCGGGAGCGGGCTCGGCGTCGGAGGCTCCAGCGAAGCGCACGGAGGTCACCGGGTCCTGATACCAGCGCTGCACAAAATATTCTTCGAAGCTCAGCTCTCCTGCAGGGGTGTCGATGCGGGTTTCGACGCGCGAATTGCTCATGGGCAGAATGCGGGCGTTGACCGCGAGCTTGCCGCAGATAATCGATGTGGCTTCGGAAAGAGTTTTGCCTTCGGCGAGCAGGCGCGAGCGAAGCAGGTGGATCGCGAGATCGCGGTCGCCGGTGTGGAACCACGTGGGCTCGCCGAGTTGTCCCATGGCCTGCAGGCAAAGGAAGGTGTCGCCCTTCACGCCCCATCCGCGCTCGCGGCTGAGCATGCCCGAGAGCACGTAGGTGATGGAGTCAATGTCGGGGGAGACGTAGAGTCCCCACCACAAAAGATCGTCGCCGGTGTTGACGACCAGCGTGATTTCTTCGGCGGGCATGACCTGCCGCAGCCCATCGACAAACTTGGCGCCGCCGGTGCCGCCAGTCAGAACGCAGATCATGCCGCCCTCCGCGCAAAACCTTCGGAGTCGACCGCGGCGTGCAACTTGTCCGACAGCGAGCCGGGCTTGGCCATGAGTGCGGGCAAGAATTCCGGATAGACAGGGAGACGCTGGCGCAGCTCGAATCCCTTAGCCTGGGTGCGCTGCCGAAGTTGTTCCAGGTGCGGCCAAGGTTTTTCCGGATTGATATAGTCGGGAGTCAGCGGCGAAATTCCTCCCCAGTCGTTAATACCCGCGTCCAGCAAATCATCATAGTCATAGTAAGGTCCGGAGAGATTGGGAGGCGCCTGAATATTGACGGCAGGCAGTATCAATCGAGCTACCGCCACAGTGCGCAACATTTCGCCGCGACTGGGCTCAGGCCAATCAGCCATTGGAATCGTGGGCTTGACCCGGAAGTTTTGGACGATCACTTCCTGAATGTGGCCGTAGCGCTGCTGCAGATCGCGGATGGCCAGCAGAGTGTCGACGCGATCCTCGAGCGATTCGCCGATGCCAATCAGCAAGCCGGTTGTGAAGGGAACTCCTTGCTTGCCCGCCTCTTCAATCGTCCGCAGACGCCGGGCCGGGACCTTGTCGGGAGCGTTATCGTGAGCCGCGCCGGGAGCGAGTAGATCGACGTTGGTAGTTTCGAGCATCAATCCCATGCTGGGGGAGACGGCGGCGAGCCGCGCGATCCACCCGGCGCTCAGCAGGCCGGGATTGGGATGCGGCAGCAGGCTGGTCTCGCATAGCACGAGTTCGCACATGGCCTCCAGATAGTGCAACGTGGACTTGTAGCCGAGATGGCGAAGAGTTTCGCGCATCTCGGGGAAGACCAATTCTGGCTTGTCGCCGAGGCTGAAAAGGGCCTCCGTGCATCCGAGTTTTTCGCCCGCCCGCGCTACGGCGAGCACTTCTTCTGGAGTCATGGTGTGCGCGCCGGGTTCGCCGGGATCGCGGCGAAAGGTGCAGTAGCCGCAGTAGTCGCGACAAAGATTGGTCAGCGGCAGGAAAACTTTGCGAGAGTAGGTGATGACGCGGGGCTTGAAGCGCTCTTTGGCGGCACGGGCGGCAGCAAGAAGTTCGGGCAGGTCATCGTCATGGCTGCGGATCAAGCTCAGTGCGGCATCGCGTGTAATAGGAAATCCGGGGCGCAGCTCTGCCAGCACGGAATCGCAGCTTTGTTTCGCTGCGGTACTCTGGATGACAGAAAGAGTCACGGCTTCGGTTCCATTCTGCTCACTAAACCTGTCGACGGATAAATGATACAGGACGGCGGATGAGTGAGTGCAGTGCGTGGTAATGTAGGCATTCGCACCGAGCCGCTGGCATAGGTCTTGTTAGGAAAGACGCTCCGCAAGATGAGCTTGAGCCCAATCGAATTCCGCAAAGCGATGGGATCCTTCGCCACGGGAGTGACCATCATCACTCTGGACCTGGATGGTGAAGTCCACGGGATGACCGCTAACGCCTTTGCCTCAGTGTCGCTCGATCCGCTGCTGGTGCTGGTGTGCGTGGACCACGCGACGCGCACGCATGCCCACTTGCATGCCAAGAAACGCTTTGGCATCAATGTTCTGAGTGAACACCAGCGGGCGATTTCTGAATACTATGCGCGGCCCATCCGGACCCACGAGCGTGCGGAAGAAGAAGCGGGAGCGCGGTTTGGCCGGACTAAGCACGGCACTCCGATGCTGGATGGCGCGCTGGCCTACCTCGAATGCCGGTTGCATTCCGAGCGGGAGGCGGGCGATCACACCATCTTCATTGCTGAGGTCGAAGACGTGGTGGTGCGCGAGGGGGAGCCGCTGCTGTTTTTTCGAGGGAAATATCAGAAGGTAGGCGAAGAGGTCGCGAAGTAGAGTCGCGTACGAAGAGCAGCCAACTTGTCACTTCCTCCCTCTTCCTACATCTAATGGGTGTTATTCCACGCGTATCATCCAACAAGTATTCTAGGTGAACGATAATTTACAAGAGGGTATTCATCCATGGTAGAGAAGATCAAGAAAGACGAAGCGGAGTGGAAGCAGAAACTTACTCCGGAGCAGTATCACGTGACGCGCGAGGCTGGCACCGAACCTGCCTTCACCGGGAAGTATTGGAAGACGAAAGATGGGGGGACGTATCACTGCGTCTGCTGCGGTGAACCGCTGTTTGATTCCAAGACGAAATTCGATTCGGGCTCGGGATGGCCCAGCTTTTTTCAGCCCGCGGATCAGAGCAAAGTGGTCGAGCACAGCGATTCGACCTATGGGATGAGGCGGACTGAGGTGCGCTGCGCAAAGTGCGACGCGCATCTGGGACACGTCTTCGAGGATGGCCCGGCGCCGACCGGCCTGCGGTATTGCATGAACTCAGCCGCACTTGATTTGAAGTCCGCGGAGAAAAAATAAAAAACAATTGTCATCCTGAATGCTTCTTCCGTCCGGCATCAGCCGGACGGAAGAGAGTGAAGGACCCATGCAATCGTTCGCCTTCCTCAGGAAGTAGGCGGTTGTATGAGAGAGCTTATGCCCCGGCGTTCGCAGCCAGAGCCTTAGGTAGCTCGGCTGGCTTCGCTTGAGACTGTCCGTGGTTCTGGACTTTCTCTTGCTTCTGCTCGCTGCGTACCTGGATGCCGCCCTTCAGCACGGCTCCATCTTCCACGCTGATGCGAACCGTCGAGACATCGCCGGTAACTGAGCCTTCGCTGCGGATATCGACGCGATCACTGCATTCGATGTTGCCGGTCACTTTGCCCATGACCACAACTTCCTTGGCGGTGATGCTGGCGTCGACTTTGCCGTTGCGGCCGATGGTAACGCGGCTCTCCGGCATGGTGATTTTGCCTTCGATGCGGCCGTCGATGTAAAGAGATTCGGAACCGCTGATTTCGCCCTTGATGGTGAGTGTGCGGCCAATCGTGGCTTGCTCGACGGGCGCGCTGACGGTCTTGACTGGATTGAAAGAGTTTGGGTTCGAAGCCGGTGAGCTGGACTTCACGCCGTACGAGTCTGAGGATTGAAGCATGCGACCTTCCTTGGTCTCCCGCGCGCGGTGCTCGCTGGCTTGCGCCGCTCCCTGGAGTTGGACTGAATTTGTGGCCTTCGGCGGTTGCTGGCCGGTCGGCCATGTTGAATATCGCACAGAGGTAAGCGATCAACCGAGATTACGGAAGATGCTGTACGGGCGGGGTGAGAAACTCATGACTCGATGCCGCCGGATTCCTGCAGAGCCTGCCCGAGATCTTCCCACTCTTTGATCAGGGCGGCGTGAGCGGTTTTGTGCCGGTCGAGTTCCTGCGACTGGCGCTGGTTTTCGTCGGAGCTGACGAAATTTTGCAGAGCGGTTTCGCATTGCACGATTGCCGCTTCGGCCTGGCTGATTTCCGCTTCCAGTGCATGGACGCGATCTTCCATCTTCTTGCGCTTGATAGGATTCAGACGTTTTGTTTTTGACCCTTCGGACGCGGCAGCGGAGGCTTGGTTTCCGTTTGAGGGTGTCTGTGTCGCCGGCTCAGCCCTGCTCAATTGCTGCCGAATTGTCTCATCCTGTTTTGCGCTTCCACCCTGCTTGCGCCAGAGGTAGTCCTCATAGTTGCCGGGATAAACCTCAACCTTTCCCTCGCCGATTTCGAAAACGCGCGTGGCCAGCTTGTCGATGAAGTAGCGGTCATGGGAAACGAAGACCACCGTTCCGGTGTACTTCACGAGGGCATCGAGCAGCACATCCTTGGCGCGCAGATCGAGATGGTTCGTGGGTTCGTCGAGCAGCAGAAAGTTTGCTGGATGCAGAAGCAAGCGTAACAGGGCATAGCGCCCGCGCTCGCCGCCGGATAGCACGCCGATCTTCTTGAATACGTCGTCTTCCGAAAACAGGAAGCAGCCCAGCAGGCTGCGTAGTTCGGTCTGCGTAGAACCCGGAGACAAATCGCCGAGATCGTCGAGAATACGAGCGCTCGGATTCAATTCCTTGTACTGATCCTGCGCGAAATAGTCGGCCTCAACGTTATGGCCAAGGCGATATTCGCCGCGGGTAAGAGGTTCACTGCCAGCAAGTAACTTGATCAGCGTGGACTTGCCCGCTCCGTTCACGCCCACCAGCGCGATGCGGTCGCCGCGCTCGATCATGAAGCTGACGTCGCGGAAAACCTCCTTTTCCCCATAACTCTTAGCCACGGCATTGAACTCCGCCACGATCCGGCCGCTGGGCTTGGGTTGCGGAAAGGTGAAGTGGATGGTCTTCTCTTCCGGCGGAATCTCGATCCGCTCGATTTTTTCCAGTTCCTTGATGCGGCTTTGCACCTGCTTGGCCTTGGTCGCCTGGTAGCGAAAGCGGTTAATGAAGACTTCGAGTTGCTCGATGCGATCGCGCTGGTTGCGGTAGGCGGCCTGCAACTGCTCGTTGCGTTGCGTTTTTTGCGAGAGGAATTTGTCGTAGTTGCCGGTGTAGAACCAGAACCGCTTGTTCCAGATTTCCGCGATCTTGTTGACCGTAACGTCGAGGAAGTACCGGTCGTGCGAAATGAGTACGAAAGCGTGCGGATAATTGTGCAAATATTCTTCCAGCCAATTGCGGGCTTCGAGATCCAGATGGTTCGTGGGCTCGTCGAGCAGCAGAAGGTTGGGCTGCTGCAACAGCAGTTTCGCCAGCGCGAGCCGCATCTGCCATCCGCCGGAAAATTCTTCTGTCCGCCGCTCCCAGTCTTCTTTTCGGAAGCCCAACCCCATCAAAACTCTTCCCACTTCCGCCTCGATGGAGTACCCGTCGCGGGTGCGGAACTCATGCTCGATGCGGTGGTAGCGATCGGCGACATCGGAATATTCCGGGCTGGTGTGATCGAGCTCCGCCATGCTGTGAGTAAGTGTTTCCAGTTCCTGCTCCATGGCGCGCAGCTTATCGAAGACCGACATACACTCGGCGAACACGGTGCGGCCCGAGAGCGAAAGGCCATCCTGTGGCAGATAGCCGGCAGTGGTGCCCTTGGCTACGATGAGCGATCCGTAGTCAAAAGTGTCCAGCCCCGCGAGAATCTTCATGAGCGTGGATTTGCCGGTGCCGTTCGCGCCCACCAGTCCAACGCGGTCGTGGGACGTGATCAGCCAGTCGGCATTTTCAAACAGGAGTTTGTGGCCGAAACGTTTTCCGGCGGAGGAAAGCTGAATCATGAGCTGAAGTTATGGTCTCACGAGACAAGGGATTTACAGAAGCGTGTGCGTTTCCAGGTATTCGCGTCATAGAGACAACATCCCCACCGGGCTGTCATCCTGAACGCCGTCTTCCGCCCGGCTCCGCCGGACGGAAGCAAGCGAAGGACCTATGTAACTTATTTCCCAGCCCCTCGCGTATGTTTTCACTACGGCAGTCAACTGCAAGTGCAGAGGTCCTTCGTTGGCGCTCCTTCGCGAAAGCGAAGGAGTGCGCTTCCTCAGGATGACAGCCGCTGGTGGTGGTTTCCCTAAGATTGCGCGGCGGCGCGGGCGCGGGTGCCGGGCTGGGCTCCCCAGAGTTCGTGGTGGAACTGAATGCGATCGAGGGCGCGATCGATAACGGCTTCCAGTTCGTGCGCGTATTTCACTTCGCGTCCCTTGGCCAGGCGACGGCGTGATTCTTCCGGGCTGAACCATGTGGGATGACGCAGCGTTTCATCAGGGCGCCGCATCTGGTGGACTTCCATCAGAAAAGCTTTGACCACGAATTCCTGGACGCCACCGGGCTGCCAGAAAACCCCCTTGGAGTGAATGTAGAGGTGAAAGTGTCGCGGTTCGATGGTGCCGAGGGCGCCGGCCTCTTCCGCGGCCTCGCGCTCGGCTGCCTGGCTGTGCGACAGACGGGTTTCAGCTGACCCTTTGGGAAAGGTCCATTTGTTGCCGCCATTTGTGTTCACCAGCAGAAATTCCACAAGACTGCCACGCCTGCGATAACAGATCGCAGCTACCTGCAGCGGCAGGGACTTCGTCATGCGGGTAGAACCCATGCTGGCGGCCTCTGACATAAATCCTACTTGCAAGATATTTCAGCAGTATTAAAGTGCAACAAAAAATGTGCAAGTGGAAGGTGACGAAAGG
>Ga0209488_10001044_pt1 | contig 23533 bp, 19 predicted proteins | sample Rivendell_Oct201_8_FD_188349 | JGI IMG/M metagenome (GOLD analysis project Ga0209488, IMG submission 188349) | Vadose zone soil microbial communities from the Eel River Critical Zone Observatory, Northern California, USA -... | ecosystem: Environmental > Terrestrial > Soil > Vadose zone >...
AGCTAGCAAGCCGTCAGACCGACCTGGAAACTGTCGTCAAGGGGCCACCGGCCAGTCGTGCCTTTGATGAGACAGGCCAGCCCACGCCGGCAGCGCGCGGGTTTGCTCGCAGCCGTGGCGTCGATGTCACAGCCCTGCACGTTGTGGAAGATAAGGGCGGGCGCTACGTTGCAGCAGTAGTACAGGAGACCGGACGCCCTGCTATCGAAGTCCTGGCTGAGGCATTGCCCGGCTGTATTGCTGGCCTGACGTTTGGCAAGAGTATGCGCTGGAATGCGACGAACGTCGCCTATAGCCGTCCACTGCGCTGGCTGGTGGCGCTCTATGGACCGCAGGTAGTACCATTGACCTACGCCGGCGTGGCCAGCGGCCGGACGAGCCGCGGTCTGCGCCCGTACGGTTCGCCGCCCATCGTCATTGACGATGCCGCCAACTACGTCCGCATCATGCAGGAGCACCGTATTGTCACGAGCGTTGAGGCGCGGCAAGCGACGATCACCGCGTCGGCGGTCGAGCTCGCCACGCGCCAGGGTGGCATGTATCGCGCTGATCCAGAGTTGCTCGACGAGGTGGCGAATCTGGTTGAACACCCAACCGTCCTCTGTGGGCACTTTGAGGAGCGCTTTCTCGCCTTACCAGCCGAAGTGCTCGTCGCGGTCATGAAAAAACACCAGCGCTATTTTCCGGTCTACGCCTCTGATGGCCGTCTGTTGCCGTACTTCATCACGGTGCGCAATGGGGATGCGGTACACCTGGACATGGTGACCACAGGCAACGAGCAGGTACTGCGGGCGCGCTTTGCCGATGCGGCCTTCTTCTACAAGCACGATACGCAACACACCCTGGCTGATGGTGTCCGCCGACTCGCCACGCTGACCTTCCAGGCTAAACTTGGCTCCATGCTCGATAAAGTCCACCGGCTGGAGCAACTCACCCCTATCGTCGCAGGTCTGCTTGGCCTGACTGCAGAAGAGACAGCCGTGGCGCAGCGTGCTGCCGCCCTCTCCAAGGCTGATCTCGCCACGCGCATGGTGGTGGAGATGACGTCGCTCCAGGGTATCATGGGAGGCCACTATGCCCGCACGAATGGCGAGCCAGAGGCTGTCGCCATGGCGCTGGCTGATGTTCGCCGGCCTGTTCGGCCGCTGCATCATGCAGAACCTGACCCATGGCCAGCTCGGGCTGTGGGTCGCGTGCCTGCTGCTGCGCGGCGCCACGCGGTTGCAGGCGCGGCGAGACCTGGCCGCCGGTGGCTGCTTCGCGGTCGCCGCGGCGCTCAAACTGACGCCGTTGCTGTTCGTGCTGGCGCTGCCGTGCATGGGCCGCTGGCGCGCCGGCCTGATGACGGCGCTCGGCACCGCGGTGCTGGTGCTGCTGGTGCCGTGGCCGTTCCTCGGCACCGCCGAGCACAGCCGCCACCTGCACGACTTCTACCGCGCGATGATCGCGCCGCAGTTCGGCGTCGGCGACAGCCCGGTGCTGGCCTACCACCCCGGACCGAGCGTGGCCGGCACCTTCGACTACCTGCTGCAGGCACGGCCGCTCGATGCCGAAGGCTACCGCGTCAACCTGGTCGATCTGCCGGATACCGCCGTGCGGGTGATCAAGCTGCTGTGGTCGCTGCTGCTGGCGGCGCTGCTCGGCAGCACGTTCCTGCGCGCGCGCGCATTGCCGCAGGCGCGACGCGTCTCGGTGCAGGTCGCGATGACGATGCTGGCGATGGCGTTGTTCTCGCCGCTGACGCGCGTCTACCACCTGGCCATGGCGCTGCTGCCGGCGGCGCTGTTCTGCCACGGCCCGCGGCGGCGCGACTTCGCCTGGTGGTTCGCGGCGGCGGTGTTCGCGCTGACGCTGCCGCTGCGGCAGCGCCATCTGCTCGGCGAGCCGTTGTGGCGCTGGTTCGACAACGGTGGGCTGTTGCACTTCGGCCTGGTGGCGCTGCTGCTGTGGTCGTGGTCGTGGACCGCGCAGCGCGGCCGCGACGCACCCGCCGCCGTGCCGCCAGCCGAGGGCAGTACGCTCAGCCGATCCGCGCCGCCACCAGTTCGGTGAGTGCCGCCAGGGTGTTGCAGTTCTGCAGCGACACGTCGGCGTCGGTGATCGCGATGCCGTAGCGCTGCTCCAGGAACTCGACCACTTCGAGCACGCCGGCGGAGTCGACGATGCCCGAGGTCACCAGCGGAGTGTCGGCCAGCAGCCCGTCCTCACGGCCATCGCGGAACCACGACGCCACGAAGGTACGGATCTCGGCGAGGATCTGCGCGCGGCTGGGCCGGCTCCGGGCGGGCATGATCCGCGGCATCATGCCGGCCACGGCATGGCGGTGCCAACGGCGCGGCAGGCCCGCGCGGCCAGCCACCGCCGCGGCTATGGTCTCGTGCCGTGTCGCCGCCGCGCCAGCTGCTTGCCAACGTCGTCACCGTGCTGGCGGTGCCGCCGGCGCTGCTGACGTTGTTCGGCCGCTGCGGCAGCTGGCACTGGCTCGCCGATCAGTGTTCGCACTTTCCGGCGCAGTACGGGCTGTCGCTGTTGCTGGCGGCGGTGGTGCTGCTGCTCGCACGGCGCTGGCGCACGGCGCTGCTGCTGCTGGCGTTCGCGGCCGTGGACGGCTGGCAACTGGTGCCGCTGTTCACCGCCACGCCGCCGCAGGGCGCTGCCGGCGGTGGCCAGGTGCGCGCCATGCACAGCAACGTGATGTCCGACAACGACGACCATGCGACCTTGCTGGCGACGATCCGCGCCGCCGCGCCGGACTTCTTCGCCGCCTGTGAAGTGACGCCAGCGTGGCAACGGTCGCTCGACACGCTGCGCGACCTCTACCCGCACGCGATCACCCACGCCACCGACGACTGCTTCGGCATCGTGCTCTACAGCAGGCATCCGCTGCGCGATGCCGCGGTGATCCCGCTCGGCTTCGCCTGGGCGCCGGCGATCCGGGCGGTGGTGCAGACACCGCACGGCGACCTCGGCGTACTGGCGGTGCACACGCCGCGGCCCGGCGACCGCCGCAACACCATGCAGCGTGATCAGGCGCTGGCTGCGATCGGCAGCGCCATCGCGCCTCTGCCGGCGGCGCGGCTGGTGATCGGTGATCTGAACGTGACGCGCTGGAGTGCACCGTTCCAGGACCTGCTGTTTGCGGCACAGCTGCACGACACTGCCGACGGTGCCGGCTGGCAGCCGACCTGGCCGACCGACGTGCCGTCGCTGCTGCGCATCCCGATCGACCAGGCGCTGGTCAGCTCCGGCATCGGCGTGACCCATCGCCGCGTCGGGCCGTACATCGGCTCCGACCACCTGCCGTTGGTGGTCGACCTGGTGTTGCCGGCGGCACAGTGAGCCGGAAATGGCGGGAGTGCATGGGAATCGAACCCACCGGGACCCACGCGAGGTGAACCCCCACAGGTTTTGAAGACCAGGCAGAACACCAGCTCTGATGCACTCCCGTGCGCCGGCCAGGATCGGGCGCGGAAGCGTCAGGTTCGCAGGCTGGCGAGTCAAGCGAGGCCTTTGCCCGCACCGGCCGCGGAGCACCGTTCCCGTCCCGGCCCGGCGCGGCTATCCTGCTCGCCCCGAATGCAAGTCGCCGCCCTCGACCTCCGTCCCGGCACCCTCGTCACCCACGAGGGTCGCATGTGCACCGTCACCTGGTGGAACATCCTGCGCAACGACCGCCGGCTGTTCGTGCAGATGAAGTTGAAGGATCTGCTGACCGGCCGCGTGTCCGAGTTGAAGGAGCACGGCGACAGCAAGTACGAGGTGCTCGACAAGGCAGAGGTCGACCTCAGCCACTCGTACCGCGACGGCCAGGAAGAGGTGTTCTACAAGGAGAACGGCGACGAAGTGCGCTGCGCCGTCGCCGCCGCCGAGGACGCGCTGTTCTGGCCGGCCGAGCACTACCGCGGCTTCTTCGTCAGCGATCAGCTGGTGGCGGTGTTCCCGCCGAAGCACGCGATCGTCGCGATCAAGGACACCTCGCCGCCGATCCGTGGCGCCGGTACCGGCCAGAAGGAGGCGGTGCTCGAGAACGGCGTCAAGGTCAAGGTCGGCATGCTGTGCGACGTCGGTGAGAAGGTGCGGATCGATACCGAGACGCTGGAGTTCAAGGAACGCATCGCCAAGTAGGCGGGCAGGAGCGGCGCGGCTCCGGCTCGTGACCCATCAGCGAAGGGCAGCGGGACGTTTACGTACTTGGGAGCCGCATGCGGCTCCCGACCACGCCGCGGCACAACGCTTCAGCGACTCTTCGTGCCGGAAGCAGGCGGCGCTGCTGCTGTGTGCGTTCGCTCCTGGAACAGCCCGACCACGTTCCCGGCCGGGTCTCTGAACCGCGCGGTGATCTCCGGCGCATCCCCGCCGATCGGTTGGACCAGGACGCCCCCTTTGGCGATCACGGACTCGAGCGTCGCCGCGACGCTGTCCACCATGATGTAGATCATGAAGCCCGGCGCGGCGGCGGGCGGGCGCCCCACGACCCACGTCCCACTGACCTCCCCCACGCCGTCGTCGAACGCGGTCGAGCCGTCGCCACGCTGCCGGATGTGCCAGCCGAAGACACTGCCGTAGAACTCGGCCGATCGGCGGACGTCGAGTGCCGGGATCTCGATGTAGCAGATCTTCCCGTTCGCGAATGTGGGTGGCATCGGTAGCCAGCCTAGCGCGCGACCACGTCGCGTGCACGTCGCACTCCGAGAGGCGAGCCGGGTGAGAATGCACATGGTTTCACGGGTCGCATCGCCAGGCCGGCGAAGGGAAAACACATTCGGTGCTCGGCGTTCGGGCGCGGCCGCAATGCCGACGGCCGTCAGAATCCTGGCGCTGGTGGCGCGCGACCTGAGTGAGATTGACGAGAGCGCCGGCGAGAACCCCGTCGCCGCCGGCTGCGGACCCTGTTTGATACCCCACTATGAGCGAGCAAGCCCTTCGCCGTCAGGTTCTCTTCCTGCTCGATGGCGGCCGCGCGCACCTGCGCGCCCGCACCGTTCTCGCGGCGTTCCCCCGGAAGCTCTGCGGCGTGCGTCCACCCGGCTTTCTCCACAGCGGCTGGCAGCTGCTCGAGCACCTGCGCATCGCGCAGGCGGACCTGCTCGCCTTCTGCAAGGACCCGAAGCATCGCTCGCCGAAGTGGCCGGAGGGCTACTGGCCCAAGGCGGCGCCGCGCACGCCGGCGGCCTGGCAGTCCAGCGCCCGCGCGTTCCTCGCGGATCTCGGCACCTGCCTGCGGGTGGTGCGCGACCGGCGCGTCGATCTGCTGGCATCGCTGCCTCACACAGACGGAGTGAGCTGGCTGCAGGAGTTGTTCCTGGTGGCGACCCACAACTCGTACCACCTCGGTCAGCTGATGCAGCTGGCACACGTACTGGAGGCGCCAGCGGTGCGGCGATGACGGCGGCGCTGGGGCACGCCGCCAATCCCGAGCCGCCGATCCTTCCGCCAGGCGGCTATCCTGCTGCCCATGCTCGGCCGCTACCGCATCGTGCGCGGCAAACGCGCGGCCGATGACCCGCTGCCCGCGGGCATCCGCCAGGACACCCGCAAGCACACGCGCCACGTGCTGCGGCCCGACTCCCAGCTGGTGCGGGCCGTGCTCGCGCAGCTCGACTCTGCGGCCTGGCGCCGCTTCGCCACCGCCTATCGCCGGCTGCTCGCGCAGCGCCATACCGACGATCCGCAGGCCTTCGCCGACCTCGCCGCCCTGGCGCGGCGACATGACGTCTGGCTCGGCTGCAATTGCCCGACCGCGAAGAACCCCGACGTGCGGCGCTGCCACACCGTGCTCGCGCTCGAGTTCTTCCGCGAACGCTACCCCGACCTCGAGATCGTCATGCCGAACTGAAGGCGTTTGGTCGATCGCTGGCACTCGCTGGGCCACAGCAGTTCGACGGGGACCACGGGTCTCGAACTCGGGACGGAAGTGCGGCCGAGAAGATCTGGTCGGCGAGCGTCCGGTGGATGCATTGCGAGCGCTGGCGCGGTTTGGCATAGTCATGCAGGCGATGATTCACGGCTTCGTTGCCACGATGCTGGCCGTTTTGCTCCTGACGAGCGCGGTCGGTGCAGCACGCCAAGCGGAACGCCCGCAGGACGCCGAGTACTTCGCGCGGCTTCCGGTTCCGGATGCCGATCCATCGCAATGGCAATGGGCGCCCGCTGTCAGTCAGAAGGTCCTCCTGATGCTGGGTTCCCTGGGCTCGGTCAATCGGCATCGTCCCGCGCCGGTGATACCACTGGCCGACGCATATCCTGTCGACCTGTCGAAGGCCAAGGCCAGCGTTCCCGGCCGCGGACATGGCGGCATGACCTATGTCAACTGGACGTCCGGCATGAAGAGCATGGTCGACCTTTCCGTCGACGTGACATTCCATTCCGCACCTGCCCCGGCGGCCGCGGTCTACGTGCAGCTCTATGACTTCAAGATCGGGAAGACCGGGCAGTACTTCGGCTTCCAATACGCCTTCGGCGACAGTGGCAAGCTGGAGACCAAGTTCATATGGTCGCGCTGGGCGACCCGGGACAAGGCGGACGCGTGGGTGCCAGAGGGTGGCTCCATCGAATCGGCCGGTCATGAAGGGGACTTCGTGGGAGTGCGCTATCCATACGCATGGGCCAAGGGCACGTATACCGTGCACGTGATGATGCGGGAGACCGATGCTGTCGGCACCTGGTACGAGATGCGGGTCTACGATCACCAGGCGAAGAAGTGGACCACGATCGGACGGCTCCGCTTTCCGGCTGTCGACGGCAAGCTGCCATTCCTGGAGGACGGCGGTGGGAGCTGGTGCGAAGTGTTCGGCGGCACCAAGTCGTCCGCGGACATCGGCCTGTTCCACTTGAGTTACGGGGGCGTCTACACCTGCGGGCGCACGATCGCAGCCAGGGAAGTGCGCTGCTCGTACGGGAAGGACACGCCCAATTGTGACATCGCATTGGACGCGGAAGGAAGACGCGTCCATGTCATGTTCGGGGGAGACACACCGCGAGTGACACCCGAGGGCACGCACAGACTGAGGAAGGAGAAGTCATAGGATCCTCCGCGCAGGGCAGCCTGAACACCACAGCCGCCGTTACGGGCTCGCCTCCTCCGGCCGCCCCGACTTCCAGCCCTTGCCTGGTTCCTGACGCCTCGAGATCATCAGGGTCACCTCTCGGATGGTCCGGGAGGCAACCCGCTCTCCCTACTCGCCCATGAACCGCACCGTAGTCGCCTTGCTGCTGCCCGTGGTGTGCTCGATCTCGGCCCGCGACGCCGCGGCGCAGCACGGCCCACCCGACCTGTTCGCGGCCAGCAGGCAGGCGCGAGCCAACGGACGCTTCGGCATGTTGTTGCGCCAGTTCCGGTCCGATGAGCCGGCCCTGAACGACCACCACGAGGCGGGAAGCAAACCGGCGATCGCCAACTACCGCGGTGCATGCGACATCCCCGCTGGCTTCTGGGTCTGGCAGCGTCCCTTCTGGTTCGTGTTCCGCGACGGTCCGGGCACGTGGCCCGCGCGGCGTCCCTTTGGACCAGAAGCCGCCTGCGGTCCCCCCGACGCGTCCGAACCGGACACGGAAGGCATGGCCTGGGCGACGAAGGACCTGGATGCGAAGGACGAGTGGCTGCTGCTCGAGTACGCGGCGCCGCTGCGCGGCACGTCGCTCGAAGTGCACGAGACGCACAATCCAGGGGCGATCGCGGCCGTCGCCATCCTGACGCCGCAGGGCGACGAGCTGGAGATGTGGCGCAACCGCGACGTCAAGTCCACCGCCGAGGCGCAACGTATCCTGCACATCGACCTGCCGCTCGGCTTCGAGTTCGAACGTGTGAAGCTCTACCTCGCCAGCGAGGCCGTCGCTGGCCGGAACGAGATCGACGCCGTCGGCTTGCGTGACGACAAGGGCGAGATCCACTGGGCCTGTCGCGCGACGGCCAGCTCGACTCTCGCTCCAGGCCCCGAGGTGGTGTCGAGCGTGCCAGCGGAGGTCCCTCGGGACCCACTCCTCCCCTGGCAGAGGCTCCGCGTGGAAACACTCGATGAACAAAGTGCGATCCTGCGGGTGAATCTGTCGGGTGGTCCACGGTCGATCTACTTCGAGGGTGGGTGCCGGATGGTCCCGGTCCCTCAGTTCGGCGCGATCGTCGCCGACTCGCTGCGGCATTAGCTTCTTCGCTGGCGGCTACCGGGTCAGGACCGGTCCGACGCCACGTTGGCCCCCACTGCTCGAGCTGCGCCCGCGCAGCATCTTCTTGAACACGGCAGGACGTGAGGCCCTTGCTCCTCCTGCGCTCTGCGAGAAAGAAGGCACATGATGCGTCCCGATCGCGGTTGCACGGGTAGAGAGGTGGTGGAACACGCTGACGCAGTGAAACCCTTCGTCGAACTCGAGCTGCAGACCCACGCCGATGCGCTACGCGCGCTCGCACGCGATCTCGTCGGCATGGAACAAGCCGACGACCTCGTGCAGGACACGGCGGTGGCGGCGTTGTCCAGCCCGCCGCGCCGGGCCGGGCCGCTCGGCGCCTGGCTCGCTGCGGTCGCGCGCCACCTCGCGAGCAAGCATCGCCGCACGGAGTTGCGACGGCGCGTTCGCGAGCAGTGCGTAGCCAAGCCCGAGGCACTGCCGGCCGCGGACCACGAGCTTGAAGTGCAAGACTCGCTGCGACGGCTCGTCGACGCGGTGCTCGCGTTGCCGGCGCCGTATCGCGGTGCGTTGCTGCTCCGCTACGTGAAGGATCTCACGCCGGACGAGATCGCCGCGGCCACCAGCACGCCGCTGGCGACGGTGAAGAGTCGGCTGCAACGCGGGCTCGTTTTGCTGCGTCACCGGTTCGACCGCGACCGTGACGGAAGAGCTGATTGGCGGCAGGCACTTTGCGGCGCTTTCGGCCTCGATCGGCTCGCGCCGGCCGGCAACACCGCATCGCTTACGACCGGAGTCCTGCTCATGGGAATCGGCGGCAAGTTCGCTCTCGGTGGTGCCGCCGTGGTACTCGCCTCGGCCGCGGCGTTCTACTTCCTCGCCGATGGTAGTGCCCCCGCGTCAATGGCGGCGCGGACCGGTGTCGCCGTGGCGCCTGTGCGGACGGATCCGCCAGTGCCAGCAGACCCGACGGTTCCAGCGCAACGCAGCGAGCTGGTCGCGCCGCCTGCAGGCTCGACGGACCTGGGCGCCGCAGCGGCGTCGTTCGACCCGTTGCCCGTGCAGGTGCCACCTTGGCTCACGCGAATCCTCGTCGTCGACGAGGACGAACAGCCGATTGCCGACGCGACGGTGACGGTCTGGGCCGCGAAGAAGGTTGCGGCACATGGATACTACGGCCACGAGCAGACTCCCAGGCTCGAACTGCACACCGCGCCAGACGGCCGTGCTTCCGCGACGCTGGACACCGAGGCCTACGTTGCTGCGGCCCAGCGGCCGGACGGCCGGCGCAGCAGCGAAGTATTCCTGTGGAGCAAGCATGCTGACAAGGAGACGAAGCTCGTGCTCGAGCTGCCGGTCATGCTGCACGGGATCGTGCTGCTCGCGGACGAGACGCCGGCCGCCGGAGCAAGGGTCCTCGGCAAGACGAGCATGCTGAACCGCAGGCTGGACGGCATGGCGGCTGCCCCCGACCCGGTCCTGACAGGCGAGGACGGACGCTTCGCGATGCCGGCCGAGCAACTGATCAGCTACTCCCTGCACGCAGAGTGGAACGCCGAGAAGACATTCGAGGAAGACGTGATCGCTGGCGACAGAAGTCGGAGCGAGGTCGTGTTGCGGTTTCCGGGCGCGATCACTGTTGCCGGAATCGTCGTCGATCCCGAAGGCAAGCCAGTGGCGAAGTCGCAGGTGAGACTTTGGCGCGAGTACCACCTGCGCGATCCACGACAGGATCCCAGGGACTACGAAACCGCCCACGCCAGCACCGACTCCCAGGGTCACTTCAACATTGCCGTGCGCAAGCACGCGCGCTACCAGATCGTCGCCAGCGCCGATGGCCACGCCAACAGCGTGCTCCAGTGGATCGAGCCGACGCAGGTGGTGCCACACGCCGAGGTGCGGCTGTCGCTGCTGCCGTTCGCGACGATCGCCGGCGTCGTGCGCAACGCGGACGGGACGCCGCGCGACGGCGTGCAGCTACAGGCGCGGGCCGACACGGGAGAAGAACCGGGACCAGTGGCCATTCCTTCTCGGCAGGACCAGTTCCCCTCGGTGAAACCCTCCACGACTGGCGCCGACGGTCGCTTCGAACTCTCTGTCCACCCGGCGACGACGTGGACCCTCGTCGCGCGACCGGTCCCCGACAATCCGTGGCTCGCAGTCACTGCCAAGGCAGTCGCGCCGGACTCGCGCAATGTCGAGATCACGATCCGAGCGGAAGACATCGCCGGCTGCTCGGTTCACGGAACCGTCGTTCGCGCGGCCGACGGGGAGGCGGTGCAAGCGTTCGCAGTCGAGGCGATGCTCTATGGCGACGACGGCAAGCCGAGCCAGTCCCGGCTGAAAGCGGCGACGATCGAAGGCAATCGATTCGCGCTGCCCAGGGTGCCGCTCGGTCGTAGTTTCGCGGTTTTCGTGAGGCCAGCGTTCTCCGTCCAGGACGAATGGCCACCAACCATCTGCGGCCCGTTCATCGCCGGCCAGGAGGACGTCGTCGTGTGCGTGCGCGTGCAAGGGTGGGGCGAGCTGCCGGTGCGTGTGTTGGAAGCCGATGGCTCGCCTGCGCGCCACGTCTTCGTCTACCTCGAGCGCGTCGAGTACCTCGACGGCTCTGGCCGATCAGCGCTGCCAGTCGACGCGGATGGCAGATCGGTGCAGAAGCAGCTCGCTCCGGGCCCTCACCAGTTGTGCGTGACGCGCGAGCGCGAGGCGTTGAGCAAGCAGGAGGTCACGATCACTCCGCGTCCGAACCCGGAGCTCGTGGTGCGGCTGCCCGCCCCAGCGAATGGAAGCCCTAGGCGCTAGCCGCGCGCACGTGCGCGGGGTTTCGCTTCCAGGTGCGCGCGCGCGACACAACTGGGTCGAGCTGGACCCCGTCAGCGTGCCACCACGACGCGAGATTCCGCGCGATGGCTTGCGCGACTGGGCGAGACCGCTACCTTGCGGCGCCTTCGCCGATTCGACCGCGATTTCGGGGTCGCAGCGGAGACCCGACGATGCCCCTTCCTCACCGTCGCACGGTCCAGTCCAACGAACGCATCGCCCGCTAGGCGCGATCCCGCTTCGTGTTGGCCTTCGCCACGGGGATCGACAGTGAGTTCTGGGCCCGCTGGCTCGGCATCGTCGTGCTCGACCTGCTGCTGGCCGGCGACAACGCGCTGGTCATCGCGCTGGCGGTGCAACACCTGCCGCCGCGCGAGCAGCGGCGCGGCCGCATCTGGGGCACGGCCCTCGCCGTCGCCTTGCGCCTGCTGTGCATCGGCGGAGTCTCGTACCTGCTGGCGATCCCGTTGCTGCAGGCGCTCGGTGGTGTGCTGCTGCTGTGGGTGGCGTGGCGGTTGTTGCGGCAGCCGGCAGCGCGCGCCTTGCCGCCGCTCGGAACCGCGACCGGCGACGGACTGGCACGGGTGCGCCGCGGCGCCAGCCTGTCGCAGGCGGTGCGCATCATCGTCGTCGCCGACCTGTCGATGAGCCTCGACAACGTGCTGGCCGTGGCCGGCACCGCCCACGGCGATCTGGTGCTGGTGATCGCCGGCATCGCGCTGACGGTCCCGTGCGTGGTGTGGGGCAGCCAGATCCTGTCGGTGCTGATGGTGCGCTTCTCGTGGCTCATATGGGTCGGCGGCGGCGTGCTCGGCTTCGTCGCCGGCACGATGATCGTGGAGGACAAGGACCTGCAGCAGTGGTTCGGTGCGCCGCTGCACCCGCACCTGCATCCGCTGGCGCTGTTGCTCGGCGCGCTGGCGACCGGCTATGGCTGGTTCCGCGCCCGCGCCGGACGCCGTGCGCATGGTTGAATCGGCGTCCTTGTGCAGAACCGGTGCAGAACTCTCCGCGGCTGAAACGAGATAGTGTCAGCGAGAGTGGCCACGCGACTTCGGGGTCGCGTAGGGGCCGGTGACGTCTCAGTGACGCAGAACCCAGTTCCAGTCGCATAGACCTGTCGGGTGCAGTCCGCCTCCGGCGTGCCACAGTCGCAGGTCAGGAGCAATCCATTGCCACTCAGTCAATGTCTGCAGGTATGTAGCGACTCCGAATCCACGCCTGATCGCCGTCGCTTCGGTCGCAAGCCGCTGCGCATCGCGCTGGCCGCCGGCTTGCTGCTGCTGGCCGCTGCCGGCACTGCCATCGTCACCGATCTGTCGATCGTCGGCCGCCTGCACCGGCCCGCAGCGACGCACCTCGACCAGGCCACGCTGCTGAACCTGGTCCAGCAGGGCCAACCGGCCGCGGCATTCGCCGCCGCCTTCCATCAGGGCGATGTGCTGTTCGAGACCAGCTTCAACGCGCTCGACGGCGTCGGCGCCAATGTCGGCCAGGGGCAGCGCTTCACCCACGTGCCGCGCGCCGATCTGGTCGGCCCCGGCGAGTGGGCCAACCACGTGCCGTCGCGCGCCACCGGGCCCAACGCCGAGTCGTGCAATGCCTGCCACAACCAGGCAGCGGACGACGGCAGTGGACGGATCGTCGGCAACGCGCACCGCGATCCGTTCCACACCGGATCGGTGGGCAGCATGATCCAGCGCAACACGCCACACCTGTTCGCGGCCGGGGCCGTGCAACGCCTGGCCGAGGAGATGACGGTCGCGCTGCGCGGCATCCGCGAACAGCTGGTCGCCCAGGTGCGGCAGACCGGCCTTGCGGCCAGTGCGGCGCTGCGCGCCAAGGGCGTGGATTTCGGCCGCCTCGCCGCCGCGCCGTCGCGGTTCCATCCGGGTGGCGTCGCCATCGACAACTCGCGCATAGACGGCTTGGACGCCGACCTGGTGGTGAAACCGTTCCAGTGGAAGGGCAGCGTCAGGTTCGTCCGTGACTTCAACCGCGATGCGGCCCACAACGAGCTCGGCATGCAGGCGGTCGAACTGGTCGGCGCCGGCGTCGACGGCGACGGCGATGGCGTGGTCGACGAGCTGTCGATCGGCGACATGACGGCGTTGGCGGTCTACGTGGCGGCGCAGCCGCGACCGGTGACCAGGATCGAACTGAGCGCGCTCGGCCTGATCCCGCAGTTGACGCCGGCCGAAGTCGCCGCCATCCAGCGCGGCGCCGGCGTGTTCGCCCAGATCGGCTGCGTCAACTGCCATGTGCCGAGTCTGCCGCTCGACGACCCGACGTTCTGCGAGCCCAGTACGCTGGCGGCCTACCGCGACGCGTCGTTCCCGAGCGGCGCGAGCCCGGTCGCCTTCGGCGTGCGGCCGGATCTGCCGATCCGCTTCGATCTGACGCAGGATCAGCCCGACAACATCGTGCAGGTCGGCGGCCGGACGGTGCACCTTGGGTCGCTGCGGCGCCAGAGTGGCGGCAACGGTGCGGTGGTCGAAGTGTACGGCGACCTCAAGCGGCACCGCATGGGCCGTGGCCTGGCCGAGAGCATCGACGAAGTCGGCACCGGCGCCGCCACCTTCCTGACCGAGAACCTGTGGGGTGTCGGCAACACGGCGCCGTACCTGCACGACGGCCGGGCCACGACCCTGACCGAGGCGATCCTCGAGCATGGTGGCGAAGCGGCCGACGAACGCGCCGACTTCGTCGCGCTGCCGACCGCGGCGCAGGCCGACCTGATCGCCTTCCTCGGCAACCTGGTGCTGTACAAGGCCCACGACTGACTCGCCAGCGCCACCGCAGCCGCGGCATGGTAATCTGCCGGCCACGCTGGCGCCGACCACTCGGCGCCGGCGCCTGGCCGCCAACCCCGATGCCCGACCCTGCAGGCCTTGCCGCGATCTGCCGACGACTGAGCGACCGCCACGCCGAAGCTCTGGGCGACCCCGAACAGCCGCAGCCCGATCCGCCGTTCTGCATCGACTGCGGCAACGGCCGGATGCTCGGCGTCGACTGGCAGCTGCGCGGCGATCTGGCACTGTTCGCGATGCTGCTGCTGGTGCTGGCCTGCCTGGTGACGTTGATCCTGACCCGCGGGCCGCTGCTGTGGTCGCTGGCGGGACTGACGGCGCTGGCGACGATGTACTTCGTGTGGCACCGCGGCCGCCTGCGCACCGCGGGCGCGCACTGGCTGCAACAGGCGCAGGTCTGTCCGGCGGCAGTGGTGATGGCGCACCACAGTCTGTTCGAGCCGGGCAGTTCGACGATGCCGGGCGCGATGCTGGTGTCGTTCGCAGCGGAACCGGACGCCGACCGCCTGCAGGCGGCGGCCAGGCTGGTGTTCGCGCTGCTGCGCGATCGCGCGCCGCCGCCGCGGCTGCAACCGCTGCGCGAATGGCTGGTCGCCAGTACGCGCCGGCAGCACTACGACCGGCTGCGCGTGCCGCGCGAACTCGCCGGCGACGACCACACGTTCCTGATCGGCCTGCGACTCGACCGCGAGCTGATGCCGCACGGCTACCTCGACCGCAAGCTGTGGTTCGTACTGGCGCGCCCGGACCGCAACGAATCGGTCGAACTGCTGCCGTACCAGTACTGGTGGCACGAAGGGCTCGACGAAGGCAACCCCAGGCGCGCCGATGCGCGCGGCTCGGCGACGGCCTGAGCGGCTCGGCAGCGGCGCCGCACCCCTGCCGTTCGACCGCAGCTTGCCCCGACGCCGATCGGGCGCGACAACTGCACCGATGGCCAGCACACTGATCGTTCCGGTCGCCACGATCGACCACATCGCGCCGCATCCCAATGCCGACCGGCTCGAGATCGCGCAGGTGCTCGGCTGGCAGGTCGTGGTGCCCAAGGGCCGGCACCAACCCGGCGAGAAGATCGTGTACTTCCCGCCCGATGCGGTGTTGCCAGCGGAGCTCAGCGATCGCTTCGGCGTCACGCAGTACCTGAACAAGGGGCGCGTGCGCTGCGCCCGGCTCCGCGGCGAGCCGTCGTACGGGTTCGCGGTCGAGCCCGACGACCCGAGCTGGGCGATCGGCACCGACCTGGCCGCGCACTACCACGTCAGCAAGTACGAACCGCCGCTGCGGCCGAGTGCCGGCGATGCCGAGCCCGAGCAGCCGCTGTTCCAGCGCTACACCGACATCGAGAACTTCCGCAACTTTCCCGACGCCTTGCAGCCCGGTGAGCCGGTGGTGCTGACCGAGAAGATCCACGGCACCAACTGCCGCGTCGGCATCGTGCAGGGCGAGCCGATGGCCGGCTCGATGGGTGTGCGGCGCAAGCGGCCGGCCGAGGCGGAGCTGTTCCGCAGCACCTACTGGTTCCCGTTCAGCCTGCCGCCGGTCGCGGCCCTGCTGACCGAGCTGGCGCGCAGCCACGCGCAGGTGATCCTCTACGGCGAGGTGTTCGGCCGCGGCATCCAGTCGTTCCACTACGGGCTGAAGGGCCAGCTCGGCTTCGCCGCGTTCGACCTGCTGCTCGACGGCCGCTACCTCGACTGGCCCGAGCTGAAGGCCACGCTGGCGCGGTTCGACGTCCCGGTGGTGCCGGTGCTGTACGAAGGTCCGCTGACGCTCGAGGTCGTGCGCGCGCACAGCGCCGGCAAGACCACCTTTGCCGACCAGCACGTGCGCGAAGGCGTGGTGATCCGGCCGCTGCGCGAACGCACCGATCCGCGCTTCGGGCGGCTGCTGCTCAAGTACCTGGGCGATGCGTATCTGCTCGACGAACAGCGTTCGGACTTCAGCGAGCAGTGAAGCTGCGGCGCCGGTGCGGCGGCGTGATCAGGGCAGCATCGACAGCAACGTGGCCGCCGGCACGACGCAGGGATCGGTGCGCGCAAACGGATCGGCGGTGACGAACTCCAGCTCCACCACGGCCTGGAACGCGTGTTTGCAGCCGACCTGCCTCTGGAAGTACGGCAGCGCCGGCGACAGGTTCGTATCCGCACGCTTCACCTCGACGAGGAACCACGGCTTGCCGGCGCGCACGATGCAGAACTCGACCTCGCGCTGCTGTTTGTCGCGCAAGTAACGCAACTCATGCCGGCCGTGACCGAGGTCCTCCCAGGTCTGCACGGCCTTGAGCAGATGGCAGGCGACGAACGTCTCCGCGCGCTGGCCCGGGTCATCGATGCCGGACCAATCGTTCAGGTACCACTTCGGCTCCTTGCGCAGCGACTTGGCAACGTTCTTGAACCACGGCCGCACCAGGAAGCCGTGATGCAGGGCGACCAGCGCATCGACCCATCGCCGCGCCGTGTCGACCGTGACGTTCACGGTGCGCGCCAGCTCCGAGTACGACAGCGCCATTCCCGAGCGGTCCTGCAGCAGCTCCACCAGCACCTCGAGCTGATGGATCTCCTGGATGCGCGTCAGGTCGCGCACGTCCTCGCGCACGAGCTGCTGCACCCGCAGCGATTGCCAGCGAGTGTGGAAGCGCCGGTCTTTCTGGTACGGCTCCGGGAAGCCGCCGTGCGCGTACAGGGTGTGCCACTTCACCGGTGCGAGCCTCGCCACCTCGGTCGGCTCGCCGGTCGGGATCTCCTGGCGCAGCAGTTCGCCGACACTCAGCGGATGCATGCGATAGAGCAGGTAGCGGCCCATCAAGCTGTCGCCGCCGCGCCGGAACACGTCGAGCCGCGAGCTGCCGGTGACGGCGATGCGCGCGTGGTCGGCGAAGCCGTCGAAGAAGCCCTTGAGGAAGGTCTTCCATCGGCCGTGCTTGTGGATCTCGTCGAACACCACGAGCGGCTTGTCGCGCGTCAGTCTGGCCAACCCGAGCGCCGCCGCCACCGCCTTGGGGCCGCGCAGGATCAACGCGCGCTCGTCCTGGTCGTCCCAGTTCAGGTAGTGCGCGTCGGGGTCGAGCGCCCGGCAGGTCGTGGTCTTGCCGACCTGCCGCGGGCCGGTGACGAACGCCATCTGCCGGTTGCGGGCGAAGTGCTCGCGCAGAACGCCGGTGTAGAGCCGCGGCAGGCCTCGTGGCTGTTGGACCATTCTTCGATGTATCGTAAAATGGTCCGGACCAATTTACGATGGCGTCGAAAATGGTCCAGGCCGGGAACGCCTGCGCCAGCGTTCAGCCCGGCACCTGAGCCGACAACATGCTGCCGCCCACGTGCGCCGGCATGTCACCCCGCTCGGCCAGACTCGGCGCGGCGTCTGGCGGCACCGGCACGCGCTCGCGCTTCGACGTCGCGATCGCACATGAGCCGCGGCCCTTTGCTGGTCTCGACGATCCGCCATCCCGTCTGCGGGTCGACTTTCGCCAGCCGCGCACCGATCAGCCGCCGTTGCTCGGCCGCGAAATCGAGCGGCCACAAGTCCTGGCGCAGGACCAGTGCCATCTTCGGCTGGGCCTCCACCACCAGCGCCAACACGTGCTCGCCCGGCAGGAACAACGGCTTGCCTTGCTGGTACGGAAACGACACCTTCACCTGTCGCTCGGGGCGCGAGAACAACGGCGGCACGAGGATCGTGTAGACGAGGGCGATGATGTCGAGGCGAGACCGCTGCTCGGTGAAGCCCACCACCTTGCACAGGACATCCATTCCCGTCTGCGCCACCGCACTGCCCAACCGATGTTGGCGAAGGCTGCGCCACCCGAGCACGGCAAGAGATCCGCCAAACGCGAGCACCACCTGGCCGAAGGTTCCGGGCTCACCCTCTGCGAGCAGCAGGCCGTACAACGCGAACGCCGCAAGCGCCCCCAGCAAAGCGAGCACGCCGGTGCGGCGGCATCGCCGCAGGTACTCCGGAACCAGCCGGTAAGGCGGCGGTGGCAGGATGCCGAGCGGCGCCGCCGCCACCTGCTCTTTCACGCCTTCTCCAGCCGCGCCCCCTGTGGCGTGTCGACGATCTTCCAGCCCGCCGCCGCGATCGCGGCGCGCAGCTGGTCGGCAGCCGCGAAGTCCTTGCGCTTCTTCGCCCCCTGCCGCTGCTCCAGCAGCGCTTTCAGCTCCGCCGGCGCCTCGCTGCTCGCATCCGCCGCCGGCTCGCCGCCGAAAAAACCGAGCACGTCGTCGAAGCGCGCGAACAGCGCCAGCGCGGCCTTGGCGCCGGCCACCGACACCTTGGCGCGGTTGCTGTCACCGGTGAACTCGAACACCGCCGCCAACGCCTGGCTGACGTTCAGGTCTTCGCTCAGCGCCGCGGTGAACGCTGCATCCGCCTTGGCGATCGACGCCGCGAGGTCGTCGCTGCCGGCCGGCTCGAGCCCGTCGCGCACCCGCAGCAGCCGCGCGCGCGCCTGCTGTACGCGCTGGATCGCCGTGCGCGACTCGTCGAGCCCGGCGAGCGTGAAGTTGAGCGTCTGCCGGTACTGCACGCGCATCAGCGCGTAGCGCAGCTCGAGACCGGAGTAGCCCTTGTGCAGGATGTCGTCGACGGTGAAGAAGTTGCCGAGGCTCTTCGACATCTTGGTGCCCTCGACCAGCAGATGGCGCACGTGCAGCCAGATGCCGACGAAGCGTTTGCCGGTGTGCGCCTCGGTCTGCGCGATCTCGCACTCGTGGTGCGGGAACATGTTGTCCTCGCCGCCGGTGTGGATGTCGATCTGCTCGCCGAGGTAGTGCGTCGACATCGCCGAACACTCGATGTGCCAGCCGGGGAAACCGCGCGCGCCGCCGCGGAACGGCGCGTCCCACTGCATCAGGTGCTTGTCGTCGGTCTTCCACAGCGCGAAGTCGCGCGGGTCCCGTTTGTCGGTGTTGACCGCGACGCGCGCACCGTCCTCGAGCTCGTCGAGCACCTTGCCCGACAGCTTGCCGTAGGCCGGGAAGCGCTCGATGCTGAAGTAGACATTGCCGTTCACCTGGTAGGCGACGCCCTTCTGCAGCAGATCATCGATGATCGTCCCCATCTGCGGGATGAAGTCGGTCGCGCGCGGCATGTGCTGCGGCAGCCGCACGTGCAGCAGCTGCTGGCAGCGATGAAAGTCGTCCTCGTACTTGCGCGCGATCACCCACGGATCCTTGCCCAGTTTCCTGGCCGCGGCGTCCAGCTTGTCCTCGCCACGGTCCTCGTCGTCGGCCGTCAGGTGACCGACGTCGGTGACGTTCATCACCTGCTGCACCGCGTAGCCCTGGTCCTCGACGAAGCGGCGCAGCAGGTCGGCGAACAGGAAGCTGCGGAAATTGCCGATGTGCGGCGAGCTGTACACCGTCGGTCCGCAGTGGTACATCGTCACCTTGCCTGGCTGCAGCGGCCGCAGTTCTTCGAGCGTGCGCGTGAGCGAGTTGTGCAGGCGGATCGCCATGGGTGACGCGGTGCGGTCGCCGAAGAGTCGCGCATGCGCGCGGCCGGTGCAAGCGCGACCCGGATGCCGAGGCGAACGACGCACGAAGGGCAACCCGGGATGGTTGCCGACGATTCCGCGAGCCGGACCGTCACCGCCGCGACTTCCTGGTCACTGGTACCACAGGCACGACCGCCTGTGGACCAACCGCACGACACCCTGTTTCGCACCATCTTCGCGCAGCCGGAGCACGCCGCCGCACTGCTGCGCAGCGCCCTGCCTCTGGAACTCGCTGCAGCAATCGACTGGCCGACGCTGGCCGGTGTCGAAGGCTCCTTCATCGACGCGGCGAGCCAACGGCACCACAGCGACCTGCTGTTCCGCGTCGACCTTGGCGGCGCGCCGGCACTGCTCTACCTGCTGCTCGAACACAAGTCGTACGACGATGCGTGGACCGTCCTGCAGGTGCTGCGCCACGTCGTCAACATCTGGCACTGGTGGCGCGAACAGCACCCCGGAGTCGACCTGCTGCCGCCGGTCCTGCCGATCGTCGTCCACCACGGCGACCACCCGTTCCGGTCGCCGACCCGACTGCTCGACCTGGTGCGACTCGACCAGCTGCCCGCCGCCGTCGCCGAAGCACTGCGGCGGCACCAGCCGCAGTTGCAGGTGCTGATCGATGACCTGGCCTCGCAGAGCGAAGCGGACCTCCGCCGACGCGTTGACGGCGGCGGGCGAGCTCGCCGCCCTGGCCTTGCAGTTCGCCCGCGGCCGCAGCAGCGATGAGGTGATCGCCGCGGTGGCGCGCTGGGCCCAGTTGGTGATCGCAGTGTTCCGCGCGCCCTCGGGCCGTGAGGCCTTCGCCAGGGTATTCTCCTACCTGCATCGAACCACCGAGGTCGACCTGCAGCGGCTGCGCATCGTGGTCGCCGCGACGGTCGGACCCGAAGCCGAGGAAACCATGATCTCTGGTTACGACAAGATGGTCGCCGAGGAGCGGGCGAAGGGCCAGGCCAACATGCTGCTCCGCCTCCTGCAGAAGCGCTTTGGCGAGCTCCCGCCCGAGATCGCCACCCGCGTCCGGACCGCGAGCGTACCTGACCTCGATCGCTGGACCGACCGCATCCTCGACGCCAGATCGCTGGCCGCAGTGTTCACCGCGCAATGACGACATCCGGTCGACGACTCGAAGCAGCCGTTGCTGCGAACGGACGCTGCACGTCGGGTCGGCACCAGAACCCATCCGAAGCCATGCCGGAACCCCGGAAGCCGCTGTTTTCCTGGGCCGGAGGGCAGTGGTCATTTTGTATCCGAGCGCGCTCGCTCAGCTCGGCCGCCGAGACCACAGCGATCATCCAGCTCCGGACGCAAGCCGGCCTCGTACCGATCGGCATGGATCCGGCAACCAGGCTGTGGGAGTGCTGCGAGCTGCGCGGCGCGTCGTACGGAAAGCAGGTTCCGGCGACGATCGAGAGCCCACGATGAATCCGATCGTTCGAACCAGGTGACCGGCGACTCCGGCATCGTGTTCGAGACGCCGGGCGGAACCTTCACGATCGGCGCGCAGCAGCACCACCAGCGCAGCCCGACTACGACGCGCCAGGCTCGACGAACCATCGCATCCGGTCAGGGCCGCGCCGTTCCTGCTCGGCAAGTGCGCGCTGCAGCCGGCACCGTGCTGCTCCTGCCATGCGACCGCGCGACCAGCCGATGGACGCGCGCGCCGGAGCGGCTACAACCCCCGCGTGACCGACGCGCCGCTGCCGCTGGCCAGGACGACCGCCGACGGGCCCGCGGCCGCGCCGCCGCCGCCGCTGCCGGCAGCGCTGCTCGGCAGCCACTTCGATCTGCGCTTCGATCTGCTCGGCACGATCGGCGCCGGCTCGTCCGGCACCGTCTACCGCGCGCGCCTGCGCGATGGCTACGCCGAACTGCCGGCCGGCAGCACGGTGGCGGTCAAGTTCCTGCGCCAGGACCTGGCGTTCGACGAGCGCGCGCGCGAACGCCTGCGCAGCGAAGGCCAGCTCGGCCTCGAACTGCGGCACCCGAACGTCGCCGCGATCTTCGGCATCGAGACCTTCGACCTGCTCGGGCTGCCGCTGACCTACCTGGTCATGGAGTACGTCGCCGGCACGACGCTGCGCACCTACCTGCAGCAGCAGGGTCCGCCGGTCGAGGACCTGACGCGCCGCATCGGCGCCGACGCGGCCGCCGGCCTGCAGGCGCTGCACCGCCGCGGCATGGTGCATCGTGACGTCAAGCCCGAGAACCTGGTGCTGACGCCCGCCGGCCAGGTCAAGGTGGTCGACCTCGGCCTGGCGCGGCCGGTCGGCAGCAAGGGCAGCGGCAGCGCCTCGTCGTCGGCGCACGGCATCGCCGGCTCGGTCGCCTACACCGCACCCGAGGCGCTGCGCGGTCTGCCGGCCACGCCACGCAGCGATCTGTACGCCCTGGGCGTCGTGCTGTTCGAAGTGGCGACCGGCCGGCATCCGTTCGCCGGCAAGCAGACGGTCGACGACATGATCGATGCGCACCTGCGGCTGCCACCGCCGCGGCCGTCGCACCTGCGGCCGCGCATGTCGGCGCTGCTCGAACAGCTGATCCTCGAGCTGCTGGCAAAGGCACCGGACCAGCGGCCGCGCGACGCCGCCGAAGTGCAGCGGGCGCTGCAGCACGGCGAACGCGCCGAATGGTGGCGCCGGCACGAGACCCAGGCGCCGGCGTTGGCGTCGGGCCGGCGCCTGCGGCGCATGCGCCGGCAGGCGGATGCACCGTTCGCCGGCCGCGAGGCCGAACTCGCCGAACTCGATCGCCTGCTGGCCAAAGCCCGCAGCGGTGCCGGCAGCGTGGTGTGCGTGCAGGGGCCGGTCGGCATCGGCCGCCGCCGGCTGCTCGACGAAGCGATGGCGCGCTGGCTCGAGGCCGGCAGCGACCTGCTGGTGCTCGGCGGCGAGGCCGAGCCGATGCGCGGCCACGGCCAACCGTTCGCCGACACGCTGCTCGACTTCCTGCTGCGCGGCGACGAGGCCGGTTCGCCGAACGCCGTGGCGCGGGCGGCGCTGGCCGCGCGCACCGAACTGCAACTCGGCGAGGCCGACGCCTCGGCGCTGGCGCTGGCCGTCACCGGCCGCAGCCAGGAGGCACCCGAGGTGCACGCCGACCGGCTCGCCAGTGCGCTGTTGTCGCTGCCGCGACCGCGCCGGCTCGTGGTGCTGCGCGTCGACGCGGCGGATCGGCTCGACACCAGTGCGCGGCTGGCCCTGGCGCGGCTCGCCGCCGGAGCACCCGGACTGCAGCTGCTGCTGCTGCTGACCGCCGGCCCCGACGGCCTGCAGCTGCCGGGCCTGGTCCGGATCGAACTGCAGGGCCTGCCCGAGCCGGCGTTCCTCGCCTTCGGCCGCGCGTTGTTCCGCGGCGGCGAAGTCGGCGAGGCGCTGCTGCACCTGGCCCACGGGGCATTGAGCGGCAGCCCCGGCAACCTGCTCGAGGCCCTCGACCACCTGCTGCAGCAGGAACAGCTCGCCGGCCGGCCCGGCGACTACCACGCGCTCGCGGCCACCGCCGAAGTGCGGCCGGCACCGCGCCATCTCGAACGGTTCCGCGCCCGTGTCGCGCTGCTGCCACTCGACCAGCGCAACGTGCTCGAGGCGGCGGCAGTGCTCGGCGAACGGTTCCCGCTGGCCGACCTCGCCGCGCTGGTCAGCCAGCCGGAACTGCAGATCCTCGAGACCTTGTCGCTGTTCCGCGGTCGCGTGATCCGCGCGCAGGGCGGCGACGTGGCGTTCCGGCACCGCGATTTCCGCCAGGCGCTGTTGCGCGCCATTCCGGAGGCGGCGCGCACCACGCTGCACCACGCCGCCGCCGCGCTGCTGCAGCAGCGCTCGGCCAGTCCGCTCGAGATCGGCATGCACCTGTCGATGGCGCTCGACCACGAGGCCTGCATCGCGCCGCTGCTGGCGGGCCTGCAGGCGCTGGTACAGCGCGGTTCCCGCCGCACCAGCCTGCGCATCGCCGCGCGCCTGCGCGTGCACTTCCAGGCGCTGCCCCGGACGCCGGCAAACGAGCGGAGCCGGTTGTCGTACCTGCTGCTGTCGGCGCGGGCGCGGGCCAATGCGCAGCAGACCGCGGCGGCCGCACCGCTGTTCGAGGAAGCGCTGCAGCTGGCGCGGCAGCAGGACGACCACGAACGCAGCGGCGATGCCCTGACCGGTCTGTCGGCTTGTGCGCTCGACGCCGGCCGGCTGCTGGCCGCGGTCGAGTTGCTGGAGCTCGCGCACGCGCAGCTGTCGCCGCTGCAGACCGAGTCCGGCAACCTGCTGGCGGCGCGAGCGCACGCGCTGCACGC
>Ga0209488_10001045_pt1 | contig 23530 bp, 31 predicted proteins | sample Rivendell_Oct201_8_FD_188349 | JGI IMG/M metagenome (GOLD analysis project Ga0209488, IMG submission 188349) | Vadose zone soil microbial communities from the Eel River Critical Zone Observatory, Northern California, USA -... | ecosystem: Environmental > Terrestrial > Soil > Vadose zone >...
GGGAACGTTCTTCTCGTTTCTCGACCGTTTCTTCAAGATTAACACATGAAAGCGGGCTTGGTATATAAAAGTACGATACACGCTTCATTACCACCTTACGGTAGTCTTTCCTCCACACGAGGTGCCATGGCTCCAAAACCGTCAACGTCAAGAGTGTGCGACCCACAAACGTGCTTACAAAGCAAAAAAAATCGAATCAACCCTACTACTGAAAAGACAACGGTTAGTAAGACTTAGTCAGGCTTATGAATCAGATTTCCTTTCCTGAGCTGGTTCTGACAAAGGATTTTTCCATTCTCGGGAACAGCCTTGTTTTCATAGTAGAGAGGATAAAATAATAATGATGATGATAATGATAATGATTATAATCGAAATAAAAAGGTTTTTATCATTGAGCTGAGTGCGAACACTGACAGCTGTCATGGGGCAGTTGCCATTTTCGTCGTGGGAAGCATATGTAATCCTTTGATAACAGTCAACTCTTAATCTTTCTACTTCTGCAAGATTGAGGCATGCGATAAGCCAGAAACTTCTCACAAATGTGGAAGCCTATGCTACCGAGAGTTGCTAGCGACCAAAAGTGCAGATTTCATTCCTCATCTGGAGATAACAGGATATCTGAATTTACTTTCCATATATATCCAGAGCGTTGTGACAACACGTGACCTTGTTGAAAATGGATGACATCTACCTTAACGGGACTCTAAAGAAGGTCCCCCTCCGGACGGGCGAACACCAGAAAAATAATAATAGTTCAGTGGTCATGTCGCATTTCTTATGCAACCTATTCCTAGGGATGTCGAGAGCTGTGCAGCGTGGGGATCAACGAAATGCCCCAGGCGCTCTAACGACTGATCCCGTGCCGTGCCTGGGTCAGGTCCGGTAGAACGGCTGGATCCCAGCGAGAAGTTCAGAGAGATGCCCGTCCAACCGTCTTAACGGCCCGTGACGGACGTACTTTTGATGGTCATGGATGGGTGTTCGGAGGGGGACCTTCCCCCTTTAGCGTCCCCATAGTGTTTATTCTTCGACTTCTACTGTTGGTGTCATAAGCAACATGATTCAGGACAGAATGTACACCACGCTAACGAACCCAGTAGCCGTGAGGATGGCGACTACGGGGAGATACGGAGGAGCAGTCTATGCCTTGCACCATTAATTCATCTCCTGCGAGGGCCTCACGCGCGAATCGTCAGGCCATCCATGATGTGTGTGGACGACGCGAGGTGAAAAAGGCGTGAGGGGATTTCTGATGGCGAGGGAACTAACCGAGCGGAGATATAGGAAAGCGGCTAAGTTGGGTTAAGGGCCGGCCCGGAGATAATGGGCCGAGAAGGGGCCAGACACGAACTCGGGCCGAGACCAGGTCTTCGAGTAAGTCGGTCGGTCGGTCGGTCGGCAATTATATGCAGTAATAAACATTATTATCAGGAGTGCACCACTGATTACAGCGCAGCCGTGTTGGCACGAGCACTTACCGGGCTTTGAATTTCAGTCTAAAGCCACCCAGTCAAGCACGGTCGGTAACCATCAACCAGTGTCTTATAACACAGCGATATCGCGTTCCGGGTCATTCACCGCACCGTCTTCTTTGCCCACTTAGAAGAATTCTGGCAACCACTGGCCCCGCTTCTTTGTACTTCTCTCCACCACCACCATCCACGTCAGCCGTATGCCCTTCAAACTCTCTGCCACCCTCAAAGCTCATTCGAGCGACGTAGGCCATCATTTCCTCCTCACATCTTTTCTACTTACTTAAACCATTCCTCAGGTTAGAGCCGTCGTCGCCCCTTCAGACGACCTTATCCTATCGGCTTCGCGCGATTCTTCAGCGATCGCATGGATAAAGTCATCAGAATCTTCTTTCTCACCCACTTTTACTTTCCGCGCCGGTTCTCGCTTCATTAATTCTGTCGCTTACCTGAAACCCACCCCAGAAGCTCCACAAGGTGAGAATATCACGTACTAGCTACGCTGGAGATCTCCCTCAAGATTGCGCTGTATGCAGGCTACATCGTAACGGGTGGCCAGGACGCGATCATTAACATATGGGCGATCGGGTCAAACCAAGAAGAACCCCTCTATACCTTACTAGGTCACTCAGATAATGTATGCGCTTTACACGTCGGGGGGGACAGCACCATCATTTCAGGGTCATGGGACAAGTGCGTTCTTCTCTCGTCTATCTTCACCCAACCTGATCCCTCCCTTGTAAAGAACTGCCAAAGTATGGACCAATTTTCAGCTTGTGTACGATCTCGTGGGTCACGCGCAGCCTGTGTGGGCCGTGGTAGCGATAGAGGGAGCGGAGTTTCTCACTGGTGCGCTCTTTCACATCTGCCACTTGTTCGTATGACATCCCCTTGCGTCAGGTTCTGCCGACAAGACGATAAAACTTTGGCGGCAACATAAGTGTATTAGAACTTATCACGGTCATAAGGATGCAGTACGCGCACTTGCGCTCTTGACCGATATAGGTTTCGCTTCGTGCTCCAATGACAGGTCTGTGTGCGGTCAATATCTGATCCTGGTCCTCACCCTTGTCCCACGCAGTGAAATTACAATATGGACATTTGAGGGTGACGTAGTTCACTCGCTCTCTGAACATACGTCTTTCGTGTATACATTATCGATACTACGGAATGGTGATGTAGCGTCAGGTGGAGAAGACAGAAGCTTGCGTGTCTGGCGAGGTACGCTCCCACTTCCCAACCCACTCAGTTCTCCCGATAATTCTCCTCTTCATCGAACAGACGGCGAATGCTACCAGACCATTATCCATCCAGGAATCTCAGTCTGGTCGGTATCCGCAATGCCTAACGGTGACGTCGTGACTGGTGCCAGCGATGGCATCATACGCATTTTCAGCGAAGCCGAGGAAAGATGGGCATCACCTCAGGAGTTGAAGGCCTTCGACGACCTGGTCGCAGGTCAGGCACTGCCCGCGCAGCAAATTGGGGATGTCAAGAAGTCAGATCTTCCAGGCCTCGAGGCACTAAGTATTCCGGGCACGTATTCTTTTTGTCTCACGCACACTTTGTCACCTCATTCCTCATCCAGGTCGCAAGCCGGGAGAGGTCAAAATGGTACAAAATGGATCAATAACCGAGGCGCACCAAGTATGTATCATTTTGGCTCGAGCATGTACTTGACCAGACTCCAATTAGTGGGATAGCACGAGTAATCAGTGGCAAAAGATAGGGGAAGTCGTCGATGCTGTTGGTTCGGGACGCAAGCAGCTTTACGAGGGGAAGGAGTACGATTACGTCTTCGATGTCGACATTCAGGACGGAGTTCCCGCACTGAAACTTCCATACAACGCTAACGGTATGCTCCTTACCTGCACCAAGTCGTATGGGTGACACATGTCTTCAGAGAACCCGTTCACCGCTGCTCGGCGTTTTCTCGAAAAGAACGACCTTCCTCTCGGCCATATTGACCAAGTCGCACAATTTATTGAGAAAAATACGGGTGGGGTAAACCTAGGCAGAAGTGACGAGTTTGTGGATCCCTTTACAGGTACGGTGGATGATGCTCGAACCATACGCCCTTTCCTTGACGCTCTGTGATATAGGAGCATCGCGACATCGCCCTTCTGATTCTACTGCCTCTGTGCCCTCGGCGTCTGGGTATTCCGATCCTTTCACCGGGAGATCGAGATATATCTCGAGCGGGTCTTCACCTTTAACACCTCCTGTCGCGTCATCGTCATACAGTGACCCTTTTACGGGTTCCAGTCGTTATGTTTCTAGCTCCTCGACAACCTCACAGTCCCCGGCGGTCCCGGCGGTCTCTGTAATTCCAGTGGTGAGTTGCAAGAATGAAAGTGCGAAGTTTAACTCATATCTGGCAGTCAAAGCCTCTCTTGTTCAAGCAGGCCAATGTCACTGCCATGCAGGGGAAGCTTTACCAGTTCGATCAGGCTCTGCGGAGTGAGATTGTAGGTGACTCCCTGCCTTTCGAACTTAAACTGACCAACTTTGTACAGTCGACATCGAGTCTTGCTATGTATCCTGATGAAATCGCACACCTCGAAGATGTTTTTACATTCCTCGCCCAGTCTACAGCGGGGAAGTCACCAACAGCCAAGCTGACAAGGGTACACGTAGAAACTGTCGTTCAGATTCTCGATCGATGGCCTGCCTCGCAACGCTTCCCAGGTATCCGTCTATGGCCTATGGTCTAGACCCCTTAATCTGACAGGTTTCTGATACAGTGATTGACCTTGCGCGCCTCTTGAGTGGCTTCTGCGCGGACATAATAGATTACAGCACGTTTTTTGATGCGCTTCTCCGAGCCTCGGAAATCACCCTTGACAACGGTGCCTCGTCGTCATCCAAAGCTAAGGAGACGAACGTCCTGCTCGTTTTGCGGACAGTGGCGAATGCTTTACAACCTGGCACTAAGATCGGTGGTGGCGGTTGGATCGAGAAAGTGAGTTCATTTAATTCGCGCACGTAAAGGAAACTGCCTCATACGGTCAGATCTTCGAAATTCTCAGCAGCGCATCATATGAGAGATTCACGAAGGGACAAAGTCTCGCCCTGTCTACCGTACTTTTCAAGTAAGTATCACTGTTCCGCATTGGTCCGGCTGTCTTCCCCATCTTGGTTTGCGTGGCTGGTGCTAATTGGCTCGAATAGCTTTTCCTGCTTGGTATTGCAAGAAAGGGTCGAGACGGGCTTGCGCACACAGCACTTTCGCCTTATAACCGACGTATGAATTTTATTTCCTCTCCGCTGCACCTGCCGAGATGCCGACGGTAACGATTGACAGGTTCTCCGGTTGGAACGTGCCGATGCAGAAGTGGCGTACCGAGCGCTCGTGGGGCTAGGCAATGCGGTAAGTTGATGAATGACTCGGTCGTTATGGGCTGTGTTCTCATTTGGTCCGCGGCTTGTCACAGATATATGCGGCAAGGGAGCACGCCGTTTCATTGGAGATGGCAATAGTCGTCACTCTCAAGACAGCCGTCGAGGAGTTGCCCGCCCAGTTTAAGGATTCGAGGATTGATGAAATAGTACGCGAAATCCTGGCATTGTTTTGACGTACCTACTTTTCTGTGGCGGGAGACGTCCGCAGTCGTATTTTACTAGGATAGTAGGGTAGTAGGGTTTAAGATGCTAGAGTGTATGTGCACAGCTGGCTATTCAGAGGTATCTCGCGCGGCTGATGGTGGGCGCGCCAAGTCGGATTACACAGCAACGATATTCTCTGATTTATCACCGACACTCATTCAGCATCCTCTCCAAGGCCATTTCCTCTTACCATCGCTTACACCGCCGCTACGCTGTACAATAGAGGCAGATACACTGCACGTCAATGGGCACAGTTCGTATCTATATCGTGCGGCACGGCGAAACGGAAGAGAACAAGCAGAAGATAATCCAAGGACACCTTGATACGGCTCTCAATTTTGAGGGGGAGAGACAGGCAGATCTGGTAGCGAAGGCATTAAAGGACATTCCGTTCGATGCCTGCTACTCCAGCGATCTCCGGCGAGCCGTGGATACTGCGAAGCGGATCCTAGTTTACCACCCCGGTGTGGAGGTACAGACGCAAACGGCGGTACGAGAACGGGTACGTTGAGTCTGGCTCCATCACCCTCATCTCCTCGGCTGAAGGACGGACCGAACAGTATATGGGGGATTTTCAAGGTCACATCTTCGGGAACTTCAAGGATCTTATTCCAAAAAATGGAGAAAAGAGAGAAATAAAGGAGCCGGAAAGTGCGGAAAGTGTGAAGAACCGTGCGGTGACGTGGTGGGACGAAACGGTAGCGAGGTCCGAGACAGGGACCACCGCCTCGTGCGTCCTAATCGTCAGCCACGGTGCATGGATCCGATTGTTGGTAGAGGGACTGCTGGAGCGCAAGGCTGTCCGTACTGTGCAAGGGGTAACGGTCGGAAGGTGCCTTAATACGGGGGTGTCGATCGTTGAGATACCGCGGGAGAGGGGCCGGGGACAACTGGTGCAATTTGGCAATGTCAGGCACCTGTGGGAGGCGGAGGTTTTGGAGAGCAACGCGGATGACGAGGGATAATCCAAGAACCGCGGAATCGGAACGTTCCCCGACGGATGCGATGGGAACTTCTGACTAAACCGGTTCGAGTAATGCTGTGCAGTGCATATGGTTGCCGTCGCTTGCGCCGGGTGATCTGTCCAATCAAAAGTGCCAAGAGGGTGTTGCCCACAATTCGTTGTAGGCCAAATTCACGTCTCTTGTTCGACTTTGTGGCTCTTAGGTGTCCAAGCTCAGGTATTTTGGGCGTTTTTGTGTCTGTGGAGTGTCTCACGTCACTTGTGGCGCCCGATTCGGATGTGCACAGCCTGAGATAACCAACGCCAAGCATTTACTCGTCCAAAGCTGCCGAAGCCGAGAAGAACATAAAGTAAGGGCTCTGAGAACATTCCCCTTCCTCCACATTCAATTCCCTACCCCCATGCTCCCCTCAGAACAGACACCCCTCCTGAGTGTAAACGGCGATTCACAACGACCTCCGTCCCTATACTCGAAAGTAGTTGTACTCCTGAAGGCCGAAGGTGAACCATCCTGGTTGGACTCTTACAGATGGTTCATCTTCGGTTCGTGGGCAAACCTCCTATTATTGCTCGCGCCAGCGGCTGCTGCTGCCCATTATCTGAACTGGGATGCGCCCGTGCGCTTTGGATTGAGCTTCATCGCAATTATTCCCCTTGCCAAGGTGTGTTACTTCCAAGACTTTCCCATTTCGGACTTACCCATGGGTTCCCCCTCGCAAGTTGCTTGGCGAAGCCACGGAGCAGATGTCCCTCTCTCTCGGGCAAACTCTTGCCGGCCTGTTGAATGCCACCTTCGGGAACGCCGTCGAGATCATCGTGGGCGTCGTTGCGCTCCTCAAAGGAGAAGTCCGGATCGTGCAGACGTCCGTATGTAACCGAACCCATCTCCGTTTCCGACACATGTTTACCGCACGTTTGCAGATGCTGGGGTCCATATTATCTAATATCCTCTTGGTTCTGGGGTGCTCTTTCCTTGCTGGTATGTTCAAGTCTCAGTACTGCGAACGCGCACGCTCACTCCATTAAAGGTGGCCTTTATAACCACGAGAGCCAATTTCAGCAGACTGCAGCTCAAACGTTAGTATGACCTTGCTTTTTCTCGGTAGTTTCGCGTACTGATGCAGTCCATCCACAGGAGTGCTTCGGTGAGGATACACCTTGACTTCAACTGCTGTGTATACTGACTACTCTACCAGCTAATGACACTTGCATGTATCAGTACGTCTATTGAATGTTCTAGGCATCTTCAGCCCGAGTCCTAATTTCGCGGGTAGCTCTTGTGATCCCTGCCACGTATCATGCCACGAAGCACATCATTCAAGTTCCTCCGGGCGGGGGCTTTGTAGCTACACTGCTTGACCAGTCAATTATTGATCTCGATGCCAATGGCCGAAGGGGCCTTTTGATCATCTCTCGGGGCACCGCCGTACTCTTACTTGGTGTCTACGTAGCCTACCTCTTCTTCCAGCTCAAGACTCATTGGGAACTCTTCCTTCCACTACGGAAACGCCTTCCTGATGGATCTGGGGCAGAGGAAGGAACAGTTATAGAAGAAGAGGAGGAAAATCCAGAGATGAGCGTGGTAGCCGCTGGAGTCGGGTGAGACCGCTTTTGCCACCCTCTTTTTTTCTTTTTCTAATTCACTGGGGACTTTCGCAGCCTTCTGCTCGTTACCCTTGTCACGTCCCTTGTAGCGGACTACTGTGAGTGTCAGATGGTGAGGTCTACGTATTCACTAACGTTTTGTTCATTTAGTGGTCGCATCGATCGAGGAGACGGCAAGCAGGTTTAATATTCCGAAGGCATTCATCGGACTTATTCTCCTCCCCATCGTCGTAAGTATAACCCACTTAACCCTCGGAGCTTTATTTGAATAGGGTTTCTAGGCAAATGCTGCGGAACATGTCACATCTGTATGGATGGCTATGAAAGACAAAATGGAGCTCACTATCGGCATTTGTGTGGGGAGTTCGATTGTACGCCGTATCCCACGTGCTGCTCTTGGCTTGCGCTAACCTCCGATGGATTTATGTTAGCAAATCGCCACCTTTGTCGTACCACTCCTCGTAATAATTGGCTGGGCGTGAGTACCCCACGACTAAGCGAGCGTGTTGCCGTCTGCTGACCTGTCTCGTGCTTGCACAGCTCTGGGCATGAGCTCACCCTCTTCTTCGACGATTTCGAGGTATGCACTGCCTTCCTTATCTTTGATGTCCCATTTCGAGTTTCCTGTTCTTAACGTGACCCACACAGACTGTTGCCTTGTTTGTCTCAGTGCTTCTTGTCAATTTCCTTCTCCAGTGCGTAATTAAGTCTTTTCTTGCCCTAGATCCGCTGACGTTCGTCGTACCCTCCGTACAGAGACGGGAAATCCAACTACATGGAAGGTCTTATGTTGATTACCTTGTACCTTGTCATTGCTCTGGCCTGTGCGTGTCCTGTGGCATTCCCCTCTCCGCGAGCTAACATGTCTACCATAATAGTTTGGGTCACATAACACTCGTTTAGGCTTATGTTTGTTGTCTGAATATTTTTTCTCGGCGCTACTTTCCCCCTTTCACCTTATCTAAGAGCATGTCTTGAGGTCTCTAGAGCGGGATGTAGTCCCGGGCTAGAGGTCCGGAGTCTGATCTGGTCTATATGATTTCAATATATCTATTATCCTACCAGCTTTTTTTTTTTTCAATTTTACTAAGTTACTCTGTGTCTGCCACACCCCCAATAATTTAACATAAATCTTGGGTTAACCACGTGGATCCCCAAGATCTTTGATCGGATGAGGCTGTGAGAGAAATACTAGAAGTGTTATGTAATCATCCATCTTATCTTCACAAAAACTTCCATTTTTCCGTCTCGTGGGATTCTCTTGGGCTGGGCTTGGGACTCTCAGCTCACAGCCTCACTAGTAACGCAGCCCTCTTATTTGGACTGCCCTCTGGAAAAGAAAAAGACTCGGACCATTTCCGATGTACCTCTCCCATACTGTAGAGAGAAGACGATTGTTGACAGTGCCCGCTACCTTGTTCTTTCTTACCCATGGGAATATGAATAGTAGTTGTCACTGTGACGACTGAGTCCGTCATCACGGGGGCACCGTCCATTCCGAGCGCCTATACTTTGAACCCTACCAGAGTTAGATCACATTTGCCAGCGCCCACCCATGAGGTGTCCTCGCAAAGGACACGGGATCTGTGGTTCCTTCCCCATATGAGCTCTCCGTGATTTACTCATATTTGTGGCTATGAACGAGGTACCCTCGCCGCAGTCACGTTTTAGAGTTCCGAGTGCTTCATCTTAGCGATCTATCTCTTATGGCTTGTCCTGATGTTGGTAACTTCCCGTGCCTTGCAGGGCCGAGAATATTGCTGCGCATATGCGATGATAACTGAGGCTATGCTGTTTTCAAGTTCCTTTTCGTCACGTTACCGTGTGTAGTATGACTATCTTCCCCTGGGATCCCTTCCGCTGGATGCTATGCTAGGGTTCGATTGATTCCTCTGCGTAAAAGTAAGCCTTCGGAACATATGGTCTATTCGGTTAGGGACTTGAGCCCGATGGGGGGCCGTTGTGGAGATATTTCTTGACCCTGATCAAAACTCGATTTGTGGCGGCGCTGCTCCAAGCAGTTACTCAGCACCGTTGTCACGGTCTCCGCTTCTTCCTTTGCTTTCGCTCGCGCCCTTCGGTCGCGGCTGGGCGGGACTTGGTGTGGGTTTAATTGTAGGTGGGTTTTCAAATACTAGTATCGACACTAATTTATGCAAGGGAAGGTGTGATCCATGGCGAGTGGTCTGAAATATTTTCCTTGGCGCGTTTACAATATTTCCCCTCCCGGATTTAGCCCCTTGGGTATGTCATGTGTATGTAGGCTTTCTCTCGTCGAGCTTCGAATACTCCATTAATCCTGTTTTACAACCGCGGACCTCCAGCTCTTTCGTACCAAAGCGGACGCTCCGTTATTCAGATTTTCCGCCCTTGTATCATGTATCACCATTATTCTCAAGTTGAACAGAGGTCATCGGGGTCTCTTGCTTTATCGATGGGCGACCCGATCGTTGAGGCTGGGCTTCTTGTTTTTGTTTTTTTTTAATTTATTCTATTTTTCCAACCCGAACCCGACGATCCTTTTTTCTCACGCATTCGCCTCTCGACGCACGCTTACCCTGAGTGCCATTTCCAACCAAATTACTTCGACGGGCTTCGGATGGATATTCTAAGGGCGGGATAATAGAAGTCTTTCTTGGTCTACGATAGTCCTTTAATTCCGCTGTGGCAATGCCTGCTCGGGGTAGGTGCTGCTTGGATAATTAACTAATGGACGTAGTGTGTTTGTTTCGAATCCCAGTTCTCCTGCTACCTAGGACGTGATCTCGCCCTCCTAACATCAAAGTCCTCTCTTAGGATAACATCTTGCTATCCGCCTTTCCTTTGGCGTTGACAAAGCGTTGTCTAATATCGGAATAGCTACTAATCGACATATAAGCGCCCTATCCACAACAACTTTTTACGCCCTCCTCGCGCGTGCCCCGAAATTGACGGCCCCTCTACCCTGCTCTCTACTCTACCTCACCTTCACTCAACATACCTACTTCTTTGGACTCAGGACGGTAGGGGGGTTCTATGGTGTCTCTGACTCTTGTGCTCTTGTCAAGAGGACTTGAACCAATCTGCCATTTTGGCGACTTTGTTCAGAGAGCGGCAGTTTTGCCGAACCAAATTCTGATCTCCGACCTGAGCTCATGGTGACCCACGAGGTTTGGGCGAATGAATGTTTGTTCTTGTGGATCGATGTCGGTCCAAGTGGTTCCTACATATATTTAATTGGACTCGCCGCAACCTTCGTCCACAACTAAAAAACTCTTTGTCGCACCTTCCTGTCCGCCCATTTACGTCTCCTCGAATTATGCACTACGGCCTCCCCGTCATGGATCAGCACTCCTGGTCTGGAATCCCGGATTTGCCATTTGTTTTCCCAACCGTACCCACCATATCTGATTGCTCTCATGGCCCGCCACAAATACTACATGGTCTTTATGGCCCCACCTCTATTGCATTCGATAAAAGCCAACCGGAGGAGCCGCAGGACTTTTACGCTTCTCCTTGCACCGCCGTGGCCGATCTTCCAGGGTGTGAGGACTCGTGGGATGAATTCATTCCATCGCAGCTTTATTCGGTGATTCCTGGTTTCCCTCTGGGGACTGCAGGAAAAACTCCTCCAAGCCCACAATTCCTCTTTGGGGAAGTTCAGTCTCCCTTTACATCTGACATGGACAAGTTTTGGCCCACATCTCCTGCCTGTGGAAATGAAGACCAAGAGCAAGTCTCTGCGCCAAATGCACCGGTGTCGGCACATGGTCCTTCTTCTCTTCCTCCTTCTCCGCTTCCGAGTTCGCGTACACTCTCACTTCCACTCCTCCCCCCTCCCCCTCCTTCTACTCCTCCTACGGATCGGATGTCTTTCTCGCCGATAAGTCAGCATGACGATTCAATGTCCCTTGCATGTCCCGACCCTCCCAGATCTGTCTCCCCACCGGTTCATTCTGCCTCGCAGAAGGGTTGTCAAGTCACGCGTGTGCCGCAGAAACGTCGATCGTCCATCCAGCGGGCATTTGGCCGTTCTCCCAAGAAACGAGCGAACAAGCAAGCCACTACTAGAGACGATGGATCTGTACGCGCCTTTTTATAATCCCCGCCTCTGTCTGCTGAAATTTCTTCTGGGAATGAAGGGTCTCCTTCAATGCTGCATGACGGTGAAGCCAGAGAGCCTAGCTAGACATCTGAAGTCCGACGGGCACAAACGCAATGCAGGCGTTCCTCTGGACAGACCTGAGGTATGTTCGTTTTGTAACATTGCGTAGGTGCCTTTATTATTCGTATGGGTGCTCTACAAGCTCACTACCCGCCGAAAAAACGGTAGCTTTGCTAGGCAAGATGCTCGGAATCGTCATTTTAGGTCTCAACACGGAGGTAAGATCCCTTCCGACGCCCGCTTTCCGGTTCGCGAGAGAATCAAGAGACCGAGCGCAACCCATCCAAGCCTACTACCCAGGAAGCGTAAGTGAAGTTCAACGCGAAAAAGGTACTGTCTCGATGTTGAAGTTCTACGTCCGGTTCTGATTCTGACGCGTCACGAACTTGAAGGTACTACTGACAACGCCTCCACAAAACAGAAAAAAATTCCCCCTTCACTGTTACCTCTCCTTGTCGGCCCTTGTTTGATGCTGTGAGCTACCGTGGATCTTCAGGTTGTGCAATCATCTTGCTCCTCACAGCATCAGCAGGTTTGATATTGTCTCAATCTCTCAAAGCTATCCTCCATGAACCGCTACCCGTCCTCTCGACGACCCGCCATGCCCTTATGCATTATGAAAATTATGAAGCCTCTACGACTGTGCCTGTCACTGTTTTTCGTACCTAACTCATTGTACTCAGCCCCAAACACACCGTTGTCTCGACTGTAGCTGTAGCTTGTCCCTTATTCCTAGTACTAAGTGTTGATTATGTATGACATGTTTGAATATAATGAATTTATTGCCCTCCATGCAGAAACCGTTGTCACTGTTGCCCCAGAAGTGATCTGTACTGTATTGGCATCAAGTCTCCCTCCTTTTTAAGCGCTAGTATGACAGCGCCTCGGGTTGTCAAGGGCATGTAAAAGGTGAGCTGTTGTATTGCCTACTGAAGGTGGGATATAGCGTGTCGCGTCTGAGCCTGCCAGGTTCGGTTGTATGCCGACGGGGGAATTCGGAAAGTCACAGGGAATTTTTTTTTTCGTGACTTGCGAGCTCTCGCCAGTAGTTCCGGTCAACAGGGACAGGTGTGCTGCCACCCGCGTGTCCTGTATTGATATTTCGCGTAGAAGCTGGAAAGACACGTCTCCGCGGGACCGTGACCTGTATGGGCAATGTTGTCGTCTCCTTCCAAGGTCAGCTGATGGGCGCAACTGAATGGCTCAACCTTATCTGCGTCTTTCAGACACTCTCCGAGCGTTGAGCGCTCAGAGCCCGGAGGGCCTACGAAAAGCGGCTGATATAGGTTGACGCACGACGATTTGATATGACAATGTCCTGTGCTCCGATGGTGGATAGTTCAGTGTACAAGCGTGTCAAGTTCATTCCTCTATCATACCATACAAGGGGGAAAAAAAAAAGGCGGGGGATATAGCGCGTCGTGCATCATGCCGTAACGCTCTCAAATAGCCCTTCGCCCCACTGTCGTACTCGCGAGGCCATCTCTACAGCAGCAGAGCCCCAGTCCTCGCCGTGGTTGTGCCCTTTGACCGCCCTGCCGATCCCGGCGCGCTCCAGGGCCTGCTCCTCCGTGAAGCAGGTGAGCACCCCAAAGATGACGGGGACGCCGGTGTCGAGCTGCACGCGCATGAGCGCCTGCGAGACGCTCTCGGAGATGTACTCGAAGTGCATAGTCGCGCCTTTGATGAGCACCCCGATCGCGATCACAGCGTCAAAGGGTCGCTTTTGCGTGCTCCCGCTGATGCTCAGGCTCGCCGCTGCTGCACCAGTGCCACCGCCGACGGGCGTGGTGGCGCGCGGCGTGCCGATGCTCATCCCCCCTAGAAGATCCGTGGCACTCGCACTGGCTTGGACATGGGAACCTTGGATCATCCTACGGTAAAAAAAAAACCAAGGAGGTTATGAGGGGTTGAGTGAGCGAGGCGGGATACGCACCGCTGGCAGGCCAAGGGAAGCTCGAAACTTCCTGGAACGGACTGAATGACGATGTTATGTTCCAAGACACCGGATTCCTTGAGCTTGGCAATAGCCCCTTGGATGAGTGCCTGGATGACGGATTTGTTCCATCGTGCATGTACGATCGCGATCCTTAAGGCTGAGCCGTTGACATTTTCGAATGCAGGATAACTGTCGATGGATTCGCCCGTCATGTTGGTCGTTGGTGGATCTTTAGCGCCGCTAGAGTCAATCATCTTCTATGGTGGACCGTCCCGGGCCGGGATTACCTGCCTTCGCCGTTTATGACAAAGTCGAGGTCGGGGGCCATAGAGCCTCAGATTGAGGCAGGACCTGACCTAACATGTAAGCTTGATGCCCTCTCCTTTTATTCTTACCCTTAAAATTCCCCGTAACAGATGCCTACACCTTAATCCACGCCTTTTTAAAGGAGAGATCCCATACCAAAGCTGCAAGTGCCTTGAAGAAGGCTGTTAATGGCACTATAACCTTAGAGGACGATGCTGAGTTCAAGGGACCAACGCTACAGAAAATCTTGGAGGAATGGAAAGAGCTGAAGGCTACAGCGGATGCTACGTGCGTGCTTTGCCCGATTTTGTTCATTTCGCCCTCATTCAAGTCTAGAGAGACCTCAAGTTCAAGCTCTGATTCGGATTCTGGTGAGCATGAATAGGCCAGAATAATGTATATTCTCTTATCGGTATTCAGACTCGTCGGGTGAATCTTCGTCGGATGATGAGTCCGAGGTAGAAAAGAGCTTGACCGGCAAGCGCACGACCAAGTCGAAACCACCCTGTAAGACACGTGCTTGCTAAGAATGTACCTTGTGCAACTCATTACCACCCGTCTCCCACCCATTCACAGCTGATTCCTCTGGTTTGACGATTCGTTCTTGCCATCCGGTTCACTTTCGCTCACGTTGGCTCAGACAATAGCAGCGACGACCGTGGCAATACCACTAAAAAATCAGTGCGAGTAGTTGCGAATTCAAAAGAGTCCCTGCGCGACTCGAGCAAAACACTCTCTTCGGCGGATGACGTCGACGTAGTCGATGAGGGGTCTACAGATGAGTCAAGTGAAGAATCCGACGTCGATATGGATTCGACCTCTGTTCCTAGCTCTAAGGAAGGGAAGAATAAAAGGAAGACTCACCTGGTGAAAGAGCCAGCCACGTCGTCCTCAGATTCCACCTCTAGCTCTAGCTCCGACTCGAGTTCTGATGAGGATGACGAACGTCCCAGCAAGTCGAAACGCAAAGCGAAGGTCACTTCAAGTTCAGGCACCAGCACCAGTTCCAGCACCAGCTCTGATTCCGATTCCGAGGATGGTAAGACGACGACGAACAAGTTCGCACGCAAAGCAGCGTCCCCCTCAAGCTCTGACTCTAGTTCAGAGTCCGGAGACTCTTCGTCGAGTTCCAGTTCGAAGGAAATGAATTTACCAAGAAAGCGGTCTATCATCCATGCCGTTACTCGGAAGTCTGCGAGCTCTTCATCGTCTTCGTCGCAATCGGAAGATGAACTCGACGAGACCCCTCCTGTGTCGGCAAGTCCTGATCCTGACCCCCGGGCGACAAAAAAGCGGCGAGCGAACAAGGAAGGCACAGCCGTGGTCACCGCAACTGCAACGAAAACACCGGGGGGCAATGCGCGGGGAGACAAAGCTTCGCGTAAGCCCAATGCACCCTTTCAACGCGTCAACGCAAACGCCGTGAAATATCATGATGAAAAGCTGAAGGATAACACCTTCGAATCACGTGTTTGTCATGTTTCACGCGTGCTGTTGGATGAGTTCCTGAAAGCATTATAATGGCACAGGGGGCACGCCTAGATGATTATGGCGCAAAAGCGAGTCGGGATCTCATCGTGACGCGCGGAGATGGGTTCAGAAAGGAGAAAAACAAAAAGAAGCGCGGCTCGTATCGAGGAGGGGAAATCACGGTAAGCCCTCCTTCGAACTTGGTTGACCTAACTTAGTTGAGATATCTACAGTTACACTCTCATAGCTTCAAGTTCGAAAATTGAACTAGGGTATCTCCGTCGAGCACTCCAAGCTTCGACGTTCAAACCTCCAATCTATGGGCTTGTGCACATGATGCTGAACTGCTCTCAGGCGGCTCTATAGTTAGCTACTTAGCCGTCCTTACAACATACACCTTTAGACGTCTACAATATATTTAGTGTTCGTCTAAAACACGTATAAAGTTGAAATGAACAATGTCCTGCCATGGGAAGCGCGCTTCCTGGACTGTTTCCGAAGGTGGAGACGTGGAATAGTGTTTCCTCACGCCAGGTGCAGGTTGGTACCAGTCGAGTTCAGGTGCAGATATACATGCAACCACGACATCTTCGCCCTTGTGCCGCCAGACCACCTGGGGCCAGAGCCATCTCCCACCCAGGAGTAACATCACCTTTCCGGAACCCTCTATAACGCTGGCCATGATAGGATCCCCTGGTGGAATATCCTCGAGTCGGAACGTGATAAGAAACCGATTGTCACATAGCACCTCTGCGCGTCGCTTTGGATGCGACGATAGCAGTTCGGCGCTGATGTCAAGGTTGGAACTGGTTCGGCTGTGTCGTGCGGGTGATGCTCGAGATGCAAGCCACCCGAAGCGCTCGCCTTGCCTCGGTCGTTCATACTTCAGTCTCCCGTCGGGGCAGATCCTAACCGGCGTCCAGAGGACGTTACCGCCTGCCTCAAATCGGGTACGTGACTCGGAAGCCGGATCGGGATCCCACACGCGCTGGACGATGCGGTGTAAACTCTCACTGCGTCGTCCGGCTTGTGCACGCATTGTGCCCCATGGGTGTGGTGAGATGTACCGTAGGATGCGAAGGACCATCGCTACCTGTACAAGCGTATCCCTGACCGTTGTGGAAAGCCTGTCAGAAGTGAGGATGAAGGTGCCAGGAGGTGCTTGAACAGAGAAGCGGCTAAGATATGTGCTGGCTTGGATGAAGAGTGTCTAAGCCATAAGAGGGATACGAGATTGTCAAACGGGGAGTACCTCTGCTTTCAATGTCGAAGAGATTGCGAGATGAGTAGCGAACGGCCGCATAGAGACTTTCCCGGCTGGCCATCAGGTCGATTGGGATCGGCATCTTCAAGTTCTCAGAGGCGGTCTCGGTGCGTGCAATCTTTTCCGCCAAAACTGGAGGGAGTGCGGGTGGTTCCTTCATAGAGACCGTGCCACTGTCAGGTTCGATATCACACGACCATACAAATGAGCGGACGAATGACGGACTCAGCAGACTGGCGCTTCTGTTCGTTGCTAGCGAGCACATGTCGAATGGCATTGCGCAGCGTGAGATCCGGTTGGAAATTTGTGCGGTCGAGCACATAGCGGATACGATGCAAATCGCAAGTCGCAAGAATCCTATCCTAAAAAAGGGCACGCACGCACGCACATTCATTCATCCCCCGAAAGAAGAAAATAAAAATAAAAAAGCAGATACGCAGCGGCTAACCTTGGGCACCTCGAGCAGCGGGCGGACGATCCAGCGATTCAACCCCTCACGACCAAACCATCCATAATCGCGCTCACTCTCCCCCTTTCCAAGCGCCATCCCGAACCGGCGCGCCGCCCGCATGCCACCCAGTCCAAGGACGGAACTGCCCGAGCCGAGCCGCATGAGCACAGTCTCGACCTGATCGTCGGCGTGGTGTCCCGTCGCGAGGACGTGCGCGCCGCGGCGCACCATCGCGTCGAACAGTAGCCGATAGCGCGCAATGCGCGCCACAGACTCGATTGCCGAGCTCTCACCCTCACCCTCGTCCTCGCCCTCATCCTCACCAGCGCGCGGGTGCAAGAGTGGGCGTGGTGGAAACGGCGGCTCGCCCCAGCGCACGCGGAGCTCGGCGTGCTTGGACTTGTACCTGCTCGCCGCCGCGCGAGCGGCACGCGTCATCTTCTCAGCGTCGCTTTGCAGGTTGTGGTCCACGTGAAGGGATAGGATGGAATCGGGGAGGGGGAGGTCGGCACCGGCGAGTTCCTTATTTTTATTCTTCAAGTCGATCATGCGGTGGAGGAGAAAGAGGAGACATGTCGAGTCTGGTCCTGCAGAACTCGCGACAGCTGTTTGAACAGGGATTTGAACAGCCCCCATAAGAAAAGGGCGCGTTACGGACCTATTGTGGACGGCCAGCCCATGGGAGGGCGGCATTTCGCCATCATCTCAACAAACTCTGGGTTCGTTATGGCATGAATTTGCGGGATGCGCATGCCAACAAGTTGAATATCTGTGATTCAATGCTCTGTTCATGAAGTGAACTCCCCGGCCCGGTTAGCCACTCAACCAGACAAGAACATCGAATTGCAGAGTCAACCAAACGATTATACAAATACCCTTCAGTGAAACGAGAGTTCCATCCTATGCGTAGCGTAATAGTACGACATTTGTGCAAGTACAGGAGGACGAACAAGGCCAAGGTCCGTGCCCATTCGACATTGTCCCTGTCCGTATCATGCAGTAACGCAATATATGTAAGTACAAACAAGCTAAACCAAAACATGAACAAGTCGCTGAGCAGTCGCGACAGTGAGATTAGCGGTAACACGTGAGACGACGTACGAACTGGAACTCATTTGCTACTAGTACACACTACGAAATATAGCGAAAAGCGCGAAAAAAATAACGCGGAATCTATAAGGTGACTGCGAAAAGCGAACAGTTTCCTCAATGGTGGATGAGTGCTCACTTAGGAAGGGAAACCATGCACGCCGCCCGTGAAGCCTTGGTTCGGCACTGGGCTAGGGTTGCGCATCAAGCTTTGTATCGCCTGCGGGTTGACGAAAGACAAGCCCATTTGCATCTGCATCAAAGGGTTCATCTGCTGCAATTGTAGCTGCGAGAAAGCGAGACTATTTGGGCTAGCCAACCCAAACGCTTGCTGCTGTTGAACAGGCGGCGACGGCGAGCTATTCTGAGGAGATGGGGGACTCTGGGTTCCCACAGTACCCGTTGTTGCCGCCACGGCCGCCGCTTGAGCTTGCATCCTCTGAAGGGATTGAAGCTGAAAATAGTTTGAGGTGTTAGACGATGAACAAACCGTATCAAGAGACACTACCTCGTAGAAAGCAAAATCTTGGAGCAGTGACGTCCTGGCAGGGTGTGAGTGGAAGATTCGAAGCATCTCTTGGCCGGCATCAGGCGGAAGCTCCTGGGTATCCCGCGAGTTAGTGACCGGCTTTCTTTCTTGGGTATTGCTTAGTATTCTCTGGTCAGTAAAGAAGTAGAATTGAGAAGAAAGGATCCGTACTGCAGGCGTATATGACGCAAGTTGGCGTTAGGAATGTCGCGAACAAAAATCCATCGAACTTTGAACACGCCCTTCCACTTGTCAGAAGTCCAAACAGTGCTGCTTCGTGTATAATCCACAGGAGTTAGCATTTCTGCCATACCGCAGAAATGGCCACTAAAAAAACGAAATGAGTATCACTCATCCGTCCAACGGAATGAGTTGGTACCTCGCATTGACACTGAAGAAGAGGTAGATAGGGCCCCTCCCAGCGTTCTCTTTGAAAGCCTTATCGAGCCTCTTGTTTCCAGGATCGGTCGAGCTCCATATCTCATATTTGAGAGACTTTTGTACGTCATCTTCAGTGTAGGACTTGATCACAAAGTAGCGAGCCTAAGATATAAATCAGAAATCAGGATAGAAGGGCAGGATAACCAGACGGACAAAAGTGGGGTGCGTATCGAAGTTTTGAGGGTTATAGCCCTTTGTTGCGATGAGGGTGGGAATGTCGATGGGCGACGTGAGAATGCCCGGTTGCGCGCCCACTACGCCAAGGCCGCTCATTTGCGTGTTTAGACCGAGCCTAAGATTTTGCTGTTGATTCGCCTGAAGGAACTGGGCCGGGATGGGGGGTACACTCGGAATCCCCGGTCCCTTTTGTTGCTGCTGCTGGGCGTTGGGTACGTAGTTGATGTTCGGGTTTGACGAGCGTGAGTGGAGAACCCGTTCCTTTTGATCCCAAGTTCCCGAAGCCGTGAACGCGCGTTCGTCGGGCTCACCGGTGCCTCCACGTTGCTGTTGTCCCGTCGATTGCTGTATCCCATGACCGACGGCTGGTACGTAGGCAGAGGCACTAACAGGGCCCGATGAGCCTGAGCTTCCGGGAAGCTGATTATTATTAGCACGCTCGTCCAGGTTCGTGATAAGTTGCAACTTGTGCGCGGCGCCGCCATTACTATCATTTGGTGCCGCGCCCAGCAATGTTGTGAACTGCTGCGTCTGATTCGGATTGAACCGTGGTGGGTGGCCCGACTGCGCACTAGAGAAGGCAGCTGCCGGATACCCTTGAGTTTGGCTATTGATGTCCATGGAGGACAGTCCTCGCTGTACTTCATCAATCGCAGTGTTCCCGTTGTTGGACCCGACCAGGTTGGCATTTCCACCGGACGGGCGCCACTCATTACTGGGGGTACTCCACGGAGATCGGCTGATCGGGCTGGTGGGATATTGCTGACTCTGACTCGAAACCTGCCGGTCGAAGTACGACTCGCTCTCGTGGCCAGTGGAGCCCTCTGCAAATTCTTCGTCTGCGCCAGTAGGGCTGGGCGTTTGAGGTTGGTGACCATGTGTGCGACCTTGGTTTTGCAGGGTCCCGGCACGCCTGAGGCCAGCCGAAGCTGCTGTCTTCTTTACGCCTGCCGTAGCCGTTCCATAGGTGAGCGATTGATGCCTCCGAACGGCAGAGCCGGGGGGAGGAGAAGGGATGGGATGGAACTGTGTAGGTATTGCGGACGGCGAGTTTGGGCCATGCTGCTCCATAGGCTGGTACTGCGCATTCTCCGCAGCGTAAATCTAGGACAAAAGATAAATCATGGAATGAGTGGTAAGGAGAATGAGATACCTCCTCCTCGTTCCGCAAGTCCCGGATCTCCGTTTCCCATTCTTCCTCTTCGCCTTCTTGGCCAGCAATGGCCGTAAGACTATTCAATGTGCGAGGGGTATGATTACCTGAGCCGCGCGACGCATGGCCATAAGCTTGGGTGTAGATTGTCAGGGACAGAAGTATGACAACGTTGCGAGGGGCAGCAAATTACAAATGACGTACCTCGATTATATCGCGCGGGGAGGGAAGCCTGTCGATGGAGGGAACTTTTCTCGCCAACAGCCCCCAGTGATCGCACCCGTTCCGGATCAACGACCTCTGGGTCATCCCAGGTCTGTTGTTCCTGAGACTCTTCCGAAATCGGCACCCGGGCAGCTGTTCGCGCACTTCTTGAGGGTCCGGTGATGGTGTGATGACGTCTAACGGCGGCAGACTGTTGTTCGGTGCCCACAGCCCCAGAGGGAGGAGAGATGGGGTGGGGTGGGGGTCCGGACATGGTAAGAGATGGACGGGAAGAAGAGGCGAAGTGGTTGAAAAGTGAGAGAAGGAGTTTGGCAATGGCGGTGACTCGTGTGTTTGGACTCGTAGTTGCACCGCAGCGTTCTCTGTTCAGCGCTCACACCCAAGAGCTCTCTATGGTGATGAACCAATCAATCACTGCCAACTATAGCTACCGAGAGGTTGTTAAGCGTAAAAAATAAAGAAAATTATGTGGTTTTAGCAGTGACGCCCGCATCCTCTGGCGGTTCTATCGCAAAACTTAGAAGATCAACAGGCTTATGCGAGCCTGAGCCTCGTTGTGAACGCATGGGAGAGAACCCCGTCGCGATTTTCTCATCAGCACATCACCTTGTATCTCCATCTGGAATCACTAATCTGATTTAAGATCGGTACCTCTCTACCACGGGGCCTCCAGATCGATTCAAAGCCATCAAAATGGGGGACCGACAACCAGAATTCTCATACTATCAGATTGGTGGCTTCAGACCCAACGTGACGTTGCAAGGGTGCAGCCCCACTTCTTTTTTTTCTCTAATCCAAGTCAATATTCAAAAAAGGCGTGTGATGTCAGAGGTTTTCAACATGACATGCGCAAGCTAGCCCAAGTCATTTTTGACCTGGGAACCTCAGTAGAATTCGTCCTAGGTACGTTGTTGTCTCGACCTCCTGGTTCAGAGGTCCGAGCCAGCGAGATAGGAATTCGACCTTCTGGGGCTTCGTCTATCCTCGTTCCTGCCTCTGAATGGATCAAAAAAGAAGAGTTTCGTTATATTGGCTCCCCACATTCAGCATCCAACTTTCTTTCGCTCTCTCCTCTCAAGTTCAATAACGCATACCAGTTGGCCATAAAGCTTAATGCACTCAAACCAAAGGGCAGGAAGCCCGGCGAGGATGATAGCGCCGCAAACAAAGTTTATCTCGGAGAAATTGGCCAGTCGGGCCAATTCCGCTCCGCATTCGAGCACAACAGGTATCAATTTGTCTTACGTCTTTCCCTATCGTAATCGTGTCGAGCTGTCCCATTCAGATTATTTTTTCATACGTCCCAACCCTCCTCCGACTTTTGGAGGTTCGGTCTCAGTAGATCTTCCCCATGGGCATCTGCGCAAGTCATTTCACTTGTCTTTAACGAGTGGTCTCACGAGAAAGGTGCGATTCTCGATGTTGGGTGGAGTTTCGTAACTTGTGGCACGCATCCACCTACATTTGGTGCTTCCGTTCACCTCGAAATCGAAGAAAAACAACGGTTTGGTAACAGAGGCAAGCAGAGGACGGTACGTTTTTGAAACGGCCGTGCGTTGTAAATGGCGAACGTTACTTTCGTTACAGGCTTTCCAGCATGGCCAGACTGAGGTGCTGAAGCTGAGCGACGTAGCGACAAGGATCCGAGATCTATTAAGATGCGAACAGCCCCTGGTACTGCTCGCCCATGATGCAGGCACTATTCGTACCCTTCTCGGGGACCTTGGCATCGATACGAGCGATTTCTCCTCTGGACTGTCGAGCTTGTTCAAGTAAGCTCTTGAACGACTCGTCGCCTGTCACTCCTCTAAATGTCTAAAATAGACTGGCGTCATCAGGCGCGTTCCGAAGCCAAAACGCATACAAGGACTCACGGCGTCGCTCACGTTCTCCACGACGCGATCAGGGCTTGCGCGATCAACGTCAGCGTAGCCCCCCTCGCATACAGGCGCCGATCAGCCTCATAGATGTCCACCAGATGTACATCACACTCCGCAGCCGCTACACAGAGTCAAACGCCTCCCTCACAGCGGTTGCCACTGAACTCGGAATACAGTGCAACGACAAAAGCATGTGCGCTGGGAATGAGAGTCGGTGAGTAGGAAGATATGCTACTCCCAGAACGGAATGTCGCTTAATTCTTGATGAAAACAGCCTGTTGGCAGAAGTGTGGACTGCGATGGCAGGTGGTCCTGCTATTGACGAACAGTACAATGCACGATGGGGACCCAATGCTGTGGGCATAAAGTCGGCAGTCGCTGCCGGGAGCTCTTCACGTGGATCGGCACTACACTCAGCAGGTGACGTGGACTTTGACCCCAATAATCTCGCACCTGCAGGTTCCATAGCAGGGGCTCAATCTTCCCGGGCCCGACCTAGTCAGATGAGGGACTGGGATGACCTGGATGATGATGAGGAGGAATTCTATGGCCGTTGAACGTTGAACGCCTCGAAGTTTTTTGAAGTCTTGAAGTCTTGTTACCTGAAACGCGCCCTGCGCCCTTATATGTGCTTCTGCACATGGACTTTATGTTATGAGTATAGCTATACTTGTTACCGAATTTCGAGACCGGCCCGGGCTCAAATTGCAGGTTGTTGTGATGATCACTGCGAAGCGCTTACTTCGTTCGATTCCGTCGTTGCGAACAATGGTAACTAGTGGTTCCAAGACTAAAGATTCGTCAGCTCCGAGGCC